>Ga0209990_10000347_pt1 | contig 45578 bp, 42 predicted proteins | sample NOAtaG_6_FD_187304 | JGI IMG/M metagenome (GOLD analysis project Ga0209990, IMG submission 187304) | Freshwater lake microbial communities from Lake Erie, under a cyanobacterial bloom - NOAA_Erie_Diel5S_2200h metaG (SPAdes) (version 2) | ecosystem: Environmental > Aquatic > Freshwater > Lake ...
CAGGTAGCGACCGGCCTGCCGCATCAGCCAAACGGGCGTTCGCTCGACCGGCTCGAGCCGGCAGGCCCGCATCATGAGCGACTGGTTGCGGCGTTCGGCGGCGGTGACGAGGCTGGATGACGCGGAAGGCATTTCAGAGAGTATACCTCAGTGTGTCGGCCGGGTCGGCACGGATCGCATCGCGTTTAGATGGTGCGACGGCGAAGGGATCGGCAGAAGTCTCCTCGCGGAGAAACTTTCTTCTTCCACGACCTACGGCGATTCCTTCCCCAGAAGGTCGAAAGTTCCTAACGCTCGTCGAGCTTCCGCCGATCCCTTCGCCTTCCCGCTCGCATTTGGTGGGCCTTCTCTACAGCCTTTGGCAATGCGAACTAGAATGAGTGAAACTCCAGGCAAAAACGGGTGACAAGGCGATCGTGATTGACCATGCCTGAATTCGTGTCGCGAATCTCCGTCGTTTGCTTTGCTGCGAGCTATCTCGTGGCGCTGGCCTGTGAGGCTTCGCGGCTGGTCTTTCGCTCGGGCGTGCGCGGGGCGGTGATGGTCGCCTTCGCCTCCGCCGGCCTCTTCGCCCACACGCTCTTCCTGCTCTGTCGCGCGGTAGACACTCCGGCCGTGCCGCTCTCGAGCGCGTATGACTGGTATCTGCTCGCGGCCTGGGTGCTGGCCGGCGGCTATCTCTGGCTCACGGCGTCGAACCCGAAGACCCCGTTCGGGCTCTTCATGCTGCCGATCGTGCTCGGGCTCATCGGGGCGGCGCAGCTCTCGAGCCGCGATCCATTTCCGCAGAGCCCGGCGACGCAGATCTGGGGCACGATCCACGGCAGCTTCAATCTCGCCGCGAGCGTGGCCGTGGCGATCGGTGCGATCGCCGCGCTCATGTGGCTCATCCAGGCGGGGCGGCTCGCCCGCAAGCAGGCGCCCGCGCAGGGCTTTCGCATGCCGAGCCTCGAGAAACTCTCGCTGACGGCCCGCCGCGCCGGCGCGATCGCGGCCTGGACCGCCTCGGCCGGGTTTATCTCCGGTCTCGTGCTCAATGCCGTCAACCTCCGCCGCGGCCTGCTCGAGACGGTTCCGTGGAACGATCCCGTGGTGCTACGGATGGGCGCACTCGTCGCCTGGCTCGTGGCGGCGGCGATCGTGTCGCGGTCGGTGGCCCGGCGGCCCGACGGCGCCCGCACGACGGCCTGGCTGTCGCTCGTGAGCTTCGCAGTGCTCACGTGCTCGATTCTCTGGGGCGTGTTGGGCCCCACGCGGCACGGCGTGCCACCGGTCGCCCCAGCCGCCGCCGCCAGTGAATCCGCCGCCGCGGGCGAGGCCGCCCCATGACGATCGCCTTCGTGGGTGGCACCCATCGCACCGTACCCTTGCCCCTGCGGGAGCGGCTCGCCTTCTCCGGCGAGCAGGCGGCCGAGGCGCTCAGGCGGTTTCGCGACCGCTTCCCGGGCCGCGAGTGCGTGCTGCTCTCCACGTGCAACCGTGTGGAGTTTTATGCCGCGGGCGAGAGCGACGCGGCGCCGCCGGCCCGCGAGCAGCTCGTCTCGTTTCTGGCGGAATGCCGCGGAATCGATGCGAGCCTGCTGGGGCCAGTGCTCTCGGGCGAGAGCGACGAGGCGGTCGTGCGGCATCTCTTCAGCGTCGCCTCCGGCCTCGACAGCATGGTGCTCGGCGAGCCGCAGATCGTGGCACAGGTGAAGCAGGCTTGGGCGCTCGCGCAGGAGAGCGAGACGGCCGGCCCGCTCACGGCCGGCCTCTTTCAGGCCGCCCTCCGCACCGCGAAACGCGTGGCTAGCGAGACGGCGCTCGGCCGCGAGCGGCTCTCGATCCCGAGCGTGGCCGTGGCCGACTTCGCCCGGGGCGTGTTCGAGCGGTTCGACGACAAGCGGGTGCTGGTCCTGGGCGCCGGCAAGATGGCCCACGAGACGCTCCGCTATCTCCGCGAGGCCGGCGCCCGCGACATCGTCGTCTTGAACCGCACGGCCGAGCGGGCCGATCGGCTCGCCGAACGACTCGGCGGCCGCCCCGGCACGTTCGCCGAACTCGCGGCAGAGCTTGCCGCGGCCGATCTCATCGTGAGCACGACCGGCGCGAGCGAGCCCGTCGTGACGCTCGAGATGTTTGGGGCTGCGGAGCGACGCCGCGAAGGGCGGCCGCTTGTGGTGCTCGATCTGGCGATGCCCCGCGACTTCGACCCACGGATCGGAAGCCGGCCGGGCGTGTGGCTCTATTCGATCGACGATCTCGGTGCAGCCTGCGAGGCCAACCGCAAGAGCCGGCAGCGGGAGATGCCGGCCGCCCTGGCAATCATCGACGAAGAGACCCGCCGCTTCATGGGCGACCTGCACCACCGCTCGACGGCGCCCGTCATCGAGCAATTGCGGGCCGGCTGGACGGAGACGGGCGAAGCGGAGATCGAGCGGCTCTTCAAGCGGCTCCCCGGACTCGACGAGGCGGCGCGGGCGGAAATCCGCCAATCGTTCGAGCGGTATGCGGCGAAGATGCTTCACCCGCCGCTCACGTCGCTTCGCAACGAAAGCCACTCCGGCCCACCCCACGGCCTCCTCGACGCCCTCAAGCGTCTCTTTGATTTGAAGGAGTAGGACAGGCCTCTGTGCCTGTCTTGAATCCGCCTGCTCCGAAAACGAGAGGACAGGCACGGAGGCCTGTCCTACGAAGGGCGGAGCCCGTCAAGCAAAAATCGGCAGGATGCCGATGTTTTGCGTGTAGCGAGACAGGCACGGAGGACTTCTTGGCGACAGGCTGAAGCCTGTCCTACAGGCAGTAGGAGAGCGCGAGGAGGGCGTAGCTCGTGACGAGGTTCGGGTCGCCCTCCATCCAGCGCGGGTTTTCATTCACCCATGAGCCGTCCGGCTGCTGGCGGGCCAGGATCGTGTCGGAGAGTTCGCTGCGCCAGGCGTGCTGCTTGCCCGCCGCGTCGGTAAAGGACTCCTCGCCGAGCACGTCGAGCGCCTTCGCCGCCGTGTGGTAGTAGTAGTAGAGTCCGGCGGTGCCCATGCCGGGGTTCTCAGCAAACGTGTAGTGCTTTGCCAGCCACGCAAGCGCCGCCTTCACCCGGGGATCGTCCTTGGTGAGTCCGGCGAAGATCATGCTCTTGAGACCCGCGTAGGTCATCGAGCCGTAGCTCCGCAGGCCGCCATTGGGCGTCTGGCCGGCCTGGCTCTCGCCGCCGGCGGCGGGCGTGTAATAGAAGCCGCCGTCGGGGTTCTTGGCGGGGAAGGGGAGCGTGTTGTTCGGCCCCTCGAGGTTTTGCGTGCGCGACACGAAGACGAGCGCCCGCTGGATCGCCGGGTCGTCGGCGCCGGTGCCCACGCTTCGCAGGGCCTCGATCAGAAACGCGGTGTTCGAAAGGTCGGGGCGGTTTTTCTTGCCGTAGCCCGCGCCGCCGTAGGCCGGATCTGCAGGGCCGGGGCCTTCGCCGTCGTCCCACTGCAATCCCTTCACGAAGGCCTCGGCATCCTTGATCTCCTTGTCGTAGCGGCCGTCCTTGTTGCAGGCGGCCAGCGCGAGCATCGCGATCGACGTCTCGTAGTTGGCGACGGGCGACTCGGGCGGATGGATGCCGCCGTCGGCATTCTTGAATTTCATCAGGTAGGCGATTGCGTTCTTCACGGCGGGCGCATCGGCGGGCGTGCCGCTCTTCACGAGCGCCGCGACAGCCAGCGCCGTGATCGCCGGGCCGGCCTGCGAGGAGAAGCTGCCGTCCTGCGCCTGCCCCTGCTCGATCAGGTATTTCGAGGCCTTTTCGATCGACGCCTTGATCGCGGCCGGTTCGGCGGCCGGGGCGACGGTCACGGCGCAGGCAATGGCAATCGCGATGGTGGAACAGAGCATAGAGCGACGCAGTGAATGCATGGGGCACCTCCGGCGAGAAGTATACGTGGCGTGGTCGATCAAGGCAGGGAGGCCGATTCGCCGCCGGCGCGGGTGGCAAGTTGTCCAAGAATTTCAACGGACGTTTCTTCCGACACGAACTGCACCGAGCCATCGGCCATGGCGATATTCGCCCCGCCGGTGTGAAAGGCGTAGATGAGCCAGCCCCATTCGTTGGAGCCGTTCACCTTCATGAGTGAATTCGGGATCGTGCCCGTTGTCGGGCTGTTGGCCTTCGTGCAACCGCTCACAAGGCTCTCGCCGAACGCATGGGGGTTGTCGTTCGTCGCCCACGCACCACCCCGCGCCCGAGCGCACGCGGTGTTGCCCGAGACGTCGTCTGCGTTGGCCGGGTAGCGTGTGCGCTCGCGCCACACGTCCTCTCGGCCGGCGCATTCCGAGAGCAGGATGGTTTTCGAGAGGCCGTCGGTGATCTTGGCGAACGTGCTCTTCGGACGTTTCGCCGCCGGACCGCAGCCGGTCCACTCCTCCGTCGCGCCTGGAACCGTCGCCGTCGGCGATGGACCCGGCAGCGATGCAGCCGCATGAAAACTCGTTCCGGTTCCTGCCACCACGAAGTAATCGCCGCACGCGCCGGTCTTGCGAGGGTTTGCGATCTTGTCTTGGATTCGATTGGACATCGGCGAAGACGGGCACTGCAGCACCTGCAACTGCGTTCGAACGAGCGCCCGGTTGCCGGTCACACCTTCATCGAGTACGCCGGCCGTGCCGCCGCTGGGCGCGGAGCCGTCTTCGTTCTCCCACCAATTTCGCGACAGATCGTAGCTGGCCATCAGCGCCGTCTCCTCGAGATAGGCCAGCACGTCAGGCGCCCAACTCCGCTGCGCCATCCGAGCCTCGTTGTTCGGCGCCGCGATGCAGTTGCTCGACCGCTTCAGCGGCGGCAGCATTTTTCTGGCGGTCTCGTAGTTATGGAAGGCGAGGGGGAGCTGCCGCAGATTGTTGGTGCACGACGACCGCCGCGTCGATTCCCTCGCGCTCTGCACTGCCGGCAGGAGCAGGCCTACGAGGGTGCCGATGATCGCGATCACGACCAGCAGCTCGACGAGCGTGAAGCCGGTTGGAGCGAATCGGTTGTGCCGAGGACATTCGACGTCGTCGTGGATCATGGAATGACGACCCCCGCTTCATCCGCCGCACTGCCGTTCGCCCGGGTCGCGAGCGCACGAAACGTGGCCAGATCGACATCGTCCGCGAGCGGTCGGACCGAAGCATCTGCGTTGAGAAAATTGCACGTGCCTGGATGCGGCGAGAAGAACCCGCTGGGGCTGTTGTTCGCTTGATTCGGCTTGCTGCTGCGGATGTGGCAGGTCGCGTGAACGTTCGTCGGTCGATAATTCTGCGACCGGTGCGAATAGCCCAGCTGCTGCCACCAGCCGTCCGCATGAACGACATCGCTCCGCGGAATGCTGCCCAGCCAGGTCGCCTCGGCCATCCGGCTCATGCGCTCCCCGATACAGACGGTCTTCGACGTGCCATCGGTGATCTGCCCGATGCGAATCCGGCTGTTGCGGAAGAAAATGCCATCGAAGGCTCCGTTTTCCTCATGGTCATTCCGGCCGAGCACGCCCGCATACGACGAGACCGGAGCCCGCGTGATAACGGTGCCGGCACCAGACAAGGTTGTTGCGGAGCTTGACTCGCCGTAGTCCCAGACATCGATCAGCCGCGTGGCGTTATCTCCCGGACAGACGTAGGGCTTCACCAGAGCAGACTCCGAGCGGGCCCCGTCATTCCGACTGTCCATGATGGGCACCGTCAGATCGAGTTGGCTGAAAAGAGTGCTTTCTTCCATGAACGGCAGGATGAACGCGAAGAAACTCCAGCCCGGCTCGAAGTGGCTCGGCGTCGTCGTCGTCAGCGTGCGCCAGCCCACGTTCCCCGGCGCGGTCGTCGACGTAAACGCGGCCGGGAAGGCGCGTCTCGCATCGTGGAAGTTATGCAGGGCCAGACCGATCTGCTTCAGGTTATTGGTGCAGCTCGTCCGTCGGGCCGCTTCGCGGGCGCTCTGCACGGCCGGCAGGAGCAGTCCCACGAGTGTGCCGATGATCGCGATCACGACCAGCAGTTCGACGAGCGTGAAGCCCTTGGCGTCTTGCTTGACGGGCAGCAGCGATTCCAGGCAGCGAAGCATCTGCTTGTGCAAAGCCAACATGTCACGCTCCTTGTCCACCTGCATGGGCGACCGCTCGCCGGCAGGCGCCTCGCATGGCTGATTCGGGCGCTCGTTCCAGATGCTGTCGTCGAGAACCTCGTCGTCATCCATGACGCGGACATGGAGCAATCAACGTGCCAATCACGTCCGCAGCCCGGAGCCATGGATTCGCGGCCGAAGATCGCCCGAGAACCAACGGAGCGGGCGGGCGAGCGGGGAAAGATTCGCCGGGGCGGTGGAAATTTCGCCGGGAAGGGCGGGGGTTCGCTTGGGGACCAAGCGGTCTACTTTGGCGACGTCAGACCGGGGCGGTCGGCAGGGCTCGTGGGTAGGAGGGCACCTGGGCCGGCGGCGGGTCGCGGCCTTCCTCCAGCCGCCACTGCTCCCGCTCCTGCTCGGAGGCGTAAAAAGTCAGCCAGATCGTGGCGTCTTCGGCTTCGCTGGCGCTGCAATCCCAGTGGAAGTAGTTGTCGGGCATGTCCACCCGCTTCACGGCCGCCGGCAGGATGTCGCGACGGATCAGCGAGTAAAGCTCGCGGTCGGAGAGGTGGTCGGTGTACTCGAGCACCACCCGCTTGGCGAAGAGTTTGTCGATCACCTCCCAGAGCCGCTCGTGCACCTGCTCGTCGTCGAGCGTGCAGGCGGGCTGCATGGCGAGCACCGGCTCGAACCAGCGGGCGATCGGCACCAGCGGAGCCTGCTCCCAAGCAAGCATCGACTCGAGGAACCGGTTCTCCGATTCGGTCGGCAGGAAGCGGAAATCGATCTCGAAGATCGCTTCGTCGAGGTAGGGCTCGATCGCATCGCGCAACTCGGCGTTGCGGAGCAGGCAGTCGACTTCTTCGGGGTCGGGATGGTGTGCCAGGGCCATGCGGTGCGGTTTCCAGCGGTTCCTCGGTCACCACGCCGCCGACCCACGTCGGCTCCACGTGATTTCCAAGTCCGACGATACCAACGCCGGAGGCCCGTTCAACGTTTTTTCAAGCGTTTTTGGGCCATTTTTTGGGGGTCTGGCCGGCACGACCGCTACGACGCGACGAGTTTCCGCCGCCGCCCGGCGCCCCCAGGATTGCCTGGATGTACAGGCGGGGGCTTTTGAAATGACAGGCTGAAGCCTATCCCACAGCGGACAGGCACGGAGGCCTGTCGTGGGAGGGGGGCGAGCGTTTAGGCGATCATCCCCTTCACCACGTGCCCGTGCACGTCGGTGAGGCGGAACTGGCGGCCTTGATAGCGGAACGTGAGCTTCGTGTGGTCGACGCCCACGAGGTGCATGATCGTGGCCTGCATGTCGTGCACGTGGACGGGGTCGGCCGTGATGTTCCAGGCGTAGTCGTCGGTCGAGCCGTAGATATGGCCCGGCTTCGTGCCCCCTCCGGCCATGAGCCAGGAAAACGCCTTGCCGAAGTGGTCGCGGCCCTTGGGGCTGGCCGGGTCACCCTGGCCGAACGGCGTGCGGCCGAACTCGCCACCCCAGATGACGAGCGTGTCTTCGAGGAGCCCGCGGTCCTTGAGATCTTGGATGAGCGCGGCCGACGGGGCATCGGTGTCCTTGCACTGCTGCTCGAGCTGCGTGAACAGGTTGCCGTGCTGGTCCCAGCCGGAATGCATGAGCTGCACGAACCGCGTGCCGCGTTCGAGGAGCCGCCGCGCGATCAGGCAGTTGTAGGCAAACGTGCCCTTCGTCTTCACGTCGGGGCCGTAGCGGTCGAGCACGTGCTGCGGCTCGTTGGAAAAATCGACGAGGTCCGGCACGCTCGCCTGCATCCGGTAGGCCATCTCGTACTGCGCGATCCGCGTGTCGATCTCCGGATCGCCGTAGTCGGCCAGGTGCTTGGCGTTCATCGCGGCGATGTCGTCGAGGAGCGCCCGCCGGGCGTCGCGACTGACGCCGGCCGGATTCGTGAGGTAGGGCACCGGCTCGCCCGTGTTGCGGAACTTCACCCCCTGGAACCTCGTCGGCAGGAAGCCGCTGCCCCAATAGTAGTCGAAGAACAACTGTCCGCAGCTCTTGCCCTTGTCGCTCGAGGTCATCACGACGAACGCCGGCAGGTCTTCCGTGTCGCAGCCGAGGCCGTAGCTCATCCAGGCGCCCATGCTCGGCCGGCCCGGCACCTGGGCGCCGGTGAGGAAGAACGTCACGCCGGGGGCGTGGTTCACCGCCTCGGTGTGCAGACTCCGCACGAGGCACAGGTCGTCGGCGAGGCCGCCGAGGTGCGGCAGCAATTCGCTCATCTCCATGCCGCACTGCCCATTCTTCTTGAACGGCTTGATCGGCGCGACGACCGGCCACTTGGCATAGCCGCTCGACATCGTGGAGAGCCGTGTCATGCCGCGAACGCTCGCGGGAATCTCCTGGCCGCCGCGATTGATGAGCTCGGGCTTGGGGTCGAAGAGGTCGACGTGCGACGGCCCGCCCCCCTGCCAGAGCATCACGACCCGCTTCGCCTTCGGCTCGTGGTGCGGAAGGCCCGGCAGGCCGCGCACGGCTGCGGGCGTCGAGGCGGCTGACTGCGCATCCCGCTTGAGGAGCGCGGCCAGGGCTACCGATCCGATCCCCATGCCGGCCGAGCCGAAGAGTCTGCGGCGGGTGACGCGGGCGATGTTTTCGAGGTGCAGGTCTGTCATGACGTTATTTTTGACAGGCTGAAGCCTGTGCTACTCACGGGTGAGGGCTTCGTCGAGGTTGAACATCGCAAGGCACGCGCTCGCGAGCGCCGCATGCTCGGCGGTGTCGATCGCCTCGTCGCGCGGGCTCTCGCCCACGCTGAGGAACTGCTTCGCCGCCTCGGCATCGGCCTGATAGATCGCCAGTTGCCGGGCGTGCATCCGCGTGACCGCCTCGAGATCGTAGTCGGTGGGCCGGCGGCCGAGGATACGGCGGAAGGCGTGCGTGAGCCGGCCGGCGGGGTCGCCGGCGGCCTTCATGCTCTTCTCGGCGAGCACCCGGGCCGACTCGACCCACGTGGGGTCGTTGAGGGTCGTAAGCGCGTGCAGCGGCGTGCTCGTGCGGCTTGCGCGGACGGTGCAGGTCTGCCGGTTGGCCGTGTCGAACATGTTCGCCGGGCTCACCGTGCGCCGCCAAAACGTGTACAGACTGCGGCGGTAGAGGTCGGCCCCCTTCGAGGCCGGATATGTGAAGTCCCGCTCGTGCGTGATCGCGAGGGCCTCCCAGATCTGGTCGGGCTGATACGGATAGACGGGCTGGCCGCCGATCCGCAGATCGACGAGGCCGGCGGCCGCAAGGGCCACGTCGCGGAGCACGAGCGACGGCATGCGAAACCGGGCCGCCCGGGCATGCAGCCGGTTCTCCGGGTCCTTGGCGAGGTGGTCGGCCGTCACCTTGCTCGCCTGCCGGTAGGTGGCGCTCGTCACGAGCAGGCGGTGCATCCGCTTCTGGCTCCAGCCCTGCTCGCGGAACTCGACCGCCAGCCAGTCGAGCAGGGCCATGTGCTGCGGATACTCGCTCTGCACGCCCATGTCTTCGGTCGTCTTCACGATGCCGGTGCCGAAGAACTGCTGCCACATCCGATTCACCTGCACCCGCGCGGTGAGCGGATGCTCCGGCAGGAAGAGCCACTGCGCGAGGCCGAGCCGGTTGCGCGGCAGGCCCTCGGGCAGCGGCGGCAGGAACGCCGGCGGGAGGAACGTGAGTTTCTCCCCGACGGGCGAGAGGTAGTCGCCGCGGTCAAGGATCTTCGTCTCCCGCGGCCTCTCGTCGCTCATCACCATCACCCGCGGGATCTGGTCGCCCTTGTATTGCTCGTAGGCCTTCTTGGCGGCCTCGTAGGCCACGACCTGCGGCAAGTCCTTGATGACGTCGGGCTTGATCTTCGAGTCGAAATACCTCCGCAGGTGTTGCTCGATCGTCTTCTGCTCGGCTTCGGTCCGTTCCTTCTCTGGCTTGCGCAACAGCGGGGTGATGACGGCCGAGAGACCCTCGCTGTCGGCAGGTTCACCATCCGCGAAAAGTCCCACCTTCCAGGCGGCGTAGGCCGCGTCGATGACGGGCTTCGCGGCCGATTCGCCGGCCTTCATCGCGGCCTCGAGTTCGGCCAGCCGACGCGTGTTCTCCTCGGAGGGGAGTTCGATGATCGGCGGTGCCACGCGGATCCGGGCGGAGAACTGTGTCGGCAAGCCCGTCTCGGGCAGCCGGTTGAAGGCATCGAGCAGGCCGTAATAGTCGGTCCGCGTCATCGGATCGTATTTGTGGTCATGGCACTGGGCACAGGCCATCGTCAGGCCCAGCCAGGTCGTGCTCGTCGTGTCGACGCGGTCGAAGAGGTTGTTGAACCGTTGCTCCTCGGCGATCGCTCCCCCTTCGCCGTTCAGGAGATGGTTGCGGTTGAAGCCGCTGGCGACCTTCTGCTCGGGCGTGGCGTTCGGCAGCAGGTCGCCGGCCAGTTGCTCGATGGAGAACTGGTCGAACGGCATGTCGGCGTTGAGGGCCTTCACCACCCAGTCGCGCCAGATCCACTGCCAGGTGTCGCCGTCCTGCTGGAAGCCGTTGGAGTCGGCGTAGCGGGCCGCGTCGAGCCACGGCAGCGCCATCCGCTCGCCGTAGTGGGGTGACGCGAGCAGCCGATCGACGAGTTTTTCGTAGGCCTGTGGATCAGAGTCGGCGATGAAGGCATCGACCTCCTCGGGCGTCGGGGGCAGGCCGACGAGGTCGGCGTGGAGCCGGCGGATGAGCGTGGCCCGGTCGGCCTCTGGGGAGGGCGTGAGGCCCGCCGCCTCGATCTTCGCCAGCACGAATCGGTCGACGTCGTTCCGCGGCCAGTCGGCCTGCTTCACCTCCGGCGGAGCCGGCCGCACCGGTGCAGTGAACGCCCAGTGCTGCCTGTACTCGGCGCCCTCCTTGATCCAGCGATCGATAATTTTCTTCTGCTCGTCCGACAGCCGCCGGTTGGAATTCGGCGGGGGCATCAAGACGTCAGGATCGGTCGAGTGGATTCGCTCGAGGATCGTGCTCGCCCCGGGGTCGCCCGGCACGATCGCGCCCGAGTCGATCGCGGCCTGCCGGTCGTCGAGCCGCAGGTCGGCCTCCCGCTTCTGCCCGTCCTGGCCGTGGCAGTAGAAGCAGTTTTCCGAGAGGATCGGCCGGATATCGCGGTTGAAGTCGATCTGCCGCAGGGAATCTGCGGCAAACGGCGTCGAGAGGCTCACCGTCCAGGCCCACAGCGCCAATGCAGCCACCGCGAGCAGTCGGCGACCGCGGAAGAATCTCGAGCAACCCATGGAACCTATTCCTCGGGGTCACCCGCGTCGCCGACCCTCCGGCCAGGGGCCGGGGATCGCGGACCAAGAGGTCGATCGGCGGGGCGAAGGACGCTATCAATCATACCACCCATCCGGGAGCAGAGCCACCGCGTTTTTACAGGGGCGTCCAGGCATCGAACGTGGCGGCCTGGCCTCGATGCACCCCGGCGGCGTCGACGAGATTCCACACGATCGCCTGTTCGATGCGGAAGCGCTTGCCGGTCCGCGAGATCCGGATCCCGGAGTAATCGTCCACGTAGCCGTCGCGGCGGGTCCGCTCGAGGAGCCGTGATCGCTCGTCGCGATGCATCGGCTCGGCCGTGAGCCGCGATGGCGTGCGGGTGAGCGTGGCCGCGTCCATCTCCCAGAGTTCGAGCGCTTGTGCGTTGCCATAATTGAGCACCGGGTCGGCCTCGGTGCCGTGCGAGACGACGACCCGCGGAGCGAGAAAAAGCCGCTCCGCCTGCTCCTCCGCGGAGCCGGTGCGCGGGATCAACTCCCGGCCCAGCGCCTTGGAGAATGAATCGAGCAGGAGCGCCGCGTGGGCCACCCACCGCGAGTCGGCCCATGGCGAAGCCGCGTTGGTCGCGCTCATCTCTGCCATGCGTGGTGTACCTTTGACTGCAATGAATGATCCTCCGATCCCACCCTCGTGCGACATCCTCGTCATCGGCTCCGGCGCGGCGGGGCTCTTTGCGGCCACGTGGGCGGGGCGACGGGCCCGCGACACAAGCCGCCGGCTCGCGATCGTCGCCGTCGACGGCGCCCGCAAGATCGGTGCGAAGATTCTTGTCGCCGGCGGGGGCCGCTGCAACGTCACGCACTGGCAGGTGACGGAGGCCGACTACGCCGGCAGCACGCCGCCGGCGATCCGCAAGGTGCTCAGGCGGTTCACGGTGGACGACACCGTGCAGTTCTTCCGCGCGGCGGGCGTGGAGATGAAGCGGGAGGAGACCGGAAAACTGTTCCCCGTCACCGATTCGGCCCGCACCGTGCTCGACGCGCTGGTGCGCGAGGCGCAGGCCGCAGGGGCGGCGCTCGTGCATCCGGCGCGGGTCACCGGCGTCGAGCGCGACACGGAGGGCTTTCATGTCACGACCGACAACGGCGTGATCGCTGCCAAGCGGATCATCCTCTGCACCGGCGGCAAGTCGTTGCCCAAGTCGGGCTCCGATGGCGGCGGCTTCGCGCTGGCGACGAGCCTCGGCCACTCGCTCACGGCTCCAGTCGTGCCGGCGCTCGTGCCGCTCGTCCTGCCGCCAGGCCACTGGATCACCGATCTCTCGGGGCTCACGCTCCCCGGAGAGATCATCCTCTCGGCCTCGAGCGGCAAGCGGATCTGCGGCTTCACCGGCAGCACGCTCTGCACCCACTTCGGTCTCTCCGGCCCGAGCGTCCTCGACATCAGCCGCCACTGGCTCATCGCCCGCGCGGCCGATCCGTCGGTCAGGCTTTCGATGAACTGGCTGCCGGGGCTCACGGCCGAGAGCGTGGAGCAGCTTTTGCTCGAGCCGCGCGGCCGCGGGGCGGTCGCGATCCTGCGGGATCACCTGCCGGACCGGCTTGCCCGCAAGCTCTGCGAGCTTTCCGGCGCCCCGCCGCAGGGCGACATTCCGCGCGACCCGCGAAAGAAGCTCGTGCAACTCGCCACATCCACGCCGCTCGAGATCGTGGGCGACCGCGGCTTCACGATCGCCGAGGCGACGGCCGGAGGCGTGCCGCTTACGGAAGTGCGGCTCGAAACGATGGAAAGCCGGATCTGCCCGGGGCTGCACTTCGCCGGCGAAGTGCTCGACGTCGACGGCCGGATCGGCGGCTTCAACTTTCAGTGGGCCTGGGCGAGCGGATTCGTGGCCGGCTCGGCGGCCGCCGACGGCTTTGATTCGAGCACCTCGTAGCGGAAGCCGCCCTTCCGCAGATCGAGCGTGCGGATCGTGCGGCTTGCGGCAGCGACCGCGGGCTTGGCCGCCGGGATCGCCTCGAGCAGGCCGCCGACGGCCTCGGCCACCTGCCCCACGGAGATGTCGTCGATCAATCCCGACGGCGATTGCACGATCGCCGAGCGGGTCTTCCACGGATGCCACTTGTTCGGATCAGTCGGCCCATACAAGACCGCCGTGGGCACGCCAAACGAGGCTGCGATATGCGGCAGGCCGGTGTCGACACCCAGGCAGAGATCCATCCGCGAGATCAGCGTCACCGCTTCGCGGAGCGAAAGATCGAGCGAATGATCGCGCACATGCGCGTCGGCGGCGGCACCCAGCCGGCCGCGGATCTCCGCATGCCGCACGGTATCGTCGGGGGCGCCGCAGAAAAAGATCTCGCAGCCATGCTGCTCGACGAGCCAGCGGAGGATGCATGCGATCCGGTCGATCGGCCACTCCCGGTGCGGGTCGGTCGAGCGGGGGGCGACGAAGACCCGCTTCCGGCCGCGGGCCACGCCGGACAGCAACTTCTCCACCTTCGCGACGGCCGCCGGCGACGTCCAGTTTTCATTGCGGCCGTCATCGACCTCGATGTCGTCGCTCCGCAGCAGATCGAGGAAAAGCTCGGCCTCGTGGCGTTCACGCCGCAGCGCGACGGACCGCGTGAGAAGCGCCGCCCATTGCTTCGAGGCAAACCCGATCCGCGCCGGAATCCCGGCGCTCCAGACGAGCAGGCTGCCGGCCAGCGATCGCTTGAGCACATAGGCCCGCGTGTAGCCGCGGCCACGGAGCCTCGCGGCGAGCGCGAGCGTGCTCTTCACCATCCACGGCAGTTTGAAGAAGCCGCGGTGCGGCCGCTTCCAGGTGATGATCTCGTCGATGTAGGGGCAGTCGGCGAGCACGTCCCGCGCGGCCGGCTCCACCAAGACATCGATGATCGCTTCGGGAAACCGCCGCCGCAGGTTGCGCAGAAACGGGATGGCGAGCACCGTGTCGCCGATGAACCGATTGCGGACGACGAGGATGCGTTCCGTGCCGGGCGGTGGGCTGAGCTGGACCATGCGTGCGGCGGACCGAGGGCCCGCCCCTCGGGGCTAGCGTGCGAATCCGACGAAGAAGCTGAAGAGCTGCTGGCTGTCGTCTTGGGCGTAGGCGACCGGGAAGGCAAAGTCGAGCGCGATCGGCGCCGGGCCCATCGCCGGCAGCGTGATGCGGAGGCCGAAGCCCGGCGCGACGCGCATCTGGTTGATGGCCACGGTCGACTCGACGGTGCCGAAGTCGGTGAAGACCACGCCGCGGAGCGTGTCGTCGGCGGTGATCGGGAAGAGATACTCGATCGTGTTGAGCCACTGGAACGGACCACCGATGATGGCGCCGTCTTGGCGGGGGCTCGCCCCGCGGAAGGCGAAGCCGCGGATCGTGTTGTAGCCACCCGCGAAGAAGTTGTCGTAGGCGGGCGTGTCGGGGCCCGACATGCCGAGCACCGAGCCGATCGAGAGCACGTGGCGACCGGAGCCGTCGGGCCGCTCGTTGAGCAGGAAGTATTGCCGCCCTTCGAGGATGCCGCGGGGGTATTGGAAGGTGCCGATCACCTGCTCGAACTCGAAGCTCGCGAGATGGCCCTGCGTGGGCAGGAAGGGGCTGTCGCGGGTGTCGTGGATGATGCCGCCGCTGAAGCCGTAGACGGCGTTGGTGCCGAGCATGTTTTGGATCGCCGGCGCCAAGACCCGCGGGTTGAACACATCCACGCTCTCGCCGCGGAAGCCGGTGTTCACCGAGAGATCCGGGGCGAAGGCGAATTGATAGCCCAACCCGATGCGGCCGCCCGTACGGGCCTCAGCCCAGTCGTAGAAATAGCGGGTGTAGTAGGAGGCGCTCGTGGAGAGGCCGATCCGCGTGTCGAAGAGGTAGGGCTCCTGGAAGGTGGCCGTGTAGCGCTGGAGCTGCGTGCCGGGCGCCGCCTCGAGCCGAAACCGCTGGCCGGCACCGCGGAAGGCGGTGCCGTTGCGGATGTCGTCCCAACTGCGGGGCAGCCGGGTGATGTCGAAATTCTGCTCGTCGATGACGATGTTGCCGACGAGGCCGGCATTGGAGTTGACGCCGGCACCGATCATGAGGCGGCCCGTCTGCGTCTCCTCGGCATCGACGTCGACGACCACGTAGGGCTCGTTGCCCGGAAAAACCTGCATCGGCTGATCGGCGGCGAAGTTTGGCACCATGCCTGGCTGCATCATGCCGGGCGGGGCGAGACCGGGCTGCATCATGCCCGGTTGCATCACCGGCTGCATGCCCGGTGCAACCGGCTGCTGGGCGACATACACCGGCGGCTGCTGGTAGGCCGGCTGCGGCGCCGCCATCCGCGAATAGTCCACCGCCTCCGGGCCGGTCGGCGCGAGCGGCGCGCCGCCCCATCCCTGCGGGGGTGCCGCCTGCTGCGGCATGGGCTGCGGGCTCTGGCCGCGCCAGACGGGGCCATTGGCGATCGTGGTCGCGCGGGGCGCGGGCTGAGCGGGAGCAGGAGCGTGCTCTTCTTTCAATTCTCCTTCGAGCATCAGATCGAGGACGGCGTCCTCCGCCGTTTCGGGATCGGGGCTCTGGCCGCGGAAGCCGGGGCGACCCGGCTCGCGGGCGATCTGCTCGTTGCTATCCGCGGCATTCTCAGGCTTGCTGAAGACGATCCGCGGCCCCTCCCCCTTGGCGGCGTCGGCGAGGAAGAGGCTGCTCGCCTTGAGGCGCCGCTCGTCATCCCGCAGCTTGCGGATGTCGAGGATGTCGCCGGGCCGCAGCGAGAGGCGGTTCAAGACGGTGCTGTGCTTCGTGTGCGGATGCTCGCCACGGATTCGCACGTTGATCTTCCCCACGCGGTAGCGCTGACCCTCGGCCACGTTGTAGACGAGATCGAGCTGGCCGGGCTCCTCGAGAAACCGTGGGTCGGCCCGGATGTCGGCGAAGACGAAGCCGCGGCCGCCGTAGATGTCGCGGATCAGACCGAGGTCGGCGTCCATCTTCGACTGGTTGAAGTGCTCGCCGCTCTTGAGCTTGAGATCGCGGGCGAGAAACTCGCCCTTGAACTTGCTGTTGCCGATGAAAGAGACGTTGCGGACGGTGTAGCGCGGGCCCTCGTTGATCACGAAGGTGAGCATCGTCCAATCGCGGCCGCCCCCCTGCACCACTTCGAGTTCCCGGCCCACCTTCGCCTGGAAGAAGCCGAGGCTGCGGTAGTAGGCGGTGATCGCATCGACGTCTTCGTCGATTTTCTGCCGATCGACGTCGCCGCCGAGCAGCCAGAAGATGCCCGGCTTCGACTTGATCTGCGTCAGCAGCCGCGCATCGGTGGCGATGGAGTTGCCGACGAAGTTCGTCCAGAGTGATTTCTTGCTGCGGCCCTCGTCGATCAGGAACACGGCCCCCTTGTCGCCGGGCTTGTTGCCCTCGACCGTCGAGACCCGCGCTCCGTCGTAGCCCTTCTCGTGGTAGTGCGCCTCGATCCGCCGCCGGGCCTCCTCGACCACATAGGGATCCATCGAGTCGCCGACGTCGATCTCGGCCTTCTTCCGCAGCGTGCGCGTGGTCACCTTCTCGTTGCCGATGTATTTCACGTAGCGGAGCATCGGCCGCTCCACCACCTGGAAGATCACGACCACGCCCTCCTTCACGCGCACATACTTCGGATGCACGTCGACGAACTTCCGTGAGCGGTGGAGCGTCCGCACGTCTTCCTCGATCGCCTGCGGGTCGAAGATCTGGCCGGCGCGGGTGACGAGCTTCGGCAGCTTCGAGACCTCGGTGGCATGGTTGCCCTCGATCCGCACTTCGACGATCCGATTCGCGTCGGTCGCGGCGGCGGGAGCGGGGGCCGGGGCGCCGGGCACGGCGGGGAGCGGCGTCTGGGCCCGCACCGTCGCGGCCAAGGAGGCGAGCAGGAGCGCAACGAAAACCCGGCTCGGATGCGGCATGGTGGAAAGAGTGGTGCGCAAGGGCATCGGCGGTGCTGGCTCGGGGTGCGGTCGCGGAAGCCGGGGAGAAATAGCCGCGAAGCCCATGCTGCCACAAGGCGAAAACTGTCCTTTCGCCTCGGTCTTTCCCGGAAGGCGATCCTTGACTGGCCCCCGTAAACTCCGGTAGTTTTTCCAGGTTGCCCGTCTTTTCAGCGGATTTCGCACGGCCCGACGGAAGCGTCGGGGGCATGGCTCCGGTCATGATTGGTGATCCGCCCCTCCGGGGTTGCCCATGCGGCCGATGGTCATCGATTTGCGAAAGACTGAAGACGCCCGCGACGTCGTGCACCGCGCCGTGCAGACGCTCGCCGAGGGGCGGAGCGTCGCCTTCCCCACTGAAACGGATTACGTCATCGCATCGAGCGTGCGCGATGAATCCGCGGTGGCCAGGCTCGTCGGCCTCACCCCCGTCCGCGAGCGGGAGCCGCGGCTCACCCTCGCCCTCAAAAGCGCCGACGAGGCCCTCGACTGGGCTCCCAGGCTTTCAGCGATCGGACGCCGGATCGCCCGGCGCTGCTGGCCCGGGCCGGTGTCGATCATCGTCGCCGACGATCATCCGGAAAGCCTCGTCCACCGGCTGCCGCAGGCGGCGCGGGAGGCGGTCGTCGGCGCCGGCCGGCTGCGGCTGCGGGTGCCGGGCCACCAGATGCTCGCCGACTGCATGCGGATGCTGGCCGGGCCGGTGGTGCTCGCCGAGCCCGCCGCACCGGGGGAACCGCCGCTCGTCACGGCCGAAGATGTGCTGGCTCGGGCGCCCTCGGTGGTGTCGCTGGTGATCGACGACGGCCGCGCGCGGTATGCCCAGCCCGCCTCCACGATCGAGGTGGACGAGCGGGATTTTCGGGTCGTGCATCAGGGAATCGTCTCGCAGGAAACGCTCCGCCGCCTCTCGAGCCTGATGGTGCTCTTCGTCTGCACCGGCAACACCTGCCGCAGCCCGATGGCCGAGGCGATCTTCCGGCAGCTGATGGCGGAGCGACTCGGCTGCGGCCCTGACGAGATCGAGGAGCACGGAGTGGTCGTCGCCAGCGCCGGCGTCGCCGCCTGGTCCGGCGGCAAGGCGAGCGACGGCGCCCTGGCGGCGATGGCGGAGATCGGCTGCGATCTCTCCGGCCACGGCAGCCAGCCGGTGACGGAAAATCTCGTCCGTCAGGCCGACATCATCTGGACGATGACAGCCTCCCACCGCGCCGCCATCCTGTCGCAGTTTCCGGAGGCCGGCGGCCGCGTGGCCGTGCTTTCGCCCGACCGCCTCGACGTGCTCGATCCGATCGGCGGCCCGGTGGCCACGTATCGGAAGTGCGCCCAGCAAATCCGCGAGCATCTGCTCGCCAGACTGGATACACTCGAAAACGTGCTTCCCCGCCGGTAGATTATTGGCTGTCGGCCATCGGAAGGATTCGCTCGGAGCAATCATGCGCATCGCAATCGGGAGTGATCATCGTGGCGTGGCCGCGCGGCTGCGCATCATCGGTCTCTTGGAAAAGATGGGGCATGAGGTTGTCGATTGCGGCAGCCATGGCGAAGAGGCCGTCGACTATCCCGACATCGCGGCCGACGTCGCCACCCGCGTGAGCAAGGGGTCGGTCGATCGCGGCATCCTGCTCTGCTGCACGGGCGTCGGCATGGCGATCGCCGCCAACAAGGTCCACGGCATCCGCGCCGCCACCTGCCACGACGAGGTCACGGCCGAGATGAGCCGGCGGCACAACGATCTCAACGTGCTCTGCCTCTCGGCCGAGATGCTCGGCCAGGAGCTGCAGGAGAAGATGCTCCGCACGTGGCTCGACACGCCCTTCGAGGGCGGCCGGCATGCGCGTCGCGTCGCGAAGATCGCGTCGCTCGAGCCGGATTGCGGGTAGGACAGGCTTTAGCCTGTCTACTCGTAGGACAGGCCTCCGTGCCTGTCTGTTTTCAAAGCCCCTCACTGTGGACAGGCACAGAGGCCTGTCCTACACGTTGACCCACTGGTGGGTCTTCGCGCTTTGGAGCACGGCGTCGCAGACCTTCTGCGTTTCGAGGGCGTCGCGGAAGGTCGGGTGGGCCGGCTGCTTCTTCGCGTAGGCCTCGAGGAAGTCGGCCACCTGGTGCACGAACGAGTGCTCGTAGCCGATCGCCAGGCCCGGCACCCACCACTTGTCCATGTAGGGGTGATCGCCGTCGGTCACGTGGATGCTCTTCCAGCCACGCATCGGGCCTTCGTCCTTGTAATCGAAGACCTGCAGCCGGTGGAGATCATGCAGATCCCACTTCAGGCTCATGTTTTCACCGTTGATCTCGAACGTGTAGAGGGCCTTGTGGCCGCGGGCATACCGCGTGCTCTCGAAGAGGCCGAGCGACCCGTTCTTGAAGTGGCAGAGAAACGAGCAGGCGTCGTCGATCGTCACCTTCTCCATCTTGCCGGTGAGCTGGTGCTTCCGCTCCTTCACGAAGGTCTCGGTCATCGCCGTGACGTCGCTGACGGAGCCGTTGAGCCAGAGGGCCGTGTCGATGCAGTGGGCCAGCAGGTCGCCCGTCACGCCGCTGCCGGCCGCGGCCGAATCGAGCCGCCAGAGTGCCGCGCCCCCCTGCGGGAGATCGGCGTTGATCGTCCAGTCCTGCAGAAACTCGGCCCGGTAATGGAACACCCGGCCAAGCTTGCCCGAATCGATGATTTGCTTGGCGAACGTCACCGCCGGGATGCGGCGGTAGTTGTACCAGACCATGTTCGCCACGCCGGCCTTCTCGATGGCCTGGCACATCCTCTCCCCCTCGGCCGTGTCCATCGACAGCGGCTTCTCGCAGAGGATCGCCTTGCCGTGCTTCGCCGCCTCGATCGCGATTTCGGCGTGGAGGTTGTTGGGCGTGCAGATATCGATCGCGTCGATGTCGTCGGCGGCGACGAGTTTCCGCCAGTCGGTCTCCACCCGCTTGTAGCCCCAGCGGTCGGCGAAGGCCTTGGCCTTCTCGGCGTCGCGGGCGGCCACGGCCTGCAGCACCGGCAGGTATTCCAGGTCGAAGAAGTCCTTGACGCGGTTGTAGCCATTGGAGTGGGCGCGGCCCATGAAGCCGTAGCCGATCATGCCGATGCGGAGGGGTTTGGCCATCGATGAGATCCTTTCTTCAGTTCCAGCCGTGGGCGTCGCGGACGGCGATCATGGTCTTGAGGATGGTGTTCCAGGTCTGTGGGTTTTCGAGCGTGGCGTTGGGGAACATGCAGCCGTCCCAGCAGATGTGCTTGATGCCGCGCGTGTCGGCGTCTTTCAGCCAGTAGCCGGCGCACTTCACGATGTCGAGCTTGCCCCGCGGGTCGTCGGCCCGGCAGTGCTTGCCCGTCTTGTCGTGCGACCCGGCGCCGTGCACTTCGCCGTCGTTTTGGGCCACGTGGAAGTCGATCGTCCACGGCCGCAGCTTCGACACCATCTGCTCGTAGGCGGGCCAAAACTCGGCATCGGTGTAGCCCGGCTGCACGAGGGCATGCTCCGGAGCGTTGTAGCCGAGCAGGTAGAGATAGGTGTGGGCGAGATCGGCCTGGAAGCCGAGCGTCTCCGGCATCCCGACCTCCTCGAGCAGGTCGAGCATGTCCTTCCAGGAGTGCATGCCGGCCCAGCAGATCTCCCCCTCGGCCGCCAGCCGCTGGCCATGGTCCTTCGCGATCTTCGCCGCCTCGCGAAAGGTTGCGGCGATCTTGGCCGTGTTGGCCTGCGGGTTTTCCCGCCACTTGTTCACGCCGAATTCGGCCGAGTCGATCCGGATCACGCCATACTTCCGCACGCCGTGCTTCTCGAAGACCTTCGCGATCCGGCAGGCCATCTTCACGGCGGAGAGAAACTTCTCCTTCGCAGCCGCGTCGCCCATCGCCGAATCGCCCACCGTGCCCGGCCAGACCGGGGCCACGAGCGACCCCACCGTGAAGCCGTGCTTCGCGATCTTGTCGGCGATCGCGGTCAGCTCCGCGTCGCTCGCCTCGGGGTTCGTGTGCGGCAGAAACAAAAAGTAGTCGATGCCGTCGAACTTCTGGCCGTTCACGTTCGCTGCGGCCGTCAGCTCCAGCATCCGATCGAGCGAGATCGGCGGCTCCTGGCCGGGATCGGTGCCCTTGCCGACGAGGCCTGGCCACATGGCGTTATGAAGCTTGGGGGCGGAATGCGGCATTAGCGCTTCTTTCCGTGCTTGGGGAGATCGGGATGGACGTCGGGGCCGAAATAACGCAGCGACACGAGCGGGCCCGGGCCGGTGTTTTCCACGGTGTAGCCGGCGGCGGCCGCGTCGGCCGAGATGAAGAGCTCGTCGGCCGTCATCTCGCCGAAGCGGATGAGCGTCGGCGTGGCCACGTCGTGCACGCCCACCTTCCCCTCGCCCTGCACAGTGATCCAGCCGCTCGCGCCGGCGTCGTGAATCGTGATCTTCGCGCCCGGCTCGAGCGTGAGCTCCTTGGCGCTGAAGAGCTGCCGACCGTCGACATGGCCGTAGACGATCCACTTGTCGGTCGCGCCGGGGGCGCTCCGCTTCTCGTCCACGAGGGGCGAGAGGAAGTTGCTCTCCTTGTAGTGCGTGTCGACGTTCTTTTCCCAGTCGAGCTGGCCGATGATGAAGTCGAGATCCTGGTGCTTCTCCTTCGGCATGTCCTTCACGAGCAGGCTCCACGGCACGGCGCGGCCTTCGACGAGCGACTGAAACATCGCGAAGACGTCGCTGCCCCACTGCGGCTCGTAGGTGAGCAGCGACCCCGGTGCATGCAACACTCCCGGCGGGATGAGCCAGCCGGTGCCCCGCTCGAGGCGGTAGGCCTTCGAGTGGTAGAGGATGCCGTTGTCGCCGCGGTTCCAGTTCTCGAGGCAGCGGCGGAGGTCGTCCTTCGTCGTGCCCGGCTCGAGCCCCATGAACGTGTAGGGAAAGTTGTTGTCGCAATTGTTGTATTGCGGCGGGAAGTAGTAGCTCTCGGGCTTGCCTTCCTGCCCCACGAGCTTCGCGTCGTCGAACGACTGATGCATGTGGTGGGGGATCGGCCCCATGTTGTCGAAAAACTTGGAGTAGACCGGCCACTTCTTGTAGCGGTCCCAGATCGGCTTGCCGACGAGCTTCGCGCCCCCTTCGCTCACGGCGTCGCGGAGGAGAAACCGCTCGCCGTCGAACACGCACCACGAGAGCCCTTCATCGGGCACGCGGCCTTCGTTGGCCGCTTCCGTCGTGCTCGCGAACCACCGCTCGTCGATGCCGCCGCGGTCGAGGCCGTAGGCGTAGTAGTCGTCGGGATGCAGCCGCACCCGCTTGCCGGGATGGAGGAAGCTCCGCGGCACCCACGTGGGCGAGAGCCGGAGGATGCCCTTGCCGGCGGTCATCGCCTTGTCGAGCGCGCTGCCGACATTCTTCGCCTCGGGCAGCTTGGCGGACTTCTTGGTTGCGGTGGCGGTGGCCATGTGTTTGCCCCTGGAGAAACGCGTTCGTGGAAGACCCGCAGTTGTACGAATCCCCGCAAACACCCGCAAGAACCCACTACTTTCGGGCAGACGGCCGCGAAACGGTCTTGAGCGCCGCGAGCGCCAGTTTTCGAGCCTCGGCGTGATCGACGATCGGCTCGGGGTAGTCCTTCGCGTCCGTGCCGGCCCAGGCGGCCACATACGCGCCGTCGGGGTCGAATTTCGCGGCCTGGCTCGTCGGGTTGAAGATCCGGAAATACGGGGCGGCATCGGCGCCGCAGCCGGCGGCCCACTGCCAGCCGAGCGTGTTGGCGGCAAGGTCCGCATCGACGAGCGTGTCCCAAAACCACTTCGCCCCTTCGAGCCACGAGATGCGAAGGTCCTTCACGAGGAAACTGGCCACGATCATCCGCACGCGGTTGTGCATCCAGCCGGTCGTCCAGAGCTGCCGCATTCCGGCATCCACGATCGGGAAGCCGGTGCGGCCTCGCTGCCAGGCCCGCAGGCCGACCGGGTCGTTGGCCCAGGGGAAGCGGGCGTAGTCGGCGCGGAGCGGCGCGTCGCTCGTGTGGGGAAAATGAAAGAGCAGGTGGTTGGCAAACTCCCGCCAGCCGAGTTCGCGGAGATACACCTCCGGGCTGCCGGTGATCTTCGCCGCGGGCTTGCCGCCGGCCTGCTCGCGAACGGCATGCCAGAGCCGTCGCGGCGAAAGCTCGCCGAAGTGCAGGTGGGGGGAGAGGGCGCTCGTGCCGTCGTGATCGGGGCGATCGCGGCCGCTGCCATACGTCGCGAGCGCCTTCTCGAGGAAGCGGTCCATCCGCTTCGCGGCCCCGGTCTCGCCGGGCGACCACATCTCCCGAAAGCCCGCCGCCCAATCGATCTTCGGCAGAAGCCCGAGCGATTCGATGGCGACGCTCTTCGGCCGCTTCGCCACGGTCGAGAGCTTTCGCGGCGCCGCGACCGGCTCGGCGGGCTCGTCCCGCGCGAGGAGCGCCCGCCAAAAGGGGGTGAAGACCTGATAGGGCCGGCCCTCCTTCGTGGCCACGTGCATCGGCTCGTAGAGGAGCGACCCATTGAAGCTCTCCGCCACGAGCCCGTCGGCTGCGAGCACCTTCTTGATGCCGGTGTCGCGCTTGACCACGGCCGGCTCGTAGCGGCGGTTCCACGTCACATGCGTCGCGGACACTTCCTTGGCGAGCGACCGCAGCGCGTCGAGCGAGCCGCCGCGGCGGATCACGAGCGGCGCCCCGGCCTTCTCGAAGGCGGCCGAGAGCCGCTCGAGCGACTGGTGCAGCCACCAGCGCGAGGCCGAGCCTGGCTCCCACGGCGCTTCTTCGTCGGGCGCCCAGATGAAGACGGGCACGACCGCCCCACGGGCCGCTGCCGCCGCGAGCGCGGGATTGTCGTCGAGCCGCAGGTCGTGGCGAAGCCAGACGATCGTGGTATGGGGCATGTAAAAGCCGGCGAAAAGCTACTTTTTCTTGCTGAACTCCATCGTCAGCTTGTTGACCTTCTCGACGAGCAGCTTCTGCATGTCGGGCTCGCTGGCCTTGTTGGCCGCCTTGTCGGCTTCCTTCAAGAGCGAGAGGGCTCCCTTCACGTCGCCATTGGCCTCGGTGGCAATCGCGATCGCGATCAGCGCGAAGGCCTTGCCGTCGGCCCGCTCGACGCTCTTGGCCGCGTCGGCCGCTTCCTTGAGCAGCTCCTTCGCCTCGTCCTTCGCGCCCGTCTGCGCCTTCACGTTGGCGGCGGCGGCCAAGGCCTCGGCCTTGGCGCGGGGCTGCTCGAGCGACTTGGCGGCCTCCACGAGCGCGTTGACCATGTCGCCGGCCTCCTTGGCGAGTCCGCTTCGCGTGTATCCGAGCGCCACTGCCGCGAGCGCGTCGGCGCGAAACCGCTCGTCGGTGGCGCCGGCCAGTTCGTTTGCCTTCGCGAGGAGTTCCTTCGCCTTCCCGCTGTCGCCGATGCCCTTCGTTTTGTCGCCGTAGATGCCCCCCGCTTCGGCGAACACCTGTGTCTTCCGAACCGCGTCCTCGATCGTGTTGACGAAGTCATCGGCCGTGGCGGCCTCGAGCGCCTTGCGGGCCTGCTTCTTGTCGCCGACGAGGGCGAGCGAGTCAGCCGCTTCGACGATCCGCGGCGCCAGCTGGTTGGCCTCGCCCGCCGGCTTGCCTTCCTTGTCGACGAGCGCGTCGAGGGCCTGGTTGGCCGACGCCTTCGCGCCGGTCTTGTCGCCCGAGCCGAATTGCTGGGCGGCGATCTTCAGATAGGCGGCCGCCTTGCGGTCGGGGGAAGACTCCTTCTCGGCCTTCTCCTTGAGCTGCGCGATCGTGAGCCCCTTCTTGCCCTTCTTCTTCGTGCCGCAGCCGGTGGCCGGGAGCAGGATCGTCATCGCCAGGGCGCAGACCACCAGAAAACGAATGCAGCCGCTCACACGCATCGCTCAAACTCCCAGGGAAAGAGAAGACCGGAATCTAAAACTTGAGCCGGGCCCGCGAAAGCCTCGCGTGGGTTTCGGCCATCAGATCGTCTTCGGCCGATTCGTCTTCCGCCTCGTAGGTAGCCGAGAAGCGGAGGAAGGCGCCGCAATCGTCCCACGGCACGGTCGAGATCGAGAGGTCGTGGATCAAAAATTGGCTCGCGTCCTGCGCCGTCGCAAACACGCGGTCGCCGGCCCCCTTCGGGCTCTTCGTATAGAGAAAGTAGGTGCCGCCCGGCATCTCGCAGTCGAAGCCGACGGCACGGAGCACGCCGACGAGCTTCTCCAGCCGACGGCGATATTTCTCGCGCACCCGCCGCGGAATCTCGGGATCGCCCAGGGCTGCGGCTCCCGCCTTTTGGATCGCCATGAACTGGCCGGAGTCGCAGTTGTCTTTCACGTCGGCGAAGGCCCGCACAATTCTTTCGTGGCCACACACCCAGCCGAGCCGCCAGCCGATCATGTGGAAGCCCTTCGACATCGAGTGGACCTCGACGCCCACCTCCTTCGCGCCGTCGATCTGGAGGAAGGAGAGCGGCTGGTCGTCGTAGGAGAGCATGATGTGGGCCGCATCCTGCACCACGATCACGCGGTGCTTGTGCGCCCAATCCACCACCTTCTCGTAAAAGCCGCGGGTGGCCGTCTTGCCGGTGGGGCTGTTGGGATAGCAGAGCACGAGCAGCTTCGTCTTCGCGAGCACGTCGGCGGGGATGCCATCGAGATCGGGGAGGAAGTCGTTTTCCGGGACGAGCGGCAGCTTGTGCACATGGCCGCCGAACCATCGCGTGGCCGTGCCGGCGACCGGATAGCCGGGCACGGTCATGAGCGTCACGTCACCGGGATTGATGAAGGCCGCCGGCAGCATCGCGTAGGCCGTCTTCGAGCCGATGCAGTGGTTCACTTCGGTGACGGGATCGAGCGTGACGCCAAACTCCCGCTGCATGAATTTCGCCACCGCTTCCTTATAGATGGCGATACCGTTGTCGGCGTAACCGCGATTCTCAGGACGGTCGATCTCCCGCCGCATCACGGCCCGCACGCTCTCCGGGGCCATCTCGTCGTTCTCGCCGATCCCGAAGTCGAGCATCCGGCGCTCGGGATGATCGGCCATCGCCTTCCGCTTGGCCCGCTTGATCAGCTCGAACTTGTAGATCTCGTTGCCCTTGCCGTAGGTGGCGCCGCCGATGCGGTCGGCGAAGCGGTCTTGGAACCAAGGATCGGGAGCGATTGCGGGGGCGGAGGTGGTGGCCATGCGGGGAGGGAAGGTCGGCGCGAGACGCCCCTTCTTCGGGGGGTTCTGGGGTGGAGAGCCCGGGTGGGCGAGGCCCGCCACGATAGCGGTTTTACCGGGCGTTTCCAAGCATTTGATTCGGCGCCGCCGCGGTGGTGGAGTGGATTCCACAGGAGTCGCAGCCATGTTTTCCGCCCCGCGCAATCCAGGCGTATTCGGTCCGTACGACGGCGACTTCGATCCCTTCGACGACGAGGAAGACGCCGTCGTGATGATCACGTTTGGCACCGGCCGCCCGCGGGGCTGATCGGCGTCGCGGGATTCAGCGGCCGTGCTGCGGGAAGTCGGTGTAGCCCGTGGCCCCGGTTGGGGAATACCAGGCGGCCATGTCAGCCGGCTCGGCCAGTGGCCAGCCGTTGCGGAAGCGTTCGACCAGGTCGGGATTGCTGATGTAGGGCCGGCCAAACGCGATCAGGTCGGCGACGCCATCCGCCACCGCCTGCTCGGCCGATTCAAGCGTGTAGCCGCAGTTGCCCATGAGTGGGCCATGGAAGAGCCGCCGAAACTCCGCGAGCGTCATCGGCTCGCCCTGCTTGTGAAACCCAAACGCCAATCCGTCTACGACGTGGAGATATGCCAGGCCGCCGCGATCAAGCATCGTCGCCACGAATGAAAACTGCTCCCGGAAATCAGGCGAGCCCATGTCGTTGAAGGAACCGTTCGGCGAGATCCGCACGCCCACGCGGTTGGCCGGCCATTCGGCCGACACGGCCTCCACGACCTCCCGCAGAAACCGAGCCCGCTTTTCGACGCTGCCGCCGTAGTCGTCGGTGCGCCGGTTCGTCTTCGATTGCAGAAACTGGTCGATGAGATAGCCGTTGGCGGCGTGGATCTCCACACCGTCAAACCCAGCTGCTCGTGCCCGTGCCGCGGCCCGCCGGTAGTCGGCGACCACGCCCGCGATCTCGCGCGTCTCGAGCGGCCGCGGGTTCTCGTAGGGCTTCTTGCCGAATGGCGTGGGGATGCCGTCGCCTTCGATCTTCACGGCCGACGCCGACACCGGAAGTTGTCCGCCGTGGAAATCGCTGTGCGAGGCCCGACCCATGTGCCAGAGCTGCAGGAAGATCCGTCCGCCGGCGGCATGCACGGCCGACGTCACGCCCTGCCAGCCCGCCTGCATGGCGTCGGTGTAGACGCCCGGCGATTCGCGCCAGCCGTTGGCCTGTTCGGAGATCGTGGTGGCCTCGGAGATGATCAGCCCTGCCGAGGCCCGCTGTACGTAATACTCCGCCATGAGCGCATTCGGAATCCGCTCCTTGCCGGCGCGGCTCCTGGTGAGCGGCGCCATCACGACGCGGTTGGGGAGCAGGAGGTCGCCCGATTGAAAGGGCTGCAGCAGCTTGTTGTTGTTCATCGGTGCGATTCCTCGGCCATGAAGACGTCTTTCTTCGGAAAGGAATTGAACGTCGCCGCGGGCTTCCCGAAATTCACGGCCAAGACATCGGCGGGCTGTCCGGCGATCCACTGGGAGAGATCCACGGTCTGATATTCGCCGGAGTTGAAGACGATCAGGATTTTCGCCCGCTCGGCGCCGATGTTTTCGAGCGAATGGCCGTAGCCCTGCGGGATGTAGCCCACGTCGCCGGTCTCCAGCGTCGCCTCCCGGTAGCGGCCGCGGGAGCCGAAGAGCGTCGCGCGGATGGTGCCCGTGAGCAGATACTGCCATTCGTCGGCATTCGGGTGCCAGTGCAACTCCCGCAAGGCGCCCGGCTCGAGTTCGAGGATCACGCCGGTCATCGTCGTCGAGATGGGGAAGTCCTTTGCCTCCACGCGCCACTCGCGGCCTCCTTTGAAGGTCTCGCGAGGCTCCTGCGAAGAAAGCGAATGCTTGTGCGAGAGCGGCGGCGGGTGTACGCCGGCAAGGGGCTTCGCCGGCGGCTCGGGGGGCACCGGCCCCTTCGCGAAGTAGACCTCCTCTTTCGGAAAGCCCTGAAACGTCGCCGCGGGCACGCCGAGGTTTTTTGCCAAGAGCGCCGGCGGCACATGCCCCATCCAGTCGGTGAGGCTGAATGTGCCAAACTCCGAAAAGTAACCGTTGTCGAAGACGAGGATGAAGTGGCAGGGCTCGTTGCCCAGACACTGCAGCATGTGGCCATGGCCGCGGGGGAAGTACCAGATGTCGCCGGGGCCGAAGTCGTCGATTCCCGTTCGCCCGTGCGGATCGACGACCGTCGTTCGCACCCGGCCGCTCTGCACGTAGGCCCATTCGGCCGCCGTCGCGTGCCAATGCAATTCGCGCATCACGCCCGGCTCGAGCCGCATCGACACGCCGGCGAGTCCCTTCGAGATCGGCAGCTGCTCGACGGTTGCCTCCTTGCCGTAGCTGCCATCGCGCGAGCGGCCCTTCGACTTCTCGAGCGCGAAGGTGAAGGGTGGCAGCTCCTTGTCCGCGAGCAGCGGGTCGGGGACGTTGTTCATGAACGACGGGTCGCCGGCCGCAGCCCGCTCGGAGGCCGCAAAGAGCCCGGCGGCCCCCGCCAGCGCCGTCATGCCCGTCAGAAAATCGCGGCGATCGGAAGAACCCATGAGGCACAGCCTTTCTGCAAGAAGACTCGAATCCGCATAATCTGCCCGATGGCGAATATGGCAGGCAAACCCAGTCCCTTCGCAAAGCAGGCATCACGATGAGCCTCCCGGCGATCCATCGGCGGCGATTTCTGGCGACGGCTTCGGCAGCCCTCGCTGCGGCCGGAGCAGGGGGGCGGACGATTGCGGTGGAGAAGGCCCTCGACCAGCCCGACGACCCGACGGGGTTTCTCGGACGGCGATCGCCTGTCTTCGCGCGGCACTTCCTGGCCTCGTCGAGTTCACCGCTGGCAACGCGCGTGGGCCTGCGGGTGCTCGAGGACGGGGGCAACGCGTTCGACGCCGCCGTCGCGATGGCGGGCATGATGGCGGTGGTGGAGCCGATGATGAGCGGGCTCGGCGGCGACACGATGATCCTCGCCTGGTCGGCGAAGGAACGACGAGTCTTCGGTTTGAACGGCAGTGGCCGGGCTCCTTCGGGCGCGAGCCTCGAGCGGATCGGGGATCGGCCGATGATGCCGGAGCATGGCGCGAGCTCCGTGACGATTCCCGGCGCCGTGGACGGCTGGTGCCGTCTTCTCGAGCGGTTCGGCAGCCGGTCGCTCTCGCGGCTTTGGGAACCGGCCGTCGCCGCTGCCCGTGAAGGCTATCCCGTGGGCGAGTCGATCGCCGGCATGTGGGCGGTGGCATCGCCGCTGCTGCCGAAATACGCGACGCCACACCTGCTGAAGGTGCTGCTCCCTGCCGGAAAGCCTCCGGTGCCCGGGCAGCTCGTCCGGTTTCCGCAACTGGCCGACACGCTCGAGCAAGTCGCGCGCGGCGGCCGCGAGGCCTTCTATGTCGGTCCGGTGGCCAAGGCGATCGCCGACACGCTCTCAGCGGGCGGGGTGCCGACGGCGATCGCCGATGTGGCGAAGCAAGAGGCCGCGTGGGTCGAGCCGCTCTCCGTTCGCTACCGCGGCCGCGACGTGCTCGGGCTCCCTCCAAACTCGCAGAGCGCAGTCGCCCTGATCGCGCTTGGCATTCTCGAAGGCTACGACGTCGCCGACATGGGTGAATCGGATCGTCTGCACCACGCGATCGAGGCCCTGCGGCTGGGATTTACATTCGCGATCGACGAGGTGGGCGAGCCGAGCGATGCCATGCTGGAGAACGTCCGGCGCATGCTCACGGCCGACGTTCTTGCGGAGCTCCGTGGGCGGATCACCGCTCGTGCCACGGCGCCCGTGCGTCCCCACGGCGGCAACACGTCCGACACGACCTATCTGTGTGCGATCGACGCGGAGGGCAATGCCGTGTCGCTGATGTCGAGCATCTGCGGCATGTTCGGCTCGGGACTGCTCGCCGGCGACACCGGCGTGATCCTCAACAATCGTGCGAGCCAGTTCTCGAGCCGTCGCGGCCACCCCAATGCCTTGGCCCCGGGCCGACGCCCGCGGCATACGATCCTGCCTGGCATGGTGCTGCGCGACGGCGAGCCGGAATATCTCTTGGGCTGCATCGGGCTCAACAACCATCCCCAGGGGCAGGTGCAGTTGCTCATCGACGCGCTCGATCTCGGCATGAATCCGCAAGAGGCGTGCGATGCCCCGCGGTTTCGCGTGGTGATGAACACCGACGAAGTGCAGCTGGATGAGACATTTCCCGAGCAGATCGGCAAGGAACTGGCGGCCCGTGGCCACCGGCTGGGCGACTCCCAAGCCTTCAAGGGCGCCACCCAGATGCTGCGGATCCATCAAGGCACGCGGCGGGGCACGGGCGGCGTAGGGCCGTGCCTCGAATCAGGAGTGGATCACCGGCTCGATGGCGTGGCGCTTGGCTGGTGACGTCCGTTGGCTGGTGACGTCCCGTGGCGGCAACCTCGCTACATCAGCCCTTCGCTGCGGAGCCGGGCTTCGACGACGTCGGCCATTTCGCGGGCCTGGTCCTCGAGCTCCTGGAGAAGGTCTTCGTCATCGACGTCGGCTGCGCGGCGGGCCTGGGCGAGCAGGTAGGCCGCTTCGTTTCGCCAGGCCTTGAGCCAGTCGGGCCGCGTGGAGACGGGCCGGTAGATCAGTCCTTCCAGCCGGTAGAATTCGTCGCTCTCGAGACTCATGACGACAGTCTGACACACAGTTGAAGGAAACACGAGCACCATATGCACGAGATCAAGCCGGGCCGCTACCGGCACTACAAGGGCAACGAATACACGGTCCTCGGCGTCGCGCGGCACAGCGAGACACTCGAGGAAGTCGTGGTCTACCGGCAGGAATACGGCGACTGCGGGCTGTGGGTCCGGCCGGCCGCGATGTTCGCCGAGACGGTCGAGATCGGCGGCACGACCACGCCCCGCTTCCAATACCTCGCCCCCCGGTAGGACAGGCTTCAGCCTGTCGGGGTCGAAAAAGAGCTGCGTCCCCTTTTGCAGTTCACCACTGGAGGCTGCCTGACAAATACCAGCCGTTGAGGGTGAAGTTGCTGGGCGTGTGCCGCATGCTGTTGGTCGACAGCGAGCCGATGTCGAGCGGGAGAACGTTGGTGCTCGTCTCGTAGGTCGAGAAAGGGTTGACGAACACCGCGGCCTTGAATCCGGATTCGAGCGTCAGGATGGAGCCGCGTGCCAGGCGGTGCTTGTAGCCGAGGCCGAGTTTGGTATCGCCGTTCCAGACCACCTGCGTCACCCGCTGGCTCCTGATTTGCTCGGCATCCACCGCGTTTTCATACACACCCGCGAAGGAATACTGTGCCGGCTGCATCGAGCCGGCCAAGACCGCGCCGCTCAGTTCACCCACGAACGTGAAGCCGCGCGGCAAGGTCTGGTTCGCCGTCAGGCCGAGGCGTGGCCCCGCGCCTGTAAATGTCGAGGTGTTGTTGAGCGTAATGTACTCGAGGTCTGGGTTGGCGGGGGCGACGACCGGTGGCACCGGATCGACATTCGGGTTGTTGTAGAACGTCGAAACCAGTTGCTGCTGCAGCCGCACCCAGCTCACGCCCGCGAACAGGCGAACCTGTGTTGCCGTGCCGATGTTGACCGTCTGACCCATGTCGAGATTGACCAGGTCGTAGTCGAAGGCCACTTCCCCCTGCGCTGACTTGAGGTGGAAGATGCCGACCTGATTGGCAGTCTCCGACGTGGACGGCCCCGTCTGGCTGAAGGGTGATATCCACTGCGTGTTGAGATTGCTGACTGGGACGAACGTGGAGTCGTTCGTGCGCAGATGCTCCCAGTTCGTGCGAATGTCCTTTCCGGAGCAGGGCCGCGTGTACCGCGCACCGACGGTGAAGCCCGGCTGATAGCCCGGGTTCAGCGTATGCACGGCCCACTGTGGGTTCTGGATCGGGAGGAACGTCGTGGTGGTGGCGAAGCCGAGGTTGTCGGCGCCGGGCTGGAGCAGCAGGAAGCCGGCGGAGAGTTCGAGGCCAGACCGGAGGTTGGGCACGAAGACGTCTAGACTCGTACCGGCTGCGGACGGAAACGCGTCGCAACTACAGCCGACGCCGTGGTTGCAAGCCGCTTCATCCGGGAGCATGCACTCAGCCGCTACCGGTTCTTCGGCCCTCTCGAGCCACGATTGATCTGCGGACTGTGCGCACGCCGGTCTGGCTGCCGGCAGGCAAAACGCCGCTGCGGCCAGAACTGCGCTGGCAATAAACCGAGTATCCCCCCGCATGGATCCCTCCCTTCAGCCATTTTCATCGGCTCGGGAGGCCAGAAAATCCATACAATCGGCACAGTCTGCCCAAAAGGAACTGCCGGTGTGTTGCTCCTCGCAAGGCGCCCTCGGGATTCACGTCGATCCGCCGAGCGCGGCGACCTTCCCACAGGCCGTCGGCGCCGCGGAATGTCTTAAGCCGCCAACCCATGCATGTCACCGCGGGACCAAGGTTGTCCCTCGGCGCCGACAGAATGCCGTCGCTTTCAGAAGGAGGCTGCCATGATCGGGCCGGCGAAGAATCGGTTGCACGACTATGAAGCTGGGTGGCTCACTCTGCTGATCGAGATGGGCGTGGCCTCACAAGCGGAGGCCGAGACTGCCATGCAGCGCGTCGCCCAGCAGGCGATCGACGAGATGAACGCGAAGCGGCAGGCCCGCCGCGATGCCAAGCGACGCAAAAAGCGGCCGGAGTGAGGTCAGGCGTCTTCGATGTCGGCGGCTTCGAGCTCTCCGGCGGCAATCGCTTCCGTGAGCCGCTTGTGATCGCCGGCCACGAAATGCGCCTCGGCCACCGCAAACACCTCCACCGCTTCGGCGAAGGTTTTGTCGTCGCCGAGGTAGGCGGCGATCGCCACGGTGTCGCCGCTGCGGGCATGGGCCCGTGCGAGCGTGCGGGCGCAGAGATCGGCGTAGAGCTCCACCGTGGCCAGCTTCGCACTCTCGACGTCGAAGCCGCCCTTCATGTCGTGCAGCTGCCGGCCGAAGAACTGTTTGTTTGTGCCGGGCATGCCATCAACCCAGCCGAGAAACAGGTCCGAGACGGCCTGCATCATTTTCTGGCCGCGCACGATCCGCTGCCCTTCGTGCTCGATCCGGGCGAATTGTCCCATATTTTTCACATGCGGCGCGAGCACGGAGGCCGTCGCTTCCTTGAATTGCAGGATGATTCGATCGTCGGCGTCGCGGCCTTCGAGGAGCGTGACGAAGCATCGCGTGCCGATGCTGCCCACGCCCACCACCTTCCGCGCGGCATCGATCACCTTGTAGCGGCGGGCGATGACCTGGTTTTCCGGCGGGAGCGTCTCGACGAAGGCCGCGTAGCCGGTTTCGACATAGGCCCGCAGCTTTTCGTCCTCGAGCCGCTCGAGCACGGGCGGCTTCGACTTGAAGCGGGCCTTGCCATCGACGTCTTCGGTGAGCCGGGCGATCGCCCGTTCCTGCGTGCGGCGGCGGGCCTTTTCGAGCGCGGCCTCGGTGTCTTTCGCGGGGGCGGCAGAATTTGCCTCGTCGGCCAGGGCCTCGATGTCGGCGGCCGTCATGCGTTCGTAGAGCACGCCGACGGTGGGCTTCTTCGAGAGATCCAGCATCGTCTCGCGGTAGACGTCGGCAATATGGCGGGCGAGCGCGGCGGCCTTGTCGGGCTCGTCTCTCGATTCCAGGCAGGTGACAAACGAAGTCGCCAGCCGCAGCACGTCCCACTCGAAGGGGCCGGGATGTGTTTCGTCAAAATCGTTGACATCGAAGACGAGGTCCCGCTCGGGCGAGGCGTAGATGCCGAAGTTGGAGAGGTGGGCGTCGCCGCAGAGCTGCACGATGAGATCGGTGCTCTTGCGGGCCCCGAGGGCGGCGGCCATCACCGACGCCGAGCCGCGCAGCGTGGCCAGCGGGCTCACGGCCATGCGGGCGTGTCGCAGTGGCAGCAGTTCGGCGATCCGGTCGCGGCCTTCGGCGCGAAGCACGTCCACGATATCGGGCCGCTTCTTGCGGCACGTCGGGTCGCCGAGTTCCTCGACGGGCAGTTCCTTCGCTTGCTGCAGTCCGATCTCGATGCGGTCATCGAGGGTGGGGTGGGCCGGTGTCTCGGCCGCGGGCGTGGCGTCCATGCCCGCCATGATACTGCCGGGTCAGGCGGCTGTCCCGCGGGGGCATCCCCACCAGAATCCGCCGACGTTTGGGCGATCGTGAGGAGCGGGTGTTTGGATCGTGGGGTGAGTCAGCCTACTGCACCAGCCGCACGGGGCCGCCGTATGACTCCAGTTCCTCGTCTGCTGTCAGCAACACGAAGCCTTCCGCTTCTGCCTGTGCAATCAGCATCCGGTCGAACGGATCCTTATGCAGATCAGGCAACCGATCGATCGAAACGGCATGCGGGCCGGTCAGAGCGAGTTCGGCGTATCCGTTCTCAAGTAGCCCGCGTCTGAGTTGCCTGGCATCGACCTTGAAATCTCGGCGGCCGAGCGTTCGCTTGATGGCAATTTCCCAAAGGCTGACAACGCTGAAGTGGACCGTGTTCCGACTATTAACCAGCAGACGTTTGGCTTCAGAGGAAAGTCGCTCTGGCTGCCCGGCCGCCCAAAGCAACATGTGCGTGTCGAGCAGAAGGTTCATGTGTCGTCTTCATGTCCGAATAACGCGCGGATAACGTCGCGGCCCAGCGTGTCAAAGTCGTCGGGCACTTCAATCTGACCGGCCATGAATCCAAGCCTGTCGGCAGGCCGAGGAGACGGGATCGCGGTGACTTGGACGAGAGGCTTGCCCGCCTTCGCGATTACGAAGGGATGGCCGGCTGCCGCCTTGTCGACAAGCCGCGACAGGTGCGTCTTCGCGGCATGAATGTTGACGGTTTCCATAGGGGAGAAACTCCGAACCGGAATGATTAGTCCACCTTGTTAGTTTACAATGAGTTGGCTGCCTGTTGAAACTCGGCTGGCCACAATGGGCATCCGAACTTTCTGTTACCCGGGGAAGGAATAGGGAACCAGCACGACGTCATTTCTCGAGAAGCTCGGCATACCCGTCATCCTCTGGGTTGTCCCAGATTTCCGCCAGCGACTTCTGGCTCGCTTCGACCCAAAAATCGCGGTCGTCATCCGGCAGCAACGTGACCAGCACCTTCGCTCCTTCAGGGAGAGTCGCCGTTTCGGTGAGCTCGATCTTCCCGTGGTGAACGACGGCTTTGAGCGTGACGATCATGACAACCTCCGAAACAGGCGTTGGTATACGGGCGTATATATTTTAGTCAACGGGGCGTTCGCCGAATTCCGCCCGACGATTCTACCCCGCGCTAAAGGGCGCCCCGCGGGGCGAGGTGGGGTTTCGAGTCGGTCACTCGGGCTGTGTCGGCAAGTCGGTGCAGCAACCGCAGCCCTTCCGCGAGCCCATCGCCTTCGGTGAGAAACCGTCGCTCGGCAATCAATCGCTGTACGAACGGTGCGAGATCGGCAGGGATATCGACGGTCATGGTTTGCCTCGTGCTTCAATGCCCCAGCCGGCATTACGGCAGGACGGTGATGAATTCCGCAATCACCCGGAGTTCATCCGCTTGGTCGGGGTTGATCCAAATCGTTCGAAATTCTTTGTTACGGGGTTTGAGCTGAATGGCCATGTGCTGCTGAGGCGGATCTTCCCCTAGCCCCGCGCTCTCGAGTTTCATCGATTCGTATTTTTTCACCGTGTACGAGCCTCCTGTCTCCGGGTCGGCGATCGCCCAGTGCTGAACCAGTAGCACCTTTCCACCGCGACTGCCCGCCACGTCGCGGCGAAACACGCAGTAAGAACCGTCGGGGATCAGCGGCTCCATCGATCGGCCGAATACCTGTGACACGAAATGCCGCTCGTCCGCTTTGATGCCCGCCGGCGTCGGCACCCACCCAAGGCAGTCGGCCGCCACGCTCGGGCCAAACTCGCTCGCAGCAGCCTGGAGGTCGTAGAGCGGCAGCCACTCTGCATATCGCTTGCCCAGGGGCTCCGGCTCGATCCGAAGCGCGCCCGAATCTGATTCGCTTTCCGTCTGATGAGTTGCTTGTTGCGCAAACGTACGCGACGCCAGGCGGAGCCGCTCCCGCAGATAGTCTCGCAAGGCCGGATCCGCGCACCACACGAAGCATCCCTTGCGGCCGCGCGACAGCAGCACCTTGTAGGTGTTCTTGATGATCGCCTGCACCTTCGCGTGCACTGCTGCGGTTGCGTCCGCGTCACCCTTGGCCTCCGTGAGGGCCTTCTTCCAGCCCTTGAGCGAACTGTCTGTCTTCGCCCGCTTGGCCGGATCGCCCACCACCTTGCCGCCTTCGTACCGCAGGTCCGGCCCGATCAACACGCCCAGCCAATCGAATTCCACGCCCTGGCAGGTGTGTACACAGCCAACCTGCTCAATGCCGTCCTTCGCCGTCGCCCAGTTCTCGCCCATGAAGTTCCACGGCATCGAGAGTCCGTCGGCCTGCACATGCTTCGCGTGCCCATGCCGCTGCCGGCCCTTCGTCGGCCATTCCCATGAATACCCCGCAATCAGCCGGGCTTTATTCGTGGCGTTCTTGGCCTTCAGCGCGGCGTACATCTTCTGGGCGTCATCGAACACCCGAAACTCATACTGCTCGTCGGCCCAGTTGTCGAAGTTGCCCGTGGGCCGCAACTGCAAGACGTCGTCGAGCCAGTTGAGGTAACCGTCGGAGCCGCCACAGCGGAACTGAGCCGTGAGCGTAAAGGGGGTGTGGACGTTGGCCTTGAACTTCTTCGCCGCTGCGCGGATCCGCTCCTCACTGCCCGAGTCGATCCACTGCACCCGCTGCGTCTCGTCGAGGAAGAACACGCTGATGCGGGCCGCCCGCACCATGTCTTCCACCATGCTCTCGCCCTTGTATTGATAGGCCTCGTCCTTTAGGCGATGGGCCTCGTCCACGATCAAGACTTCGTGCGTCTTGTCTTTCATGAAATCGGCCGTGTGAAAACTCCACGACGACTGAAACAGCGCCTCCCCATCCTCCCGGTAGTCGCGGTGCCGCTTCGTGAGCTGCTCGGCGAGCGTGTCACGAAACGCCTTGTTGGGCGCGACCAGAAACCCCAGCCGCTTGGACTTGAGCACCTCGGCGAGCAGCCGCACGGCGATGACGGATTTTCCAGTGCCTGGTCCGCCGTGCACGATGAACACCTGCCGCTTGGCGGCGGTCGCGACGCCCGTGATCGCATGCCGAATGATCTGGAAGGCTTCGTTCTGGGTGTCGAGCAGTTCAAACTCCTCGTTGCCGTCGAGCATGCTGCCCACGCGTTCGATCAGCGCGGGCGCCGGGATGAGCCGCCCCTTCTCCAGCAGGTAGAGCACGTCGTGCCGCGACCGGTGCCGCACGTATTTCTCGATATACCGCGAGAGGGCGTCGGCATCGTCGGCGAGGAAGAGATGCGTGTCGTCGATGATGTGGCGGTAGCGGGGATCCTCGAGCGGCTCCGGCTTTCGAAGCGGCGGAGATGTGGTATTCGATGGCCACCTGCATGTCGTCATCGACATCGGCCCGCCGGAGCGCGTTTGAGAACCGCGTGTATTCATCCGCCCACACGTGCCGATCCGCCGGCACGCCCCCGGTCTGCCGCTCAAATCCGTCGATCAGCCGCCGTTCGAGGCGGTTCAGATCCACGTCCTCGAGAAACTGCCGCTTCGTCTCGGCGTAGATGATCACGGCTCGCGGAGCTCCGTGTATTTCCGAGCATTGCCGCGGGCCAGGGCGACGGGATATTTCAGCTCATTCGCAGCGAGCTTATCGGCGATCGCTTTGCCGACGTCGATCTCGAGCCGATCTGCGAGCAGGAGTGCAAAGAGAAAGACGTCGGCGACCTCTTCCACGACGGCATCGCGTTTGGCATTGTCCTTCAGGTCGCGTTCGATCTCCTTGTCGGTCTTCCAGAGAAACCGTTCCTGCAGTTCCGCCGCCTCGATGGCCATGGCGGCGGCGAGATTTTTCGGCGTGTGAAACTGCGACCAGTCGCGGGCGTCGCGAAACCGGCGGGCCTCGGCCATGAGCGCCTGCCAGGAATCAAGTTTCTTGCCGATGGTGCGGCGGGCTGAAGTTGGTTTCTTCATGCCGGGGAGTGTACCGCCCGGTGGAGCGGCTCGCCCTGACGCGGCTTTATGCGCCTGCACGGGCCGGTGGAGCCTGATAGCCGATCACCGCCGCCAGGCGGTCGAGCGTGTCTGATCGCAGCGCGCGTTCGCCCGTGAGAAATTCGTCGAGTTCGACGGGCGACAGCCCGGCCTTGGTGGCGATGGCATGAAGCGGCAGATCGCTACGGTGAATCGCGTCTCGGACGGCCCCGCTGATGGACCGTTCCTCGCGGGCCGCTTTGCGCAGTTGGTCGCGAGCGATGAGGTCGGGCAGTTCTTTCGCAATGCTCTCTCGAAGCATGCGCAGGCGGTCGATTTCCGCGGGCGTCGGCTCCGGGCTACGACTCTCTCCGTTTGGCGTTGTCATCGGATCACCTATCGCGGTTCAGGCACTTCGTAGGCAGTCACGGGACACACGGTGATTTCGTCGACGGGCTCATATACGGCCATGATGTAGCGCCCATCAGAAGTGTACCCCCAGGCAACCGGGAGTAGCGAGCGACGACTGATTCCTCGGTTTACTGAATGCAGCACAACCGCCTCGAAATCTGCTGGTGACACACCGTGTTCGGCGATGTGGGCGGTGTTCTCAGTCGTCCACAAGAACTCGACATACGGCATAGGGTGGAGAGTGTACGGCAGTACACTCTTTTGTCAACTGGCTGCGTACCTAGGCGACCCCGGCCCACGGTTGCCCCGCCGGGTCGTGCACTGCCAGCCGTTCATTTGGCTCCGCGCGGTGAGATCAGTTGGCTTTGGCCGCGTAGGCCAGCCGTTCGGCGTTGTTGGAGGCGGCCGAGGCGGAGCGAGTCTGCGTGAAGGCATCTACTCTGTGAGCTACTTAGCCAGGAAAAGTTCCTTCGGCGATCAGGAGTTCGCGGAGCACCACCGCATCCGGATGGTTGATCGCAAGGCACCGCACGGTCGCTCGCCCCGTCGGGGTATCGCCGACGAGAAGTGGCCCATCCCAGTGAAAATGATCACCCCACGTATCGCGTCGCGGGTGGAACAGCGGGACGGTACGGCCGGTTTGCGGATCGACGCTCGTAAGGTTCGGCCCCTTATGGGCATTGCATCGAAAGCAACTTAGGCAGAGGTTGTCGAGCGTTTCCAAGCCCCCATGTTGCTTGGCGACGACGTGATCGATTGGAAATGTGAAGAATGGGTCCTGGTCTTCACGGATTCGGCAGTATTCGCATCGTCCGCTGGCCCGCCCGCGGACCTCGGTCCGGAGCCGAGCATCCATCAGGCTGCCCCATTGCGGCGAACAATTCCTCGGGCTTTGGCCTGCAGAATGGCGATGAACGTTCCTGCCGAGACACAGGCCTCGTACTCCTCGCGTTCCTCAGTTGACAGCGTGCCCGCTGCCGACTTCTCGGCAAGAACCTGCATACGCTGGTTTTGATCAGCCGACGCTCGGAGTTGGATCACCCTACGAGCCACGTCGGGAGTCATGCATTCGCCGAGAGGATCTAGGAGGTCGGTGAGAGCCTCGTGAACAGTTGCCATCGCGTGGTCTCGAAAGCCTTCGGTTCTAGCCGTAGAAACACTTCGCCGAGGCAAAGTATACGGTCGTATAGTTCCTTGTCAAGGGCGCGCTGACGCATCAACCGCTGTGATTCTACCCCGGCCCGCGGTTGCCACGCCGGGACGTGCGCCGCCGGCCGTTCATTCGGCTGCCCGGGGTGAGATCAGTTGGCGTTGGCCGCGTGGGCCAGCCGTTCGGTGGCAAAGCTGCAGTGCGGGCACTTCGTTGCAGGTGCGGGCGGCGTGTCGTTCAGCAGGCACTCCCGCGCGGCCATGATGTGAGGTTCGACCCAGTCGTCCCGCCCGTCATAGGCAATCACGGTCATCCGAAACCGCAGCGTCTGGTCAAACTGGTCGGCGGCCGCGTCACCATTGGCATAGACCCAGTAGGCCCTTGGTGACACCTTGAATCCGTTCTGCCGAAGCAGCCACTGGTAGATCTCGATTTGCCGCTTGTAGCCGGCGTGCCACTCTTCGTTGAGCTCCGTGATCTCGGCGGCCTTCGCGGTTGACTTGTAATCAACCACGATCAGCTCGCCTCGGGCGTTCTCCCAGAGATCGTCCACGGCGCCGGTCACGAGCATGTTGGTGGTCTTGTGCAGGGCCTGCACGCCCGTGAAGTTCGTTCGCCACTTTTCGAGTTCGGGGTGGGCAAACGGAATGGCGTCGATGCCGGCCTTCTCCATCAAGGGGTGCGGCTGCCGTTGCCGGCGGAATGTATCAAACTCCCGCTTGAGCAGGGCATCGACAGCGGAGTTGAGATTGAATGGGAAGCCCGGCGGCCGCGGAAGGCCGAGCCGCTTGTCGAAGTAGAAGCACCGCGGGCAGTCGTGGAAAAGCTCGAGGCCGCTGCGGGAGATCTTGTAGGGCTTCGTGGACTCTGGATCGAAGAGGTTACGGCTACGAGGCATGCGTGAACGTCACCGCGCGGGACCGGGACCAAGGTTGGCCCGCGGGTTCGTACACTGCCGGCCATGGAGCCCGCCGTCACCTCGCGGTTTCTGGAAGTCCCCGAGGCGGAGTGGGTCTGCGCGAATGGGCTCTGCTTCGCGATCTTCGACTCCTACCCAGTGTTGCCGGGGCACGGGGGATCACGAGGCTGCGCTATGAGCCTTGGGAGCGACGATGTTTGTCGTGGGCGAGGAGAGCGGCCAAAAGCGATGGGCGAACTCGGAAAGAGGTTTCCTGAAGCGCGGCGAATGACTGGTCCAGCGGCAGGAGATTCTTTGCCGACGCGAAAATAAGGACACCAAGCGTGCCCACCGTGGTAACGCCAAGGCGACGCGCGATGCTGGTCCCGTCCCGTTCGTCGATGAGAAGGGTCTCTGAAAACAACTGGGCCAGAACGTGCTCGGCTTTGATCAGAACCAGATAGTGCAGCGGAGAGGCATCTGAAACGACGGTCATGATCCCAGCAGCCGACGCAGCGTCGCAACCTGCTCGGCCACCTCTTCTGCAGTCACGAGATCCTCGGTGACGTTGTGCTGCTTCAGGAGCTCGTCGATCTCAAATCGTGTTTTGTCGAGCGACTCGGCGAGCTGGTGCTGCGTGATGCTGCCCTGTCGATAGAGCTCTACAAGAGCCGCTTCCTTGGCAAGGCCGTCGAGATTGGCGTGGTCCCGCCGCAACTGCTCTTCCACGCTGGCGGGGAGATCAAACGAGATCGACATCGGCAGGCCTCCAACTGGCAGGTACGAATGCGGAAAAGTGTATACGCCCGTTCATTACTCCGTCAAGATGCTTGATTCGAGCCTATGTCCCAGATTCTACCCCGGACCAAGGTTGTCCCGCGGGGTCGTACACTGCCGGCCATGGACCCTGCCCCGTCTGCGCGAATGGGCTCTGCTTCGCGATCTTCGATTCGTTTCCCGTGTCGCCAGGGCACGTGCTCGTGATCACGCGGCGGGTGGTGCCGACGTTCTTCGAGTGCACGGCCGCGGAGCAGGGGGCCCTCATGGAGCTCGTGGGCGAGGTGAAGCGGCTGCTCGATGAGCGGCTCGACCCGAAGCCCGATGGCTACAACGTCGGCTTCAACTCCGGGGCCGCCGCCGGCCAGACGGTGCCGCATGTGCACGTGCATGTGATCCCGCGGTATGCCGGCGACATGGGCGACCCCCGCGGCGGCGTGCGGCATGTGATTCCGGGGAAGGGGAATTACCTGGCGGAAGGCGAAAACTCCCTACGGAAGCCCGACTCGCAAGCGAGGGAAATGGCCGCTAATCATGCAACGCGGTCCCTCGCTCGCGCTTCGGGCTTCCGTAGCGTGAACTTGTTGCGGCCGCGCTGATTTACTCGGGGTTGCGATGGGCCTCGAAGTCCGCGGCGGTGTCAGACGGCTCGGCGAGCAGGGCGCCCACGCGGCATTCGATGCCTTTCGACCGGAGGAACTTCGCGCGGTCGAGCGCCTGCTGCATGAAGGGATAGTGCGCAGGCAGGCTGGAAAACTCATCGTCACATTCCGTCACCCAGGCCTCGTCCCGTTTGTAGACCACCATGTAGCCGTAGACGTTGAGAGAGCAGGGGCTCAGGTCCGAAGTCGCGTTCTCATCTCTCATCGTGATGTCTCCTTCTGGTGCCTCGTTGGAAAACCGTGCCGCCACGACTGGCTGCACCTATCAACCGGAGCCGGCCCATTGAGGGCTACGCGCGTCTCTTCTTATTTATCTTGTGGCCGAGCGGGGCCAAGGATTGCGGGGGGCGGCAAATCTTCTCCTCGCGTGCGCACGCGTGTGCGAGCGTCACGCACGCGTGCGCTAGGCGCGGGCGTGACGCACACGTGCACGTGCGCTCACGCGTGCGCGCTCGCATAATGCGCGCGTGCGAAGCCACTCTGTGAAGCGTCGGATGCTGAAAAATTTCTGCTGCCGATTGCTTGACGCACTCGATGTGTCGTTCTAGTTCTGAAAAAAGACGACGCCGCTGGTGGTGCCGTCGTGAACGCCACAACGAAACGAAAAGAGTGCCGCATGAACAAGCAGCTCGTGATCGCCGAAAAACCTTCCGTCGCCGCCGACATCGCCAAGGCCCTGGGCGGGTTCACCAAGCACGACGGCTATTTCGAATCGCCCACGATGCTGATCGCAGCAGCAGCGGGCCACCTGCTCGAGAGTCGGCTGCCGACGGAGCAGTGGGACCTCGATCTGCTGCCGATCCTGCCGACAACACTCGAGCTCGTGCCGAAGAGCGATCAGGAAGAGAGGCTCGAGGCTATCGTGTCGATGCTGAACCGCAGCGACGTCGTTGGCGTCATCAATGCCTGCGACGCCGGCCGTGAAGGCGAGCTGATCTTCCGGCAGATCATGCGATATGCAGGCTGCAAGAAGCCCATCCAACGGGCCTGGCTGCAATCGATGACGGCGGCGGCCATTCGTCGGGCGTTCGAAACCCTGAGGTCAGAGTCGGATGTGCAAGGGCTGGCTGCCGCTGCCGACTGCCGGACGGTGGCCGACTGGCTGATCGGTATCAACATCACCCGTGTGCTCACCGGGCTCATGAGTCGTTCCGGAGGGTTCTTCAAGACCCCGGCGGGCCGCGTTCAAACCCCCACCCTCATCATGATCACGCAGCGGGAGTTGGAAATCGAACGGTTTATCCGGCAGCCCTACTGGCAGACCGCGGGGCAGTTTGCGATGGGCGACGGCTCGCTCGTCGATGCCACGTGGGTGTCTCGGCGGAAGGCCGGCAACGAAGCGGGCGAAGATCATGGCCGCAGGATCGGCAGCCGGGAGCGGGCCGATGCGATCGTGGCGAAGGTGACGGGCCAGCCGGCGGACGTCTCAGCGAAGCGGCGCGTCGACAGGAAGCAGCCCCCGCAGCTCTTCAAGCTCAACGATCTGCTCATCGAGGCCAGCAACAGGCACCGGCTCTCCGCCGCCAAGACGCAGCGGATCGTGCAAACGCTCTATATCGATAAAAAACTGATCACGTATCCGCGGACCGAGTCTCGATACCTGCCGTCGGAAGACTATCTGGAGACGGTGCGGGACCGACTTCGGCAGATTGCGGCTGCGATGCCCGAGCTCGCGGCCCCCGCTCAGGCGGCGCTCGACCGCGGCGTCGACCCTGCCAACAAGCGAGTGTTCGACAGTTCGAAGGTGGGCGATCACTTCGCGATCATCCCTGAGCCGATCGGCCCCGATCAGCCAAAGCTCTCGGAGGATGAGCAGAAGATCTACGACCTGATCGTGAAGCGGTTCGTGGCGGCCTTCCTGCCCGCGTCGGAGACCGACGTCCAGGTCCTGACGTTCACGGTGGAGGACGAAACGTTCGAGGCAACGACCTCTTCGCTTCGCACGCCAGGCTGGCAGGCGGTGGATGGCAAGCGGGCTCAGCCCCCGGTCGCCTTGCAGGCCGACGAGGCGTCGCAGGCCAAGGCGCTCTCTGCCACGATCGAGGAACGGCTCACCACACCGCCGCCGCGTTACAACGACGGCACGCTCCTCAAGGCGATGGAGACTGCGGGCGAACGAGTGGACGACGAAGAGGCACACGAGGCAATGAAGCTCTGCGGCCTCGGCACTGCGGCCACGCGGACGGAAACCATCACCAAGCTGATCGACGACGGCTACATCAAACGCCAAAGCAGCGATCTCCACGCCCAACCGAAGGCGATGACGCTCATGCAGTTGATCGGCAGGCTCAAGCTCGAGGTGCTGTCGAGTCCGGTGATGACCGGCCAATGGGAGGCTCGCCTTGCGGAGATCGAACAGGGCAACGGCGACCCTGAGGCCTTCATGCGAGACATCCGCCAGCTCACGGCCGAACTCGTCGCCCAAGTGAAGTCCTCGCCTGCGGATCTCGTGTTGGCCGAGCTTCCCCACATCCGCCTGCCGGGCACAAGCGCTCCGCTGGTGGAGCGGCTGCTCGATTACACGACTGCCGATGGGGCCGTCCGCATTCCGAAGGTCTTGCATGGCCGCCCTCTGGCGGTGCGCGAGCTCGAGCAGCTTCTTGCGGCGGGATGGATCGGGCCGCTCGAGGGCTTCTACAGCCCGAAGAAAAAGACCCACTACGACGGCTGCCTTCGCTGGAATCGTGACACGCAGCGATGCGAGCTCTTTTTCGACAACCTCAAAGACCCGCTTGCGGCGGAGCACCCGCAGATCGGTGTCTGCCCGCACTGCGGCGGAGCCGTGCACGAGCGGCCGGCGGGCTATGTCTGCGTGAATGCGACCGGCGAGCAGCCGACGTGTGGGTTCGCCCTCAAGCGACTCTGGTGCGGCAGAGAAATCACGCGTGACCAGGCCCTGCAGCTAATCGCCCACGGCCGCACCGATGTGCTGGAGGGCTTCCGCGGCCAGAATGGCCGACGGTTCAAGGCACCGATCGTTGTCGAGGCCGATGGCAAGCCGGGGTTTGAGTTTGCGGAGCGTCGAGCTAGAAGAACATGATTCCGCCACGAGGCCGTCCACGCTCCGCTCGTTGAAAGCGATCTCATTGGCTCGCGGCAGAGTTCAGTTGGCTTTGGGCGCGTAAGCCAGCCGTTCAGCGGCAAAGCTGCAGTGCGGGCACTTCGTTGCAGGTGCGGGCGGCGTGTCGTTCAGCAGGCACTCCCGCGCGGCCATGATGTGAGGTTCGACCCAGTCGTCCCGCCCGTCATAGGC
>Ga0209990_10000349_pt1 | contig 45388 bp, 39 predicted proteins | sample NOAtaG_6_FD_187304 | JGI IMG/M metagenome (GOLD analysis project Ga0209990, IMG submission 187304) | Freshwater lake microbial communities from Lake Erie, under a cyanobacterial bloom - NOAA_Erie_Diel5S_2200h metaG (SPAdes) (version 2) | ecosystem: Environmental > Aquatic > Freshwater > Lake ...
ATCTACGATCATACAGATAAAAAAAAAAGTAGTAAATATAATTATTTCAAACTGGTACGTAAAGTAATAAGATATGTTAAATAAAATCATAAGTTTAATTTGTTTTTCTTTTATTATAATGTTATTATAATGAAGTTTTTATGGATAAGTAGTTTAAATAAAAAGCGCTATTTCATTTAAAGAATTAATTATTAGTATTTATTTTAAATACTACTATATTATCAAATGTAAAAACTTTATTAATAAAAATTTAATTTATCTAAAAAAGTTGTTTAAACTAGTAAAAGTATTATAAGATTTAAAAATCTAGTTTAGACACAACATAGGCATTAAATTGAGTAATATCTAAAACTAAAACTGAAATAGGCATAAACCCGTGATTTACTCCACAAATTTCACTACATTGCCCAAAAAAAAGTCCAATTCTGTTTAAAAATAAGTTTACTAAATTCAATCGTCCAGGACAAGCATCTATTTTTAAACCAAAAGATGGCACTGTCCAACTATGTAACACATCAGCAGCACTGACAAAAAGTCTAATATGTGTATTTGTCGGAAATAATAAACGTTTATTTGTTTCTAATAAACGAAAATAACCTTTTTTATTTTCTGGTAAACTATCTAATACTAACATATAACAATCATATTTAAAATTATTATCCTCTGACTGGTTGTTTCCACAAAACGCATAATCTGACAATTCGTATGACCAATACCATTGGTGACCAATTATTTTAAAATTAATTACAGGATCAATTAACTCATCCATAGAGTATAACAGTGTAAACGATGGAGTTGCTAAAAAAACAAGAATTAATGCTGGAATAGATGTCCAAATAATTTCTAACTCATTTGAGTGATTAAAATCAGAATTTTTTGTAATTATATAATTATTAAAATAATGAATAATATTTAACATTAACCATGCAATAAAAACAACTATAAATAATATTACAATCATAACATGATTATGAAAATTAATTATACCTTCCATTGCTGGAACTGCTGGTTCTTGAAAACCTATTTGCCATTTTATAGGACTATCTAAAATTCCGTTAAATTTAAATAAATTATTGAATAGAAAAAACATTAATATTTTTTATAAAGTAACTTTTTTAATAATTTTTTATCACAATAGTTTTTTTTATTATATAATTTATCAATGCTTTTTATTATAACACTAGTATGTTTTTTAGATTAGACTTTTTATAAAATTTTTGTATAAAATGAAAACATTTTATAACTATAATTTTAAGTAATACTGGACTTGAACCAGTAACTTTTTCGTTGTAAGCGAAACGTTCTACCTATATTGAACTAATCACTTTTATTAACCAAATGTATAAGTTAATTTTAAAAAACTTAGATAAAGAATATTAGGATTTATAAAAAGTAAAATTAAAAGTAAAAAAAGTCCAACAAAAAAAAAGAATAAAAAAGAATTTATTCTTAAATATAACAAAATATTGTTATCGTTATTTTCAAAAAAAATTATTTTAATAATTCTTAAGTAATAAAAAATAGAAATAATACTTCCTAAAATACTTATTATCGATACTGAGTACACAAAGGCTTCAAATGTTGCTAAAAAAATACCAAATTTAGCTAAAAATCCTATAAAAGGAGGTATACCTGCAATAGAAAATAATGCAAAGGAGAAAAAAAAAGACATTATTTTATTCGATTTATAAAAATTTGAAAAATTTGAAAGCTCTTTATTAAATTTTTTATAAGTAATCGATTTTTTAGGAATAACAGTTAATAATATAAACCAAATTACTACATTTGAAAGCATATAAAGAATAAAATAACAAAAAACCATAGCATATGAAAAGTAAGATAACGAACTTAAAGCAATTAAACTAAAACCTATATTACTAATTGCACTAAAAGCAATTAAACTTTTAAGTTTTCTTTCTTCTATTGCAATAATAGAACCATAAATAATAGAAAATACTCCACTAATTAAAATGTAATATTGAAAATTTAAAGAATTATTAAACACACCATAATCTAAAAATCTAAAAATAAAAATAAAAATACTTAATTTTGGAATAATAGTAAAAAAAGCAGTTGTATTTGAAATTGAACCTTCATAGACATCAGGTAACCATAAATTAAAAGGAACTACTGCTAATTTGAAAAATAAACTAAAAATAAGAATATGAACTAAAAAAAAAAAAAAAAAAGTTTTAAAAAAAAGAAAAAATTTAAAAAAAATATAAAAAAAATCTTTTAAAAAAAAATTCAAAAAAAAAAAAAAAAAAAAAAAAAAAAAAAAAAAAAAAAAAAAAATAGTTTTAACAATATGAAAAAATTTAAAATAAATATAAAAAGAATCTTCTAAAAAAAAATTCAATAAAAAATAATTTGAATAATAAATAAACGAGTTTAATAAAAGGTCAGTACAAAAAAAAATTAAAAATGAAATATTAGAAAATAAATATAAAACTAAAAAATAAAACTCTAATAATTTTAATATAAAAATATTATTATAAAAATATAATAAAAAAATAGAGTTATAATAATAAATCGAAAAAAAAAACGATTCAAATAAATAAAAAAAATCAAACGAGAAAATTTTAGTAATTTCAGTAAAGTTATAAACTATAAATAAAAACAAATTGTTATCAAATACAAAAAAATTTTCAAAAAAAAATGTTAAAAATAAATAAATTACGTTAAAACTAGAATTAAAATAAAAAAAACTACTATAATAAAAATAAGAATTTAAAATTGTAATGATACTTTGAAAATTATAATTTAATACATTATTTAGTTGATTAAACTCGAAGAAAAAAGACAATTCTAATATACAAAAATAAATATCTAAAAATAAATCTTCAAAATCAATATCGAATGAGTAACAAAAGCCAAAAATATTATAACAAGTTATTTGTTTTAAATACAAACAAAAAAAACTATAAAGTTCAAAAAAACCACTGATATTAAACAGATTAAAAATTTCTTCTAAATTAATGGAACCAGTAATTCCGTATAATAAAGATGTACTAAACAAAAATAAACAAGAAGCAATTGCGCCTAAAATAAAATATTTTAATCCTGCATTAATAGAAAAACTAGATTTTTTTTTATAAGAAGCTAAAATATAAAAAGATAAACTTTGAAGTTCAATGGATAAATAAGCCGTCAGTAAATCATTAGCAGAACATAATAAAAAAACACCTAAAACAGCCAATAAAATTATAACAATATATTCAAAAGTATTAATTTTTTGTATGGGTAAATAAAATTGAAATAAATAAAAACAAAAAACAGTAAAAATTGAAATAAATATTTTGGATAACTCACTGAAATAGTCGATAACAATACTATTAAAAAAAAAATTAGAATTAAATTCAATAGAATTAAAATTGTTACAAAATAAAAAAGTAGAAAAAATTAGAATTAAAATACTAATATTAATTAAAGGTTTTAAAATTAATCTATTTCTTTTTAAAGTAGTTGAAAGTATTGTTCCGTAAAGGATTAAACAAATAAACGAAACACAAAAAAAAAATTCGGGTATTAAAATAAATTTTTTAAAAAATAATATCATAAAGTTTATTTAATAAAGTATTATATAGACATATATATATATATATATATATATATTATTTTAAAGATTTATAAAAAAAAATATTTAAATACCAAATATACATAAATCCAATTCCTAATTCTAAAATAAAGTCAATTATAACCCAATAACTTAAAGTATTTAACAGATTAAACGTTACTGACCAAGGGATTAAAAAAACAGTTTCAATGTCAAAAATTAGAAATAAAATAGCAATTAAATAAAATTTAATATCAAAATTTTGTCTCGCATCTTCATAAGGTTCAAAACCACATTCATACGATGATAATTTTTCTGTTTCTGGATTTTGTATTGCAATAGAATAAGAAAGAAATAAAATTAAAGACGATAAAAAAAAAGAAAAAATTAAAAATATAAAAATAAAATATAAGTTATCTTTTAAAAAAGAAATATTAAAATAATTAAAAATCATTTTTTATAGTTTTTTTGTTGTTTGCTATCAAAAAATTTAAAATCCGATTTTATTAGTTAAACAACAGTTCTTACAACTTGTTTAAATAAAAATTGATTTCGTTCTTTTTGTTGTAAAGTATTTTTGTCAAATGTTAAAACAACTGTACCTAAAATAGCTAATAATAATATAAACCCAACTATTAAAAGATGAATAAAAAAGTAAGAGTATAAAACTAACCCAAAGTTTTCAACATTCGAGCAATTCTCAATATTTTCAAACCAATTAAAATAATATATATTATAATTTTCAAAAAAAACTGAATTTTTTTTTAATCGACAAATTAAATTAAAAAAAAATTCTAAAAATAAAATTATACCGAAAAATATTCCAACTGGATAAAATTTAAAAAAATCTTCTTTAGAGTTCGATATTTTGATGTTTAACAACATAATTGAAAATAAAAATAAAATAGCAATTGCACCAACATATATTAAAAGAAAGATAAAAGCCATAAAATCACATTCAAGTAAAAAAAATAAAAAAACAACAGATAAAAAACTTAAGATTAAATATAATATAGAATATATTATATTTTTAGTACTTATAGCTAAAATAGAACATAGAATTAAAAAAATTAAAAAAATTAAAAAAATTAAATTTTCAAAAAAATTCATAAATTTAAATATTTTATCGTTTATAAAATGCTTAATTTGTAACGTATTTGTGTGTATTAACATTTATTTTTTACTAACTGATTTTTTTTTTAATTAAATTTTTTTTTATGAAGTTAAAATATTTTTTATGTTTTTGCCTTATACTTCTAAAAAAGTTTTTAGGCAAAAGTTTATAATAGTATTTATGTTAATCAATCTATTTTTTTTTAAGAAAATTAATTAGTTATGTGTATGAGTATATCTGAATTTATATATCTTATACACATCATATTTTTTATGTTACAACCTAAAAAATTTAAGTATAAAAAATTACAGAAAAAAATTTTTAAACAATTTAGATACAAAACATTATTTTTAAAATTTGGAACTGTAGGTTTAAAAGCTATTGAATGTAGTTTTATATCTTCGTATCAAATTAAATCTATAAATTTAATTTTATCAAAAAAATTAAAACGAAAAGGTAAAATTTGGTTTAATATTTTTCCAAATATGCCTATTACTGCGAAACCAATTGAAGTTCGTATGGGTAAAGGTAAAGGTAATTTAAAACATTGGTCTGGTTTTGTGACTTCTGGTTTTATTATTATCGAAATTATTTCAAATTTAAATAGATTAAATATAATGTCAATATTAAAAAACGCTAGTATAAAACTGCCTTTTAAAACCACTGTTATTTATAATAAACTTTTTTAAAATACAGTTTATTATATGTTCATCTTTTATTATTTTTTTTATGATACTGTTGTCTAAGTTAACTTTTAAAAAACTTAAAATAATTTTAAGACAGTTATAAAAAAATGAAATTTTTCATTTTATACATTAAATGAAAATTTAAACTATTAATTTATATGATTTTATGATAAAAATAAACAAAAAATTTTAATTTAATATTTTTTTTATGTTTATCATTTTATTATTCAAACTTAAACTTTTAATTAATTTTGAATAAAAAATTTAAAAATATAACTTAACAAAAAGAATAAAATACTTTTTATTATGTATATCTTTTTTTTTGCAGATTTCATTAAACTAAACTCAACTTAACTACATGTTTTAAACTATACTTGGAGAAAGAAAACATATACATGTGTATGAGAAACGTGGGTGTATGTAAAATAAGTTTGAAATTAAAAAAAAAAATTTGCATTGAAAGAGAAATTTAAAAACGTTAATTTTAAGAGTTAAGATAATCATATATATATATATAATATATATATATATATATATATATTGTAAGTTTAAATCTCACTGACTCTTCCACTTTGTTTTAAAAAGAGTATATTATTTTAAATTAGTATTTAATACATAATTTCATATAAAAATTTAAATAAAGTCTTTTGAATATTTAATATACTTCAACATAACCGCATAAAAAACTATGTGAATAGACTAGATGTAAATTTTTTAAAAATATAAGAAAAAAAGTCATTTAAAAAACTATCAACAAATACCGTTTTTTAATGGCGAACGTCTAAAAACGTTTTAGTTTTAAAAACTGTTATAATTAGAATTTTCTATTATATAATGGTAAGTTTAAATCTCAATTCTTCTTTCTTATTTTTTAATAAAAACTATTTTGTTTAACTTTTATATTACTAAAAAATAAAACAATTTGTATACCAATAAAAATGTATTCAGATAATTAATTACTTGTATAAGCAAAAATTTTATTTTTTCTTGTAATAGAACAATAAAAACGATAAAAATGTTAAAAAAAATCCATGTAGTAAATTTTTTTGATATTATTTTTAATACTAATAAAAAAACTTTAAGAAAAAAATTAAATATCAAAAATTAAAATAAGTTTAATCCAATTTGTTTTGATTACAAATGTTTAAGTAAATATATATATATATATATATATATATGAAATAAATAAATAAAATAATAAATAATAGATAACATTATTTTATTTATATTATTTTCATAATGTTCTCTTTACCAAAGTATATGTAAAATATAATAAATAATATCTGATTAATTAATAATAAAATATCTAATTAAATATTAGTTTTTTGATGGAAAAAAACTAATAGGCAAAAATTAAAAATGTTGAGTGTTGTTGTCACATAAAAATTTAAATACTAATAATTAATTCTTTAAATGAAATAGCTTTTTATTTAAACTATTTATTCATAAAAATTTTATTATAAAATAAAAACAACAATAAATAAATTTAAAATATGTATGATCTTTTTAAATTCTTTTCAGAATAGTTACCACTTTGAATTAATCTTTTTTTTATCTGTATGATTGTAGATACTACTCAGTCATCTTCCAAGCTTATAGAGCAGCACCGATTAAAAGAAATAAAAAAAAAATAGGATCCATTTTTGGAGTTAAGCTTTCAGGAGTTAATGTCTGATTTTACTGCTATAAAAATCACGGAACATCGCTGTTTAACGTCCAGAAATTTAGCAATTTTGCGAAAGTTCGAAGACGACGTTATCAAAATGAAACGAGAGTGATATAACCACCCTCCCGGAAAGATCCCGATATGCGGTGAGTTATTTACCGCAATTCATTTTATAAGGACGAGGGTTATCTGTATTTTAATCAACACGGGCTTCCTGCTCTATGGAAGAGAAATTTTTATCCTCTAGGACATGCACTTATAAACGTAGAACTTGTTTTAGAAATCCCGGATGATATTCTCTTCTTATTTTCGATTTAATGGTCCAGATCAGTTAGAACCAGTTTCCACTATGATGTTCTAGAAAAAAAGTTAAAGCTTAACGACAGGGAATTATTCAAACGAAAATGACTAGAAAACTTCATAGTATAATTTATTTTGAATATGATCAGTTTTTTCGTCTGATAGTCGGTTTTATTAAAAAAAGATAACTAAAACCCTTTTTATTTTATAAGTTCATTATTTTATAAATAAATACTAATTTTATATTCATAGTCATAGATAAAAATATTAAACCGTAACTTTTCCTATCTCTTTTTTAGTTTTTAATTAATGCCCTCAATTTAAGTTGGTGTGTTCACATTAGAGTTTTAAGTTTTTAAAACTTTTTTATAAAAAATTTAAAGCATTAAATGAATATCTATAACATCAAAAAAAGTAAAGGACGTTATCATACGAAAATTTTATATTGAAATATTATTATTTTAGATATATAAAACTCCTATAAGTTAAAAAACTAGTTTAATTTTATATAATTTAAAAACTTTTTTAAAAAACTTTAACTTGAAAACAAAGTGAACTGAATCATCTTATTAACTTTGTACAAAAAATCAACCGAGATACTGTAAGTAGTGGCGAACGAAAATAGTAAATATTTCAATAATAATAAAATCAAATTATTTTAAATTACAGATAATAAAAAATAAAACTATTTTATAGGTTATTAAAAGTTTACCAAAGAAGGAGCTATTGTCCTGTAAATAACTTAAAAAATACTTTTATCTTATTCTGTATTTTTAATTTTTATGTAATTATTGAACTATTCATAATATATTTTACTTTTGAACAATATTAATAAATTGTTTTAAAACTGGGGTACCGCCCTCAAAATTAAAGATTTTTGATGCTTTATAGCGAAAAGTACTGTGAAGGAAAGATTAAAATTTTTGTTAAATTTATTTTAAAATTTAATGCTAATTAAACAGTTGAAGCTTTATACTTATATAACTTAAAACTTTTAAAGTATAATAAAGTAACAACGTACCTTTTGTATAATGGATCCACAAGTTTATTTTTATGGCAAGCTTAAATTTTAAAATCAGAATGTAGGCGTAACAAATTATAAGTTTTAAATTGCATAAAAGTCTTAAAAATAATACCCGAAACTATGTGATCTAACTATGAACAAGTTGAAAATTTAATAGAATATATTAATTGAAAGACTGAACTCGTATCTGTAGCAAAAGATTGAGATGATTTGTAGTTAGGAGTGAAAGGCTAATCAAACATAGAAATAGCTGGTTTTCTGCGAAATCTATTTAAGTAGATCGTATAATACAAAACTTTATGGTTAGAGCACTTATTAAACTTTAGGGAATGTTTCATTTTACTTTATTTAATTAAACTCCGAATAATATCTTTTTTTATTATATAGACAGATTATGAGTGATAAAATTCATTAATCAAAAGGGAAACAGCCCAGATTATTTGTTAAGGTCCACAAAAATAATTAAGTGCAAATATGATAAAAAAATTAAAATTATTTGTAAGTAGACTTGGAAGCAGTCATCTTTTAATGAAAGCGTAACAGCTCACTAATTTAATTTTTTTGCATAAAAATTAAAAGGACTAAAATTATTTACCGAAACAATAAATTATAATTATATATAATTATAATAGTAGCAGAACGTTCTGTATTTTATAAAAAAAATTTATGGTAACATATTATTTTAAAATCAGAATTGATAATGTAGGATATAAGTAACCTAAACAATATATTTAGAATTATTGTCATTGCTTGTTTAAAGTTTTCAATCTTATAGATTTTTATGATTGAGTTATTCGGTCCCTTAGAATATAACGAAAGTTTTAGTTTGATGGGTATATTCAAAATACTTAAAAAATTTAACTTATAATATTAATTTTTTTAATATAAAAAAACATTGCAAAGTTTAGTGACAAAATAAAAATTTTAAAAAATATTTATTGTTAACAATATTTATTTATCATATTATTTTCAAGAAATAGCTAAAAAACTTTGTTAAATACCGTACTTTAAACCGACACAGGTAAACTAATTTAGTAAATGCTAATGAATGAGTTAATTGTACTAAAGGAACTCGGCAAAATGACTCTGTAACTTCGGAATAAAGAGTAACTATTTTTAAAAAATAGTATCAAACTGATACTATATGTATAAAAAATAGTTGATTACAAAATCGAGGATAGCGACTGTTTAATAAAAACACAGGTTTCTGCTAATTTGTAAAAAGATGTATAGAAACTGACGCCTGCCCAGTGCTGCAAATATAACTTTTTAAAATATTAAGTTTTAATTTTAAAATTCAGTAAACGGCGGCTGTATCTTGACGGTCCTAAGGTAGCAAAATTCCTTGGCATTTAATTGATGTCCTGCATGAATGGCGTAACGACTATCCTACTGTCTCTAGTACAATCTCAGTGAAATTGAAATTTCCGTGAAGATGCGGAATACTTACGATTAGACGGAAAGACCCCGTGCACCTTTACTATAATTAGATATTGTAATAATTATTTATATGTGTAGCATAAAAGGAAAGTTTATTTAAAATCTTTTAATTTGTTAACTAAAATTATTTTTAAAATATTTAATGAAATACCTTTCTTATAAACTTTTTATTACTTATTTTATTAAAGACTATTGTCTAATTGTTAGTTTGACTGGGGCGGTCGCCTCCTAAAAAGTAACGGAGGTGTGCATAAGGTAAATTTAGATTAAAAAATTTTATTTTAATCTATCCTCATAATAGAGATATATTTGCTTAACTGTTAGATTGACCAATCAAGCAGAAACGTAAGTTGGTTATAGTGATCCGATTACTTTTTGTGGAAAAGTAATCGCTCAACGGATAAAAGGTACGCCGGGGATAACAGGCTAATCACTTTTTAGAGACCTTATCGACGAAGTGGTTTGGCACCTCGATGTTGGATTATCACATCCTGGAATTGAAAGCGATTCCAAGGGTTTGGTTGTTCGCCAAGTAAAGTGGTACATGATCTGAGTTTAGAACGTCGTGAGACAGTTTGGTCCCTATCTTTCGTAAGTGTTTGAAAACTTTAAAAAACTTAAACCTTAGTACGAGAGGACCAGGAATAATAAATCACTGGTGTATCGATTGTTTTAACAAAAGCATTGTCGAATAGCTACATTTATAATAGATAATTATTTAAAACTACTTTTTAAATTAAGAAACTACTTTTTAATATAGTTTTCACAAATACGTAATAAATTATTACGAAATAGGCTTGATGTGTACAAATTGTAAAATTTTAGCTTACAAGTACTAATAATTAAACTTTTTTATAAAAAATTTAAAATTTTTTTATTTTATAAGTTTTTTATATAAAATAAATAAAATAAAATGATTTAATATAAAATTAAAAACACATCACATAAAAGAACTCTAATTTTATATTGTTTAATGAAATAACTTCAAAAATTATATTGGCATTAAAAACTTTTTATAGTTTGTTACTGTTAAACTGCAAAAAACGTAAGATATATTTTAGAATTTCAATGTGTATATACTAAATATAGTTAGATTTTTTATCTAAAACTAATTAAAAAAAATGTGAAAATTAAAATCTTTTTTATAATTTTAAACATCTTAAGTGCCATTATAATTTATATTATAAACTTAAGTTTATTACAATACATAAAAAAACTTCATTTTTTTATGCTTGCTCTAAAACAATTCACCAGTGTTATTAACTTTTAAAAAACTTAAAAAAAACTGTTAGTTTTGAGAGTTAAAAATTTATATAACAAAAGTAAGCCTTTTAAATTATAGTTTCTGCCTTCCTTATTTTTTAATATATATATACAAATATATAAACTGTAGTATATATATTAAAAAAATAATAGTATTTTTTTCACAAATTATAAAAAACAAATGTTTTTATAATAAACAGATTCACATTTATCAAAATAACATAAATAGTATTATAACTATTATAATAGATTTAATTTTTAAGAATTACTTTTTTGTCTAAGTTTAATTATTAACCTATGAGTTTGATCCTGGCTCAGAATAAACGCTAGTAATATGCTTAACACATGCAAGTTAATTAAAACTTTTTAAATAATCTTTTAATTAGCGTACGGGTGAGTATTTTAATTTACTAACTTTAAACAAAAAACTATATTTTTAAATAAACTTATTTATAATTCATTTAAAATTAAAACGTTATAAAATTTTACAAAACTTTTATGTTTTTAACATTGTTAAAACTTTTAAAGTGTAATCGTAAAATTTATTTTTAAAGAAGTAAACTACTTAAGATTAGGCTGATTAAATTTTTTATATTTATTACCTATAATCTTTAATTGATCTTAGCGGATGATCAATCACACTGGAACTGAAACAAGGTCCAGGCATAACTTTTATTGCCTGCAGTGAGGAATATTGGACAATGAACGAAAGTTTGATCCAGCAATATTACGTAAATGAAAGAAGACAATTTTTACTAAATAAACTTTTATAAAGCAACATTTCTCCTAGCTTCATAAAAATTTTTTTAATGTTGTAAAATTTTTTATCTTAATTATTTATAAATGAAATTATTAAGTAAAAGTCCCGGCTAATTCTCGTGCCAGCAGCCGCGGTAATACGAGAGGGGCAAGCGTTATTCAAATTAACTGGGCGTATAGGGTTCGTAGACTGTTTAATAAGTTATTTAGTAAATATTAAAAGAAATTTTAAAACTTTTTTTAAAACTATTAAACTAAGAGTTATTATCGAAAAAGTAGAATTTTATGTGTAAGAGTAAAATCTTAAAATCCATAAAGGAATATCAATAAGTGAAGACAACTTTTAAGTATTAACTAACGTTGAGGAACGAAAGTATAGGTAGCAAACAGGATTAGATACCCTGGTAGTCTATACTGTAAACGATAAGTGCTAAAATTTAATTTTTTTTTTGAATTTGAAAGCTAACGCGATAAGCATTTCGCCTGAGGAGTATAATTGCAAAATTGGAACTCAAAGGAATTGACGGGGACTTACTACTAGTGGTGGAGCATGTGGTTTAATGCGATGATACGCGCAAAACCTTACCAGTTTTTGTATTAAATTTATTTATAAAAAAAACAAAAATAAAACCTTGTTTTTTTATTCTGTAACATGTATTTTTAATAAAAAAAATTATACACGCTTTTTTAACAGGTGTTGCACGACTGTCGTCAGTTCGTGTTGTGAAATGTTTGGTTTATTCCTTTAACGAACGTAACTCTTTTTTATTTGTAATATAATTAAAAACATTTAAAAATACTAACAATGATAAATTTTGAAGGAAGTTAGAATTAAGTCAAGTCAATGTGACCTTAATATTCTGGGCTACACATGTGCTACAATGATACATTTACAAATAGTTACAAAAAAATTTTATATTTTTTAAGTTAATCTTCAAAAATTTTCAAAGTTCAGATTATAAGATGCAATTTGCTTATATGAAGATGGAATCACAAGTAATCGTAAATAAGAACGTTACGGTGAATAAGTACCTTAGTCTTGTACACACCGCCCGTCACATGCAGGAAGTTTTTTTTTTTTAAGATTCTTTAAATTTAAAAACTTTTCTATTTTTCTTATATTTTTAAAGTTTATTAACTTTAATTATTTAGTAAATAAAAACGACTTGTATGAAGTCGTAACAAGGTAGTTGTATGGGAACATGCATCTGGAAAAAAATTAAAAAATGATTTAAAACTTTAAATTTATTAATGATATAGTTCAGTAGGTAGAACATTGGAATCATAAACCAACTGTCAAGGGTTCGATTCCCTTTTTCATTAAAACTTTTTAACCCCTCCCCCCCTTATTTTATTGAATTAAAAAAGAAAGATGACTGAGTGGTTTATAGTAAAGAATTGCTAATTCTTCATATAATTTAATTATATCATGGGTTCGAATCCCATTCTTTCTGTTTTTTTTATAATAAAACTATAACATAAATTTAAACTTTTTATTGGTGGTTATAATTCAGTCGGTAGAATATTAGATTGTGGTTCTAATTGTCAAGGGTTCAACTCCCTTTATTCACCTAAAATACTTTTAAAACTTATCGATAGTATAGAGCAGCGGTAGCTTGTTAGGCTCATATCCTAAAGGTCATAGGTTCAAATCCTATTTCTATCATTTTATAAATAATATTAAAAATGTTTTCTTTACACAATCGCTTATTATATAAATCCATTAAACTTTTTTTAAAAATATTTCCAATCGAAAATATTAGTTTTTATAATAATGAAATTACTTTAACCATAAAATATTATTACATTTTAAATGTTTTAAAATTTTTAAAACAACATACTCATTGTCAATATTCTGTTTTAGTTTCGATTACAGCCGTAGATTTTATACATAAATTAAATAGATTTGAAATTAATTACGAGTTATTAAGTTTAAAATTTAATAACCGTCTTAGAATTAAAACATTTTTAAATGAACTTGATATAATAAACTCTTGTGAACGTTTATATTCCGCTGCGTCATGGTATGAATGTGAAGTGTGGGATATGTTTGGAATTTATTTTGCTGGTCATACTAATTTAAAAAGAATTTTAACAGATTATGGGTTCGAAGGATTTCCATTAAGAAAAGATTTTCCTTTATGTGGTTTTGTTGAAATAAAATACAATGAATTACATAAAAGAATTGTTACAAACTCAATTGAACTTGCTCAAGAGTATAGAACATTTAATTTTTTGAGCCCTTGGGAAATTTTAACATAAAAAGTTAGATTTCTATTATTCTCTTATCTTTTTGTATATTATGCAAATTTTAAAACTTAGAGAAATAAAAAAACGACAACTCGTTAAAAATTATGAGAATTCCAAATATGTGTTTAAACTTATTGAATCAAACTTAAACATAAAACTTTTAATTCAATATAATTTAATACTAATAAAAAATTTAAATGTTCCAAAAAACAGTTGTGTTACTCGATTACGACAACGTTGTCTTTTGACTCACAATAAAACAACATTGAATAAATATTTTAAGTTGTCTAGACATATGTTTTTAAAATATGCACGTTTTAATTTTTTTTTTGGGTTAAAAAAATTTTATTGGTAAAAAGATTAACTATGATTAAACCCTTATAAAACATTTTTAGCTCAGATGGATAAGAGCAATAACCTTCTAAGTTATGGGTCATAGGTTCAAATCCTATAAAATGTAATTACACTTTGGGATATAACCAAATAGGTAAGGTATTCATTTTTGGTGTGATTATTTATAGGTTCAAATCCTATTATCCCAAAATTTAAATTTTATAATTATTTTTAAATATTCATATAATTATGTTCATGTTATTACAAAATATTTTAAACTTTTTATTATTTATTCCTTTAATTGGAACGTTTGTGTTATTTTTTATACCTTATGAAAATAAAATACTTTTAAAACAAGTCGCTTTATTTTTTTCTAGTATAACTTTAAACTTTTCATTGCTGTTATGTTTGATTTTTGATAAATCTTTAGGTTCATTTCAAAATATTTCAAAATTATTTTGGTTACCTTTTTTAAATATCAATATTCATTTAGGTATTGATGGAATATCTTTATTCTTTTTAATTTTAACTACCTTATTAATTTATATTTGTTTACTTGCAAGTTGGACTAGTATATTTGATAATGTTAAATATTTTCTTATTTTCTTTTTATTAATGGAATTTTTTTTGATAGGTGTTTTTTGTGTTTTAGACTTATTAATTTTTTATATCTTTTTTGAATGTGTATTAATTCCAATGTTTTTTATTATTGGTTTGTGGGGTTCTCGAGAAAGAAAAATTCGTGCTGCTTATTTTTTTTTTTTTTTTTTTTTTTTGTTTTTTTTTTTTTTTTTTTTTTTTTTTTTTTTTTTTTTTTTTTTTGGTTTTTTTAAAAAAAAAATTTTTTTTTTTTTTTTTTTTTTTTTTTTTACTTTATTTGGATCGGTTTTAATGTTGTTAGCTATTATATATATGTACTATCAAACTGGTACGACTAATTTTGAAATAATATTAACTATAAACTTTACAAAAAAAGAGCAATTAATATTATGGATAGGATTTTTTCTTTCATTTGCCTCAAAAGTACCCATGATACCTTTTCATGTATGGTTACCTGAAGCACATGTAGAAGCTTCGACAACAGGTTCTGTTATTTTAGCTGGTATTTTATTAAAACTTGGTACTTATGGGTTATTACGATTTTTATTTCCTTTATTTCCATTTGCATGTTTTTATTTTACTCCGTTAGTATACTCTTTATCTGTCATTGGTATTTTATATACTTCTATTACTGCAATTAGACAATCTGATTTTAAACGAATTATCGCTTATACTTCCATTGCACATATGAATTTAGTAATTGTCGGTTTATTTAGTTTTCATTTAATATCGATTGAAGGAGCAATTTTACAAAGTATTAGTCATGGTTTTGTATCTAGCGCGCTTTTTTTATTAATTGGTGTTGTATATGATAGATGTCATACAAGAATGGTTAAATATTATAGCGGATTAACACATATAATGCCTCTTTATATATTTTTATTTTTATTTTTTACTCTAGCCAATATAGGTTTTCCAGGAACAAGTAACTTTATTGGAGAATTTTTAATCTTATTAGGTTCGTTTCAAGTTAATATACCTATCACGATTTTTAGTTCAATAAGTATGATTTTAGGAGGTTGTTATTCTTTATGGTTATTTAATCGAGTAGCTTATGGAAATTTAAAAAATCATTATTTAAATAATGATTTTTTTGACTTAAATAAAAGAGAAATTTACTATTTAAGCCCATTAGTTATTTGTACATTTTTTTTTGGTATTTATCCAGAAATTTTTTTAGATTATATTCATTTAAGTACTCAATTAATTATTGAGTATGTAAATATTTAATTATTTTTTATAACATTATAAGTTTTTATCGTCTAACGGTTAGGACATTGCTTTTTCACAGCAAAAATATGAGTTCAATTCTCATTAAAGATATCTTATAACTTAAAATAAATTTTAGTAACTTATTATTTAAAAATGACAATAAAAAAAATACATTTAAAAAAAAAATTAAAAAATTTTACAATTAATTTTGGTCCACAACATCCTGCAGCACATGGAGTTTTGCGTTTAGTTTTAGAACTAAACGGAGAACTTATATCCCGTGCTGAACCTCATATTGGATTATTACATCGAGGTACAGAAAAACTAATAGAATATAAAACTTATTTACAAGCTTTGCCTTATTTTGATCGATTAGATTACGTGTCTATGCTTTCGCAAGAATATTCTTATTGTTTAGCAATTGAAAAACTCATTAATTGCAAAGTTCCTTTAAGAGCTCAATATATTAGAGTATTATTTGCTGAAATAACAAGAATATTAAATCATTTATTAGCAGTAGGTTGTCATGCTATGGATGTTGGAGCTATGACACCTTTTTTATGGGCGTTTGAAGAACGAGAAAAATTAATGGAATTTTATGAAAGAATTTCAGGAGCTAGAATGCATGCCGCTTTTTTTAGACCTGGAGGAGTATATACAGATTTGCCTTATGGTTTATTAAATGATATTTATATTTTTATTTCTCAATTTAATCTTAGATTAAATGAAATTGAAGAAATGTTATCGGAAAATCGTATATGGAAACAACGTTTAGTAGATGTAGGAGAAGTTACTGCAACAGAAGCTTTAAATTGGGGTTTTAGTGGGGTTATGTTACGAGGTTCTGGAGTTTCTTGGGATTTAAGAAAAACACAGCCGTATGATATATATTCTAAATTAGATTTTAAAATACCAATTCGTTCAAATGGAGATTGTTTTGATCGTTATACTATTAGATTATTAGAAATGCGAGAATCTGTAAGTATCATAGAACAATGCTTAAATAAAATACCTTTAGGAATTGTTAAATCTACAGATACTAAACTAATAGCTCCTACTCGATTTTTATTAAAAAGTTCTATGGAATCTTTAATTCATCATTTTAAAATTTTTACAGAAGGTTTAAAAATTTCAAAAAGTGAAACTTACATAGCTAGTGAAGCTCCAAAAGGTGAATTTGGTGTTTTTTTAGTTGCAAATAATTCTAATAGACCATATCGATGTAAAATAAAATCTCCAGGTTTAAATCATCTTCAAGGATTAAATTTTATGTCAACAAATCATTTAATTGCCGATGTTGTAACCATAATAGGTACTCAAGATATTGTGTTTGGTGAAATTGATCGATAATAATAAATACTCAAAATAGTCAAATATATACGTTTTTATTTGTATATTTTAATAGAAAGTTCAACTTTTTTGAGTTATTTAACTCATGTATATACAAAACAAATTATCATATTATTAAACTATATAGTTTTAAGATGTAGATTTTTTGGTTTTATTTTTTATTACAACATAAGCCCACCATACTTGATTTATTTAAGCATTATAAAAATATAGGCAAAAGTGGAATGTTTTTAATGATAATTTTATAAATTATCATTAAAAACATCAAATACATTTATAAAAACTGATTTTTATAAAATTTTTAGCAAAATACCATAAAAATTATTTAAAATTTTTAAATTAATGTTATTACTACTATATACTCCTTTAGAACAATTTCAAATATTATCGTTTGTTTCATTTAACTTGTTTTATTTAGACTTTTCATTTACCAATATTATGTTAATTACTTTATTGTTATTTTATTTATTATATTTTACAGTTTTCTTTTTTTCTGCTTCTGATAAAACTTTATATGTAATTCCCAATAATTGGCAAATTATTTTAGAACTTTTTTATGAAGTTATTGCTCAACTTTTATTTGATAACATAAATAAAAAAGGAGAAATATATTTTCCTTTTATTATTAATATTTTTTTATTTGTAATGTTTTCAAATTTAATTGGTTTAGTGCCTTATAGTTTTACTGTTACTAGTCATATTATTATTACTTTTACTTTATCTTTAATGATCTTTATTGGTGTTAACATAATAAGTATAAACATATACAAATTTAAAATGTTATCTTTATTTATACCTGCAAATACTACTATACACTTAGCGTTACTTTTAGTACCTATTGAGTTTATTTCGTATATTTTTAAACCTATAAGTTTAGGTGTTCGACTTTTTGCAAATTTAATGGCAGGTCATACGTTACTTAAAGTTATTGTTGGTTTTTCATGGACAATGATTATGTTAAATAATTTGATGTTATCAGTTTTACATATTTTACCTTTAGCTGTATTAGTATTATTATTTGGTTTAGAATTAGGAGTCGCTTTAATTCAAGCTTATGTTTTTACAATACTTTCATGTATTTATTTAAATGAAAGTATTAATTTACACTAAAAAAATGTGTAACACCACTACAATATGTTAATATTTTAAATCAAAAAATGTTATTTTTAATTTTATCTGTTAAATTAAACTCTAAAAATCAAAGAGTAATAAAAAAACTTTTAACTTTTTTAAAATTTTGTAAAAAAAAATTCAAATTAAATATTAAATTTAATTCATTATCCAATATAAAATTAACAAAAAAAAAAATTTCTGTTTTAAAATCTCCTCATGTGCATAAAACAGCACAAGAACATTTTAAAATAGAAAATCATTCAGCTTTTTTTAAAATTAAGAGTAAAACACATTTTCAACAATTAATACTTTTATTTAAAAGTTTTAATTATATTTTTTTCGATTTAACTTTTAAATTACATTTTGAATTTTTTTTTAAAAAAAAGTTAAAACTAAAAAAAGATATTTATAATTTAAAACTGTTTAATACATATAATAATTTAAATCCAAATAAATTTTTTATTTTGAATCATAAATTATTAATCAATTATATTAAAATATTTGATATTTTTGGAGAAGTAAATTTAATTCAATATGTAAAATAATTTTATACTGTTTAAATAGCTCAGTCGGTAGAGCATAGGACTGAAAATCCTTGAGTCAACAGTTCGATTCTGTTTTTAAACACAATTAATTAACCTAATTTTAGTATGAATAAACTAATATGGAATATGTTTTCAAATATTAAAAATGCTCAACTAGCTAATAAAACAATGCTTTTTCAAAGAAAAAATCATATTTGTTTTTTATTCTTAAATGTTTTATGGGATGAAGGTTATATTTTAGGATTTCAAAAATCAATACTATTAAGTCAACATTATGAAATTTATTTAAAATATAACAAACTTAACAACTTATTCAAGAATTATTCAAATATAAAAATTTTATACAAATCTAAAGATAATATTTATTTAAATGTAAAACAACTTTGGAAAATAAAATTAACAACTGAAACTTTAATAGTTTCAACATCAAAAGGATTGTTAAATCATAATACATGTAGAAAATATAATATAGGTGGAAAACCTTATATTTTACTAAAATAAATTTTTATGATTTTTTATGAAAATTTGTATATTTAAAATTCCTTTACATATTTATGTTTTGTTTTGTTCACTTAAAAAAATTATAATATTTTTAAATGGGAATAAAAAAAGAATATCTGTGCGGTTACGTACAAAACTTATATTGGTCAAAAAAAAATTAATTTTATTAACAAATATTTTATATAAAACCCCTAAACAATATCTTTCAACCTGTATGTTTCTTTATTTTAATGATTTAAAACTATTATTTAAAACTTTTTTTAAACGAAACATTATACAAATTAAATTAAATTTAGTAGGTATTGGTTTTAAATTTTTTATTTTTTTATTTAATGAGACATCTATAATTCAAATAAAAGCGGGTTTTAGTCATAACATTGTGTATAAACTCCCAAAAAAGATTAAAGTACTTTACCTTAAACCAACTTTAATAACTATTGTTGGAAATTGTTACAAAACAGTTTTTAATGTTGTTACAATTATTAAAAATTTACGATTGCCAGATCCTTATAAAAAAAAAGGTATTTTATATAAAAATGAAAATATTCGAGCTAAACAAGGAAAAGTATGCTAAAAATATAAATAAAAAAATCATACACAATGAAGATAAAAAAAAATAGACTTAATGTATTGAAACTTTATTTGATAACGAAAAAAAGTTTTAAGCTTTTTTTGTCAAAAAAAAATTTACAATTAATTAATATAAAATTATTTGAACTTCAATTAAAAAAAAGTTTAAAACTTTTTTTTAAAATTTGTCTACAAAAATGGAAATCTCGGGATGTTTTCATCTTTTTTCATTTTTTAAGTCAAATTTTTAAAAAAATTACAAAAATTGAAAAAAAAAGCATACGTCTCGGTTTATTTTATGAGTTATTGCAAAAAATAAACTCAAATTTATTTTCTTCGATATTCAAATCTAATTTTTTACAGATATTTTGTTATTTTTTAAAGATATATTCCAAAAATATAAAAATTTCAGGTAATTTAACTCATATCATTTTTTATACTAACATTAAAAATTTTAAAAAAATAAATTTTTATTACTATTATAATTACTCTATTTTTTGGAATACAAACAAAAATATTAAATTCTATCTTTTATTTTTATATTATTCCATTAATAAAATAAAAAATTTATATTTTAAAAATAAAACAAAGTAAGTATAACAATAAAACTATTTATAATTATTTTTATATAATTGATTCTATAGCATACATATTTATATTTTATGATTTCTTTAAAACCCTCCTCTCGTTACCCATTTAAATACAAAACTTTTAAAATATTAAAAACTATAATATTTAATAGAAAACTGTATAAAAATTTAACTATAAAAAAAAATAATATTAATTTTAAAAAATATCGAATTAAACAAAATTTAATCTTTTCTAACTATTTTTTTCCTTACGAACTTTTTTTTAAAAATTATTACAAATCTGGATTAGTTACAAAACAAAAATTTTGTTATTTTTATGGTTCTATTAAATTAAAAAAACTAAAAAACAAAATACATATTTTTAAAAAAAAAGTTAAAAAGTTAAAAAATTCAAACTTTTATCATAAAAATTTGTTTTTTCTTGAACTGTTTGAAAATAGAATAGATTCTATTTTATATAGAACTTATTTTGTTTTAAACTTAAAACAAGTTAAGCATTTAATATTACATAAACACATTAAAGTAAACTCTAAAACTATCAAAAATTCTTTTTTTATTTTAAAAAATGGAGATTGCATAACTTTTTCAAAAAGCTGTTATTCAATGTTAAAATATAATGTAACTAATAGTTTAAAATTTGAATTTTTACCAAAAAATCTTGAAATAAATTTAAAAATTTTTTCTATTATCATTATAAATAGATTTAAAAACTTTTTATACTTAAATAATTTTAATTATTCAGATTTCTACAATTTAAAATATTCATTAAATGAACTATTTCGTTTTTTAAAAATTAATTAATTTTCTTTAATAGCTCAATGGCTAGAGCGTTCGGCTGTTAACCGAAAAGTTGTTGGTTCAAATCCAACTTAAAGAGTCTTCATTTTTTGGAAATAGTCAGACTTGAACTGACAACTTTATGTACGCAAAACATACACTCTACCAGTTTGAGTTATATTCCCTTAAAAAAAACAGTTTTTATGTCATAAAAGTTTTTATGTTATTTATAATTAAAAACTGTTTTATACAGAAATTAATATAATGTTTGCAGATTTTAGTATAACTTTTTTTATACTTTTTTATTCGAAATTTTTTTATTTCAATGCAAAAAGGTATAAAAAACTTTATATTAATATAATAAAATGTACAAAATAAAATTATTAAATTAAAAATTTGAACGCCTAATGTGATTATATCAAATTGCGGAATTATGTATGTTATTAAAATAAAAATATTTTTTATATAAAGTTTTGCTGCTCATTTGGTGAAATTGGTAGACACGTCAGACTTAAAATCTGATTTTTTTAAAAAAATATTGGTTCAAGTCCAATAATGAGTATAAATTCATCAAAATATGCCTACAATAAATCAACTTTCTAAAAAAAAAAGAAAAAAAAAATTATTTAGAAATAAAGTACCTGCATTAATGTCTTGTCCTCAAAAAAAAGGAATATGTGTTAAAGTATTTACTAGAACTCCTAAAAAACCGAATTCGGCAATTCGTAAATTAGTTAAAGTAAAACTAACAACTAAAAAAAAAGTTGATGTATACGTTCCTGGGGAAGGTCACACTTTACAAGAGTATTCTACTGTTTTAGTTCGAGGTGGGAGAGTGAAAGATTTGCCTGGAATAAAATATAAGTTAATTCGAGGAAAATTCGATTTTTTAGGTTTAAAAACTAGAAAAACATCTAGATCTATTTATGGAACTAAAAAAACTAAAAACTAATTTTTTTTCTTTTTTATGTTCATTCTTTTTAATTCAACTGATACATAAAAATATTTTATTATGAATTTTATGAACTTTTTGACTACTACTTATCAAAAAACAAATTTAAAAACTAAATTTATAACACTTTTATTAAACAATGGTAATAAAAATAAAATAGAAAATCTTTTTTTAAAAACTATAAAAGAAATTCAAAAATCAACCAAAAAACAATACTTAAGTATAATTAAGTTATCTATTATTAATAATTATACAGTCCTTTTGTTAAAAAATTCTAAAAATAAAAAGTTTAAACAAAAAAATGTTAAAAAAATAATGATACCCTTTCTTTTAAAAAAACAAAATAGAATAACAACAGCTTTAAATACTATAATATTATTATCAAAAAAAACTGCAAATAAGTCATTTTTTATTTCTTTAAAACTTGAAATTTTAAGTTTATTAGAATTAAAAAAACAAAATAGTTTAAAAGAAGAATTATATAAATTAATATTTTTAAAAAAAAATTTTGCTCATTTTAGATGGTTTATTTAAGAATTAAAAATACGTTTAATAGGACTTGAACCTATATTTTCGGGACCGAAATCCAACGCTCTTTCCATTTGAGCTATAAACGCTAAAAAAATGATTCAACAACAAACAACTTTAAATATTATCGACAATAGTGGAGCAAAAAGTGCAAAATGCATAAAAGTTTTAAAAAAAAAAAACCAAGCAAAGATAGGTGATTTAATAATAGTTTCTATTACAAAAATTAAAAGTTATTCAAATTCAAGTAAAATATCAAAAATAAAAAAAGGATCTATTTTTATTGCTATAGTTGTAGGCTTAAAAAAAACATATCAAAAAAAAAAGGGAGTTTTATTATTGATTAATCATAATTCAATTTGTTTACTAAATAATCAAAAAAAGTTAATTGCAACTCGATTAAACAAAGCTATAAATAAAGAACTAAAAAAAAAAAAGTTATTTAAATTAGCATCATTATCTTTGACAGGTTTTTATTAAACCAAAACTTTAAATTACATTTAAATTGATTTTATGAATTCTTTATCTTTTTATATAAAAAATGTTTTAACTTTTGATATATTAAATAAATTTAATATAAAATTAAAGAAAAAACTTGACTTAAACAAATTAGTAATTTCAACTACATTGACTAATGATAACTTTAAAAGTACTATTCAGAAATTACTAGCATTAGAAATTCTTTTTTTAAAACATAGTTATTATTTAACTATAAAAAATGGCAACTATATTTGGATTAAAATGGATATACAAAATAAAAAAAATATTACACTTTTTTTATTAAAATATATTTGGATTTTTTATCCCAAATTAATTAAAAATTTAAGTGTGACCAATAATATGAAAAACATATTAAAAAAAAAAAATGTGAAATTCAAATCTTTGTTTTGTTTTAAATTAGCTATTATAAAAGAATTAGAAATTTTTTTTAGTTTTAAACATTTTAGTACCCATACTTTAAATTTAAATTTAGTTATTCCATATAAAAAATTTTATTTTTTTATGGCTGCCTTAAAACTTCACTTATAAGATCAGTGATATGTTAAAAAAAAAAAATGTTTTTTAAGGAACATATCACTGTGCATTCGGAAGAATGGTTGAGAGGTTTAAAACGTTAGTTTTGAAAACTAAAATATTTTATAATTAAATATCGTGGGTTCAAATCCCACTTCTTCCTTTTTATATTTTTTAATAAATAAGATATTTTTTAAATAAAAAAATAAACGGCTAAATAACATAATTGGTAAATGTATAAAATTGCAAATTTTATAATGTTGGTTCAAATCCATCTTTAGCTTATTATTTTCTAAAAAAAACTATGTTTACAATTCCATTAAATATTATTTATGTTATAATAAAAATTTTAATTATCGTAATTCCAATTTTAATTGCAGTTGCTTATTTTACTTTAGCGGAAAGAAAAATTATGGGAAGTATTCAAAGACGAAAAGGACCAAATGTTATTGGGTTTTTAGGGTTACTTCAACCTTTAGCAGACGGTTTAAAATTATTAGTAAAAGAAACCATAATACCAAGTAATTCAAATTTACTTTTATTTTTTTTAGCTCCCATTTTAGCATTTACATTAAGTTTATTAAACTGGGCAGTAATACCTTTTTCAGAAAATTGTGTTTTATCTGATTTAAATGTAGGAATTTTATATATATTAGCAATTTCTTCTCTAAATGTTTATAGTATTGTTTTAGCAGGTTGGTCCAGTAACTCAAAATATTCTTTTTTAGGAGCTGTTCGATCGACATCTCAAATGATATCTTATGAAGTATCTATTGGTTTTATACTTTTAACAGTTGTTATTTGTTCAAATTCATATAACTTAACTCACATTGTATTTTCACAAAATAAAACTTGGTTTTTATTTCCTTTATTTCCTATGTTTTTAATTTTTTGTGTGTCTATGTTAGCAGAAACCAACAGACATCCGTTTGATTTACCAGAAGCAGAAGCAGAGCTTGTTTCTGGATACAATGTGGAGTACTCTGCTATGACTTTTGCATTATTTTTTTTAGGTGAATATGGTAATATGCTTTTTATGAGCACTCTATTAACTATACTCTTTTTTGGCGGTTGGCTACCTTTTCCAATATACAGTGACGCTAGTTTCATGATAATTATAACAAAAAGTCTTTTTTTATCCTCATTATTTTTTAGCTTTAAAATCTTAATTGGAGTTTTTCTTTTTATAATTGCAAGAGCTGCTTTACCTAGATATCGTTATGATCAATTAATGGATTTAGGATGGAAATGTTTTTTACCACTTTCTATTAGCTATTTTACTTTTACAGCTAGTATTTTAGTTAGTTTTAATTGGATTTAAAAGTTGATTCTGTAATATAATAAAAAAAATGAGTAATTCTAATAACATTATTAGTGTTAAAGCAATAAATATTTGACTAAATACATCGGGAGGTGTTATCACCGTAGAAAAAATAAAAAATAAAAAATATAGTTTTTTTCTATATTTTTGAACATTTTTAAAATTAGATGTTTTATAGTATATATTAAGTTGAACACTTAAAATAAGTAACATGTGTGTTAGTAAAACACACATAAAATATAAAGTAAAATAAAAATGTAAATATTCTGTTATTCTTATTTCAAAAAATAAATTTAACGATTTATAGTGATGATGCATCGCATAGTTTGTATTTTTTATAGTATTGCTACTAAATAAGATATTATTAAAAAAAGACCAACTGAAGGGTAAGATAACGTTGTTAAAAATTAAAAAAAAAAAAATTCCAAAACTTAAATAAATTAGTAAAAAAGCTACTAAAAAGTTTTTTTCATACTGATACAAACCAGGTAAAAAAAACATACAAATATGTATGATTATAAAAATTAATAAAAAATGCAAACAAAAAATTGTTATAATATACCAATAAGAAAAAAATCCTTCTGTAATGTTAGTACAAATAAAATAAAAATTAACTTTTTGAGAAAGATTTGGTTTTATTATTAAAAATAACATAGTATGTTTATATATATACATAGGAGTTATCGTAAAAAACACTCCACTAAAAATTAATAATATTCTGTTTTTAATTTCTAAAAAAAAAGTCATAATTAATTTTAAAGGAAAATAATTTTCAATTTGGTAGAATATTGATTTCCAAAATCAAAAGTAAGGGTTCAAATCCCTTTTTTCCTGCTTAACTTTTTTTTTATTTTTTTATATATTTGTTTATAATCTGAAAATAAAAATAAAAATAAAAAAATCAATATTAAAAACTGACTAAAACTAAAACTCATAATTTAAAAATTTATGATAAAAAAAACTTTGATAGTAATGGTTCCAAAAAACAGAAAAAAGAGCTTTATTTTTTTAAGCTTATAGTTCAGTTTGGTTAGAACATATCGCTCATAACGATTCGGTCATAGGTTCAAATCCTATTAAGCTTATTTATACAAATGTAAATAAAAACTTTTTATGAAGTTTAAATTAGATATGTTTATTCACTTAAAAATCAAAAATTATATTAAAAGTCAAAAATTATTTTTTTTTTGTTTTTTTAATACAAAAAAACAAAAAGTTAACTTAAAAATCCTGCAGCAACTTTCTGTTCAAAATTTAAAAATTATAAAATTCAAAAATATTTATTTTCAAAACTTATTAAAACAGTCTATTTTTAATAACTTAATACATATATGTTCAAATCATTTACATATATGTAATTCAGTATCTTCTTCTTTTATTAATAACATACAAAAAAATATATTTAAAATTTTCAATAACGTAACTATTTTTTCTATACTTTTTGAAAATTTTATTTATAATAAAGCACAAATTAAAAATATTATAAGTTTAAAACTTATGTTTAATATAACTACATTTTATTTATTTTTATTCAAAATCTTTGTTAGTATTTTTAAATTATTTATAAATTTAAAATCGAAATAATGTGATTTGAACACATGACTTTCTGTTCCCAAAACAGACACGCTACCGCTGCGTTATATTTCGTGTAATTAAAACCCTTATTTTTATTGAAGGAAGTAGGATTTGAACCTACGAAGGATTTTTCCAACAAATTTACAATATGTCACCTTTAACCGCTCAGTAATTCCTTCTTCTTTTATAATTTTATAAAAATTATTGTTCGTTTTTTATTTTCGTCGTTTTTTTTTTGGTCGACATCCATTATGAGGTAAATAATTATAAAATTTTAAAACTTGAATAATATAATAACTTTTTAAAAAATTTATAATAAGTTTGCTATAAAAATTATTATTGCTATGATAATGAACAGCTATATGTACATATTTTTTTGTTTTATTGACTAAATTTTTAAAACTTTGTAATAGTATATATTTTTTTGTTATCTTATCTAAACTTTTGTATTTTATATAACCTAAAGAAAAAGAACAAATCTGTTCATTTAAATTATTTAATATATTAATAAATATATTAGTGTAACTAATGTTTAAAATAAAACGATAAACAATTTGCTTATTTATTGTATTAAAAAAAAAAAAATTTGTAAAATTATAATTATGTTTAGTATATGTTATTAAATTATTGTGAATGCATTGTTTTTTATTTATTAAATTAAATTTAACTTTTAACTTTTTAAGAAAATTAGTATTTTTATTTTTTTTGATTTGAACTGATTGAATTTTATTTTTGATACTATTTTGCTTATTAAAAAAGTAAATTTGTATTGTGTTCATAAATTAAATTTATTTATTTAAATTTATTCATTTTAATTTTTTATAAAAATCTAACTAGCTAAACCAATAATATTACTTTTTAAACTATTGCCTTTTTAAGTTTTTTAAAAATGATATTTATTAATTTAAACTTTTTATTATGTGCTACTTTTTTATTATTTATTATAGGTTTATTAGGACTAACTTTAAACAGAAAAAACTTTTTAATCATGATCGTATCAATTGAATTATTATTATTAGCTATAAACTTTAATTTTATTATTTTTTCAATTTATCTTGATGATTTAATCGGACAAATTTTTGTTTTTTTTATTTTAACCATCGCAGCAACAGAATCGGCAATTGGTCTTGCCATTTTAATATTATATTATAAAATAATGAATAAGATTGTAATTGAAACTTTTAAAACTAAAAAAAGTTAACTTTTTTAGTTTTACATGACAATATTTAAAAATATGATTAATTAATTTTTTAATTACGAAAACTTTTTATATTAAAAATTTTTTTATATATTTATGATTTTATTACAATGTGCAAAATTTATTGGTGCAGGTTTAGCTACTATTGGTTTAGCAGGAGCAGGAGTAGGTATAGGTACCGTTTTCGGAGCTTTAGTATTAGGAATTTCAAGAAACGCTTCGTTAAAAGACGAATTATTTAAATTAGCAATTTTAGGTTTTGCTTTAACAGAAGCTATCGCTTTATTTTCTTTAATGATGGGATTTTTAATCTTATTTGCATTATAAAAAAACTAACTACTTAAAAATTTAGAGTTAGCTTAACAAAAAAAATGAAATATTTCTATATAAATGATATAAAATTTAAATATTTAGTAACAAAAAAATCAATTTTAGATTTTTGTGAGAATATTCAGATAAATATTCCATATTTTTGTTATCATAGTAAACTGTCAATTGCAGGAAATTGTAGAATGTGTTTAGTTGAAATAAAAAACTCTTTAAAGCCAGTTGTTTCTTGTACCATGTTAATAACTAATAAAATGAAAATATATACGCAAAGTTTATTAGTTAAAAAAGCTCGAGAAAATATATTAGAATTCTTATTATTAAATCATCCATTAGATTGTCCAATTTGTGATCAAGGTGGTGAATGCGATTTGCAAGATCAATCTTTTATTTTTGGTAATTATAAAAAACGATTTTATAATTTTAAAAGAATTGTACTAGATAAAAACATTAGTCCTATCATTAAAATGTTAATGACTCGATGTATTCACTGTACTCGATGTGTTAGGTTTTCATATGAAATTTCTGGGAATTATAACAGTTTATTAGGAGTTTTTAATCGAGGAGTCAATAGTGAAATCGGTACTTATGTGTCTAGGACATTCAATTCAGAACTTTCTGGAAATCTTATTGATATTTGTCCAGTAGGAGCATTAACTTTTAAACCCTATTCTTTTATAAATAGAAATTGGGAGCTTAAAAGTATAAAATCTATTGATAATACAGATAGTTTTGGTTTAGATATCAACGTATTTATAAGTAATAATCATATAATTAAAATTCAACCTTTTCATAACAATTTTTGGATTACAGATAAAACCAGATTTTGTTTTGATGGTATGTTTTCAAAAGAAAGAGTTTTTACCAAATTTGCATATAAAGATTCGTCGCTTGATTATTGGAAACAAATTTTTAAAAATATAATTAATATTTTATATTTTAAAGATCATTTAAATAAACATGTATTGTGTTTTCATTTTATGATTCTTATTAATAATCAATTAGATTTAGACACTTTAAATATTCTATACTTATTTAGTTATAAATATAATTTTGTTAAACTTAAAAAACTTGAAAAAACAATAAATTTAAATGATTATGAAGATTCTTTTCTTTTAAATTCTAGTAAAAACTCTTATATAGATACTTCAAAATTTTGTATATTATTAAATATAAATTTAAGATATGAAAGTGCTTCATTTAACTATAAGTTACAACAAAACTCTTTGACAAATAATCTAAAAATAATTTCTATAAACTCTATTACAGATTGTAGTTACCCAAAATTATATATGGGATCTACTTTAAAAACTGTAAATTCTATCATAGAAGGCAATAGTATTATTAATCAAAATTTAATGCATTCTGTCAACCCTTTTATTATTTATAATTCTGAATTAATTAAACGTAAAGATAATTATAATATCAAAGAGTTTTATAATATTTTAAAAAAAAATAATTTAAATATTTATAATTTCAAATGGAATGGTTTAAATCGTTTAAATAATACTTTAAGTGAATCTGGATTTAATTTGTATTCTAATATAAAAACTTTCAACTATAATGATTTTATAAAAACTAATATTTTATATCTTATTAATGTAAAATCTAACTTTTTTAATATTCATTTAAAAAAATATTTAGAATTAAAATTAATACATTTTACTACACATTTAAACTTTATATTCTTATTAGAACAAAATGCTATTATGAATATTGAAACCTATAATAGAATTTCACTTTTTAATTTTAACTTTTTTGAAAGATCTCAAACTTATTTAAATGTAGAAGGCGAGTATAAAACGACTCCCAAAATAATAGTATCAAAACTATCAAATGCTAGAACAGATAAAAATATTATAAATGTTTTTAACTTTTATTTGAATAAAATATCTTTTATTCATACTAGTAAACTTTTTACATTAAATATAAATTATGTAAAATATCATTGGCATATTATAAATCTAATAGTATTACCATCTCTGCATCTAAAAAATCCAAAATTGAAACTTTTTAAAAATTACTATACCAATACTATTAGTATGTTCTATCTTAAAAACTTTAAATATAAATTCAAAAAAAATAAAATTATTATAAACAAATTATATTTATGGTTAGAAGATTTTTTTTTAAATAGTAAAGATTTATTTAGCTTGAATTCTTTAATCATGTTAGAATGTTCACAATTGAAAAGAAGCATTTCTAATAATTTTATGTATTAGTTGTTTAAATAATATATTAATTTTAGATTTTAAAAACTAATTAAAAAGTGCGAGTTTATAACTCAAATGGTAGAGTAACGGACTTTTAATCCGCAAGTTTTGGGTTCAAGTCCCAATAAACTCATTTGATAAATAAAAAAAATTAACTCTTTACTATTTTTAAAAATAACTTAAAAACTATTAAATATATGCAAATTTTACAGAATTTAAATAAAAAAAGTACTAATTTACTTTTTTCAACAAGCTTTATTAATACAAACTCTCGTTGGATAAAAAATTATATTATTTCTATTTTTACTAATCATTTAATTAAATATCCAACTCCTATAAATATTAACTACGCATGGAGTTTTGGGTCGTTGGCTGGTATATGTTTAATTATTCAAATACTTACTGGTATTTTTTTAGCAATGCATTATACTGCTCATATTGATTTAGCATTTAGTAGTGTTGAACATATTATGCGAGATGTTAACAATGGTTGGCTTATTCGATATGCTCATGCTAATGGAGCATCTATGTTTTTTATTGTTGTGTATTGTCATATTTTTAGAGGGTTATATTATGGATCTTATATACATCCAAGAGAGCTTTTATGGTGTTCTGGTGTTTTAATGTTTATATTAATGATGGCAACTGCTTTTATGGGTTATGTACTGCCTTGGGGTCAAATGAGTTTTTGGGGAGCTACAGTAATTACTAGTTTATTTACTGCGATACCATTTATTGGCAGCGTTATTGTAGATTGGTTATGGGGTGGATTTACCGTAAGTAATGCTACATTAAATCGATTTTTTAGTTTACATTTTTTTTTGCCTTTTGCATTAGCGGGTTTAAGTTTATTGCATTTAGCTTTATTACATAAAGACGGTTCCAATAATCCTTTAGGAGTGGATAGTCATGTAGATAAGATTTCATTTTATCCTTATTTTTTTGTTAAAGATCTTTTTGCATTTTTTTCTTTTTTATTTTTCTTTTTTATTTTTCTTTTTTATTTCCCCAATATATTAGGTCATCCAGATAATTATATTCCTGCGGACCCTATGCAAACACCTCCGCATATAGTTCCTGAATGGTATTTTTTACCTTATTATGCAATATTAAGATCAATTCCTGATAAATTAGGAGGCGTACTGGCAATGTTTAGTTCTTTAATTGCATTATTTTTTATACCTTTTATAAACACTTCTGAAATAAGAAGTACTAACTTTCGACCTATATTTAAAATATTTTATTGGTTAACAGTAGTTAACTTTTTATTATTAGGATGGATTGGTCAAAAACCTGTTACTGATGTGTATATATTAGTGGGCCAACTTGCTACAGCATATTATTTTTTTTATTTTTTATTTCTTATACCAGTGTTAGGTATTATTGAAACAGTTTTAGCTAATCATAAAGTGTAGCTTTATAATTCGTAAAAGTAAATAATCTACTGTTATTTATTAGGTTTACCCCAAGGAGTAAATTTTTTACCTGACGTTTTTCCTTCACCACCTCCATGAGGATGATCTACTGGATTCATAGCTACTCCTCTTACTATAGGTCTTTTACTTAACCAACGAGAACGACCTGCTTTACCCAATGTATTTAAAAATTTTAATTCGTTAGATACAATTCCTAAAGTTGCAAAACAGTTTATTGACAATTTTTTAAACTTTCCTGAATTTAATTTGATGATAGCTTCTGTTAAATTCTTTTTTATTATTTTAGCAAAAGTACCTGCAGACCGATTAAATTTACCTTTTAAATTAGGTTTTAAAGATATATTATGAATAATACTTCCAATAGGAATATTTTTTAACGGCAATGAGAATCCAATTTTGTATTCATAAAGAAATATTCCAGATTTAATAAGATCTCCTGGAATTAAATTTTTTGGTGTGATTATATATTTGTAAGTGTTAGTCATATTATTATATATAGCACTTATATACGAAGTTCTATAAGGATCGTATTCAATACTTAAAACTATATCCTTTGAACTTTCATTTCGTAAAAAATCTATTTCTCTATAACGTTGTTTATGACCTTTTCCTTTATGAAAACTAGTAAATTTTCCTTCATTATTTTTACCTGAGTTTTTTTTTTTACGAAAAGTTTTTGATTTTAGTAACGAAAGTTTTTCTATGTTGTGTAAATTTTTTAACTGAATTAAATTTCTTTTAGAAGGTGTTGTAGGAAAAATCTTTTTAAAAATCATTTTTTATTATTTTATTTTTTTTCATATACCCATACTTTAATACCTAACGTACCATTTTTAGTATAAGAAGTGCTATAACCATAATCAATTTTAACATTAAATGTATTTAATGGCATATTACTTATTGTAAGATAACGAGTACGAGACCTAGCAAAACCATTTAATCTACCACTTAAAATAATTTTAATCCCTGATATTATTGAAAATTTTGAAGAAATCAAAATTTGAATTATTATTTTAAATAGTTTTAAAAATCTTAAATGACTTTTCCGATAAATTCGTATTTTACATATATAACTGATATAATTGGATAAAAATTGAGCTGAATTAGATTTTGTGAATATTATAAAAAAAATTTGTAACAAATTTTTAAAAAATTTATATTTTATATCATACTTCTTTAATTTTGTATACATTTTTTTTTTAGTATTTAAATAATTTAAAAAAAATTTTAATTGAATTGAATATTTTATTAAGTTTTGAAAAATGATGTAAAAATTTAATTTATGCTTCGTATAACTACTTAAAAATGAAAAAATTTTTTTTATAAATAAAGAAGTTTCTTCTATTTTAATTTTATACAATTTCGTTGCTAATTTTTTTTTTAAATTTAAATAAGATAAAAAAATATGAATAATAGAATTAGTCTGATATAATGTACAATTTAATATATATAGTCTGTGTGTTATAAATAATTTTTTTAATACGTTATAAATTACATAATGTTTAAAAAAGAAAAAAGAAGTGTCTTCTCTTTTCTTTATTACATAATTAAAAGACCATTTACTATATTTATTTTTTTTTAATAAGTTAGAGTTTATTTTTCGACCCATGTAAGACTATTTAATTTTTTTAAGATTAAAATGTTTTTTTATGTTTTTATATTTTCTAATTTGAATAAGTTGTGTTAAATATTTTGTTTTTTGTTTTTTTAAATCAATATTTATGGAATAGTTTAATTGTTTAACAACAACAAAAAGTTTACTTTTTTGATAGTTTGTAAGTTTTAATATATTTAAACTTTTAGCAAATCCTAGTTTTTTTAATATTAATGTTATTTTAGTGGAGCCTAATCCAAAAATAAAGCTTAATCCAATATTAATTTTTTTTTTGTTTGGAATTTTAGTATTAAAAAGTAAAATCATTTTTATATTTTAAAACATTTAAAAAAATAATAGAAGAAAGCGGAAAAAACGAGATTTGAACTCGCATTCTTCGACGTGACAGGTCGACGCTTTAACCTTTTTAAGCTATAAATCCATTTTGGTTTTAATGTAATCCTCCCCACCAATAAACCACAATAAACAAAAATAACCAAACAACATAAATAAAGGTAAAAGTTCTTTTTACAATAATTTATTTATAAAAATAAAAAGCCAGTGCCTTAAAGTGTAAACCGTACAAGATACTTTTTAATAGTATCATACGGCTTTTAAAAAGTTTTTTATATCGTTTTTTAAATTTTTATTCAATTTAATGCAAGTTTTAAAAAAATATTATAAAATTTTCTTTCCGCTTTTTTTTTTAGTCGGTAGTATAAAATTGCTGTAATTATTTTAATTAAATTTATGACGTATAAAAATTTAAAATAATATCACCGATACTAAAAAGTTAATGTATAAACAAATTATAAAAAAACAAGATTAAATACCGTTTTATATTTAAATATAAATATTTAAAATTTGTTACATGTTTTTGTTGACACAACACAATAAAATATTTAGTAAATTTATTTTTTAAATTAATTTACTTTTAAAATACGTTTTAATATAAATTTGGTTTGATAATAAATATAATTTAACTTTAATCTTATTTAAAAATGTTTTTTGAGTTATTTATATACAATAATAAAAACATTTTGCTTTGTTTAGTATTTATGTTAAATAAATTTTAGTTGAACGGTCGCCCCAACAAAATGCCAATACCAAGCACCGGCTTCAAAACCAAAATGATGAGAATTTGTGATATGATTAAACAATATTCTAATAAAAGAAACAAATAAAAAACAAGTTCCAATTATAACATGAAATCCATGAAACCCAGTTGTAATATAAAAACAAGAACCATAAACACTATCGGCAATAGTGAAAGGAGCTTCTAAATATTCAAATCCTTGCAAACATGTAAACAATACAGCAAGTATTAATGTACATATTAAAGCAATTACAGCATGTTTTTTAGCTCTACTAATAATAGCATGATGTGCCCAAGTAACTGTAACTCCAGAACTTAATAAAAAAAAAGTATTTGTTAAAGGTATACCTGAACTTGGAATTATTTGAATAGATTCAGGAGGCCAAACTCCTCCAATATTAAATACAGGAGATAAACTCGAATGAAAAAAAGCCCAAAAAAAAGCAAAAAAAAACATAACTTCTGAAATAATAAATAAAATCATTCCTAATCTTAAACTTCTTTGAACTGAAAAAGTATGCTGTTCTTCTAGCGTAGCTTCTCGAACAACATCTCTCCACCACATGTAAACAGAAAATAATAAAATTAAAAACCCACATTTCATTAAAATATCTCCATATTTAAAATTATGCATATATAAAACTAAACTAAATGTTATAGTAAAAGCTCCTATAGCAGTAATTAAAGGCCAAGGACTTGGGTCAACTAAATGCCAAGAATGTTTAGTACTTATATAAGAATAAGTTAATTTTAAATCTTTTTCTCTATTTATCTTGTTAAAATTGTACAAATATATATAATTTAAATTCATATTTGATAAAAGTTGAATAAAAAATATAATTAATTTACAGTTGAATAATTTTTATTATTCGTAAATGATACAAACACAATATAAAAAAAAAATAAAGCAGACAAAGCAGATAAATAAGACCCGTACGATGCAATTTGATTAAAATCAGTAAAAGCATCAGGATAATCCGGAATTCGTCGAGGCATACCGGCAATTCCTAAAAAATGCATAGGGAAAAATGTTAAATTTGCTCCTACAAAAAATATCCAAAAATGAATTTTTCCTAATGTTTCTGGGTATGATACACCAGTTATTTTATCAAACCAATAATAAGTACCACCTAACATTCCAAACACAGCTCCTAAACTCAATAGTTTTTTATTTTTTTAAAAATAAAAATAAAAACCATACATGCAAATTTATTTGCATATGGCTTATTTAAAATAAATCAATTCAAAAACTTTTAATAATACTAGGTAAAAATTTTTAATTTTATCCTTTTGTACCAAAAAAGGGACTTGAACCCTTACTCTTTTTAAAAGAACTAGAACCTAAACCTAGTATGTATACCTAATTTCATCATTTTGGTATTCAAAAATTATTTTTATAGATTTATATTTCAAAAATTTTAATAATGTTAAAAGATACATTTGTTTAAAAAAAAAGTTATATTTTAACACAAAAATAGAAATATCGAAAGATAAAAAGTTTATTGTTATTAATTTATTTTGTAAATGAGATAAAAAATAAAAAAACATTAATTTATGTAATTTTTTTAAAATAACATAAAATAAACTCAAAAATTTAAATTTTAAAACATGTAAAACATATACATTTAATTTATTTAGTTTAAAAAAAAAATATTTATTCATAAAAAAGTTATGATGAATAAAACATTTAAAAAGTTTAAAATATAATTGAAATAAAAGATTAAAAAGTTGTTTAACTTTAATAAAATGACAAATTACATTAATTCTTGTTTTAATTTGTTTACATTTATAAAAAATATAATTATTTAACCTAAAAATCAAGTCATAAAATTTAACTTTATACGTATAAAAATGAGTACATAAATTTAGTTGAATACATAAAATATTATTAATATTTAAACTATTAAATTTAATAACTTTGTTTAAAAAAAAAGATTGATAGATGTTTAAAATAAAAGATAAAAAAACGTTTTTAAACTTTGTACAGTTTTGAGCACTTAAAGATTTTTTTTTTATGTTTAGTTTTAAAATAAAAAGTTTTCTTAATGAAAAATTAAATAAATCTTTAAAACAATAATAATAACTTTTATAGTTAGCGTAAGTTAAATAATTACTTAAACAAATTTCAAATTGAAACTTTAATATAAATTTTAAATTTTCTATATAAATAAGAATATGTATCAGTTGAATAAACAAAACATTAGTTATAATAATGTTTTTTTTTAATTTAATAATTAGATGTTGTTTTATAAAATTATTAAGAAATAAACTCAACCAAAAGTTGGAACATAAATTATAATTTTTAAAATTTAAACAATTTTTAAAGTTATGAGGACACGGAGTATAAAAGTAACTAATATCTAAAATTTTTTTATACAAATGCAAAATCATAAAGCAGGTTATTAAATTTTATAGTGTAATAAATAACTTTTTTTTAGTTTTTAAAAATATTAGACGTCTTTTTTAAAATATATATATATATATATATTATTTAAATATTACACAGCGTTTTCCGTTTGTTTTTTTAATTAATAAAAAAAGTAAATCCCGAATTAGAGTATTTTATAGTCACAATTATTTTAGGGTTCTTTAAATAAAAGTCTCAAAAGTTAAAAATATTGTAATTTAATGATAAAAAATAGAACTTAACTTATGTCTTAAGTTCTAAAAATTTTTGATAAATAATTGCTATTAATCAATTCATTCAAGTTTTATAATTAATAAAAAGATTTGTAAAACTACCCATGATAATAGTTATTGTTTTTATAATTTTTTTTATTTTTTGATACAGACTATGTTTCTTTAAAAAGTTTAACTTTTTTAAAAGTAAGTATAAAACAATTAACACTTTTGTATCAGTTTTATTCTTTATAAGTTTTATTCATAAAGAATAAAACGGATACAAAATCAATAATGAAAGTTATTTTTAAAAAATAACAACATAAAATACTAATAAACGGCGTACTCATAATGAAAATGTGCTACTACATAATAAGTATCATGTAAAGATATATCAAGACCTGAGTTTGCAAGAATAACTCCAGTTACCCCTCCAACAGTGAATAAAAAAATAAATCCTAATGCAAATAAACCGGGAGTCCGTATATCAATAGAACCACCCCATAAAGTGGCTAACCAACTAAAAATTTTAATACCTGTTGGAACTGCTATAATCATAGTCGCTGCAGTAAAATAAGCTCGAGTATCAATATCTAACCCTACAGTATACATATGGTGAGCCCAAACAATAAATCCTAAAACACCAATAGAAAACATTGCATAAACCATTCCAAGATAACCAAAAATTGGCTTTTTTGCGGTTGTAGAAACAATGTGACTAATGATACCAAAAGCTGGTAAAATAAGAATATATACTTCAGGATGACCAAAAAACCAAAATAGATGTTGAAAAAGTACAGGATCTCCTCCACCTGCAGGATCGAAAAATGTTGTATTAAAATTTCTATCAGTCAACAACATTGTAATAGCGCCTGCTAAAACAGGTAAAGAAAGAAGTAATAAAAATGCTGTGATAAAAATTGCCCATACAAATAAAGGTAATTTGTGCATATACAAACTTTTTACACGCATATTCAGAATAGTACAGATAAAATTAACAGCTCCTAAAATAGACGCAGCTCCAGATAAATGTAAACTAAAAATAGCTAAATCTACTGAAGCTCCAGAATGAGCATTAATACTAGATAATGGAGGATATATTGTCCAACCAGTACCAACTCCAGCTTCTGCTAACATAGATGCAGTTAATAAAAGTAAAGATGGAGGCAATAACCAAAAACTGATATTATTCATTCGTGGAAATGCCATATCGGGTGCACCAATCATTAAAGGCACAAACCAATTACCAAAACCTCCAATTAGTACAGGCATTACCATAAAAAAAATCATTAATAATGCATGCCCTGTAACAATTACATTATATAAATGATAATTATTATCTAAAAAAGTATTATTAGGTACTGCCAACGTAGTCCTTATAAAAATTGAAAGTGTTGTACCGGCTATTCCAGAAAACGCTCCAAAAATAATATATAAAGTTCCAATATCTGTAGAGTAAAGACATACTTTCTCACAGAACCGTACATGACAGTTTTTTATATCTGTCATACGGCTCTATTCTGTTATTTTATATAAAAAAAATTATGTATAATACTTCGCTAAAATATTATTTTTTTGATCTTTAATTACAATATGATTTGACCACTTGTAAATGACTTCATTAAGAGTACATTTATTTTTTAGTGCTAAAGTATATAAAGCCGAATATTTAATAATATAATTGACATAAATCTTTATTTTATAAAAATTTTTACAATAAAAATAATAGTTTAATATAAATTTGGCTAAAGAAAAAAACCAATTTAAAATAAGATCATTAGAATACGCTAATAACCATAAAATAGGTTTTGGTTTATTTGAGTTTGATATTAATTTATATTTAATTAAGTATTTTTTAAAATTTTTTAAAGAAACTTTAAAAAAAATTAAATTTTTTTTTTTATTAGTTAAATAAGATAGTTGTTTTTTTAAATAAATTTCAAAATTTAAAAAATCAACTTTATTTGATTTAAAATTTATCAATTTTTTTTTTAAAATAAATAATTTTAAATTTGAATTACAAAATACTGTTATTTGTTTTTCAATTTGTTTTATTAATTTTTTTGAGCAACAAAAACCTAATAAAAAATAATTTAAACACCTAACATATTTCAGTTGAATTTTTTGAAAATTATTATTTTCGTGTTTTTTTTTTATTCTATGTAATAATAATTGGTTTTTATAGGACTGAATATACCCATATTTTAGTATACTTAAAGTGCGAAGTTTTTTTAATTTATTTTTTTTATATTCAATAATAATTTTTAAATTAGTATTAAAAGTATTAAAATTTTTTTGAATTTTAGCAATTTCTAAGTCTAATAAATGAAGATATATATTTAATACGATAGGGGTTACAGTAAAAAAATTTTTTTTTAATTTTATTTTAAAAAATTGTGTCGTAAGCTTTAAAAATAAATTATCCTTAATTTTAGACGATAGTAAATTAAAAAGTCGTTTGATATTTAGTTTTGAAAAAAAGTTTTGAGTTTGAAAATATAAAATCCATGATATTTTACTCCAATTAAGTTTAAGATTATTTAATAAAAAATAATGTCCTTTAATAGGATGAAAATTATAAATATTACTGTTTAAAAATATAGGTTTATATATAAGCTCTAAAAGTAACTCTATAGATTGATATATTATCTGATTTTTTAATTTACTTAATTTTAACAATTTTAAATTTAATAAAATTTTTTTTTTTTGTACCCAAATAAATTGAAAGTTATTATTAACTATTCGTGCAGATAAATTTTTAAACCATTGATATTTTATTTGTTTTAAGGTAATAACATTTATAGCAAATCTTGAGTTTTGCAACTTAGAAATCAAAATTTTGTAACATAATAATAAAAATTTTGAATTTGAAATTATTGAAAATAATTCAATAAAAAAAAAATTTTTTTTAACTTATAAAAAGTTTTTAATAGTTTAACATCTTCTGAAGTTAAAAACTTATGATCAAAAATAACAGAAGTCGCATAATGTCGTTTTATTTTATTATATTCATTAAAATAAAAGTTTGTATACGTCCCTAAGCGTTTGTAATATTCACTTTTGCGATTATATTTACTTAATTGTTTTTTTTTAAAAGAATTGTTTGAGTTTTGAGTTTTAAGGAAGCTAAAACTGTTAATACTAAAACTTCTTAATATCTGAAACCGCTGATTCGTTTCATAAAATAAACTACTAGATAGATAAAAGAACGTACTAACCAAAAATTTTAGAAAAGTAATAATTTTTGTCTTTCCAATTAAGAAAACTGTAAAAAAAATTGGTATATCTAAACTTTTAAAAAAATTTACTTGATTTATCTGCTTAACCTTTTTATTGATATTAAAAAAGGGAATATCAAGAAAAACATATACAGTTACAATATTAAACAAATGAGTTTTTTTTATTTTTTTTTGTACTAAGCAAAAAAAAATCTCGCACTTATGATTGGTAGAAAAAAACCAACGTGATAAAAAATTATAATAGAACATGTTAAAATTAAAAAAAATTATATGATATTATATTCTCAAAAAAAATTATTTTTTTATTAAATCAATTTTTATTCATTATTTGTATTATAAAAATAAATATAAGTTGAAACAAAAAAAATCATTAAAAGTTCAAATGTATAAAAAATAAAAAAATATTGAAGTATAAAGATAAACGTAATTCCAAATAACATAGAAAAAGAATAATGATAAATACTTTTAGTTTGAAATAGAAGTAAATGAATTGAATTTTTTAATATAAGATTTGATAAACCTTTTGGACCAAAAATTTCAATAAGTCCCTTATCAATAAGTTTATAGCTTCGATCAAAACCTAATTCAAACGTTTTTTGAGCAATAAATTCATTATAAATTTTGTCGAAAAACCATTTTTTATTTATAAAATTATAAAAAAATTTTCCTATTTTTGTAATTTTGATTTTATATAAATAAATTTTATTAAAAACATAAAAAAAATAAGCTAATAAAATACCTGACAAACTCAAAAACAAAGGTAATAATTTATATTGAATTTTAATAAATTCTGAATCAATAATAGTAAAATTTAATGTAGAAACATAAAGAGAGTTTCCCCATATATCACTACCTAACCCTATAAACATATCTTTTGCAAAATATCCAAAAAAAATACTTGGAAAAATCAATAGTAATAACGAAAAACTAATAGGTATTTCTGACTCTTTTGCTTTTAGATATATGGTACGATATCCATTAGGTTTAGTCAAAAAAACAAAATAAAGTAAACGAGTTGAATAAAAAGCAGTTAAAAATGCTCCTAAAGTACCTAATAAAAAACTATAATGACCTAAAAGTGAAAAGTTACTATAAGCAGTTTCTAATATAACATCTTTAGAATAAAAACCTGTCAAAAATGGAAAACCACTTAAAGCTAAAGAACCTATGATTATAGCAGAGTAAGTAAAAGGTAAAATATTTTTTAAACCACCCATTTTTCGTAGATCTTGTTCATCTGAAATCGCATGAATAATAGAACCAGCTCCTAAAAATAATAATGCTTTAAAAAACGCATGATTTATTAAATGAAATATACCAACATTATAATTAGATAATCCACAAGTAAAAACCATATAACCTAATTGACTACAAGTAGAATAAGCAATTATTCTTTTGATATCGTTTTGAACAAGTCCCACACTTGCCGCAAAAAAAGCAGTGGATGCGCCAATAAAAGTAATAAAATTTAGCATAACGGGAATATACTCATAAATTAATGAACTTCTTGCTATTAAAAAAACTCCTGCAGTTACCATGGTTGCTGCGTGAATTAACGCAGAAACAGGCGTAGGCCCTTCCATCGCATCGGGTAACCATGTATGCAGTCCTAATTGAGCTGATTTACCAATAGCTCCAATAAATAATAACAAACCAATGACATTTAAAATATTAAATTCAATTGAAAATATTTTTAAAGTAGTATTCACATAAAACGGGGTTAATGCAAAAACTGTAGCATAATCCACTGATTTGAAAGATAAAAAAATTAAAAAAATACCTAAAGCTAAACCAAAATCTCCAATACGATTTATAACCATAGCTTTTATTGCTGCTTTATTAGCTTGTATTCTTGCAAACCAAAAATTAATCAATAAAAAAGAACATAAACCAACTCCTTCCCAACCTACAAATAACTGAACAAAATTATCCGCAGTAATCAAAATTAACATAAAGAAAGTAAATAAAGACAAATAAGCCATAAACCGTGTGATATGAGGGTCATGAAGCATATATTCTGTGGAATATATATGAACAAGAAAAGATATAAAAGTAACAATACAACACATTATTATTGTTAAACTATCAAATAAAAATCCCCAATCAACATTAAATAGTTGAGAATTTATCCAAATTGAAAGTTTAATATAAGTAACACAATTCATAAGAACTACTTCATAAAAAATAATTAAAGCAAATATAAAAGTTATAAAAATACAATTTACAGTTATAAATTTAGAACCTTGAGATCCTAAAAATCTTCCAAATAGACCTGAGCTAATAGAGCTAATTAAGGGCAAAAAAATTAAAGTTAAATACATATATGTGATAAATTTAAAATATAAATTATAATAAGCTTAAGTAGATTTGAACTACTAACTTTACGCTTATCAAGCGTATACTCTACCTATTGAGTTATAAGCTTAAAAAGTTTTAAAATTTTGATAATAAAATCCTATATACATAACAAATAAAAAAAAAACTTTTATGACTACACTTTTGCGGCTACACATCATACTACACTTTTGCCTAATTTGTTTGTTATCAAAATAAGTTTATAAGATAAAAAAAATTCAATTTAAGTTATAACATATTATATAAAGTTGTTTACGAATAACAATTGATTAAACTTATTTTAGTTTTTGATATTTAATTTTTTTCCCAAAGTTTTTTTATAAGTATCAAAAATAATATCAAAAAAATTTACTCTTAAATTTGAATAGTTTCAGGTAAAATTTACTATATGGATTTTTTTTAACATTTTTGTTGTTTTTTAGTATTCTATTACAAGAAAAAATAGAATTTTTGTTTATACAAGTAATTATCTATCTTAATACATTTATTTGTATTAAAATTGTTTTATTTTTTAATAATATAAAAATTAAAGTATATTGAATAATAAAACTAAGTTGACTCATATAAAATTTTAAAAGTAAAAATACCAAGTTACTGGCATTTTAAATAAAAAAAAAAACTTAATTTTTATATAACTATAACAAACTATTTTAAACTAAATTAGATAGGATGATATATACACAAATGTAAAAAGAATTTGTTTTTCCAAGGTTAAATATTAAATTTAAAAATTTGTTGTATTATCTTTGCTGATTTATTTTATAAAATAAAAAGTACTTGGTTTTTTTTATTTATCTTTTTTAAAAAAAATGACTCTTTGACGAAAAAACCTGATCATCTTCAAAGTGAACCATACTATAAAGTTGTCTAGTTTGTTTTGTATAAATAATTCCTTGTCGACGACGTTCAAAATCGTCTTCAGGAACATCATTAATGGGAACAGGTTCTATATCAACTTGATTAGAACCATAACCAGGAATTCGAAAATAACTAGACGCATTCGGCCTCACTGAAATAGGTAATTGAACTGGATTAGAATCATAACCAGTAATTCGAAAATAACAAAACTCGTCCGGCATCACTGGAACAAGTTCTGCGGTTATTAACGCATGTCCTAAAGGATAATAGTTGGACGATATAACCCCATTATCATTATAATATATGGAATTGCCTCTATCAGTACGAAAATAACTTACTGCATATCGAATCTTTCCGGGAGGATGATTATATTCTTCTCTGATCATTTTGATAACGCCGTTCCTAAACCTTCGCAAAATTGCTAAATTTTCGGGCGTTGAACAGTCATGTTCCGCGATTATCATCGGAATAGAGTCGTCATATGGGGTTTCTTTAAAACTTAACTCCAAAAATGGAGTGCGTTTTGTTTTTTTTTGTTTTTTAAATTGGTGATACTCTGTAAGCTCGGAAGATGACTGAGTATTAGCATCTACGATCATACAGATAAAAAAAAAAGTAATAAATATAATTATTTCAAATTGGTACGTAATGTAATAAGATATGTTAAATAAAATCATAAGTTTTTTAATTTGTTTTTCTTTTATTATAATGTTATTATAATGAAGTTTTTATGGATAAGTAGTTTAAATAAAAAGCGCTATTTCATTTAAAGAATTATAATTAATAGTATTTAATTTTTTATGTGACAACAGCATTCAACATTTTTAATTTTTGCCTATTAGTTTTTTTCCATCAAAAAACTAATATTTAATTAAATATTTTATTATTAATTATTCAGATATTATTTATTATATTTTACATATACTTTGATAAAGAACATTATAAAAATAATATAAATAAAATAATGTTATCTATTTACTTCATATATATATATATATATTATTACTTAAACATCTGTAATCAAAACAAATTGATTAAAAGATAGAAAAAATTCAATTTAAGTTTTAAAATATTAAATAAAGTTGTTTATGAATAACAATTGATTAAACTTATTTTAGTTTTTGATATTTAATTTTTTCCCCAAAGTTTTTTTATAAGTATCAAAAATAATATCAAAAAAATTTACTCTTGAATTTGAATAGTTTCAGGTAAAATTTATTAAATGGATTTTTTTTAACATTTTTGTCGTTTTTTAGTATTCTATTACAAGAAAAAATAGAATTTTTATTTATACAAGTAATTATCTATCTTAATACATTTATTTGTATTAAAATTGTTTTATTTTTTAATAATATAAAAATTAAAGTATATTGAATAATAAAACTAAGTTGACTCATATAAAATTTTAAAAGTA
>Ga0209990_10000350_pt1 | contig 45322 bp, 52 predicted proteins | sample NOAtaG_6_FD_187304 | JGI IMG/M metagenome (GOLD analysis project Ga0209990, IMG submission 187304) | Freshwater lake microbial communities from Lake Erie, under a cyanobacterial bloom - NOAA_Erie_Diel5S_2200h metaG (SPAdes) (version 2) | ecosystem: Environmental > Aquatic > Freshwater > Lake ...
CTAAATACGCAAATGTATTAGTTTCATCAAAAAAAGAATTAGCTTTGCAGCGCCAAAATAAGAAACAAAAGAAGAAGAGTGCCGATGAGCTACTTTGTGAAACTCACTGTGAAAAATACGAGGGCAGCTTTATTCGATCATTAAATGATTTCAGTCCGCGATCATATAATCGTGATCGTCAGATTGAAAATCTCATTAGGCATTTGCTAGTTAAGTACCCAGTTCCATCTTTTATGTATGAATCAATGATTCGTTCTAACAAACCAGGTCGATGTTATATAGCTCCCCAAGATCGTCGAAACCCTAATGAGAACAAGGACTGTCCATATCGTGATTGGTTTATTGCTTTAGCTCAGGGTAAAAGCTTCCCCAAGTTGGCAAAGGATTATATGACTCGTGCTGAATGTGCAAAATTTCTTATTGCGCCTTCTCATCAAGCAATTGACGTAAATGTTTGGTGGGCTAAGCTTGAAGTCGCGGGCGTGCCTAATCAGATTAAGGAAATATTGATTGATAAGTTTTTCAATCGTCGTTGTCCTATCGCGGAAGCTCGCGGTCGTTTGATTGATGTCATTAGGTTTTTTGGTGTTTATCATGCCGAAATGGACAAAAATACATTAATTGAAGTTGTTGATTTTCTTTCATGGAAGATGGGGAATGACCCTAATTTTTCCATGAAGGGACGGACTGGTAGCTCGATCATTAAGCTTAGCACTGAATGGCATATCCTTATGCAAAAGGCCAAGATGGGCCGTTATGTTGAATGGGAAGGGCTTAAAATACCAAAGTGGAAACACACTGATGACAATTATGTTTGGGAAATGATTGAATTGCTGAACAACAGAGATGTGATCAATGAGGGGAAGAAGCAAAGACATTGTGTTTCATCTTATGTTACTTCATGTGTTGATGAGCGAGTGAGCATTTTCTCTCTGCGGTGTTTTTCCGAATGTGCTGGGGGTGATTCCTCCACTGGTATTGAAAAAGATCGTTTAACCATTGAAGTGAATAGGCAAAGAAAAAGCGTTGTGCAAATAGCGGGGAAGATGAACCGTCGGGCCACGATCAGAGAAAAGAACATTGTGGGCAAATGGGCACTCGCTCATGGATTGTCAATGGCTGGCTATTGCTAGGAATGGATTGGAAAGATTAAGAACAATATTGTTAATATGTTTACAAACGCAACTTTTTTGAAGCTTTTTTATCATGCACGACAGTTGGATAATCGCGGTTTGTACGCAGAGTCTGATAGGATAACTAACTTCCTTAAATCAGCAAGCATCACTCATGGCATGATTCGGACGGCGGCTGTGAAGAGTGTTTATGAAGGTCGTAATTTTGATAATGAACTTTTGTATTCGATCACATCTCCGAAAGGCTATATTATTATGAAAGAGCGAGTAAACATGTTTGGCGATAATAATCCTGTGGTTATAGACAGTGCTTATACTTTAGATGGCGAATATATCGGCGGGGTGGACGAAGCTAATCTTTTGATTGTCAAGAAAGGAATTGCCCCTGAGACGGCAAGTCCTGATCACAATGTGTGTTCAATTGGTTTTTGCGAAAAGGATCAAAAGTGGTATGGTTGGTCTCACCGAGCTATGAAGGGATTTGGCATTGGCGACAAGGCGGAAGTTTGTTTTCCTGAGGCTGGATACAAGGGTGAGAAAATTACTAATCTTGACGAGGCCAAGCAAGCGGCGATTGAATTTGCTGAATCCGTGAGTTAGTCCTATATTGCTAATTTTAAACTCATTGTGATCGTAGAAATGTCTATATGACAAATGTAAACGATTCAATTGCAATTAGTGTTTTGTGCTATTGCATTACTGAAGATGGTCAGTGGGTGGTTCATAAGCGCGGGAAGAAATGTAAGACTCCTGATGTTTGGAATTTTCTCACTGGCAAGCTTGAGGCTGGCGAACAGCCATCGGACTGTGCTGAAAGAGAAGTGTCTGAAGAGTATGGATGCTCTGTTTTGGATATGATTTCCTTAGAGCCCCATATGAGTGCGCTGGAAAACAATCGTGGCAAAAAGTATCATTTCCTCATGATTCCATATTTTGTCAGAATAAATTCAGGGGATATTAATCCAAACAAAAGAGAAGTTGCTGAATTGGCTTTTGTTGATTCTTTTGATGACATTCCCAAGCCTTATCATCCTGGTCTTTTGAATTCATTAAAGTATCACAAGGAAACGCTCATGAAGCTTCGCCGAGGACGATGATTATTGTATAATTAGAGAGACTTATGGACTTTGCGCAAATTAGAAATTTAATACACAAAAGCAATCCCTATGATGGATTCGATTATAAATCTCGGCCTCTTGATCTTCAGGGATGGGCTCAGGATGAAACAACAATTCCTGAGCTTGTGGCTATGGTTCAGCCAAGTCTTGTGGTTGAGGTTGGTAGCTGGAAGGGCTATAGCGCCAGTATGTTTGCCAAGGCCATTAAGTCACTTCCTCATGCTTGTGGCTTGATTTGCGTAGACACATGGCTTGGTGCGAGAGAGTTTTATTCTACCACGGAAGAAAAAGAAGAAATGTGGTGGAGTGACATGGTTGATAAGCCAGGATTTCACACTGAGCGATATGATGCGTTAGGATTAGTAAATGGATATCCCACCGTGTATTATCAATTTTTGGCAAACATGATGCATCTTGGGAATCAAGATGTTGTTGTTCCTTTCCCGCAAACCTCAACGTTGGCAGGGCGATGGCTTCGATCACATGGCGTTGAAGCCCAGTTGGTTTATATTGATGCGAGTCATGAATACGATGACGTTTTATCGGACATGAATATATACTGGGACATTGTTTCTCGCGGAGGAATTATGTTCGGGGATGATTATTGGATTGATGATATTCGCCGTGCCGTGTCTGATTTTAGCATCAGTAAGCGAATTAAAATCGAGTCTAATGATAGGTTTTGGATTTTAAAGAAATTATAATGTCACATTTGCACATTTGTAATATTCGAAGGGGTGATATTGTTTGGTTTGGTGAAATCAAATTAGAAGCATTATCTGACCCGCAAAGAGTTATGTCATTTGGTGATGAACAACCCATCGGATGGTCAGTTGAGTTTTTAGATAATCGGGGAGAAAGAGTAACATTTTTCGATTCTAATCTTTACACATCTTCTAACTTAGTTTTTAAAAAGGACAACATCAATGAAAGAAGTAAATTTTGATTTCACCGTTTGGGTTAAAAAGGGCGAAATGCTTGTGCAGAGAATGACTTTGCCGCCTTCTGATCCCGATTCTTTGTTTTCTTTATGGCGCAACAAGTTTGGTTTTGACATGCCAAGTGAGGTTGTTGATCAGATATGGGGACCCGATCAGGTGAGTTATGATGACATCCGCGAGGCGGAAGAAACTTTGAGTTTAATTGATGAAAAAGAACTTTTAGCCATGGGAGCCTTCATCACGGATTAAAATTATGTTAAAAATATCAGAACTCAAGCAGGGCGATATTGTGTGGGAGTGTGATCGTGGTCAAAATTTACGACTTGAAATTCAATCCCAGCCCCAGTACGTCACCAGACTTCATGGCGCACATGCGCTTGGCTGGCATGTTGTTGCTAAAACTGACGATGGCGCTTTAGTTGATTTGTTTACAGATGACGAAACTTCATGTTATGGCCCCAAGCTTTATCGCGAGCCCATGTATATCTCTCGATCAAAAAACAACACAGAAAATACAATCGTCCCGAGGGTGTCGGCAGAATCGCAAGATAAAGTTAAACAAGTCATTATTATGAGAACCAAGTATCCTGACGGCAAGGGCGGGACAAGAAAGTTGCGTTCTGGTAAAATGATCGCCCAAGGCGCACATGCCAGCATGGCGTTTATGATTGAAATAATCAACGGAGTGGCGTTAACACAGGAAGAAAAAGATTGGATTGATGATAAGTTTACTAAAATTTGTCTTTACGTCGAGTCCGAAGAAGAGTTATTACAGCTTTATGATCGGGCAAGAGCCATCGGCTTGACATCAAGTCTAATTCAAGACGCTGGTGATACAGAATTTGGTGGTGTGCCAACATATACTGCCTTGGCGATTGGTCCACATCATTCATCCAAAATTGATCCCCTAACAAAACATTTACCACTTCTATGAACACAACCATTATTTATTTACTACGACTTGTTGCTTTCGTTGCTATATTTGCTGCGATCATAACAACTGTAATTATTGAATCTTCTGGCGCAGCGTTATTATTTATTATTTTCATTTATTGGATTGTTGATGCGATTAACACTTTACTCCCCATTAGAGAGTGATTTTCATGGAAGACTTTGATATTGTCATTCCTGATGAATTTAAAAAGCTCTACAAAGAGTCAGGGCCGATTATTAAAGTTCCGCACCAAATTTTGCGACAAAAAACCAGTCCTGTGATTAAATTTGGACACAAGTTAAAACAAACCATAAAGGTAATGAAAAAAACAATGGAAGATCATCGTGGCTTGGGTCTAGCTGCTCCACAAGTCGGAATTGGCAAACAAATATGTTTAGCTTACACTCCCTGGGATGGTTCTGAGGTTTTGATTAATCCTTTAATAACGGCTTATTCTGATGAAGTTATTGAGGCAGAGGAGGGATGTTTATCTATTCCAGGCTTAATCGGCGTTGTGAGTCGTTCTGCGACGATTGTGGTTCGCTATCAGGATGTGAACGGGGTGAATTTTACAAAAGCATTTGATGGATTGTCGGCAGTAGTGATTCAGCATGAAGTAGATCATTTGAATGGAATTTTATTTACTGATCGTGTGATTCCTGAAACTATATACTGGGAATCAAAAAAGAATGTATAATATTTAATGCTATGAAACATTGGCTTTTCGCGATCATTTTAACGATCTTGTTGCCCTCTTTAGTATTTTGGATGTTTCCAGGGGTTATGCAGCTTGCTGCAATGATTTGCTTAGTCGTCTGTATGCTTTTTATGATGGTGATCGTTGCTGGTCATTTTATGCTTTGTTTTGAGGACAAAGAATACACCCAAAAGAATAAAGACCAATAGTCTCATCCAGCAACAATCGCTGTTTTAATCTCGTATTATAGTTATTCTGAAAGGAGATAATGATAAATGAGTTATAAGGCTATTGTTTCTAGAATCCATACTAGGCCCCTGCCTGGTTCCGATAACATTGTGTTGGGGACTTGCCAGGGTTATCAGGTGATTGTTGGAAAGAACATTGAAGACGGTCAGCTTGGCGTGTTTTTTGAGGCTGGGGGACAGCTTTCTGAAGGTTTCGCTTCGGCGAACGACTTGGTTCGCCGAAAGGACGCTGATGGTAAGCCCGCGGGCGGTTATTTCGAGCCGCATCGTCGTGTGAAGGCCGTGAAGATGCGTGGAGCGAAGTCTGAGGGCTATTGGTGCCCGCTAGACAGCCTTGCTTACACGGGTGCTAATTTGGAAAACCTCACCGAAGGGTTTGAATTTAGCGATCTTAATGGACATCCTATCTGCAACAAGTATTTCACGCCTGAAACGCTTCGTGCCCAGGCCGCGAACAGCAAGAAGAGCCAGAAGGAAAACATTATGTTTGCTAAGCATATTGATACCACTCCGTTTAAGAGAGGCATGAATATGATTCCTGAGGGCGCGGTGATTTACATTTCTGAAAAGCTTCATGGGACTTCTTTTAGATATTCTCATGTTCTCGAAGAAAGTGAAATCGAATATCGAGGATTGATGAAGTTTGTTGCCAAGTGGCTCAATCTTCCTACGACTCGACGAGAATGGGTGTATCTCAATGGAAGCCGAAACGTTGTTCTTGAGAAGCGGGCTCCTGGAGCAGAGGGTTATTACGGCAAGGAAGATTTCCGTCGTCATGCCACTAGTGGAATTGCTCTTCACAAGGGTGAGGTAATTTACGGTGAGCTTGTTGGCTATACGGAAACTGGGGCTCCGATCATGTCTCCTCAGTCCACTTCTGGATTGAACGACAAGGCTGTGAAGAGTCGCTTTGGAGACACGATTACGTATCGCTATGGTGCGGAAGATGGACAGTGCAAGACTTACATTTACCGTATCACTCGGGTGAACGAAGATGGTCACGCAGTGGACCTTTCGTGGCCGCAGATGGTGAATCGTTGCCGCGAGCTTGGACTTACTCCTGTGCCTTTGATTGAGTCGTTTATCTTCGATGGCGATTATGAAAAGCTGGCTGAGCGCGTTTCTGTCCTTACAGACGGAGAAAGCGGCATGGATGCGTTGCCTTCTCGATTGGATACTTCGCACATCCAGGAAGGTGTAGTGATTCGTTACGAAAGCGAGCATGGCACTGATTGGTTAAAGTCCAAGTCAATCACTTTTGGTTTGCTAGAAGGCTATCTAAAGGATTCTGATAGCTACGTAGACGCTGAAGAGATTGCTTAATTCAAATGGCCGAGAATTAATCTCGGCCATTTGAATTTTAAAGGGCTATGATTTTCGATCATGGAATTTATTGGCTATGAGCAAGTTTATTCGCCGCGTTGCAATCAGCCCCGATTTGGCAAAGACATTTAATGATCTTGACCGAACCGTGGAAACGTTGGATTCTGACGTAGCTCGCGGGGAAAATTACGGTGATGCATACCAGCGAAGAGATATTCCGTCACAACTTTATAATGCTTCGCAGAATCGCGAGCGATTGTTAAATGAATTTGAATCTGACTTCCCCGATCATGTCAGGCTCTTAAAATACACTCATTTATTTGATGTCATTTTAAAATCGGGGACAAGGAGAATATGGATGTGTTATCAAATGTCCAGCTTGTATCCTGATCCAAATTTGGATTTTGTTGAAAAAATTCATCAAATTGTTTCAGGCTAACTTTTCTGTCATTCTTTTCGTAGAAGAATTAAATGAAAGAAGGCTTGCGAGTTAAAAAAGGCGGAAAAGTCGATTACATCCGATGGGATATGAAGAAAAAGAGCCCTGGTTACGTTGTAACTGATGTAACGGATCAGGCACACAGATATTTATTTGAGCCTGTCACATTTGATGATGATGTTACGCTTCGTGATTTGTTTTTGATTATAAATAGAAACATTAATTTTTACAATGATCTTTTAAGGAATTGGTGTGCAGAAATTGTCGCAGAAGGTTTGAGCGAGCGTGAAAAATCCAAGTGTAATGAAGACATCGAATATCTTGAGCTTTATTGGCAGCTTGAAAAAGACCAAGATGCAGACGGGATTAGTTTAAGCGGATATATTTTCCCCGATTTTCACGGATGGGGAGATTGGGATGATAGTACAAAAGGGGGCATTTCGCTTGGCTTGACTCCTGTTTATGAGTTTGTTGACGTGCCGATTAGGCTTAGGTCGCACTTAACATTAATTGAGCCTTGCACCACAGGCATTCCGCCTGAAGTGAACGAATTCAAGGACGCAACGTATGCACTTGGTCAAGTGCTCCATGGTATCATATGGGAATTGTCATTTTATGGCGGGCCTAAGCAAAGATGCGAAATGCGAAAAGAGCTTATTGACCAAGTTGAAGAAATCAAACAAAGGAATTCTAATGAAAACGCTTAAATTAGTCACTATTACTGGGGCGGACGACCGCACAAATTCGCGAGATTTATATAAGATTTCTCAGCAATTTCCATTTGTTGAGTGGGGTGTTTTGGTGTCAAGAACAAAAACTGGGCTTGATTCCCGATATCCAAGTCTAAAATGGTTGTCAGAGTTTTCAATATATGAAATCAACAAATCTGTTCATCTTTGCGGTAATCTTGCGCAAAGAATGTTTAAAAATTCACCCGAGCACACTTTCGCCGCAGTTCATGAATTATTTCAGAATTTCCAAAGAATACAATTAAATGTTTCTCCTTATCTGTCGAATTTTGAACCTGAGTCATTTACTAAAATCACACGGGAATCTTCAAAATGGGGTATTCAAACTATCATTCAAACAAAATCATTTAATCACGCGGCTTTGCAGACTGGATTGCAAGAATGCTGTCGTTCATGTGATAATGAACAGATTAACGAAAAGCCCTGGATTACTGCGCTCCATGACGCCTCAGGCGGCAGGGGTATATCTGGGACATTTTCATCACCACCTGCGGGCTGGCTGTATCCTGGGTTTGCAGGGGGAATAACACCAGAAAACGTTGTTGAAAAAGTTGAGGAAGTTTATCAATTAGACGCAGATTTTAATGACTTTTGGATTGACATGGAAACTGGAGTAAGAACGAATGATGTTCTTGATTTAGATAAAGTTGTAGAAGTCCTGAATTCAATGAAAAGGTTTGTTAATAAGCCTCATGGGAGTTAATTTTTACACAAAATCGGGGCTGCTTGTTGCACACAATTATGTAAGAATTGTGCATGGTGATCGGGGCTCATATTTGGAGTTTGAACCCGAGCACATTTGTCACGATCATATATCTATCCCCAAGGATCAGGAATGGCGATTAGAGGACAAGTGGAAAAACGAAGTTTTTTACGATGAATACAGAACCGTAGATGCCTCTAATGTGAAATTGTATTTTCAAAGAAAGTACGTTGGCTATGCAGATTATAATTTGGGAATGTACTATATTTCTCTGCATGATTTATATACAGACGATCAGGGTGCAAATCCAGCTTCAATTTCCCTGCCCTCGGGGGCATAAAAATAACTTAGTTTACAAGGTTTTTAATATTTTTTGAAGTAAAATATACTTGTGTGGTATTGTTCTGCTAAAAACATAAAAGTGGCAGGGGCTGATAATGTTCTTCAGGGGCGTATCGCGCCTTTGGAAACGGTGAAAGAAACTCTTGCTCCATATCAATATGTAGGGCGAATAGAGTTTTTACCATCACATGATTCAATTATTCATTATTTTAAAAACGAAGTATCTAAAAAACTAAGGCAATGGCGATCAGAATTAGCAGAGAGTGATGCACTTGGTGTAAGAAACACAATTACGCATGAACTATACGCTTGTGTAAATTTTTTGAAATATTGCATAATATTATACGAATCCAACCCCAAATATGCACATTTAAGGTTTTCATTATACGCTGAATTGGTTCCGCTTTCCAGCCTCTTGTCGGAGTTAGATCAATATTACAAGCCGTACTCAAACCCAATGATTAGCTATGATACAGACGACTCTTACTGGCTATCTAACTTTTTAAGCGGCGGCTATAATAACATTCTGAACCTTGAGAAACTCGGGTTATTTTTGTCTCCCAAAGTAAAATTTGCTATTATGTCAGGAATGGACTGGAAAGCAAAGCCTGAGTTAAAAAATGACCCTCAAAGAGAAAATATTGTTAATTATATTTCTGAAAAATACCCATTTTACCGAAGATTTCTAATCGTAAATGGCGATGACACTGGCGTGCAAGAAGCTTGTCAAAAATTAGTAAATCCAGACGAAGAATTCATTAAAGAATTAATCGATTCTTTGCACCCTTTTGAAAAAATAAATGCTGTATGGAATAATCGAGATGTTTGTTCTGATATGATCACAACTATTTTTACATGTGGGCTTCCGACAAAAGATCATCTGAGATATGCAAAAATTGTTGCAGAAACAAAGACTAATGATCCGAGAGACGAGCAAGATAAATTATTTGCGATAGAAGAGGCCGTTAAAAGTGTAAACAACACCAAAATTTCAGATAATATTGATTTTGTTTTAGATGATGCGTTCCCAAATATTGACGACGATCAAGCCAAACAAGTTTTAAAACAGCTTATTGGCAAAATGACATGGCATAATCCTGGCCAAAACATTAAATATGAAGAAGCCGAAAAAATCAAAAACAATCCGATTGTAAAAAAAATATTTGATGATTTATGGGAGAAATATAAAGACAACCCTGACGGTATCGTACATGAATTTTTAGTTAAAATTGGTTATGCGCCTTTGGAAAGCATAATTGAATTTGTCAAAGATTATCCCCGAACAATAGACTATATTATGGTTTCGGATGAAATTTATTCCAAAATTGAAGATGCCACAAAAAAACATCGAGAGGAACAAGAAAGAAATGCCTTAGAAGAAGCCAGCCGAGCATTAAATGAGAGAGAGAAAAAAGCAAAAGAAGAAGCCAATGCATCATTGATGCAGAGGCACATCAATAAGGGGTCGATTGTGCATGAGCCCCTATCAGAGGCCGCGAACGGGAAATATTTAGACATGGCTCTGAAAATTGGAGAGTCACTAAGATTAGACCCCGATATTGTGCGGCGTTGGGCTAACTTTATCCAAGTGTATACGGTCACTAATTCTGATTTTGAAAATGAACTTCAAGAAACAAAATCCTTGAAGTACGATAATCTTAATGATTTGAATTTTCTTGGTGTTTTTATTCCATCTTTTAATAAAGATGAAAACGTAAACAAGCGCATACCTGCCATTTTTGTTCGCCAGGATCGAATTAATTCTCAGTACAAAGACATGCCCATACTAAAAATACTTAACATATCTAGTGATGAAGTTATGGACGCAATTGTTTCGCACGAGATAGCTCATGCGCTAAATTATCTTGCCACAGGCGGAGAATTTGTTCGAGAAAACCCTGAGTACCAAAGTAAGAACAGATCAAGGCAATATTTAACATCTTACACTGAAATTTTGGCGCGTGTCTATGGTGAAATGCCAAAATGGCGAAGTGTTCTTACGCAACAAATTGAGCGACTGCGCGACACTGAAATTGTTAAAGAGGCTGTTTTAGAGGAAATAACAGAACAGTTTATGATGCATGAATCTTACGCCGCGATGGGCGGTATTCATCCAATTAATGAATACAAAAAACTCAATGACGGACAATATCCATATAATTATGCTGAAAATCCCATCGAAGCCGCGAATAAAAGGGTGGAGCGAGCTAAGCAGAAAGTAATGTCTCACCTTATGGAATCAGCTCGTCAACGCCGAAGAGAAGTTCTTCTTGACATCATTAAAAAAATCAAGTATTACGAAGAGCAATTAAGAATTGTAGAGCAAATTGATTCAGAAGACGGGGACAACAGTAAAGAAAACCATCAAGATGAGTTAAAGAAACTTAAGGCAATGAAATTTAAAGCACTTAACGGTGGGTATGACTTTGAAATAGACAGTTCTATTCAGTCGGTCATTATGAATTTTATCACGAGAGAACTTAAAAATATGTCTTATGTTGTGGCTGATCACAACTGGAAACCGCCCGCAACATTAACCACAAAAGATGGCGAAGAGATACCACAGGTTTATGCGCCAACCGCAGAGCCATTAAATTATCAAGAGCTACAGCACATTTCAAATGCCGATTTTAATTGGTCGCAAGGGCCACAAGGCGGAAGAACTCTAGAAGAGCCTAAAAACATGGAATTAGATTTTCCGACAAAAAGACCAGGATATGATGCTATTTTTAGAGATGAAACTGAACCATTTTATCAAGCAAGGATGAGTTTTAATTTTAAAAAATGGAAAAAGTAAATCATATGCTAATTTTTGTGTAACACAAAGCGTATAACAAATGCGGGGTGGTGAAGAGGTATCATGCCAGGTTCATACCCTGGAGTCTCGATGGGTTCGAATCCCTCCCCCGCACCATTTTGAAAAGCATATGAATAATAGTTTGCAACAAGATTCTTGCGCAGCCATTGCGTCTGAGATTTATATTTCGATGATGAGCAACAAGCCTTCTTCGCTTTCTGATGACGATCTTAAGTCCTTGGCAAAGGAATCTTTTCGTCGAGCCCAAGTTTTTGTAGATGTTTGGGAATCAAACAATCAAAAAGAAGAGGATGACTAAACAGCGGTATTATCAGGCTTACAAAAATAATGAGCCCCGATATTATTTGTCGATGAAAACATCAAGGTCTTTTGCGAAGGCATTTTCAGTTGAACAACGTGTGCTCAATTCGGGGCCTTTTCTAAGTCTTTCTAGACTAAAAAGAAAAGTTGCGAGCCTTAGAAAAGAAAGGACAATGATCGTTGGTTCCAACGGAAATGCAAAAGACTGTGGCCCAAAATATGCCTGGGTTAAGTGGCGAAAAGAACTTTAATCCACCCGAAAAGCGGGTGACATCACCCGAAAAACGGGTGGATTTTTTGTAACACTCGGGAACAATAATGATTCCACTGCCGTATTAAAATTGTATTTGCGAAGGATTAATAACAATTATGTTGTATAAATACAATTGCGGAATTTAATTTCGTAAATACACTTCCCTCGATGCTAAAAACCATTGAAGCGTCAAACGGTCTGAATGAGGGTAAAGACGAAAAAGGAGAAAAATGGTGTACTGTAATAACTTCGTTGTTGCCATTAAAGTAGGCAATGTCGCACAAAGAGAGCTTTCTAACGGCTCAGTAATCATCCCCGATGGGTCAGAATATTCGATCCATCTTCGCAACAAAAACAAAGAGCGCAATGCTGTCGCATTTGTTTACATTGACGGAGAACTTGTTACTCCGAACGGAATTGTTGTAGATAAAAACAAATATGTTGACCTTGAAAGACCTCTTGACAAGGCTGTTAAATTTAAATTTGTTTCCACTGATTCACCTGAGGCTATTGAATTTGGGAAAAACAATAGCTCAGACAAAAGTATGGGCAAAATTGAAGTGAGATGGCATTATCAACGGTCACTCAATATCGATGAAGCAATTAAAAAACTTCAAGATTATCTGCGCAAGCCTGTTCACGAGCCGTGGTATCCTCCCTATCGTGAACCGATTGGAATCAAGCCCTATATGACTTGGGGCCACGATCCTGGCAATAGTCTTAGGGGCGTTCAATGCGCTTCTTACTATAGCGCTTCTACTTCTAAGTCGCAACAATTTACTTCTGAAAAGTATGAAGTTGGCTGCACCGTTGAAGGCGAACATTCTGATCAAAAGTTTTCTGAGATTCCCATGGAAATTGAAAGCGCATATACGACGATCAGCTTAACATTGGTGGTGCAAAAGCCCTCGCACAAGCCTTCTGTAAGAACAGCGGCTAGAATAGTGCATGGCGACAAGCGCAGTGCGCCGATTTTAGAAGTATCAGAATCAACAGATGTTGATCCACGTGTTCAGTCTGAGCGCGAAGAACTAATTCGCCTTGAACTTGAGCTTCTTGCATTAAAGAAAGCCAAGGTTCAGGCCGAAATTGATGCGCTGAAAGAATAAACATTGCTTACGTTAAAATAGGACGACAGTTTTGTTAACTATCGTCCTATTTTAACGTATTATACGTATGGTTGTAAAACAAATTCATAACAGAGTTTTGTGGGACAGTGTTGTGTTAGAAGCCGCAAAATATCAAGAATGCACTGTCGAACATTTTTTCGGCCCTAGAAGATACTATATTAATGAGGGGCGTAGAATCAGAGTTAATTTGCCCAAATCGTGGTGTTTAGAAGTCGGCGATATCATTAGTTTAAAATCTGTAGTTCTGCATCTTGGCGGGCTGAGTAGTAAAATTTCCTGGGACTGGGAATATTAAAAGAAACAATAGTTGATTTCTTTCGTAGAACAGATATGTTGTTTCGCGGAAGCATCCGTCACATTCACGTCTTATCAAGACATGACATGAGTCATTTTCAGTTGAATGATCCCTATATTGTTATTTCAGTTTCCGATCCTGGTAGCAAGCGTGTTTCTTTGAGATCATGCCCAAATAGACTTGATGTTTTGAGCCTTCAATTCCATGACTTGGATTATTCTTCAGATAGGGGCGGGGTTTTGTTTACGGAAAGTGACGCAAGTCAAATTGTAAATTTCGTGAAGTTATGGCCTGAATTGACAACCATCGTAGTTCATTGTGAGGCTGGCATTTCAAGGTCGGCTGGGATCGGGGCCGCAATTTCCAAGTTCTATAATGGCAATGATCGTGAATTTTACGAGCGGCGAAGACCCAATTCGCGAGTGTATTCCTTGTTGTTAAATGCCTTTATGGACTCCGAGGCCTTCGGAGGAAAAACTATTGTCCCCGAAGGCCCGCTTGTAGGAGTAGGTGCAATTATTTTCAAAGACGATAGTCGCAAACAAGTCCTTATGGGATTGAGAAAATCCAAGCTTGGCGATGGGTGCTGGGCGTTCCCTGGAGGACATATGGAGTGGGGAGAAACACCAGAAGAAACGGCTATAAGAGAAACATTAGAAGAAACTGGGCTTGTAGTAATTCCCGATAATAATTCTCGAAGATATGGATACACAAAAACAATATACCATGATCTTAAAAAGCATTATATCACCCTTTACGTTGCTTGTAAGTTAGCGGGAGGAGTTCTGGAAAACAAAGAGCCAGACAAGTGTGATCGATGGGAATGGGTGGATGTAGAAAATCTTCCGTATCCGCTTATGGAATCTTTGCCTGATGATTTTAAAAATAACAATTAAGGAATAATATGCTGGATGTAAAGAAAATAGTATCGGTAAACACCCCGTTCGTGTTTACTGATCCCGATAGTAGGCATAGATATGCGCTAAATATCGGAGAAATTGTCGATAATCGAAAATCGAGAGAAAAGGTCAAGGTTCGGTGCAGTTGTTTTGGAGCTTCTAAATCCAGATGGTTGAATTATTCTGAAGTATCCCCCGCAAATTTCAGCCTCAGACACACTATATATCGCCAGGTTGAAGCATTTTGCGTCAATGACCCTAAAGTTGATTGGCTTTTACCAAATGCGTCCGATGTTTTTAATATGGTTTTTGATAGATACGTATGCAAAGAAAACATTGAAGCAATTGCCAGAAACATCAGCGCTTGTTATTCAGAACCTCATAGGTTTTGGCACAATGAAAAGCACATGCGAGAAGTTGTTTTGTTTTTACTTAAGCACTCGGGGATAAACTATCCTTGGCTTTTGATTGACGCCTTGTATCACGATATTTGTTATCAAATCGGAGATATGAATAATGAGCAAAATTCAGCTGAATTCATGTTATCAAATATGAATGATATTAATTATTTTCGCCAAGTGAATTCAATGGGCGCGGGGTTAAATAAAAACGAATTACCAAGTATTCTTGATCTCTGGCCTGGAAGAAATCATGAACGTGGCATCATGGCAACAAAGCATCATAAAACGGAAAGCCCAGTTGTTGCCATGCTTTTAGATGCGGATATGGAAGTATTTTCAACATCAACAAATAAGTATATGAGATATGCTCGCGCTATAAGAAAAGAGTACGGCCACATATCAGACCCCGATTATAGAAAGGGACGAATAAACTTCCTTGAGGGCATGCTTGATCGTCCAAAGATTTATACTAGTCGTGCTGCAACTCCTACGATGGAAAGCACGGCCAGGGCAAATGTGGAATGGGAACTTTCCGCGCTGGAAAAGGGGGTGTTTTTATGATCAAATTCATTAGCGGTCATTTGGATATTACTCCGAAAGAATTTGAAAAACATTATGTTGGGAAAATTTTTAGTTCTGTGGTAAATGGCGATCATTTTGTGATCGGCGATGCCCCAGGAACTGATCGCATGGCGATTGATTATCTTTGGTCTCTTCGATCAGCATCAGGATTAAAAGTCACCATATTTCATATGTTTGATTCCCCGAGATACAACCCTGGTTTTCCAACCAAAGGGGGATATGAATCGGATACTGATCGGGACGAAGCTATGACATTGGCCTCTGACGAAGATATTGCCTGGGTAAGACCAGGAAAAGAAAATAGCGGCACGGCTAAAAATCTATTGCGGAGAAAATCATAAAATGACTGTGTATTATCATCGAGGGTTCACCATAACTGTTGAAAGCTTTGCAAAAAAACTAATATATTACACTGTGTCTCGTGATGTTGACGGCTGGGCCGTCGCTGGTGGCGAGGACAGTGGCGCTATTAATGACATGATAAATTACTGGAAAGAAGAAATTGACGAATTAATTAACACAAATGGCGCAAGCAGGGATGTGGAAGAATATTTTATGGAGCAAAAATGACAAAACCAATTTTAATCACTTGGGATGGACGGAATCTTAGCATTGGCGAAGACATATGCAAAGATATGAGTGAAATTTATTTCATCAAGGTTGATGGCGAATTTTTACTAAACAATGACAATGATGGTGAGGGGGAAATCCTTGGATTTTCTAGTCGTGTTATGGCGAAAAAATACATGGAAAGATTGTCTTTAAATGGTGATATTGTTAAACTTAAAATTCTGCCAGAATTAGAAAAACAAGACTCTAAAGAACAAGAATTCACCAAAGAAGAATTTCGAAAGACTTTGCTTGACATGCTGAAGCCCGCGCCCAGGGGGATTTGTCACGACACGGTGAGCGCCAATTTTCCCACAGTTAACAAAGATATGTTATCCTTGTGGATACTTTACATGATCAAAAGTGGTGAAATTTGGATACATCAAGGCCGATATTATTCTAAACAAAACTATATGAAGGAATCTGTAAAACAAACAAAACAGTGAATATTATGAACGAACTTAGAAACAAACAATTTTACGTCATGTTCCAAAACCATACGCTAAGTGAGGAAGAAGGAAAAAAACTTTATATACCCGAAAATAATAAGCCCGCAAAATGGAGCGAGTATGTTGCAGGGGATGAAGATTGGGGGGGAAGAAGGGTTTTATGTTACGGATCATCCCACTCCATGGATTTTAGATGTGGATAGGATTTTTCCTGTGGAAATTGACTGGGACAACGGATATTCTCAACTTGAGGATGATGAGCATTTTATTTGCGTGAAAAAAATGAGATTGATGCCTCCCGTGGATAAAATTGAATACGACGGGAATCAAATTTATTTTAAAGATGGATTTATACACAGAGACAATGACCTCCCAGCAATAATTTACAGTAATGGATGCCAAAAGTGGCTTCAAAACGGAAAGCTTCATCGCGACGGAGATAAACCAGCTATAACAATGGCTAGTGGGTATCAAGCGTGGTATAAAGACGGCGTGAGGCATCGAGGTAATGATTTGCCCGCAGTAATTTCGGCAGATTTTAGTCAATTTTGGCTCATACATGGAAAGTTTCATCGAGGTAATGATTTGCCCGCCATTGTATGTTTAGATGGTTATCAAAAGTGGTGTCAACATGGAAAAACAGGCCGAGTTGACGAAAGCTTGCCCGCTGAATTGTACGCGGACGGAAGACAAGTGTGGTACAGAAGCGGCGTTATTCATCGAGACAATGATTTGCCCGCGATCATAGATTCCAACGGAAATCAAAAGTGGTATCAGAATGGACAAATCCATCGCGATGAAGATAAGCCTGCTATTATTATGGGCAGCGGCACCAGATTTTGGATGCGTAAAGGAAGAATACATCGAGATAATAATCTTCCCGCGGTGCTTTACTCTGATGGCACCAAACGCTATTATCTAAACGGTGAAGAATACTTTCCCGATTAGGCTGTTTCTTAAAAATCATCAAGGCACTTAGGCCTACGATAGTGCTGTCAAAAGCATTCGCACTATCGTAGAAACAATTGATTATGAATGAATCAAGTTTTTTTAAAACCCCCTATGATGTTCGTGGTTTTGGTGGATTGAAGTTCCACGATCAGTGCGGATGCGAATGTAGAATCCAAAAGTCCAGTGCGGCATGCTTTGATGCAATTTGGCTTGGAATCACGTGTCCCGATCCTAAAATCATGTCTTCTGACGCGAAAAAGCTTGGAATTGATACCAAGGGCGAAAGCGGATGGGTTACATATCCAATCCCGAAAGAAGTTCTAATTAGCACAAGCATGCATTTAACTCAAAACCAAGTGCGCCAATTGCTTCCCGTGTTACAATACTTTGCTGAAAATGGATCACTGCCGTCTTTTGAAGATGCTGATAAGATGTCGAGTTCTGTTGATCTTATTGAAGAGGATGATTTGTTTTCTTAAGAATGATCGGATATATAAGATATGAAAGATTTTTACAAATTTAATACCAGAGAACAAACTCTTGGATATATGGTCCAAGAAATGTATAAAAAATACACAGAAGACCCCACGGGCGAAACAATCGATATGATTGTTCGTTTGGCTCGGGCATCAGGTAATTACTCAGTCTGGCGAGCGGGTTTTACTTCTTGCCCGCGAGTTCATAAGGAACTTAAATTGGACGAAGTTTACAACATGGCCAATGTGCAGGCTCAAAGATACTTGCGTGTAGTTGAATCTGCTCCTGAATCTGCAAAAGACTTGCTGTCAACTATACAGGCCCATCCTTATGCTTGGAAATATACTTAAATTTACACAGAAGTCTTTAATCACTATGGTGTTTATGAATTCAGTAGTTATCGAGATATTAGACAGAAGGCAATGTATATGTCGGATATTCCCGTGTTGGTCAACAGAATTTGGAACGAACACGGAGACGTGTTCTTCACTGGCGTTTATGGCCATTACATTGATACGCATTTTGGGATTAATGAGTTTGGGCGATCACCAATTGTAATGTTTAATGCCGATTTTATATCGTTTATTGCGGCGGGATATGAAGATTGCGGAAGGCCTTAGTAAAACAGTTTTATAAAGTCATTAAGAATGAAAAATCTTACCGCGGCTTAAAACATCACATTAATAATTTGCTCGCGATCATCCGCCTTGATGGGAATGATCTATATTAACACGATGTACATTATATAAACGAAAGGCCATATAATCGCTGAACAATTTCATATTCTGTTCGGGGATCGTTGGCGAGGCCCTGTTGCTAGAAAATTAAAAAATACCCTTTTTATTTATTTCAAAATCATATAATAATTATGTCAATTACTAAAACAAGAAAATTTTTAGACTTCAAATCTGCTCGGGATTACGCTAGATCATTGGGATTGAAGAATCGTGAGGAATGGTCATCTTATTGCAAATCGGGACAAAGACCTGATGATATTCCTACTACTCCCGATAGGTCTTACAAGGATAAGGGATGGAAAGGATGGGGTGATTGGTTAGGAACTGGAACTATCGCTCCTAAAGATCGTGTTTACAAGCCGTTTGAAGATGCTCGCGATCATGCTAGGTCATTGGGATTAAAATCACTACGTGAATGGAAATCATATTGCAAATCGGGACAAAAACCTGATGATATTCCTTATAATCCCGATAGGTCCTACAAGGATCAGGAATGGAAAGGATGGGGTGATTGGTTGGGAACTGGAACTATCGCCAGTTTTAATCGTGTTTACAAGCCGTTTGAAAATGCTCGCGATCAGGTTAGATCATTGGGATTAAAATCACTACGTGAATGGGAATCCTACTGTAAATCGGGACAAAAACCTGATGATATTCCTGCCGCTCCCTATCAGTCATATAAAGATCAGGGATGGATTGGGATGGGTGATTGGTTGGGAACTGGAACTATCGCCAGTTTTAATCGTGTTTACAAGCCGTTTGAAAATGCTCGCGATTATACTAGATCATTGGGATTGAAGAATCGTGATGAATGGTATTCTTATTGTAAATCGGGACAAAAACCTGATGATATTCCTGCCCATCCCGATCACGTTTATAAAGATCAGGGATGGAATGGATATGGCGATTGGTTAGGAACTGGAACTATCGCCCTTCAAGATCGTGTTTTTAGGCCGTTTGAAGATGCTCGCGATCATGCCAGATCATTGGGATTAAAGAATCTTGAGGAATGGAAATCCTATTGTAAATCAGGGCAAAAACCTGATGATATTCCTGCCGCTCCCGATCACGTTTATAAAGATCAGGGATGGAATGGATATGGCGATTGGTTAGGAACTGGAACTGTCGCCCCTCAAGATCGTGTTTTTAGGCCATTCGAAGATGCTCGCGATCATGCCAGATCATTGGGGCTGAAGAATCGTGAGGAATGGAAATCCTATTACAAATCGGGACAAAAACCTGATGATATTCCTGCTAATCCCGATAGATCATATAAAGATCAGGGATGGAATGGATATGGTGATTGGTTAGGAACGGGAACTATCGCCTCTCAAGATCGTGTTTACAAGCCGTTTGAAGATGCTCGTGATTATGCTAGATCACTGGGATTAAAGAATCTTGAGGAATGGAAATCCTATTGTAAATCAGGGCAAAAACCTGATGATATTCCTGTCGCTCCTCATCAGTCATATAAAGATCAGGGATGGATTGGGATGGGTGATTGGTTGGGAACTGGAACTGTCGCCCCTCAAGATCGTGTTTTTAGGCCATTTGAAGATGCTCGTGATTATGCTAGATCATTGCGATTGAAGTCACAAGGTGAATGGTCACCCTATTGTAAATCAGGACAAAAGCCCGATGATATTCCTGGTGATCCCTCTAAGTCCTATAAAGATCGGGGATGGACTTCTTGGTCAGATTTCCTTGGCTATCAGGGCCATTGGAACTCCCGATCATATTTGGGATTCTTGAAATCCATTCAGTCTCTTGCTCCGTATTTGGACGCCAGCGAGCTTTACTTGATACAAATGCAAAGCGGGCTCGCCAAGGCGGCATCTTTAGGCACATCTAAAGCCTCTAAACTTATTAAAAGACTAGAGGAAATCATCGACTCCAATAAGTCAGATGAAGAGAAGCAAGCTATATTAGATGAAATTATTAAGGATACTGAAGATGCCATCGAGAACGGCGAAATCACGGATGAAGAATTAGATGATTTTGATGACTTTGATGATTATCAAGTGGTTGATACAGTAGCCGATGATGAAGCAAATGGCCCTCGTGCCACGGGCATTGCTGCTCTGACAGCGAATCATCCTATCAAGCCGCTTAAGAGCCGCGACTTTTCCACGCCCGATAACCTTGTGGGAAATATTCCTGCGATGGCCGACGGTGAAGCGATTGGCTTCATGATTGCCAATCGCACTCAGCGATTGTGGAACGCTTTTCTGAATAACGGGGAAGACATCAACGCTCCTGATATTCAGGAAGTGCTGAGTTATTCCGATAAGGGTGAATATTATCAAGTCATCGTTAACAAGTTTTTGACACAGCTAGAACAGGCGAAAAACATTCCCATTCCTGACGGATATAAATTCAGACTCAAGGGGCAAACGGAAATCACACTTCCTAATATGATGCAACGCCTGACGACGGTTTTGGTGCAAAATCAAAGCTACGTTTTGAATATGAGCGGCACAGGGGCTGGCAAAACTCTCAGCGCGGTTTTCACTAGTCGCGTGATCGATGCTCGTGTCACGGTGATCGTAGCCATGAACGCTACTTTAAGCGGCTGGGAATCTGTTATCAAGAACACATTCCCCGATAGCGTTGTGTTTACGAAAGACCTTGATACAGTAGATTTTGATAGAGACAAGCACAACTATGTTATTCTGAACTTTGAATCTTTCCAACAGCCAAATTCAAGTAATTATGTGCGAAAACTATTGGAAAGCGCGAGTATTGACTTCCTTGTGATCGATGAAATTCATAACATTAAGCAACGATCAGAAGACGAATCGAAGCGATTGCAGATTCTTCGCGCCCTTCGGGTTCAAGCCCAGGAAAATAATCCAGAACTCAAGGTATTAGGCATGAGTGCGACGCCTGTGATCAATAATTTGATGGAGGGCAAAAAGCTTCTAGAATTTGTAACTGGCCATGAATACAAAGATTTGATGCACAAGTCGAACGTGAACAACGCCTTAAGGCTGCATTACCACTTGGTGATTAATGGCATTCGTTACCGCCCTTCGTATATGGATCAGCCTCGCGAACATCATCCTGAAATTGATGCTTCCGATCATATCGATAATTTGCTTAAAGTACCCAAGGGCGATGTTGTGGCGATGGAACGAGCATTGCTCAAAATCAAAATGCCTACACTATTGGCCAATATTAAAAAAGGTACGATTGTTTATTCGCATTACGTCGGTGGGGGAGAACTCACACAAATGATTGCTGACGAGATTCGCGCTAAACTTAAGTTAAAGGTTGGTATTTTCACGGGTGAAGACAATACGGGCGTGGACTTGTTCCGCGATGGCAAGGTAGATGTTCTCGTTGGTAGCAAGCCTGTGTCTACGGGTGTGGATGGATTGCAACATGTCTCCAACCGAATGGTGATTTCATCGTTGCCCTGGACTGCGGCAGAATACCATCAGCTAATTGGTCGCATCCATCGCCAGGGCAGTAAGTTTACTGATGAAGGTGTAGACATTGTGATCCCCGTGGTTTACGTGGAAGGCTTCGTGGAAGGAGGCATTAAGCCTTTGCGCTGGTCCTATGACGAGTCTCGCCTTGGTCGTATCCACTATAAACGAACACTTGCGGATTGTGCCGTAGATGGCACTGTTGCGAAGGGTGAGCTTGCTGATCCTTCTAAGATGCTTAAGAAGTCGCAAGAAGCTCTTGATAAGTGGGTTGAGCGACTGGAAAACGACGAGATTATGCTAATTGATCGCTCCATGCTGATCATTCCGCTTCCGCCCGAAGTAGAAATAGAAGCAAAACGTCGCCATGGTGATTTTAGTGAAATGAATCGTCGATGGAACATCACGAATTCACAAAAAACACACAAGCGGCTTCAAGATGACCCATCGGAATGGTATCTGTATCACACGCTCTATGGGGACAAACGAAAGAACTGGGAAGAGATTCCTTACGAAAAGATTGCTGAGAAAATCAATCAAATGTCACAGCGATTAGTAGTGGCTGATCTCGGGTGTGGAGAGGCCTTGCTTGCCAAGGCATTGCCAAATCATCGAGTTCACAGCTTCGATCATATCGCGATCAATGAAGACGTTGTATCTTGTGATATATCTAAAATTCCTTTGATGAACGGCGATATTGACGTTGCTGTATTCTCGCTTTCGCTCATGGGATGCAATCTTGGAGAGTATCTAACAGAAGCTCATCGTTGCCTTGCGAACGGCGGGACACTTATGATCGCAGAGCCAAAGGATCGCTGGTCCGATTGTGTGTCAGAATTGATTCAGGAAATTGAATCAGCTGGATTTGTGATCGAAGAACAGGAAATTAGATACCAATTCCTTTATGTAACAGCAAGAAAGCCCCTGTAATGCGGGGCTTTCGAATCACAATCGTTTATATATTTTATTGTGGAATAATGGTATTGGCAAGCCTATAAAAACAAAGGGATGTAAAAACATGTCAAAAAATAAAAATAACGAAGCGACAAAAAAATCTGTCGAAAATAAGGTAACAATTCCTGTTTCTAAAGCCTATTCGCGCCACGGTGCGACTCCCATGTTGCTAAGTCATAATGAGGAACACTGGTCATCACTTCGTAAGTCTTGGTCAGAACACGGAGTTGAACTTAGCGAGGACAAGCCTATTGAAGACATGAAAAATGCCATTAGCGGTGCGGCGGAACCATTGTGGGACGTGACAAGACAAACTCAGATGATAAACAACTCAACAGCCCATCAGGGTAGAAAATTGGTGAACGTCAAAATCACAAGCCCAAAGGGCTTAAAAAAAGGTGAATGGGAGACACAAATCATGAACATACACTTTAACACTGGGCTTAAATATGATAAAATGATTATGCCGTGGCATGTAAGGATTTTCAACTTTAAGCGTTTTCGCAGTGTTAAGGCAGTCTACACTGTGGGATTTGAACCATATCTTGATTTGCTTCATCCTATAACTATTAATTCTGATGCAAAAACTATTCACGAAAATGCTTATAAAGCCATCAGTGCCACGATTCCTAAAACATTCATTATAAAGAAGATTAATGTCAAAATTGATCAAGATGTTACAGGCTTGGGCAATCTTACCAAATGGATGAAAATGCAAGTAATTAAGTTTAAATTTAACAATAAGCGTCGCAAAGCAGAGCATGATGTGAAAAGAGGTCGAGCGCCAGACCAGCTCCATGCTCGATCATCTTATGAAACGATTGATGATTGATCTTCAGAAATCCCTGAAAGCCCCTGTAATACGGGGCTTTCGAATTACAATTGCTTATGGATTTTATTGTGGAACAATGGCATTGACGAGCCCATAAAAAACAAAGGTATGTAAAAACATGTCAAAAAATAAAAACAAAAGGACAAAAAAGACTGTGGAGAAAGATATAAAATTTTCTCCCGTTCAAAACAACTCACAACATGATGCGACCGCTGCGTCAATCAATGAGGACCACTGGAAAGAAATTCGCAAAAACTGGGCAGAAATTGGAGTTGAGCTTAGTGAAGACCAGCCGTTTAAAGACATGGAAGTTGCCATCAGAACGGCGACACAAGGTATGTGGGGTGCAGCAGCGTCTGAACCAGTTCCCCGAAGTCATAGACATATTCAGTCAGTGGCCGTGACGTTCAAGAGTATGGACGCCATGAAGAGAGGGGCATGGGAAAATCAACTTATAAACATACATTTCAGCACTCGCCTTGATTATGACAAAATGATTGTTCCCTGGTACGCAAGGCTTTTCGGCAGCACCCGCTACCGCAGGATTAAAGCAATTTACACTGTAAAATGTGATCCGTATCTTAAATTTAACCATCCCGTCGTTGGCCTTGCCAATATGAAAAAATTCAGCGAAAATGTTTTCATAGCCCTTGATGGCGCGATGCCAAAAACACTCATGGTGAAGAAAATTGATATCATGATTGATCAAGATGTTAAAGTTCTTGGAAGTCTTACTGAATGGGCGCGACTGCAAGTAATTAAGTTTAAATTTAACATGAAGCGTCGTAACTTAGAGCATGATTCAAAAAGAGGGCAAGAGGTAAAAAAGGCCCAAGCACAAGATCAACCTCGCGCTCGATCATCTTATGAAACGATTGATGATTGATCTTCAAAATTCCCCATTGTTCTAGTACCATGTTCCGTATGTTAAAACAATGGGGAATTTTTTCGCGCATTGATTATTGTCACAAAGTGCTTTCTTGGATATGATTGTAGTTTAAAAATCCCCTTTTTATTTATTTCACAATCATATAATAATTATGTCAATTACTAAAACAAGCAAGTATCTTGATTTTGAGTCTGCTCGCGATTATGTTCAGTCATTGAATTTAAAAAGTTTCACAGATTGGCTATCTTATTGCAGATCGGGCCTGAAGCCCTGTAATATTCCTAGCTCACCGACCACAGTTTACAAAGATCAAGGATGGAAAGGATGGGGGGATTGGTTAGGAAATAATAGATTATCACCAAGAAATCGTCAATACCTTGATTTTGAGTCTGCTCGCGATTATGTTCGGTCATTGAATTTGAAAAATGCAAAAGAATGGGAAGCTTATATTAAATCTGGTCAAAGGCCCAGTAATATACCTTCAGCACCAAGGTCTATCTACAAAGATAAAGGATGGGTTTCTCTTGGTGATTGGCTTGGTACTAAATCAGTATCATATCGATACCGCCAATATCTTGATTTTGAGTCTGCTCGCGATTATGCTCGATCACTGGGATTGAAAAACGCGAAAGAATGGTTTTCCTATTGCAAATCAGGTCAAAAGCCCAATAACATACCGTGGTTGCCTTGTAAAAAATATGAGAACCAAGGATGGGAAGGCTATGGTGATTGGCTTGGTACAAAAACTAGGCGAAGAGGAGGAAAGTTTCTTGATTTTGAATCTGCTCGGGATTATGTTCGATCACTGGGACTCCAAAGTTCGCAGGATTGGAATAAGTTTTCTGCATCTGAAGAAAGACCATATAACATTCCGTCATGTCCACACCTTACATACAAAAACAAGGGATGGAAAGGATGTCCTGACTGGATTGGCAACCACGATAAGTAAAATAATGCAGGAAAACACAATTAAACTTGAAGAAAAATACCAAAGGGCTAAATTAGTCCCGAAGGAGTTCAACGATGAGCTTACCGCAAAATAATCATTTAGAACAAATGATCAAAAATCACGAAGCAGAAAAAAGAGAACTGCTGAATGAAATGTTTCTTATAGGAAAACGATCAGAAACAATCCACAAGGAAAATCAAAAATTATCGCAAGCAATTAAAGAAATGCTTGCGATAATCGAGGAAGAGCGATCAGAAAACTCAAGCGAATACCATAAGGGCTGGAATGATGCTTTGGAAAGCATTTCTGATCGTTTAAGAAAGGCTCTTAGTTAACCTACGCCCACGCGCTTAATAATGCCCCGATCATCGGTCGTCACTTTGAGTCTATCTTCGCGAAATTCCATATCAGTGAATCCATTGTCAACACAGATTCTAACAGACTTTAGGCCATTTTTAATGGCCAGTTGCTCTACTGTTTGCTGTGCAATATGACTTCCCTCAAGTGATGTAACTTCACTTGCGTTTACAAGTTTTTTGCCGACTAAATGATTGAATTTATCCATTCTGATCACAATTATACAATTTACTTTATTTATTTTTATTGAAAAAATGCGGATGCATATATCTAATTGCATCTTTTAAGTCTTCCATTGCTTTAAAATGCATTCTTCCCTTTTGTCCATGAGCGTGATCATTAAGAGAGGCGATCACGCCTGTTTCAAAAATAGGATGCCCGACCAGATCGGGGTGCGATATAGCAAAGTGCTTAGTTGTATCTGCAACGTCGAATCCCAGTGATCTGACTATTTTTTCAAACTCTTTTCGCGATAATTCTCCTGGAACTTTTCCTGATCTCATTAATTCAATCATTCTTCTTGTGTCTTTTGGCAATGACTCAAGCTGAACTTCGTTTTTAATCGGAGAGGCTTCAGTTTGTTTATTTTTTAAGGTTTGCTTCCAGGCATCGGGCTGGGTCCAATCAATTTCTTCGCTTTGATCATATTGGGCCATGCGACGATTAGCAACGGCACGCGCATGCCTAAATAGAAAATTATCAAGAATGTCCGCGGTTTTATGATCGCCAATTGTTTCATATTGCTGAATGATTTCTGACAGTTTGATCATTAGACACTCTCAAATCAAATATTATTCGGATCGAACTCAATGTCCTTCTTGCACGCATTGTTATTTCTGTATAATCCATTTGGTTTTTGCCAATATATTAAACAGATTCACTATGAGCGACATCGGTAAAATAATTCATAAGAAAGTAAAGCGCAATGAGCAATATGCGCTTATGGCATCAATTGCTGTTTGGGTGGAAGACAATCAAGACCTCGTTAAACTAGCGCAAAATTTATCTCAAAAGACGTTATCACTGGGCCTTTGCGATTCTGGACTGCATCATCCATTTCAGATTGTTCCCCAGGATATGTTTTCTGAAAGAGACACTTTGTACCATGACATTTTCTTAAATATCGACCATGCCGCATGGGGATACTTTAGATTAAATATCAAATCGTTAAACGAAATGCAGATTGTTGCTCCTAAAATATCTATGTGGCCCGAAAACACTCTTCGCAGCGAAGAGGAGGCCAATGAATTCATCGAGGCCTTGGCTGCAACACTCGATGATTTGTACAGTCTTGATGAGTCAGCTGAAGCACGATCATGGGACGATATTAATTCAAAGCTTGAAAAAATGGTGAATGAATACAGAAATAAAATTGACCCCGAACTCAAGCAGATCATAGATTACGTTAAGAGCGTGCCGAATGCATTAATCACTGAACCCAATAGTGGAACTAGTCAACTTGCAAAAGATTCGCCATATCGGTTTGATTTAGCGTTGTTGCACCCAGAAAACTGGAGCATTAAGGATAATAACAACAATGACGAATTGGAAAATTTCAGAGAAGCATTGAGGAAGTTTTTTACATTTGAGAACAGTCATGCGGCCTTTTTGTATGCTGCACAAAAGCTTTTGGTGCAGCATGGCTATAAAGTTCAAGTAGTTACTGATTCTGCAGAAGGTGAGCCAGACACAACTGATTTTGCCGTGATGGCTGATGTCGGAGGCATGGTATACGTTCGGCCTGTATTGCACGCAACATCGATTGTAATCACCGATGGTCCAAAGCCGAAGAAAAAGCAAAAACCACAAGATTTTGGACTAATTATGGAGTAAAAAATATGAATAAATTGCCAGTTTCAGTTTTGTCGGGCTTTTTAGGCGCGGGCAAAACTACTTTATTGAATCATATTCTTAGTAATCAAAATAAATATAAAGTTGCCTTGATTATTAATGACATGTCTGAAATTAACATCGATGCTGAGTCTATTAAAGGCAAGATTGTCAGAGCCGATGAAGATGTTGTTGAGTTGACAAATGGTTGTATTTGTTGTACTTTAAGGCAAGATTTGCTAAAAGAAATTTCCCGATTGGCACTTGAGGAAAAGTATGATTATTTGATCGTAGAATCCACGGGTATATCCGAACCTATGCCCGTGGCGAATACATTTGCAATGCCAATTGACGACAATAGAGTGCTTGGAGATATTGCGCGGCTAGACGCTATGGTGACAGTTGTTGATGCTTCATCAATCGTGGAAAATCTTAAACAAAATCATGCAGCGGATGGAGCCGAAAAGCCCCTAAGCCAATTGCTTGTCGATCAAATTGAATTTGCAGACATCATTGTTGTGAATAAATGCGATCTTGTAAGCGAAGACAAGAAACAAGAAGTTTTGTCTTTTGTGAAAAAGATGAATCCGAAATCAAAGATAATTACTGCCACCAATGGAGAAGTTAATATTGATGAAATTCTGGACACTGAATTGTTTAACATGCATCAAGCAACACAACATCCAGGCTGGTGGGAAGAACTTCATAACGGTCATGAATCTGAGATTGATGAATACGGCTTTAGTAGTTTTGTCTTTTCTACGAACATGCCCCTAAAATCTGAAAGAGTGGCAGAAGCCATGAAAAAAGAATGGAAAGGCGCATTGCGCGTTAAGGGATGGTTTTATACAAGCTCAAATCCCAATTACAAATATATCATTGCTCAAGCTGGTAACCAGCGTGTTGTCGAGTATTGCATGCCATGGGGAAATGAAACTCCTATGTCACAAATCGTTTTCATTGGCATAGGAATAGACAAAAAACAAATAGAGTCACTCTGGAATAATTGTATTTTGACAGATAGCGAGTTGTTAAAATGGGAAGAAAATAATTATTCCGAAGAAAACGATCCCTTCAAACAAATGCTTGGAATTTAATAATATGGAAATGAAAACAATAACTCTCGTGCCCACTAAACATGAAAATGTTTTGATAGACCCCAAAAAATATCAAGTATCTCCTGAAGTGATCGGACTCGATCCCAATTTAGCTATTAAACCAGCGCATGTTAAAGTGACATATGATTTATTTTGGCCCACAAAACCTTGGGCAATGGCAGAACTCAAATATCAGGACATGTCGTCTGCGTTTCTTAAAATAGAAGGCTCAAAGGTAGTCGGGACTGATATGAAAATAAGAATTGTCCGAAATGATCCCAAGAAACTCCAATACTTAACAGCCCGAACAGACGGTATATTCTGCCTCAGTTGGCTTTTTCACAGAGGCATTCAAACCTTTGCAAACACGTATGATAAGATCATAATGGAATCAAAATATTTATATTTTAAGACTGAAATGAAAATGAACCCACCTTACAAAATTAGCATTCCTAAGTCAAAAACTGGTTTTTACCTTTTGCCAATTAATTATACTTGTCTGTCTCACACATGGAGCCCCGAAAAGTATAATTTCGTCATGGCTGGAACCAAAATGTCAAACAAAAAGCGTTTTATGATTGTGGATTTTGATCCTATGCGAAGATGCTTGGTGGTGATAAGAGCCGATGGCTGGAGGTTTTTAACTGCATATTTTCACAAGATTTTTCTAAAAAAGAAAATTGAGAAAAAAATTCTATCATATCCGCCTGAAACGTTTTGGCCAAGCATTTTAATGAGGCATAACAAAGAAAATAAACACAATCCGCTTCGATAGTTGAAAATCGCAAAGCAGGAATTGTGTCCATAAAAAAATAAATCTAAAATATGGGCACAATTCCTTATATCGGCAAACGAATGACTCGCGAAGAGTTCAGATCATATTTGAAATCACTGACTTTTGGTTCTTTTAAGCCCCGATTTGTCACACTCCACCACACTGGTCAGCCTAATTTGGCCAATCGTCCAAATGGCCTCAGCAATCAACACTTACTGAATTTGAAGCATTATTACGAAAACACAATGGATTGGAATGGTGCGCCACACGTGTTTGTGGACGATCAGGGAGACGGCATCATCCTGTTCCAGCGCATGGATCGTCGTGGTGTTCACGCAGTGAGTTTCAATCGTAACAGCTGGGGTGTTGAGATGTTGGGATACTACGATAGGGAAAGTTTCGACACTGGTCGTGGGGCAAAAGTACGAGATAATTCTATGGCTGCGTTAGCGATCATGTGTGAAGCACTTGGTGTCGAAGCAGACACGATCAAATTCCATCGTGACGATCCTAAGACAACGAAAACCTGTCCTGGCCTCAAAGTGACGAAGGCTGATGTTGTGAGTCGTGTAGCTGCACTGATGAATACTTCTGTGCCTGAAGACACGACGGAAGACAATGATTTCGTGATCGTGTTGCCTGATGGGAAGACTTTTGAGAACACGCGATTGAAAGATGGTCGCTTGATGGTTCGGGCTAGAGATTTTCTTATGGCTATCGATCCCAATGGCACCTTGGTGGTTCGTGGTCGCGTGCTCACATGGGGCACTGGAAACATTAAACCTCAAATTCAAATCGCTGAAATCGACGAGAAGGGCGCGGGATGGGTGTTTGTGCGCGATGTAGCTGTGGCCAAGGGCCTGAAAATCACAGTGGATCAAAAGAAGATTGTTTTAACCTAAGGGATATTTTCAATGAAGTTTTTCTTTGACACAGAGTTTTTGGAAGATGGTAGTTCTATTGATTTGATTTCGATTGCTATAATCGGGGAAGACGGGAGTGAATATTATGCCTGTGTCAAAGACGCCAATTGGGAAAAAATCAATAAAGATGCTTGGTTAAAGCAGCACGTAATCAATCAACTACCCCCGAAAAGCTCACCTGAATGGAAAACTAAATCACAGATAGCAAAAGATATTATTGCTTTCGTTGGCGATCATCCAGAGTTCTGGGCTGATTTCTCAGGATATGACTGGGTGGCTCTTTGCCAGCTTTACGGAAAGATGATTCACCTTCCTGATACTTGGCCAATGTTTTGCAGAGACATTCAGCAACTCAAAGAACTTGTAGGGATTGAAGAATTCCCATCAATGAGCGATAATGAACACAACGCCATTGTTGACGCTCGTGAAACAAAGGCGCGATTTGATATGTGTGTTGGAGAAGCAAAAAAGAAAGGCATTCGTATAGAATCAGAAAGGCCATCGCTGAATAAAAGGTTATCTCAAGCACTGAATGATGGAATTAAATTTGCCAGATCGGATAAAGAACTAAAGACGACTAAGTTTAGGCGATAATCTGCGTGTATTCATCGTAGATATAGACATGAGAAGAATTATTTTGTTCTTTCACCGATTATTTACACGCATTCGACGCAAGTCGTCAGGAGTTACTATCCAGTCATCGGATCAACCTGAATCATTTTTTGACATGTTCAAAAAGTCACCCACAGAGCAGGCAATGTCTGACATTAACGCAATCATTAAGTTGTCCCAAAATATTGAGGCAAAAGCCAAAGAAGCCTGTTCGCAAACAGTCTCACTGATTTCTAGTCTTGGTAAAGCAAAGAATAAACTTGTGGAAACAATCCCGCAAAATTATCAAATTATCTTAGATATTTTTCTAGGGGAATTAGAGGGAAGGGAATTTGAAGACAATATTGTGGAAACAGCGAAAACATTGGCTACAAGACTGAATAATCAAGAGAAAATTACATGCTGGCGATATCATTTAAATCGTGTAAATTTAGAAAATCGCCAGCGGTGTTCATTTTTCGGCGACGATTTGCCCAATAACATAGAGCAATCATCATTGCCAGAGGGTTTTAGCTATAATCAATATAAATTAATATCCGAATTATATCAAACCATATTATGTGAGTTTTTGATAAATCACCCCAGGAGTGTCCATGTGGATTATAGGTACTACCCAGCGACCAGAAGCTACAGGCCTCATATTAACGATTATGACCGTGATTATGATCTTGATGCAATCAACAAAGCCTTGAATAACTGGAATAAAAAAGGCTTTCAGGTTGTGTTCGAAGGAGCCAGTGAAGAAGAAAAAGAAAAGGCTCATGACATTTTACAACTTGGTCATTTTTATTATCGTAAGAATAAAAATACCCAAGACCAACAAAATACCCAAGACCGACAAACAAAAAGAATACAAGTTTTTGTTGAGTTTTTAAAATCTAAGATGGATTTGCTTCAAGAAGCGAATACATCTGGTAGTATAATTCTGGCTCAGTCAAAGATAGAAGAAATTGAGAATACCGTTGCGCAACTTTGGGAACAACATGAAAAACTAAAGCAACAGAAAGAAGAAGCTATTAAATATATAAAAATACTAGAATGCAAAATTGATTTGCTTCAAAAATTTGATGAAGCGTCTAATACAATGGCTCTCATTAAGAGAGGCCACGATCATATTGATAGCACAAACACCCTGCTGGAAGAAAATACGCAGGCGCTTGATGAGGTCAGATTGTATTGTGAGGTTGTGTCAGGTGAGTTGAATTCGCGCATGTATGAAATTGAAGATACTTTAGCGGCACAGCAAGAAATAAGAGTGTTATTGAATTCAAGATAGGAATAACACAGTCTGATCTTCTAATATAAACTACGTGTGGTATAAATACGCAAAAGTTTGCATATCGGGGACCCAAGAGGAATATTTAAAGTCACTTGGTGTTCCCGATCATGTTATTGCGTGGATTGGTGATCAGAACCCCGATCACCAAAAAATTTATGTGAATATTGTCAGAAACAAACCAAACGCCACGATAGAAGAAATTCAAAATCTTGCTAATATCAAAACTGAACAAAATCAGCAAAGCAATTTTGAATCTAATCTTTACATGCGCTATCAAAATATTCCACAATTTGCAAAATGGCTTTTGATTCAAGTAAAGAAAATGAGGTTGGACCCCAATGGTAGAAAATATGCCATTGACAATCTGGAAATTATTAATCAGGCAGATGCGATTAAAGATTGGTATAATTACGAAATCGCACGTCACCCCCTCGATGACCAAGGACAATCGAGATTCCAGCTCTCTTCTTATGATTGGGCCTCGGCTGTCAAAATGTCCGAAGAATGGCACACAATGATGGCTGGCAAGGGTTCTGGATTAATGTATGAGCCAATTAGTCCCGCAAATGTAGTTTACGATTACGATGATGGGTACACGATGCAGTTAGTCACATCTGAGAATGATCTTAGAGCGGAGGGAAATAAAATGAATCACTGCGTTGGAACATACTGCGATGATGTAAAAGAAGGGAAATACCAAATATTTTCCCTAAGAGACGAAACAAATCATCCAGTAGCGACCATAAGGATGAACGAATATGGGGAGATTTCTGAAATTAAGGGGCACTCCAATCGTGTGCTAAGCGAAGATTACCAATCATATATTAAAGAGTGGGTTGAAAATCTGCCAGTGCAAAAATGGGAAGAATCGCTGATTACAAAAGAATTTAATTTAGACGGAGTTGACATGAAATCTGTTGCCGATCATATCGATCAATACGGGGCAGAAATAGATCAATATGGACTGGCTCAAGACACTGATTTCACTAAATTAGATGTATTATATGCAGTGGAAAACACTCTGGACAAATTTGAAAATACGTGGGGACAGTTAGAAGATCGTTATGCTGATGATGCTGCTTATAGTTTACTAAAGATTTTAGCAAAAAGAGATGAACAGTTAGCCGAAAAGCGTAAGTTCGATAAATATTATTGGAATTACACAACTTCATACGATGAGGTTGACAGTTTTTTTGAAGATTATAAAAACAAGGCAGAAAAAGAATTGAAAGACGAAATATATTATTTAATGCCAGAGGAGCCAGAGAATAATTTTGAAGACGAAGATGAGTATGAAGAGGAAATGGAAAAATGGCAAAGCCAGTTTGACTCACTTCTCGACCGCAAAATGTCATCATGGGAACGTGACGATTTACGCGCAAGATTCCTGACAATTTTGATTAACGGATTAAAAATAAATAATCAACAAGTCAGAGAAAAAATTAGAAAATTTAGAGAATTATATGACGCCAGAAAGCAGCTAACATCATCGAATAATTAATAAGTGTTGTCTGCGAGTATTTTTTGTCTTGTGGAGTCTCGATACCCATAATAATCATTTGGCGCGAGTCGAAAGTCTGTGTCTTTAAATGGTTCCAAATCCAAGTCGCTTCCGCCCGTTCCTATGTGAACTATACGGCCTTCCATTTGTTCCGCTACAGTTTTATAAATTGACTGAACTATTGGCATTCTTCTGTCGCCAATGCCAAGCGCCTCGACATTATCAAAAACAACATCTCCGTCATAATCTTCCCACACCCAACTTTGGGCGATGATGTTGCCTTTCTGGTCTTCAACAACAAAAAATGCTCCATGCGGCGAGGTTTGGCCGTGAATTGCGCAACTTGCTCCAACTCCCCAGGGATGTTGACAGGAATTGCTGTATTGACCCAGGAACAACCCGCGGACGTCTGAACGAGGCAAAAATCTTCCAGTCAACCCACCAATACTTGCTGTGTATGAAGCCCAAACAGGGAGGGGTACATTTTGAGAGTCGATAAACAATTTTTCAATGTTTTCATAATCGAACGGCTCTGTGTCATCATCTTCATCAATGTTAAGCCATGCATCATCCTCGTCGCCCTCGGCAGATTGCCACCATTTGGCTGCCTCGATTGCAAAAGAAGGATGATTAATGCTTTCTGCTTTAAAAAGCTGCCTGACTTTGTAATATCGAACTCGATCAGCTAGTTGATCAATAGGAAGTGATTTATCTTCTGCGGTAAGATTTGGCCAATATGAGGCTATTGTGTACAAATCTGTAGTTTTGACCTTGCCATACCACTGCATTAGCAAATCGCCTAGTCCGCGCAAGTCCTGTGTACTGCCCATTGGCAAGATTTGCGCAGCTTCGTGAACATCATTATTAAATTTAGCCACCCATTGTCGCCAATTTTTATTAAAGACAACCATGAGTCTTCCCATGTCATTTGACCCGTCTTGCCCTTCATTTAGATTAGATACGATTTCATCAATGTTTTTTAATGATGTTCCGATTAAATTAGGATACATAGCGAAAACTTTCAGATAATGATAATAATTTTCTGTGTTTTCGGGGGTCATCCGATAAATATTTTTCATTTTTTCTTTAATGCTGTTGAGCTTTTCGCTTGCTATGTCTTTATCATTGCTTAACAGGCTTCGCGCAATTAGTTCGTCGTAAGGCTTATCGACATCATCTTTTGTAAAATGTCTTAATATAGTGTCTCTGCGACCCATGTTAAAATGGATCAATGATCCGTCGCCCAGTCTGTATGCCTCTGTAGGAGGCAGTTTGACCATGGGTTTATCTCGTTCCATTACTAAATTAAGGGCTCGGCGATCATCAACTTGCTGCTGATTTAAGGGGCTTGTAAGATTGTAAGGACTTTCGATGTCAGAAACATAATTTTTATAATCAAAATTATCATGTATTAAATAGTGATTAGCAGCTCGAAGAAGAGAATGAGCAACATTCCAGTCCGTTGGATTGCTCCAGTCTCCACGGCTATATTGATCTTGCTGTGATTTCACATAATTAATCAAATCATCGGGATTGATATTTTCGTAAACAGGATCGCGAGACAAAAGCCTAAGATAATGATCATATTCGGGAGTTCCTCTTTCAAAAGAATGCTTTAAATGATCCCACGTTTGATGATCTGGCTCGTAATCATGCATCTGCGTCTGTCTTTTATGCCAGTATTTTAATTCACTTGGTCTAAGATTATCTATCGCGGTTGGGTTATTTTTCAGCGCAAAGACATAAGAATGGTCTATATCATCATATTGATCCGTATAATATTTTGGAGAACCATCTTTATCAATAGTTGGCTCTCCAAAATAATCCTTGTATTGATCCATATATTTTTCCATGTATGAATCAGCAGGAATTCTTGTTGACATGTTTGTTTGAGAAATCTTTTTTAACATATGATGCGCAGCATTAGATAAAATATCAGCACTTGCATACTTGCCAATTTTATCTAAACTCGATGCACTTCTTAGCATCGTTTGCACACGCGAAATAGCTAATGATTTCATCTTAGGTTAATCTGAGTAAATACTTGGTTTTGTTTAAAACTGCGATCATTTCGTCTTTTAAATTTAACAAATCGGTGTCTTTTTTGTCATTTAATAAATTTGTCAAATCATTGGATAAAAATTCAATGTGCTCATTAATCAATTCTACGGGATCACAATCGGTAAGATTACAAAGTTGCAAATTGAATTTACCTTTTGTTTTTACAACACCTCTAGTCCCTTGAAATACTTCTATGAAATCATCCACCAATTCATCAAGTGACTCATAGGCCTTGCCAAAGGCTTCATGCTGTGCAAAAGTCTTTGATTGCCAATGAAAAATGCGAAGTTGAGATTGCATGGTGAGCATTTTGCTAATAAGCTGCATGATTATATATCTCCCCCTGTTTCAATGTGTAATCTTCTAAAAAAAGCTTCAGCCAATTGTTTAATTTGATCGTTGGAATAATGCATTGATTTGTATTCACCGTTATCTTCAAGCCCCGTAAAACGCGGGATAATATTTTCTTGATGGTCAACGCTGCAATTAAGCACACCACGAAAACCTCGATCAGTTCTAAAGAAAAACATCACGTCAAGACCTTTTTCCGTGCTCCGAGGTTGTATTTTGATGTCTTTGATGCTATCATAGCCAATAAATGGGATTATGAGAGGAATAGACATTATTAAATGTGCCTCAAGGTCTCTTAATCTGATATATTCTTCTGGATCAGTGTTTAAATCCAGCGCTCGATCAATCTCTTCAAGAGCCCTAGCATGATCATCTAAATCTACGATCATGCCAGAAACAGCAAACCCGTGTAAAGCGGATTCCTTTCCTGTGCTCCATCGACTTGCCAGAAGTCTTAATTCTTTTTCTTCTGGGTCAATTTCTTCATCCTCTTCGTCAAATATGTTGTCCTGCAAGAATCTATCTGGCAATTCTTCGATCATGTTTTCTGCAGTATCAAAATTTGGTAAATCGTCGGAAAGCTTAGGGTTTTCTATGTCATTAAGAATGGCCCGAGAAATATCATATTCTCCATTAAGCCCTCCTTCGTTCTCAATACTGGCAATACGACGAATCACATAGTCAAGAGTTTGGGCCTCTTTATAAAACCCACCTTTTTCCAGTGCGTTTGTGATTTTAATTAAAGATTTGATTGTAGCTATGCGATCCATGTTTGTTTTTTTACCTATATGATTGTCTTTCTTGCTCCATAAGAAAAGAGTTAAGTGCGTTGGCAAGCAGGCTGCTGTCTTGTGCATTATATCCCCATGACATAAATTTGCCATCTTTAAAATAACCCGATCCAACAAATTGAATTTGACCCTTGTCTGATTTATGCATTTGTATGCCGCCAACATGATCATCTTCAGTGGTGAAAGTTAAGAATATATCTTCTCCCCCAATATCACTTGGTTTGCGACTATGATTTACCGACTTTACATTAACTTTGTTTTGACCTATTGCAACTGGCAGTGTTTTCAAAATCAAGCTATAAAATTGATTGAGCAAAATAGCCTCTTGAGGGTCATGATTTTTATCAATGGCTTCTGAAATTTCCTTTAAAAGCGCCTTGCGATGTACAAGATCATTTACTTCGCCAGTTTGAGCATAAATCCAAAGGGCTGACCCTGGCGAAACACTCCATCGTACAGCTAACTCTCGCATAGACGGGACTCCTGCAGCCTCGTTAATCATTCGCTCGGCTTGCTGCATGGCAGATGAATTTTGCTCATTCATTGCACTATCGCCGCCTAAAGAATTAATAATGGAAGGGGATATATTAAAATCACCTTGAAGGCCCCCTTCATCATCAATGCTGGCGATTTTTCTAATTACTGCATCTAATCGCGAGGCCTCAGAGGATAATTCCTGATCTTCCAAGGAGTTAGCAATCGCAATTAATGACTTTATGACAGCGATACGATTCATGATAGTCTCTTTTTCTGTTTAAAATTACAATTATCCTTTCACTCTTCTGGCCACAATGGATGTGGCAAGTCTCTGTCCATTATTCTGTATATCTTCTCGCATTTCGGGGGTAATATCAAATCCGTGAACTTTCGCCCAAGATTTGACTCTGTTCTCTTCCTTAAACTTTTTCGCCTCTTCTAAAGACGGAAAAGATTCAGTTGATTCATTTAATCCTGATGGACTAAATTGACGGACAATCCACGAACCATCAGGCGCTGGCCTTTCCTGAATGTAGTGCATGTATTGACCCTGATTCACCTCATGCTCGCCAACGTCCCCGTTCCATTTTTTAATGTATTTTTTAGTAAAGCTTGGCAGAATGTGATCATAAAATGCTTGCAATCCGTAGCCGCCATATTCCAAGTCTTTACCCTGAATAACCATTGATTCTTGCCCCGATGATAAAAATTTCTCTGCCAGGTCTTTGCCTATATAATTTGCAAGCTCTTTTGACTCGACAGCTTGTTGGTTAACTTTTATTTTATCTGACATCCAGCCACGAATATAAATTCTTCCGTTTTGATCTTTTGTTAATTCTAATTTATCTAAAACATTAGATAGCCCAAATATGTTTCGGCTAATATCACCCGTGTTCCATGTTACGCGATCATAACCGCCGCGTACTGCCATATCAATAGCATGCTTCATCGCCAATTCGTGCCAGTTTTTCGCATATGGGCCAGGGGGGACAGTGTCGGGTCGCCACTGATCTCTTTCTAACCTTGTTTTTGCAGCTTCATATTCTTTCTTTTCTTCTTCCGTGGCCGATTTAAAAACAGCAACCTTCTCCCACAGCTTCGACACTGTGATTATATCTTTGGCACGTCCTGGCCGATCATATCCATGTTTGCGCCCATCCTGGTGCCAGTCGCTTTGTATTTCCTCAATATGTAAAGACTTCTTTCCGTCCTTAGACGTTCTTGAAGTCGTTCTCATGTGAGCTATGGGGTTTTTATGACCCTCGAAGTGCCTAGATTCATAATCGGGGAAGTCCTCCCCCAAAGAACGCTTCCAATGTCCCCAATGATTGCGCCACGAACCAGGATGCTCTTCAATGCTTTTCTTTAGTGCTTCGCGACCCATTCGCTCGTAACCAGTATTTATCTTCATCAAATAATCAATAAACTCATCTTCTGGTTTCGCGCCGATTGTAATTAAAAACTCCTTATAATCATCCCCGTAGGGCAGAGTATAGTCTTCATAGCCCTTGAAGTAATCTTCATCATCAAATTGCGTTCCCCATGTGGTATCACGATTGTCTTCATGTTCTTGTTCATAATCCATTTCGTGAACTACAATATTGTGCAGCTTTGACTGTATTCTATTTATCAAATCTGATTTAAAAACAATAGGGTTGTTTTCCAAATACTCGTCAAGGTGTACCCAACTCATTTCTTCGGCACTGACGCCAGATTTTTGAAGCAGTCTTTTAAGGTCTTGAGCAGGCATTTTTGAGCCCATTTTTTCTTCAACGACGCGAAGCATATGAGAATAAAAAGACTTGGACTTTTTATTTTCTTCAACGGTGTTTTGAGCCTGCTTGTACCACATAATTACTCCGATGATGCTGGGACTTTTTTGTCTCCTTTTTTAAGCCACTTCTTAAATTCAGAAATGTTCATTTCTGTAACTTTCCCGCATTTCCAGTCTTTTGGATAATTGGAGAGATATAATTCTTTTGCTTGCTTTAAGGTGTCGCACCCCATAACACATTTATGCTCATCAAAGTCGCCATCAGAATTCAGTTGATCTACGATAAAAACTTTATCGGCGTCAAGATTTCCCCCAAGGAACATATCAATAGCATCGCCATCAGCCCCTACTGTTCCCATGATTCGGCCATAATCACACTCCATCTTTCGGCTCCATTCTTTGCCGTCCTTGCCCTTGCCTGATCGAGTTGAGCCTTTGGGATATTCTATCCAAACCTTGATACCATCTATGTCAACTTTGCCTCGTCCCTCCTTGGAAAGCGCGTATCTTGCAGAGGCTCCTCTAATTGAAAGGAAATCTCCGCTGCCATCATTTGGCGCGGCAATCTCAAGTTGACCAGTGTAATCGAAGGCAGGGGTAATGCCAGGTGAGTTTAGCGTCATAATTTGGCCACCATGACATGCTATCACTTTCGTGGCACCTGGATCATATCCTTGAGTGCGCATCCAATCGCCTAATTCATCATGCCTAATTGACCCCGCTGCCCCACCATCAAAATACATAGCTCCGTCTTGTGCGGGCGAGCCATGAATAATCAGATATTGCTGGCCATTTGAATCTCTAAAGAATACAGGCTGGCTGCTATTCATAAAATTACTAACAACTTCTTGAACACTATCTCCGCCTGCTTCAATAAGCATTTCCTGGCCGCTTCCTAAATGAGCGGGGCCAGATTGGTTTCCAAGAACTGGAGCGTCAACAGATGCCAACTGAGCAAGTTTGTACCACATAATTAACCCAAGCTGATATAACAGCTTATAACATGTTAAATTCAATTAAAAAATTGAATCAGCCTAGATAATTATAGGCTAAAAATAAACATTCTTAGAAAAAAACATTATGTGGTACAGAAGCATCAAAAAAGCGGGATATAGCACAGAGCTTGCTTATTTGAGAGATTATGTACGAGAGGGAACCAATCCTTATGATTATGCCTTTCTTGTGGATAATTTTTTGGATTCTCACGAAGAATACCGATTAGACCCAAGCATCATGGAGGACGTGGAAGATTACCCAGATGAACGAGGCTATACATGGTTGAACAATGCGCCTGATGATTATCGCAAAGCATTTGTTAGTTTTTTAAATGACTCTCGCGAAAGATACCAATATGATAATTCAAATGCATACGAAAGTCCTGCATATAATTCATTAGAATATCAGAGAGCGCTCAGGCCCGACTGGCTTGTGCATTTCACGGAAAATGCAAGAGATATCGAAAATGAAGGATTTAAATATGGTCATCCTGACATTGAGGGAGTTCATCTATCAACCTGGAAGGAAGACCGCATGGAAGACCCAGGTTATAATTTTGCATTTCAAGTGGATTCAAATGACGCTGAGCACACTGCTTTTACAGGGCAGTATGGAAACGAAGCAGTTGTGTTTTATAGCGGAGGAATTCTTTTCGATCATCATGGTGATCAGCAATCCCAAGTTATTGTTTGGGGGCCAAGCGTAAACAAGGGAATGATTTTCCCGATGAAAAAAGAAGTTTATGGTAACTGGATGGTTGAGGATTATACAGGAAGAGAATTAGTAGCTGGAAAAACATATTCAGAAGCTGTTCAATTTATTAAAGAGAACTGGAGAATGTTAAAATCAACAAGGGAAAAGAAAACAGAAAGACAGTCAATCGTTTAATTTTGAGCCCAGTCTAATAATCGAGGATCAACTTTTTCGCCACTTTGATGAGCAGAAAGTATCTGTTGCTTATGATGAATATCCCAGTCAGGCGTCGAATAAACACCTAAAAGATTATCTCCCCAGTCAAAATTTACCGCTGGTATAACATCCCAGTTTAAATGATCAACATATTCGGGGAAAATTCCAACACTTTCGTGATGCACATTTCCCCAGTTTTTTGACTGAGCAAAATCTGGTATTTTAACGCCGTGATATCCCTTGCCTTTAATAAGATTAAAAACATCATGCATGTGATAAGCTGGGTTAGATTCATCGCCTTCTAAATACTCAGTAGTATCAAAAATATTCAAAGGCTTTTGAGGATGCCCAATAAAAAGCCTGCCTGGCATTTTGTAATTCTTGGGGCGGACAATCTCGTCACCATCAACATATTCTGTGTTAATCCAAAAATCTTCTTCTGGGTCGTATCCCAGCGATCTTAAATATTCCCGCATCTCTCCATGTGTTGCATGGCGATCTTTTATACGATAGTTTTTAAGCTCACCATTCGGATATAATTCTTCATCAGTAGGATAGCCATATCCCATTTGTTTCAAAAGTGCAACGTCCGTGCCCCGATGATATCGAAAGTGAGAATATGGCTCGTGATCCTCAGCCCATTTGTCAAGAGAAAAACCCGATTGCGCTCCTGAAGCTGGAATGTAATTTTGTGCTACAGCTGGATTATTTGCTGTCCATATAATGTTATCATATGCGCCGCCTTTAAGCGGACCTTCAAAGTTTTCAGCCGTGCCGTGGAAAAAAGTGTCTTGCATAATCGAAGACAAATCGCGATTGTAACGCGATTTGTTCAATGACTCAGATGCTGACCTATACCACACATTAAATGAATTCGGCGTGGTGGCAAAACAGCCCTTTCAGTCTTGAACTTTGATAACCTTACCGTAAATCTTGTTTAAAGTGGTCCAGCCATTAATTTTTCCATGATTGTTGCCAATCTGATAAATATAATCATCGCCTTCTTGCTTTTTGGCCTTAATTAAATGCGTGTAATAGTATGAGCCAACTTTGCAAAACACTGCATCCCCGACTTGAATGTCATCGTGACTAAGCACAGGTGAATACGTGCATTTTTGTCTATGTTTGATTTTCGGGGTCATAGAATTTCCGCTTTCTCTAAAGCTGACGTTTTCGCCAGACCTTAACCGCTCAATATACGCTTCTCTGCCGTGTGCCATTTTTACTTCAATTTAAATTCAATTGGGGGGTAATGCTTCAAGTCCGTTATAAAGAGTTTCGCCTTTGTGCCAAAGTTCTGTCCCGTCAGGAAACTTTAATACAGTATGGCCATCGATAACTTCTGTGGTGTAGCTGTCGTCAGTCGGGGAACTCGAAAGCCACTCCAACTGACTATTATACATAAGAAAATACATTGGAATGCTATCAAATTCAACCCAAGAGGCGGTGTATCCCCGTCTAGTGCAGGGATACACTTTGCCCCATTTGTGATCGACATTATCAACCCTAATTACTTTGCCCATGGTCCCCGCAGGAATCATAATTTCCTTTGTCACCTGGGCATCGTATCTTGTCTTTACTCTATCACCAATAGAGTATTTGGACTTCATGCCATGTACTCCGATGCGATAGTTTCAAGCATTTGAGGGGTGTCATTTTCCACAGAGAAAACGACATCGGCCTCTTCAGGCGAGTCAACGATCACGCCTCTAGCAGACGCATGAATTCTAAGCAGATCATACATATTGGGCTTGTTTAGGCTAGTCATTGACTGCAATGTTGCATTAATGCCCCTCTTATTGCCCTCAACATGATTGGCCGAGAAGTTATTATGCTTTAATGACAAATCGCACCAAATAACTTGTCTTTCAACCACGTCGATGATCAGCGGCACAGCAATGCGCATGTCAGCGGTGATATCAAACCTGTTCTGAACAGTCTTGGGTTCAAAAATTTCCCCCGACTGAGGACTTTCGCGCAGCATCCAGCCAGCAAAGCACTCAGGAAGTTCGACGAAATTTTCGCCCCTATACACATTGAGAGTCATAACAATATATCGCGCACCAGACTCAGCAATCTTAGACAAAGAAATGTCTATAAACTCACTGGCTCCATCGGGAGCGTCAACGATATCCCCGCTATGACAACCACCCAATCCTCGCAAATTGTAGTAAGACAAAACATCAATGTAGTTAAAATCCTTGTCGAATGTCGAAGCCGATAAGTCAATGTCCGTGCGGCCATTGCCGTTTATCCACCAAACAAAGAATCTCAATGTGTCCTTGTTGCTTTCCAAATCAACTTTGCTACCGCGAACAAGAGTTTTTAAAGCCTTCGATGCTGATCGTTGAGAAAACGGAAGCAAATAATTCTTTAAGCCTTCATCCACATAAACATTTCCGAGCGACGGCATTGCGGAAAATCTTTGTGACAGAGCTTCTTCGCAAGTTCTTACAAATGCAAAACAAATCGCTTCAGAAATGACAGGGAGATCATTGTCAATCATCTTTGCTTTTGCTACATTTCCCTTAGGGAAGAAAACACGAAGCTTAGATTCATTGTTTCTTGAAGCAAAGTGCTGTCGCACTTGCAAAAGAACGGGAGTTGATATTTGCTCAACAACACTAGAAAACGCAGACACGATTTCCACACGCTGATCAAATGTTGAAATTCTCACCAAGTGGTCTAATCGGCGGGCAAGTTCTCCAGGTCGCTTAACCAACTTTCTTACGGCTGTGCTAATGTCCCGATCAAGCAATGACTTTTCAACCACACTATTAAATGTTTCTACTTTTTCATTGTTGCGAAGAATTCTAAAAGCTTCATAGGCCTTGGGGAATCTGTCTGCATATTCGCCAACGTGAAGTTTTTCGCCAAGGCGAATCCAACGATTCTTCCACTTTAGCATGTCCTCAACGGGATGTACTGTCCTTGAAAGCAATGACAATAAAAGAGCCCTCTCTGATCGCTTGAAATTTCTAAATTTGCAAGCCTTAGCCAAAGAAACATCACCATTGGACATTGCTACTGCCAATCTTAATACATCCGTGGGAGTACTAAAATATCTAAACAAATATTCTGTGGCAACATCAGGAGATTCGACCAAAAACATGATCAAGTTTGCAACGTAAGCGCGATTTTCCTTCTGAGGAATTTCAGAAGGCATCATGTCAATATCCAGTCCGTAATATCTAAGATACCAATCAATGTCTTCCTTATCCTGAGCCGACAGTGACGTATTGGAACCTAAAATTTGAGCAAACAATGACTTGAATTCTTCTTCGTTTCCCAAATCAATTACCGTAAGATTTGAGTCTTCGGCAATGGGAAGCCGCTCTTTCTTTCTGTATTCGGGCATGATGGTCCCTGAAGACCAATAATGTATCATTGCATTGATAAAAAGCTCTGCTTCGCTCGCTTCCATTACTTGATCGGGGAAATTGGGATACATCGGATTGTAATCACGATGTGCTCCACGAGCATATCGAAAGATCGGCATAAAGTTGTCATAGAAATCAGACAGCTGCTTTAGGGACAATCCCTGAAGAGCCTCAAAAAGATTCTTCGAGAATGTATAACCAAGGGTCTCTACATTTTTGACAATAGATGCAACATGTGCAACGTTGGTGACAGAATCACTTTGAGCAACATACGGAACACAAATCTTGTTCCGTCTTCGGATATAAATTGAGTTATTCATGATTTTGGAAAGCGGTGGAGCTGATTATCTACCAATGAATTTTTAGAAGGAAGCTCCACCATAGCCAATATATTTTACGGAAATTAATCACCCTAGTTTTCTATGGAGTAGCTCGCCTGGCGGCAAGCCGATAATTTTTAGAAGGAAGGATGATCGTAGCCGTATCTTTAATACGAATGAAAATCTCAAAAAGTTTCTTGTTTTAGAATTTTGTTGAAAAATTAATTTTTATGTCCGTGCCATTTTCGCGTGAAAAGGCTCCCGAGCGCTCTCTGCGAAAAAATTGGATTTCCAACTTGGTATTAA
>Ga0209990_10000352_pt1 | contig 45266 bp, 29 predicted proteins | sample NOAtaG_6_FD_187304 | JGI IMG/M metagenome (GOLD analysis project Ga0209990, IMG submission 187304) | Freshwater lake microbial communities from Lake Erie, under a cyanobacterial bloom - NOAA_Erie_Diel5S_2200h metaG (SPAdes) (version 2) | ecosystem: Environmental > Aquatic > Freshwater > Lake ...
ACAACTCCGCGACAATGTGCTGTACGTCAGCGGCCTGCTGGATGCCACCATGGGTGGTCGAGGGGTCATGCCCTATCAGCCACCGGACATCTGGGAGCCCGTCGGTTATGAAAACAGCAACACCCGATTTTATATGCAGGAACATGGCAGTGCGCTCTACCGCCGCAGCGTTTATTGCTTCATCAAACGCACGGCGCCGCCACCGTTCATGACAAATTTCGACGCACCAAACCGCGAACAGTTCTGCAGTCGCCGCGAACGCAGCAACACTCCGCTGCAGGCATTGCAGCTGATGAACGACGTGCAGCATTTTGAAGCTGCCAGAGTCCTCGCGGAACGACTGCTGCAATCCACCGGTGATGACACCGCTCGCATCACCCTGCTGCATCGCACTGTGCTGGCCCGAAAACCCGCTGAACAGGAATTGCCAATCCTCCAGCAGGCCCTGAACACTCAGCGAAAACACTTTGAAACTCACCCCGAAAAAGCAGCCCTCGTGATTCAAAACGGGGAAGCCGCCGTCGCCGCACAGCTGCCCGCTGTGGAACTGGCCGCGTGGACCATGCTCTGCAATCTGGTACTGAATCTCGACGAAACTGTCTGCCGCAACTGAACTTTGAAAGCCGAACCATGTTTCGAACAACCTGCCTGCTGACACTTCTGCTTGGCTGGCTGCTTACGCCGGCCACCAGCACTGCTCAGTCGCCCGCTGCACAGTCCTCACCTCGTCGGCCCAATATTGTCTTCATCTTCTGCGACGACCTGACGTGCCAGGCCATCAGTGCCTACGGTGAAAGTCGACACCTTCTGGAAACACCCCATATCGACAAACTGGCCGCACAGGGTGCCCGCTTTGATCGCTGTCTGGTCACAAATTCCATCTGTGGCCCCAGTCGGGCAACAATCCTGACCGGCAAATACTCCCACCGCAACGGCTTCTACAACAACAGCAACTGCACCTTCGACAGCTCACAGACAACTTTCCCCAAACTGCTGAAAGCTGCCGGATATCAGACTGCCATGATCGGCAAATGGCACCTCGTCTCGGACCCCACCGGATTCGATCACTGGCAAATTCTGCCCGGCCAGGGGCTCTACTATAACCCACCGATGATTCGCAACGGCGAAAAAGTCAAACTCAACGGCTACACAACCGACCTGATCGCTGATCTGTCGATTGACTGGCTGAAGCAGCGGGATCGCACAAAACCGTTTCTTCTGATGAGCCAGCACAAAGCGCCACATCGCGAATGGGCACCCGCGCTTCGGCACCTCGGCTGGGACAACGATCGGGTGTATCCCGAGCCCCCCACATTGTTCGACGATTTTGCAGGTCGCAGTCGCGCAGTCTCCGATCACGACATGGGACTTGATCGAACCTTTACGGAACTGGACGCCAAACTGCGTCCCGCACCCAATATGTCTCCTGAACAACTGCAGCAGTGGAACGCCTGGTACGGACCTCGAAATGAAAAATTTCTGGCAGCAGGACTGCAGGGCAGGGAACTTGTCCGCTGGAGATACAACCGCTACATGCATGACTACCTCGCCTGCGTAAAAGCGGTCGATGAAAATGTCGGACGACTGATGCAGACCCTTGAGGATGAGGGGGAAGCCGACAACACGGTGGTCGTGTTTACCAGCGATCAGGGATTCTTCCTCGGAGAACACGGCTGGTTCGATAAACGCTGGATCTTCGAAGAATCACTCCGCACACCAATGATGGTGCGGTGGCCGGGCGTTGTGAAACCAGGGTCCGTGCAGAAGGAAATCGTTTCACTTGTTGACTTTGCTCAGACTTTCCTCGATATCGCCGGACTCCCGCAGCCGGCCGATATGCAGGGACGCAGCCTGCTGCCGATTCTGCAGGGGCAGACCCCGGCGGACTGGAGAACCAGCCTTTACTATCACTATTACGAATTCCCTGTCCCGCATCGGGTGCGGCCACATATGGGCGTTATCACCGATCGCTACAAACTGGTGCACTACTACAAGCCGGATATCGACGAATGGGAACTGCTCGATCGACAACAAAACCCTGAGGAGACCAGGAACTACTACGGGGATCCGGAGTATGCTCAGGTGGTACAGGAACTGCAGGCCGAACTGCAGCGGTTGCGTGAGCAAGTCGGTGACACCGCTGAGGTTCCGCGATCCGCCTACGGCAACCAGCCGTTTGACGGAGAGGCCATCAGCCCGCAAAAGAAACCCGGGACAGCTAAAAAACAGGGCAAACAGCCGTGAATTCCGGAGTCGCTGAATGTCGCTTGTGATCCGCATCACACTGATCGTCTTCACGGTCCTGATCAGGCCTGTGGCAGGACAGACAGACCCCGATTTTGACCGGGATGTTGCTCCCGTCCTGCTCAGTCGCTGCCTCGAATGTCACCAGAACAACAATCCCTCCGGTGGCCTGTCGCTGGAAACTGCCGCTGATCAGCGACGCGGTGGAGACAGCGGTCCGGCACTGATTCCAGGAAATGCAGCCGGCAGCCTGCTGCTGGCTCGAGTCCTTGCAGCTGAAATGCCGCCGCCTGCCAACGGCCACGCTCGTCCGCTTCCCCCGCCGGAAGTGGATGTGCTCAGACGCTGGATTGATCAGGGTGCCAAAGTTCCCGCCGGTCGCGTGCTGGATCTCTTCGAAAAAACTCTGACCAGCCGCGGCGGTCGTGACTGGTGGTCACTGCAGCCCCTGAAGACGGCTCAGCCACCGCAACCGTCTGCTGTCCCCTGGAACACCTGGCAATCGCATCCCATTGATCGATTCCTTGCGGCTGGACTGCAGCAACATCAATTGACACCTGCCCCGGCGGCAACAGCACGGGAACTGGTGAGAAGGCTGAGCTGGGTGGTAACCGGACTGCCACCGCTGCAATCCGACATGGAACTGGCTGCTGCCGCAGACAGGGCAGGGCAGGGGGGGCTGACTGCCGTTCAGTATCAGCAACTGGTTGACCGCCTGCTCGCATCGCCGCACTATGGTGAACGCTGGGCCAGACACTGGCTGGATGTGGTACGCTATGCCGACACCAGTGGCTATGAACGCGACCAGCCCAAACCATTTGCCTGGAAGTATCGAGACTGGGTCGTGCAGGCACTGAATGCAGATCTTCCCTGGGATCAGTTTGTCCGCCTGCAGCTGGCAGGAGACGAAGTCCCGAATCGCAGCGAACAGACTGTGATTGCCACCGGATTTCTGCGACTGGGCACATGGAACGATGAGCCGAACGACCCTGAGGACTACGTTTATGAACGACTTGAAGATCTGGTACACACGACGTCCTCCGCCTTTCTGGGACTGACGGTCAAATGTGCACGCTGCCACGATCACAAATTCGATCCGATTCCCCAGTCCGATTATTATCGATTTGCTGCAGCCTTCTGGCCGGGGCCACTGAAAGCCGGAAGTCGCACGCTGCTGGGTGGACCGGATGCAGCAGCACTGGGATATCCCGAAGTACTGGGATGGACTGACCTCACCAGACAGCCCCAGCCACTGCATGTTCTGAAAAACGGCGAGCGTCACAGGCCATTGCAGGCTGTTTCCGCAGGTCCGCTCAGTTGCCTGCCAGCCCCAGGCCGCAGTGATTTTGCTGCGGCGGACACGGGCAGCACCACCAGGCTCAGACTGCAGCTGGCGGACTGGATTGCCAGCCCGCAGAACGCACTTGCCGCGCGAGTTATTGTCAACCGACTCTGGATGCACCACTTCGGTGAAGGGCTCGTTCGCAGCACCAGCAACTTCGGCTTCACCGGCGATCAGCCCAGCCATCCTGAGCTGCTGGACTGGCTCGCCCGCGAACTGCTCCGCAGTGGTGGCAGCCTGAAGCACATGCACCGCCTGATACTGACCTCCGCCGCATGGAGGCAGTCAGCGCAGCATCCGCAGGAACAGCACTGCAGTTCCATCGACGCCGGTAACCGATGGCTGTGGCGAGCCAATCGGCGAAGGCAGGACGCCGAATCCCTCCGGGATGCGTTTCTGGTCGCGTCCGGAGAACTGGATCGGCGAACAGGAGGCCCCGGTTTCGTGCCCACTCTCAGCACGGACGCCCTCGAAGGCCTCTCGAAAAAAGATGCCGCATGGACAGCATCACCACCGGCAGAACAACTGCGCCGCAGTCTCTACATGTATCTGCAGCGCAGTTTGCAGCCACCTATGATGACCACCTTCGATCAGTGCGACACCACCATTTCCTGCGGGCGCCGAGATGTCTCAATCGTTGCCCCTCAGGCGCTGACACTGCTGAACAATCAGTTTATGCACCAGCGTGCCGCAGCACTGGCTGCCACCACGGCCCCCGTCCCCGGACAGGCCGCCCAGGTCCGGCACATCTGGCAGGCAATCCTGCAGCGTCAGCCTGACGAGCAGGAACTGTCCGACAGCCTCCAGCACCTCGCAACTCAGAAACGTCTCCTTGCCGAAAGCCTCCGGACCGCGGCAGCAGGCAAGCAGAACTCACTCCCCGCACGCGTTGCCCCGGCTGTTGCAGCGGTCTGCCGACAAATCGCCGCCCCGGCGGAACAAGTGCCCCTCGCAACCGAAGTGCGGCTGCTGCTGGACGCATCCACAGGAATCCAGCTGTCCCCGGACGGATCCGTCGAACTCTGGCTCAGCCGTGATACCACCGGGCGAACTGCCACCCAGCCTGTACCCGCACGACGGCCAATGCTCAGCAAACTGCCGGGAAACAACCATGCCGCTGTGGAGTTCAACGGACGCGACAGCTTCCTGCAGCTTGGCACTGGACTGCTGGATCAGGATGAGTTCACCGCGTTTGCCGTCGCGACCGATCGCGCCGCCGCAGGACACCGGGAACTGCTGTCGAACTGGAGCGGCCGCGATGGTAACTCCACCGAATCCCTGTTCGTGGGACTCACTGGCGAACGAGCCTTCCGCCTGAGCGACGCGCTGTCCGGAGTTGGCGAATTGCAGCAGGGCGATCAACCATTCCTGCTGACGGCTGCCAATGGTCCCAACGGTGCTGTGCTGTTCCAGGGACTGCGACAGGCTGCCTTCCAGTCAGCCAGACTCCCCCCCAGACGCCTTGATACACCGTGGGTCATTGGGCAGCAGGGGAATATCGCGGGCGAGTACTGGCACGGACACCTCAGCCTGCTGGTGGTCTTCGAGCGTCAGCTGAATCCGGATGAACGGCTGGCTGTGCAGACTGCCATCAGCAGCAGGTTCAGTATGCCGCTGCAGGCACAGCCCACCGCAGAGCCCGCCAGTCCCGAGCAGCTGGCACTCGCATCATTGTGCCTGGTACTGCTCAACACAAATGAATTTGCCTTCATCGACTGACTGAACTTCCGTCAAACAGCATCAGCCGACGGTGGCAGATTCAGTGACTCACAATCCAGCCTGAACAGGCGACGCGCATTGCCCGTCGTGATTTTTGCCATTTCCTCCATCGACATGCCATGAACTTCCGCCAGACAGGCACATGTGTCGGCAACCCACGCAGGTTCGTTGCGTTTGCCTCGGTACTGCTGAGGGGCCAGATACGGAGCATCCGTTTCGATCAGCAGCCGATCCAGCGGGACCTGAGCTGCCACCGCTCGCAATTCATCATTCCTGCGATACGTCAGCATACCACTGAAGGACAGAAACATTCCCATCTGCAGACATTCAGTCGCTGTCGCTTCGCTGCCGCAGAACGAATGCATCACACCCCGCAAAGGAGCAGTCTCCGCTGACTCACGCAGCACCTCCAGAACTTCAGCCTCAGCCTCACGACAGTGCACGACAAATGGCTTGTCACACCGACGGGACAACTGAATATGTCGTCGAAACGAATCGTACTGCAGATCCAGTGGGACGTCTTTCCAGTAGTTATCAAGACCCGTCTCGCCAATCCCCACGACCCGCGGATGAAATGCCAGTTCCTCAATCCGCTCCCAGTCCCCCGGCCGAATCTCATGAGTATGGTTCGGATGTACTCCCACCACGGCCGAAATTCCAGGATACCTGTTGGACAGGAGGACTACGGCCTGACTGGTGGCGGCGGAAATGCCGATCGCCAGCAACTGCACCACCCCGGCGGCTGCAGCACGCCCCAGCACCTCTTCAAAATCCTGACGAAACGAATCAGATTCGGGATGACAGTGGGTATCGACCAGAACAGAGGCCATAGGGAATTCCGAAACTGAATGGACGGGGCTCGATTTACAGGGTGTCTGCGGCTATCCGCTGCAACAGAACATCATCCACAATCGTCCCTTTGGGCAGCAGCTTCAACTTCTCCGTGATGCGAATCACCCGTGCCTCATTATGGGGAATACCAAGTCCCTGCAGGCGATGTGCGACCGCCCGACGACCACTGTGCCTTCCCAGCACCAGCCGTATCTCATCACCGCCTACCGTTTCAGGCCGGAACGGCAGATAGGTGTCCGGATTCTTCAGCAGTCCGTCCTGATGAATTCCCGCTTCAGTCGCAAAAATGTTCGCTCCGCCAACAGGTTTCATCAGCGGCAGACCGACCCCTGTGAGCTCTGCCACCAGACGACACAGGGGGGCCAGCATCCGAGTATCAACACGGTGGGTCCGCCCGTACTGCTCCTGATGGAGTGTCAGTGCCATCACGACCTCCTCCAGCGAAGCATTTCCCGCCCGTTCGCCGATTCCATTCACAGTGCACTGCACCACATTGGCGCCTTCTGCGATACACGCCAGAGTATTGGCGACAGCCAGACCCAGGTCATTGTGAAAATGGACCGCCAGCAGAGCCCGCTGCAGCTCCGGCACTCCGTCCTGAATCCGCCGAATGAAGTCCCGTGATTTTTCCGGAGTCAGCAGCCCCACCGTATCAGGAAAGCCAATTGTCGTCGCCCCCGCGCGAATAGCCTCACGATAGCACTCGCACAAAAAGTCGACTTCCGTGCGGCTGGCGTCTTCAGGACTGAACGCCACAATCCGAAACTTCTCCGCCGCGTATCCGACTGTGTCGGAAATCAACTGCAGAATCTCACTCCGACTCTTCCCAAGCTTGTAAGTGCGATGCAGCGGACTGGTTCCGCAGAACAGACTGACCCCGCGTTTGTGCACCGGGTTTCCATCCAGAGCGCGATCTGCCGCGTCAATGTCACTGCGTACCGTCCGACAAAGCGCTGTCAGCACCGGGCCCCGCACCCGACCCACCATCAGTCGAATGGCTTCCACATCCGCTTCCGAACTGGCCGGAAAACCGGCATCCAGAGAATGTACACCGGCCTTTTCCAGGGCCAGCGCGATCCGCAACTTCTCATGCGGCTCCAGCGTGGCACCCGGCATCTGCTCACCATCCCGCAGAGTTGTGTCGCTGAACAACACCACACCACCGCGACGATGACGCGCTATGATCGCCTCACGAAGCCTGTCCTCCAGACGCTGACGAAATGTGCGTACCCTGCGGTCTTCCGACACAGCAAACTCCCTTCCCTGAGCAGACTTCCTCGAATCAGCTATCCCCGCGACGCTTTCCCCGACGACGACCACTCTGCTCACCCAGTGACGAGCGTCGCCGCAGCATGTGATGGTAATGCTGAGCAAATCGATGAGCCTCATCGCGAATGTACTGCAGCAGACGCAGAGCCCACGAATGACGGCTCAATCGATGCGGCTCCGCTGCACCCGGCACATAAATCTCCTCCTCACGCTTCGCCAGTGACACCGTGGGCGGTGGAGTAATGCTGAGCAGCTGAAATGTTTCCATCACCGCATTCAACTGCCCCTTGCCACCATCTACGAGCAGCAAATCCGGAAAGACATCGCCCTCCTCATTCAAACGCGAAAAACGACGAGTAATCACTTCACGCATCGACGCAAAATCATCCACACCTTCGACAGTCTGAATCCTGAACTTCCGGTAACCCGGCTTGAAGGGCAATCCATCAATAAACTGCACCAGACTGGCCACCGTTTCGCTGCCCTGCAGATGAGCAATGTCCAGCCCCTCAATACGGCGGGGAATCTCAGACAGACCCAGCAATTTCCGCAAACCCTCCAGACCCTTCCGCGGATCCGTGTAGAACACCTCCGGTTGCGCATGACTCTCAAGGTCTCCCCGCAGATTCAGACTCTCCAGAGCCTGAATCTCATCCCGTATCCTCGCTGCCTTCTCAAAACGCAGCTCGCGGGAAGCCTGCTTCATCGACTCCTCCATCTCCTTGAGCAGCGCCGGACGGCCACCATCAAGAAATAATCGCAGCCGACGGATGTCCTCACGATACTCCTCACGACTGATCCTCAGATTGCATGGCGCAGTGCACTGATTAATACTGGCCAGCAGACAGGGCCTGAACCAGCGCCAACGCTCGTCCTTCTCATCAATGTCCAGCGAACACGTCCTGAATCGAAAAATCTTCTGCAGCACCGCTATCGTGCCACGCAACTGACCCGCACTGGTGAACGGACCATACAATCGCACTCCCGACGTTTCCGGCTGACGAGTAAACTCAACACGCGGAAAATCTTCCCGCGTCGTAATCTGCAGATACGGAAAAGTCTTGTCGTCCTTCAGCAGAGAATTGAAACGAGGCTGTATGTCCTTGATCAGCCGCGCCTCCATCAGCAACGCATCTACCTCACTCTCCGCCTCGATGAAATCCACATCTCGAATTTCCAGCACCAGATCGGCCGTCCTGCGATCCGCCTCCGCCGCCGCCGTAAAATAACTCGAAGCACGGTTCCGCAGATTCACGGCCTTGCCAACATAAATCACTCGCCCTTCACCATCCTTCATCAGGTACACACCCGGACCAGTCGGAAATCGACGCACCTTCTTTCGAGGAGTGAGTGCGTCACCGTCCACGCTGTCCTCAAATCCCTCCTGATCTCGGTCTTCTCCGGCTGCCATAACCTGATCTTCCGTCCAGCAATTGCCCCTGGCACTGACACGGCAAAAATCGCCCTCGTTCAGCTCCCGAAGTACATTTTCCGGGGTATTGTAGCGAAACTTTCAGGGTCGTGGCGGCATTCCCGCAGATATCGGGCCATTGGCCACCAAAACTGAAAGTGATCGATTTTCGCATCGCTGGATGTTGAATTTATACCGGGTTTCCGTAGTTTAGTGTCAGTTGACGGTGGCCGAAACGGGGGGTTTCGGCGGAACAGAGTCAATTTGTGCCGATGATGGCCGATGGAAACTGAAAGGCTGGGTCATATGAAGATGATGCGTTCTCTTGCTGCACTGGTGCTGCTGGCTGTTGTGTCAATTACTGTGGGTTGCGGTGGTGGCGAGCAGACTGGTGCTGCCGGCGGCGGTGCTGCAGCTGGCTCCGGCGTTGCTGGTGGTGCACCGGCTGCCCCGGCTGAAACTCCGGCTGCTCCAGCTGACGCTGCTCCGGCAGACGCTGCTCCGGCAGACGCTGCCCCAGCTGACGCTGCTCCTGCAGAAGGCGAAAAGCCCGCTGACGCTGCTCCGGCTGCCGCTCCTGCCGAAGGCGAAAAGCCCGCTGACGCTGCTCCGGCTGCTGACGCTCCGGCTGCTGACGCACCGAAGGCTGAATGATCGCGTTCTCGGTTCAGTTCAAACAGGAAGCCCGACTGCTCTCGCAGTCGGGCTTCTTTCGTTGTGGATCTTCCCGACTTCCGTGTCAGACTTCCCGACCGCGTTTTTTGGCGGCCTTGCCGGCCGATTTGCTGACCGCCTTCCCGGCAGCTTTCTTCGCAGCCTTCTTCACGGCCTTTTTGGCCCCCCGAGCCGCACCGCCACGACGCCCAGCCGACTTGCCACCACTGGCCACCCGGGCCGCCAGCCATTGCAGCGCCTGCTCCATCGTGACAGAGGCCGGATCCGTCTCCTTCGGTACAGTGGCATTCACAGAGCCGTGCTTAACGTACGGACCGTAACGCCCCTCGAAGATCTGCACCGGAGCCTGATCTTCCGGATGCGGCCCCAACTCCTTCAATGCCACCGGCGCAGATTTGCGGCGCGTATTCCGCAACATTTCAACAGCAACATCCAGCGGCACATTCAGCACGCTGTACGTTTCACCATCATGCTCAAACTGATGCGTTTTGCGATCAAAACCCGCAAACACCTTATCGTGAGTCACATACGGGCCGAACATGCCAATCCCGGCATTCACAACCTTCCCCGTCAGCGGATGTTTGCCCAGCTGCCGCGGCAGCGCCAGCAATTCCAGTGCAGTGGGCAGATCCAGACTGTCGGTGCTGATAAAGTTGGGCACACTGCAGTACTTCGGCTTCTTTCCATCCTCAGTGACATCCCCCATCTGCAGATAGGGGCCCCGCGGGCCTCGCTTCAGATAAATCGGCAGACCTTCCTCTGGATGCATACCGATCGCCGTCGGGCCACGCTGTTTTTCATCCAGCAGGCGATCGGCGACTTCGTTCGTAATCTCACCCGGAGCAATCGTGTCGGGAATCGAAGCGGTCAGCTTTTCCTCCCCGCGAGTCTTTTCGAAATACGGGCCATAACGACCGACTCGGACCGCCGCATCCAGACCGTCAATCGACAGCGTACAGGCATCGCGAGGATCAATATCCCCGTCCCGCTGCTTCACCTGCTCATCAAGCCCCTCACGGCCATTGTAAAACTCACGCAGATAAGGCAGACGTTCTGCCGATCCCGTCGCAATATCATCCAGCTTCTGCTCCATCTGTGCCGTAAAGCCCAGATCCACAAGACGCGGAAAGTAGTTTTCCAGCAGTCGCGTGACTGCCATCGCCGTAAATGTCGGAATCAGCTGATTGCCATTCTTCCGCACATAGCCTCGATCAACAATCGTGCTCAAAATGCTGGCGTATGTGCTGGGTCGACCAATTCCTTCCGATTCCAGCGTCCGCACCAGAGTCGCCTCGGTGAAACGTGCCGGAGGCTTGGTTTCGTGAGCATTGGCTTCCGCCTGCTGCAGAGCCAGTCGATCCTGCTCACGCATCGTCGGCAGGGTCGAATCCTGATCCTCAATTGCCGCATCAGGATCATCGCTGCCTTCCACATAGGCACGGAAGAAACCAGGGAATTCCACCGTCCTGCCCGTCGCCCGGAACTCGGCATCGCCCGCCGCAATCGTGACTGTATCAAACCGCAGCAGCGCGTCGGCCATCTGTGTTGCCATCGTCCGCTTCCAGATCATCTGGTACAGACGGTACTCAGGCCCGGACAGTCCGAGCTCTTCGGCTGTGCGCATGTCAGTACCGGCCGGGCGAATTGCCTCGTGAGCCTCCTGGGCTCCTTTGGTTTTTGTTGAAAACTGCCGCGGCTCCGGACTGAGATAGCTGCGACCATAAAGATCATCCACCCGCCCCCGAGCGGCGCGAATCGCTTCACCGCTCAGATTGACACTGTCCGTTCGCATGTAGGTGATATGGCCCTCCTCATACAGACGTTGTGCGATCTGCATGGTCTGGCGAGCGGACAGCCCCAGCTTTCGATTGGCTTCCTGCTGCATGGTACTGGTTGTGAACGGAGGGTATGGGCGGCGAACCTGCTGCTTCTGCTCGACCGCACTCACCACCCACGGCAGCTTTTCGATCTGCTGCACCGTGGCCCGCGCCTGCTCTTCGGACAGCAACAGCACATCCGCACCAGCCTTCAGGCGTCCGGTCTGCTCGTCAAAATCCCTGCCCGACGCAATGCGACGTCCACCCAGCGCCTGCAGCAGAGCCTCGAAGGGCACTCCCGAGTCGGCAGTCAGACGCGCCTTAATGTCCCAGAATCGACCACTGCGAAACTTCATTCGCTCAATCTCGCGATTGACCAGCAGTCGCACCGCAACACTCTGCACCCGCCCGGCTGACAGGCCCCGCGCAATCTTCTTCCACAGCAGAGGACTGAGCGTGTAACCATACAAACGGTCCACAACTCGCCGGGTTTCCTGAGCCTGCACCAGATTCTCGTCCACCTGCCGAGTGTTTCGGATGGCCTCGAGAATCGCCGGCTTTGTGATCTCAGAAAATGTCATGCGGCTGACAGGAACCGTTGGCTTCAGTACCTGCACCAGATGCCAGCCAATACTTTCCCCTTCACGGTCCTCGTCAGTCGCCAGCACCAGTTCGCTGACTTTTTTCAGGCCGTCCTTGAGTTCCGTGATCAGCTTCTTTTTTTCGGCCGGCACCACATACAGCGGATCAAAGTCGTCGTTGACGTTGACTCCCAGAGTCGCCCATGACTCCTTCTTCAGCGCAGGCGGAATCTCCGCGGCGCTGGACGGCAGGTCGCGGATATGCCCCATACTGGCCCGAACGATGTAATCATCGCCCAGAAATCCCGCAATTTTCTTAGCTTTTGCCGGTGATTCCACAATCACCAGCGCTTTCTTGAGAGCAGCCATGAACGATCAGTTTCTGAAAAGCCGGTCAGACCGGCGTAAATACAGCCTCGGCAGATTCCCCCTACAACAAAGCCGGAACGGCGGGGGATTTCAACACATTCGAGAGATTTGCACCACTTTCCGGGAAAATCGAGAAAACAGGGGCCCGGCAGCCTGACAGGGTCCCGCAACCCAACCTCCCAGTGCATACTGCCACCGCGATCACGGCAAACCGCAGGCTGGGAAACTCTGGTTGACCTTGCCTCTGCACTGCCGACGGCTAGAATCTCCGCTTTCCCTTTTGTTCACCCACGACCGTGCCTCCCGCGTTACTGGAATAAAGCATCGTGCAGACGTCTGTCAAGTCAGTCGTTCTGTCGCCAACTCCGGAACACCCGGCTTCAAAGAGTTTTTACTCATGAGCACTCCGTTCACTTTTTTCCGTCGCCATCAGCAGATCACCATGGTCAGCATCGTGATCCTTTCGATGGTGGCCTTCACCATCAGCGACATGATGTCCAACCAGACAAATCACTTTGTCATGCTGGGAGTCCTGCTGGGCGGAATCATCATGGGTTTCTCCGGCATCCGGCAGGGTCGCTGGCTGCAGTACAGCATCGGTGGTGCAATCTTTGGTGGAATCGCCGGCTGGCTGATTCCAGGCTCCATCTCCTCCACCGACGGCTTCTATCAGGATTCCGCCATCGGCGCCTTCGATGACCAGCGGATTCAGGAAACTTCCACACGCCGCAGCATCTGCAACGCCTTCATGGCTCAGGCTTTCAGCAAAGTCTACGGTGCCGGGACCGAGCGCTTCGCGCCCCAGTTCCGCTACTACACGACACTGCAGGAAGATGCCATCTTCGGCGAACTGCTGAAAGCCGAAGCCGATGCCATGCAAATCGTTGTTACCGACGAAATGGTCTCGGATTTCATCAACCAGTCCGTCGACGGCCGACTCTCAGCAAAGGCCTTCGCCGAAATTCGAACCGGACTCAACGTCGGCGGAATGACGGTTTCTGAAGATCAGCTGTTCGAAGCATTTCGACATGAAATTGCTGCCCGCCTCGCATTCACGCAGTTGTCTCCCTCCACAGCCGCTGTCGCTCAGCCCCCAGGCGTTTACTATGACATGTTCCGCCGCACACAGGTACGGCAACGCCTGAATGCCGTTCAACTGGATGTGGATGCTTTCCTCCCCAAAGTCCCCGAACCTGCCACCGCAGAAATCGAATCCACCTTCGCTCAGTACGCCAAAAAATTCCCCGGCATGGACGGACCAGGGTCGCCAGGATTTCGCCAGTTCAACAAAGCCTCCCTCGCATTCCTTGAGCTCTCCTGGAAAGCCGCACAGGACAGTACTCCAGTACCCACAGATGCCGAAATCGAGACTTTCTACAACGAAAAAAAGGATACCTTCTATCGCAAGGAGCCCGAAGAAAAGCCCGCTGATGACCCCGCTGCTGCACCTGCAGCTCCGGCTGATCCCGCAGCACCAGTGACACCGGACCCCGCCACACCTGCTCCGGATGCACCTGCTCCGGATGCACCTGCTCCGGATGCACCTAAAGCCGAAGCACCGGCCCCGGAAACTCCGCCGGCACAGCCCGCTGAACCAAAAGCAGAATCTGAGGCAGCCACTCAGCCGGCTGCACCGGCACCTCAGCCTGACGGTAACTGCCTGCCTTACCAGGACGAAACCGACAAGCCCGCAGAACCTTCTGCCGAGACGACTCCGCCAGCCCAGGATGCACCAGCCCAGTCGCCACCCGCCGATGCTCCCGCAGCACCGGCCACAGACGCCGCTGCTCAGGCACCGGCCACAGACGCCGCTGCTCAGACACCGGCCACAGACGCCGCTGCTCAGACACCGGCCGCAGACGCCGCTGCTCAGACCCCGGCCACCGGCGGCCCCGATCCCGTACCTTTCGTGATCCCTCCCGTCGAATATCGCCCGCTTGACGATGAACTCAAATCTGAAATTCGCGAGCAATTGCATGAGGAACGCATTCGCAAAGCGATTGACGAAAAAATGGAAGCAGTCATGACCGGGCTGCGCGAGATTGAACGAAAACGCTCAGCCGCTCGACGTCAGGTCGTGGATCAGAACCCGTCGATGACTTCAGAGCAAATCGCCACTGAAATGCAGGAAGTCCACAAATCGCTGCTGGACGAGATGAAGGCTCTGGGTGAAAAACTGGGGCTCAGTTTCGTGCGAACCGGGCTGCTGAATCGTATGGATCTCGCTGCCGATGAGCAGATCGGCCCGGCCCTCGGTTACACCAGCGGGGCCCCGGTTGCAGACGAGGTCTTCTCACGCTTCCCTCAGCGTGATCCGTGGGAAGATGCCAACCTCTTCGCCAGCGATCGTGCTGTGCGAAACCAGTTCGACCTCTCCGGAAATGAATCCCATTACGCGTGGTGGATCACCGAGTTCTCCGCATCACACATTCCCACGCTCGAAGATCCGGGAATCCGCGATGAAGTCATTCTGACACTCAAGCGTCAGCAGGCGCGCAAACTGGCCGAAGAGCGAGCCGGGGCATTGGCGAAACTTGTAACAGACGGTCTCAGCCTGCCCGAGGCTGAGCGAAAATCCATGGCCGACAGCTTGCAGGGACAGACAGTTTTGGGGGACGCGGCGTCCGCTGCCCTGGTCGTGAAACAGACCCAACTGTTCTCATGGCTGGAACAGGAATCAGCACCTCCGATGAGCTTTCAGCAGCCGCAACTGCGACTGGGCACAATCAACTGGTCTGACGAATCCGGCGGTGTGCTGAAAGCCGCAGGTGATCGGTTCATGAAATCCGTATTCGATGAACTTGGACCGGAGCGAGCAGGCGTAGTCGCCGACGACGATCTGAAAAGTTACTACGTAGTGCAGGTCACCGACCGCATCGGAGACGAAGCGGTACTGCAGCAGTTATTCCTCACGGAAGGCAAGCAGTTTGGTTTCCGCAGCGGCGAAATTTCCGGCCTTGTCAGCGGCCTGATTGCCCAGCCGGTTATGAATGACTGGCGAAATACAATCTGGCTGAAATACGGAATCGATCTGGCACAAATGGAAGAGTAGCCGCGAGTAAAACTCGACAGTTCGGCAGTCTCAACGGGGCCAGCCACTGGAAAGTGGCGGCCCCGATTTTTTTATTTCAGCGGGCCGAGGTCGGCCCCAGCCGCATCGAGCGGGCAAGATCATCAAACAGTGCTTCCAGCACCAGTCTGACCGGCGAATTCGCATCCACATGCAGGGTTGCCTGCAGAATCCTGTCGATCAGCATCGCCAACAGGTCCGAGGCACATCGCAGCCCCATCCTTTGCAGCAGCGGATCAGTCAGATCGCCGCCTGTAATCCGACGCAGCTTCAAACGCACTGCATCGGCAAGAAAACTCAGCAGCCAGCGGGTATTCTGCCGCTGATCCTCGGTGCTGGCTGAAATCTTTTCGATACGATCAGCAATCTGTTTGGAAACTTCCTGCGGTTTCATCGCTTCAAATGCCGCGAATTCCCGGCCGACCAGTTCCCGCAGGTCCCGCAGTTCTGCATTCAGCAGCTGCTCCGCCTGAGTCATACTGCCTTCGGCCAGCAAAGCCGCGGCGCGGGCCTCATCCGCATTCGCTGCCATGCCCTTTTCCAGCAGCAGTTGCTCAAGATCCTCCTGCACCAGCGGAAAAAATCGAATCAACTGGCATCGCGAGCGGATAGTCGGCAACAATGCCTCAGGACTTTCGCTGATCAGCAGAATGAGAGCATTTGCGGGAGGCTCCTCCAGAGTCTTCAGCAGGGCATTGCCACCGTCCAGATTCATCCGCTGGGCATCGTCAATCACAGCGATCCGCCGATTGGACGCCAGTGGTGCAGAAGACAGTTCGAAGCACAGCCCTTCACGTCCCCGCTTTTCCGCTGAACCCAGTATCAGCTCGAGCGGAATTTCGGTTTTGCCGTCAGGCAGGCCGATTTCAAAGTAGTCCGGCCAGTTTCCGGACTCGAAACTGCGACAATTGCGACACGTACCGCAGGCCTCCAACTCCTGAGCCGTTGTCTGCTGACAAAACAGCGACTGCGCCAGCAAACGCGCAAAGGTCCGCTTGCCGATGCCATCAGGGCCGGCCAGCACATAGGCATGAGACAGGCGATTGTTTCGCATGGATCGTTCAAAGAGTGCTCGCTGCTCCTGATGACCACGCAGTCTGGTCCACGCTGAAGCCATAGAAAAAATCCGCAAGGAATGCTGTCAGAACGCCCGCCGGGCCCAGTATACCAGGACTCAGCACAGATTGCAGTCATCCGCCAGGCACCCGGAAACGAACCGCGGAGTTGCATTTGCCGCGTCGTTTTATCTGGGAATCCGGGCATTAACCCGGTAGACTGCAGCAAAGTTCGTCCCGCCTCAGCCCCCCGCCCAAGGGAATCCGCCTGCCATGCGACCTGCCATGTTCCAACTGCGCCTGGTTGCCGCCTTCAGTCTGCTGATTACGTCGCTCAACGCTCAGCCGCCGACGGCGGGAAAGATCCCCCCGGATCACCCTGAACGAGCCAAAAAAGGACTGGAACTGTTCCGCACAGCAGTGCGACCAATACTCACAGCCAAATGCCTTGAATGCCACGGTGGCCAGTCTGTCAAAAGTGATTTTGATCTGGCGACTCGCGACTCACTGATGAACAGCGGTTTCGTGGCAGAATCAGCAGCCGAAAGTCAGCTTGTGCAGCTGATTACTCATACCGCTGAACCGCACATGCCATGGAAACTGCCAAAACTGTCTGAGCAGGAAATCAGCAGCATTTCAAAATGGATCGATCTCGGCGCACCGTACGACGCACCGCTGGGCAATCGCACAGAAAAACCCGCTGCAGAGATGACTGTCTCGGACAAAGATCGCAGTTTCTGGTCCTTTCGACCGCTGCAGTCTCCGACAGTTCCTGCCGTAACCTCCGCCAGCTGGTGCCGGAACCCGATCGATCATTTTGTGCTGGCAGCTCAGGAGTCGGCTGGACTGAGGCCGAATGGCCCTGCGGAAAAACGCATCCTGATCCGACGTGCCTATGCCATCCTGCTGGGACTGCCGCCGACCCCCGAAGAAGTCTCTGACTTTGTCAACAGCAGCGATCCGCAGGCATGGCCAAATCTGATCGATCGACTGCTGGAATCACCGCAGTATGGCGAACGCTGGGCTCGTCACTGGATGGATGTCGCCCGATTCGCTGAATCACACGGCTACGAACAGGACTACGATCGCCCACAGGCGTATTTCTACCGGGATTTCCTGATCCGCGCGTTCAATGCAGACATGCCCTACAACCAGTTCGTGCGCTGGCAGCTGGCCGGAGACGAGCTGGCCCCGCAGACCCCTGACGCCATGATGGCCACCGGGTTTCTCGGAGCAGGTGCATTCCCGACACAGCTCACCGAGACGGAATTCGAATCAGCTCGGTACGACGAACTCGACGATATGGTGATGACAACCGGAGTGACCTTTCTTGGGCTCTCCGTGGGCTGTGCCCGCTGCCACGATCATAAGTTCGATCCGATTCCGGCCCGCGACTACTACTCGCTGGCTGCCGCCTTTACCACCACCATTCGTTCCGAAACCCAGCTCGACCTTGCTCCCGACGAAAATCGCCGGCGACAGCAGGCATACGACATGCAGCTGCAAGCCGCCAGGCAGGCAGCAGCAGACTATCGCAACACGGTGCTGCCTGAACGTCTCCTGGATTGGCTGCGGGATAACTCCGAAGAACAGGCCGCTGCGCCCTGGGAAACACTGCATCTGAAACACGTAACCTCCAGTGCCGGAACTGTCTTCCAGCCGCAACCGGATGGTTCCATTCTGTCAACCGGCGATCCACCTGAGCGCGAAGTGATCACGCTGACCGGAGAAACACAGCGTGGTGCGGTGACTGCTGTTCGACTGGAAGCCCTGACTCACCAAAGCCTGCCGCAGGGCGGACCGGGCAGGGCACCCAATGGCAACTTTGCTCTCGGAAACATCGCCGTAACCTGCAGCCCGGTGGATGCTGCAGCCGACGCCACTCCGCTGCAGGTCCGCCTGACGGCCGCTCGTGCGACTCATCAGCAGGACGCCGGCGAACTCTCGGCTGCAGCCTCCATCGATGATCGAGAAGTCTCGGGGTGGGCGGTCGACGCCGGAGGGATCGGCCGAGATCAGGCCGCTGTCTTCGACTTTGAACAGCCGGTCTCAATCGCCGGTCCGGTTCGCTGGACCGTCACACTGACCCTCAATCACCCCAATCCCCGGCACACGCTCGGCAGATTCCGACTATCGGTGACAGATCGTCCGATGCCACAGGCCGAAACCGGCTCCAGCGGACTCAGCGGAACAGTCCTCGCAGCCCTGAAATTCCTGCGCGGCAACCCAGATCGCTCGACAGAACACTGGAAGACGGCAATCGAATGGTTCGCCGGAATCGATCCACAGATGCAGCAGCTGCTGCAGGCCGTGGCGGCACTCGAGAAACAGGGGCCCGGACTTCAACTGGCCACAGTCATGGTGACCAGCGAAGGACTTCCGCATCTGCGGCACCATGCCGATGATCGTGGCTTCCCGCATTTCTACCCCGAAACCTGGCTGCTGAAGCGCGGCGACGTGCATCAGAAGCAGCAGGTCATGCAGCCCGGCTACCTGCAGGTCCTGATGCCCGCCAGTACCGACTCCCGGGACTGGCTTGTGCAGCCGCCCGCCGGCTGGACTCGCACCAGCTATCGCCGTGCGTCTCTGGCAAACTGGATCACCGACCCGGACCGCGGTGCCGGCCGGCTGGCCGCGCGCGTCATCGTCAATCGACTCTGGCAGCATCACTTCGGCCGCGGACTCGTGGCAACACCCAACGATTTTGGGATCTCCGGAGAACGTCCGTCACACCCTGATCTGCTCGAATGGCTGGCAGCCGATCTTGTTCACAACGGCTGGACCCTGAAACGAATGCACCGACTGATCATGACCAGCAGCACCTGGATGCAGTCCGGTGCTGCTGACGAGCAGCGATCGCAGCTGGACCGCGAAAACGTGCTGCTCTGGAGACGCAGCCCCATGCGTCTGGAGGCTGAAGCGATTCGTGATTCCATGCTCTCAGTTGCCGGCCTGCTCAACCTGCAGCAGTTCGGCCCCGGAACACTGGACCAGAACATGCAGCGGCGCAGCATCTACTTTTTCATCAAACGCAGTCAGTTGATTCCGATGATGATGCTGTTTGACTGGCCGGAGCACCTTGTCAGCATCGGACAGCGCCCGGTGACAACGGTCGCACCGCAGGCACTGATGTTCATGAACAGCCCCCAGGCTCGGAAGTGGGCAACCGGATTTGCCAATCGACTTCCCGCCGAAAACACAGCCGCAGCAGTGAACGCCGCCTGGCAACTGGCATTCAGCCGACTGCCGTCGGCGGAAGAGCATCAGGCCGCCCTGCAATTCCTTAAAACTCAGGAAATTCAGCAGGCCGGAAAAGGTGGAAACCCGCGACTGCAGGCGCTTACAGACCTCTGCCAGACCATTTTCAGCATGAACGAATTTGTCTACTCCGAGTAAAACACTCGAAATATGGGCAATTTCAACTGTCAGGAGCCTTGCAGCTCCCCGTGCCTCCCAGCTTGACCACGATTCCCTGCATTTTTTATACTACAGGGCTTCTCTGGCCCCGGTTTTTACTCGATCTCACTGGAAAGTCCCGACGATGTCGGATGAGCAATACGTTCACCGTGAAGATGATGTGCAGTTGGCAAAGATCCTGCGGGAATCAGGCCCGTGGCTGCAGCGGAACGGCACAACACTGATCTATGCAGCCGCCGCTGTCCTCGCTGCCTCTGCCGTCTATGTCTATATTTCACGGCAACCCCCGGCAACCGCTGCCCAGTCGGCCCTGTTGCTGGCCGCAAATACCCCGGAACAGTACGCTGATGCCGCCGACAATGCCGTCGGTACTCCCATCGGAAACTACGCCCGGCTGCGCGAAGCAGAATTGACCCTCCAGAATGCACTCTCCAGCCTCTTCACCAATCGCAAGGTCGGACTTGAAGAATTGAAAAAGGCTGAAGAAACGTTTAAGCGAATTGAGGAAAGCCAGGATATCAGCAGTGACATCCGACTCCGACTGCTCGTCGGAATGGCCCGCCTGGCTGAAGCACGCTGTGATGGCCAGGATGCAACCGTCAAGGCCGCGGTCGCAGCATGGGAGCAGGTCTCCAAGTCATTCCCGGATGAAAAAACCTTCGCCGAACTCGCCAAAACCCGCATTCAAAAACTCGAACAGCAGACCACCAAAGATTTCTACGCGTGGTTCCAGAAGCAGGATCCCAAGCCCGGAGAAGAAACCGGACTGCCGCAGGATGGCCCCGGAAACGTTCCCCCTGTGCCCCAGTTCCCAGGCATCAACCCACTCGAAAACCTGCTCAGCCCAGGAACTGCACCTGCCACCGGCGAAACACCCGCGACCCCGCAGGAACCCAAAGTTGAAGAGCCAAAGGCTGAAGAGCCAAAGGCTGAAGAGCCAAAAGCTGAAGAGCCAAAGGCTGAAGAGCCAAAGGCTGAAGAGCCAAAGGCTGAAGAGCCCAAAGCTGAAGAGCCCAAAGCCGAGGAACCAAAAGCTGACGCTGCTTCGGCACCCGCAGAGAAAACCGGCGAATGACCCTGGAAGGGGAGGAGCTGTTCTCGGAGGACGATCTTGAATCGCTGACTCCCGCAGATATCCCGGTTGAAACCGGGGCTCCTGTCAGACTGACCGTTGAAGCCCGCGCCCACGGCTGGAGGCTTGACCACTATCTCAGCAGGCTGTTTCCCAACCACAGCCGGGCACAGTTGCAGCGAATCATCGAAGCCGGTGGCGTTCAGCTCAATGGAATGCCCCCCAGATCGTCGCGGCGACTGCGAGTCAATGATCGGATTGACGTCACGCTCACAGATGCTGAACGGCCGGGAATTGAGCCAGAGGAACTGCCACTGCAGATCCTCTGGGAGGATGACCACATGGTCGTCGTCAACAAGGCTGCCGGCATGGTCGTTCACCCGGGACGGGGCAGTTCACGAGGCACACTCGCGGCAGCACTGCAGTTTCACTTCAATCAACTCAGCGATACTGCCGGAAAACTGCGTCCCGGCATCGTGCATCGCCTCGATCGCGATACAACCGGGGTCATCGTCATCGCTCGTGACAATCAGGTCCACCAGAAGATCTCCCGACAGTTTGAACAGCGCGAGGTAAAAAAAGAGTATCGGGCGATTGTTCGAGGTGTTCCTGAGCTGAATTCAGACTACATCCGCACCTTTATGTGTGTGCATCCCCGGGTGCGTGAAAAAATGATGGTCTGCCCGGAAGGTGGCAATGCCCGCGAGGCTGTGACTTTCTATCGCACTGCGGAATCCTTCGGACGCTACGCCCTGATGGATCTGCATCCCAGAACAGGTCGGACCCACCAGCTGCGAGTCCATATGCAGCATATTGCCACCCCGATCGTTGCCGACCGTCTGTACATCGGCACCACGGAACTCAGACGTTCCGACATACTCCAGACCCCCAGACCCGCTCCCGGCACCCCCGATGATGCAGAGGACGTCCTGATCGCGCGTCAGGCACTGCATGCCTTTCGCCTGACCTTGCAGCACCCTGTTTCCGGTCGTGAACTGACCTTTGAAGCACCGCTCCCGGAGGACTTTCAACGCACACTGGATTTTCTTCGATTACACTCTGAAAGAAGTCGCAACTGAGCACCACTCAGCCCCACAGTTTCGCGATGCGACGCCGAATCTCAGCAGTATCCCCCTTAACCAATCCACCACCAGCACCTGCTCCGCCGCTGCCGGCAGTCAGACCATGGGAAACCTGCTCCATCATCGCCAGAATCGGCGGTGTCAGAAACCGCGTGATACGGCTGAGCGAGTGCTGATCACTGCGGTGCCGATTGTGAAAATAGTATCGCTCCGGCCTCAGTACCGTCAGATGATTTTTGGCTCTGGTCATCGCAACATAGAACAGCCGGCGTTCCTCTTCAATCTCCTCCGCACTGCCGGTCGCCATGTCTGCCGGAATGTTGCCATCCGCCGCGTGAATCACGTGTACGGAATCCCATTCCAGCCCCTTGGCCGAATGGATGGTGCTCAGTATCAAAAAGTCCTCGTCAAGCAGCGGATCTGCCGGCAATTCCTGAGTTGAAGCTGGCGGATCGAGTGTCATTTCCGTGAGAAACTGCTGCCGACTTTCATAACGCACGGCAATCGTTTCCAGTTGCTTCAGGTCGTTGACCCGAGCCGGCGCGTTTTCATAAGCACTGTGCAGCAGAGGCTCATAGTACTGCCTCACGGCGTGAATATCAGCACTGACACCACCTTCCCCCTTGCGTCCGCGGGCCTCCAGCCTGCGCAGCAACTGCACCAGCTGCGGCCACAGGTCCTGCAAAGCCGTCGGCGGGCCCCAGCTGTCCCACGCGTCAAATCGCCCCTCCGCCTCCCGCAGCTGCTCCAGCAGCCGCGCCGCCTTCGACTGACCAATGCCGGGCAACAGCACAAGAATTCGGAAGCCCGCAATCGAATCCAGAGGATTCTCGGCCAGCCTGAGAAAGGAAATCAGGTCCTTCACATGCGCGGTCTCAAGAAATCTGAGACCGCCGTACTTCACAAATGGAATGTTCTTCCGTCCCAAAGCCGCTTCCAAAGCCATACTGTGGTGCGAAGCCCGGAACAGTACCGCCTGCTGCTTCAGCTGAACTCCCTGCTCACGACGCTCCAGAATCTGCTCGATTACATGCTCACACTGCGCATCCTCGTCCGCACACGTCACGAAACGCGGTACTGCACCGGGGCCACGCGTGGACCACAACTCCTTGTGATGCCGCTCCGCCGCCTCAGCAATCACTCCATTGGTGACGTCCAGTATCCTCTGAGTACTCCGGTAGTTCTGCTCCAGCGCTATCAGTTCAGTCCCCGGATAATCCTGCGGGAAATCGAGAATATTTCGTACCGTCGCTGCCCGAAATGAATAAATCGACTGCGCATCGTCTCCGACAGCGGTCAAACCGATCCCGTCAGGACAGAGATTCTTCAGTATCTGCGCCTGCAGTACGTTCGTGTCCTGATACTCATCCACCAGAATCCGACTGAACTGCTGCCGAAAGATGCGCGCTCCAGACTCGTCAGCAGCCAGCGCGTTCCAGAACAAAAGCAGATCATCAAAGTCCAGCACGCGCTGGCGCTCCTTCGTGTCAGTGTAAACACTGAACAGCTCGGACAATCGCGCCTGATGCTCCAGACACCACGGAAACCACTGCTCCAGAACCCTCGGCAGAGCCTGCTGCGTGTTGATGCAGCGACTGTAGATATCCAGACACGTCCCCTTGAGCGGAAAACGATTCTCGCTCTTAGGCAGCTTCAGTTCGGTACGCGCCAAATTCAGCAGGTCCTCCGAATCCCCACGATCCATGATCGTGAAATCCGGATGCAGTCCAATCAGATGACCATGCCTCCGCAGCAGTGCCGAGGCGGCTGAATGAAACGTACCACCACAAATCCGACGAATGGCCGATTTCTGGCAGAGCGACGGATCCCGCACATCATCAGCCCCCAGAGTCGACGTAATCTGCTCAACTCGCCGCAGCATTTCCGCAGCCGCTCGTCGCGTAAATGTCAGCAGCAGAATGCCGGCCGGATCCACACCCGAGGCCACCTGCCACGCCACTCTGTGCGCCAACGTGGTTGTCTTACCAGTCCCCGCACCAGCGATGATCAACAGTGGCGACGTACCATGCATCGCCGCCGCCAGCTGGCGAGGATTCAGCGATGCCAGAAATGTCGGAACACCCGACCCGTCAGCAGGATTATTCATGCAGCACCAGCAGCCGAAGTTTCAGAAATGAAACTGCATCATACGTCGCCGCACGCGGACTCACAAATCACGAGCCTCAGGGAATGAAAGCCAGCTCGTTGCTGTTCAGGACCGCTCGACAAAATGCCACCAGTCCCTCAGTCTGCACAAATTCGGCACACTCCTGCAATTCATCCTCTGCCGCTGAACGCCCGAAACAGATCCAAAATGCCCGCTGGATCTGCTCCGCCGCAGTATCACCACCCTCACGCTTCAGACGCTCCGCCAGCAACTCCGACTGCTGCAGCATGAAACTGCTGTTGAACAGGTTCAACGCCTGCAGCGGAGTCGTGGAGCGACTGCGGCGAGGCACCGACGTGGCTCCGTCCGGACAGTCAAACACCCCAAATACCGACTCCCGCTCCAAACGCACCTTCGTCTGGTAAATCATGCGCCGCCAGTCCTCCGGACCATACTGCTGCTTTGGAAAATAATGCCGCACATTCTCCAGCTCCACCTGAAACGCACTGAACCCAGGTCCGTACATGTCGCTCCGCAGCACTCCCGCAGACTGCAGAATACAGTCCCGCAACGGCTCCGCCTCCAGTCGCCGCGATGGAAATCGCCACAACCACTCCGCACCACCATCACGCTCCATCGCATCCGCTCGCGGAACACTGCTCTGACGGTACGTCTGCGAACAGAGAATCAGGCGATGAATATGCTTCAGTGACCAGTTGTTTTCCATCAGCTCAAGACTTAGCCAGTCCAGCAGTTCGGGATGCGTTGGACGAGCCCCGGCGGCACCAAAATCACTCGGCGTTGACACCAGTCCCCGACCAAAATGGAACTGCCAGAGCCGATTCACGATGACTCGAGCCGTCAGCGGATTCTCCGACGATGCGATCCAGTTCGCCAGAGCTACACGCCGCTGCTGCTCAGATGATGCCTCCGCCAAACCCAGCCTGCCAAGGACAGCCACAGTGTCCGGCCCCACGATCTCCCGCTGCGCAGTCGGCTCCCCGCGAAACAACCGATGCGTCGGCCCCGGCTGCTGAAATGTCCCCGCATAAACCGTACCCGGAGACTGCAGTTGCCGACGTCGAGCCCGCAGCGACTGCAGCTCCGTCAGCAGCTGCTGCAGATCATCGCGCTCCGAACCGGCCGCAACTCGAAAATCATACTCCGGCTCCACTGGTGCCACTCCGGGAGATACTCGACCGGCATCAGATGCCACCACACTCCATACACCCGGCTGCTCAGACACCTCGAACTGATACTTCGTCGCCAGACGATCCTGAAATCGCCCCTCACGATCCCTCGACCAGACAATCCTGCTGATCTCCCGAACCTCAGGAAACTCGAGCATCACCCAGCCACGCCCCGCTTCATTTGAAATCCAGCTGCGAGCATTTCCGGGAACTCCGTCGTTCAGATGCTTCAACTGATGAATTTCATGGCCCGGCAGTGTCCCCGAGGCCGTCACCTTCACACCCGACGACGCCAATGCAACATTCTGCCCCGCACTGAAAATCTCCAGCTCATCAACGCACGGCTCTCCGGAATTCGTCGCAGTAATCGTCCATCGCACAAACTTTGCCCGCTGCGGAGCAAACGTCTCTTCGTTGCCTCGAACACTTACCGCCTCACGCTGCACACTTCCAGGCCTGACCCATGGCTGCAGGACTTTTTGAATTTCACCGATTCTGGCGCCAAGTCGTCCCAGTTCCTCCGCCGTCTCCGGCTTCTCAGGCAGCTGTCGGTCGCCATGCTGCACCCCGGCAAAGACTGCCTGCAATGCGTAATAATCACGCTGCAAAATCGGGTCGAATTTGTGATTATGGCAGCGAGCACAGCCGACCGTCAGCCCCAGAAATACCGTGGATGTCGTGCCAATCATGTCATCCAGCTCGTTCTGACGCTGCATCAGCGTCAGATTGATGTCCGGACTCTTCACCAGGTCATACGGCCCGGCCACCAGATAACCCGTGGCCTCCGCAGCCCCCATGGCATCCCCGGCAAGCTGCTCGCGCACAAACTGATCGTATGGCTTATCTTCATTCAAAGACCGAATCACGTAATCCCGGTATGGCCACGCATTCGGCCGCTCGCGATTCGTCTCATACCCGTTCGTCTCTGCAAATCGGACCAGATCCAGCCAGTACCGAGCCCAGCGTTCACCATAATGCGGACTGGAAAGCACCCGCTGCACAAGCTGCTCCCACGCCTCCGGTCGCTCATCCTGCTCATACTCCAGCACAGCCTGCGGCTCAGGCAGCAGCCCCAGCATGTCCAGATACAGCCTGCGAATCTGGTCACGCCTGGCAGCCATCGGGTTCGGGGACAACCCCTGCCGCTGCAAACCCTGCAGCACATACAGATCCACCGCACTCGCAGGCCAGTCCGACTGCAGCTCCGGCAACGGCGGACGGCGCACCGGCTGAAAAGACCAGTGATCGGAGACCTCGGACTCCTGCGGGTCATCCGGCTCCGCTCCAACCGACCACTCCGCACCCTCGTTGATCCAGCGGCGGAGCAGGGCGGTTTCCGCCTCCGTCAGTGCCGGCTGCGGCTCAGGAGGCATCCGCTTGCCAGCCTCACGCCCCAGCACCAGCTGCATCAGATGACTGGCATCAGCATTACCTGCTACCAGTGCCGGCTCACCAGAATCCCCGCCCCTCAGCACTGCACTGCGTCGATCCAGTCGCAGCCGAGCCTCCTGCTGCTCAGCCCCGTGACAGTCCCAGCACCGCTGCTGCAGCAATGGTCGGATCTGTGATTCAAAATTGACTTTGTCATCCGCCTCGGCACGAACCCAAATGCTGCAGGCCAAAGTCAGCACAACAACCGCAGAAACGCGGCGACCGGATTTCAATAGTTCCGCAGGCATCGGTCCGTCGTTTCAGTCAGCTTCAAAACCGCGGACTACTGCTGACTTCACAGTCGCTCGTCGGTTCCGGAATCCCCGTATTCTGCCCCACAGTGGCCGCAACAGTCCAGTCAAATCACAGCATCTGCCGTGTGGTTCGCACAGTTCGCTGACGACAGGGACAGGCTGATGCACCGGATCAGCCACGCACAAGCTGCCAGCGAATGTGATTGACGGTCGATTTTTCCAGCCGCAGCGGTTGCAGCCTGCGAAAACTTCCGGCCAATTCAGCCACACGATCCGGATGCACCGCGCCAGCATGCATGTACAGCAGATACCGCAGCTGCAGTGGAGTTTCCGCAGTCGTCAGCAAGGCTCCGTTCAGACAGGGCGAAGCACACATCCAGCCGTCGTCCCGCACATGCCAGCAGGTGGGCTGACCTGGATTCGAAACATGATCAAAATACGTAATCCCCTCCCGATCGTCACTGTTCATCTGAGTCGGGCCACTGTAGTCCATCCACTCCGCAGCGCCCGCAAACAACTGCTTTTCTCCAGTCACACCCGCACTGCTCGTTAACACTCCACCGCCAAAAAACGCCGAGACACTCTTTGCCACCCGCACAGCCAGAAAGCCGAAATTCGTCTTCGCAAACTCCAGCGATGCCGCAGTCGGAACAAAACGACTCTGAAGCTCAACGGTATACTCACCGGACTCAGCCACCGGACGGACTTCCGCTATCAGTTCCTGGCGCAGCAACGGCGCCGGATTGTGACCATCAAACCAGCCGAGTTCCACCGCCATCCGACAGCTGTCAGCACCATCCTCAAGGGCAAACCACTGCAGCTGCCGCACAACCGCCCCGCTCGCGTTTCCCCAGAAGTCGATCCCCAGCACTTTGTTGTGGGCGAACCAGATCGACTGGTGGTGATCATGGTCCGGAGCACCCGGATGCCCCATCCGCGTCAATTGAGCCCCCGATGGAGCAAGCACGGGAAAAAAACAGGGCCGCGGATATTCCTGCCCGAAATTCCATCGCAGGACTTCGCGACCTGCGATCTGAAATGCAAAATGATGAGGAATTCCTGGCACAACCTGACAACGCGGCGCACGCATCAATCGACTCCCGCTGCTCGACCCAATCACCCGACACGCCGATATGTTAAACAATGCTCACTGGTATCTCCACATCCCATCTGCCATTCTGTTGAGACTCTGATACTGTTCAGGCATCTGCTTCCGCGAGGTTTTCACATGGCACAGCTGCTCAATCGTCGTCTCCTGCTGCAGGCCGCCACTGCGTCAGCATTGCTCCCATCGGCAGACAGCTCGGCCCGTACGTCCGCCAGCACCACGCACAACCGCGGTTGGCGCGCAGGTGTCGCCCGCGAAATCATAACACCGGAAACACCCGTCTGGCTGGCCGGATATGGGTCTCGCCGCGCACCGGAAGGCAAACTTCATGATCTCTGGATGAAAGCTCTGGCACTCGAATCCCCCGATGGCGCAAAAGCTGTATTGATCACCAGTGACTTCCAGGGCGTCCCCGCCTCCATGAGCGATCGCGTCTTCGCGCTGCTCGCTGAACACCATGGACTGCAGCGCGACCAGGTGCTGTTCACGTTCTCCCACAACCACTGCGGACCTCGACTGGGAGATGACCTGATCGATTATTACCCAGTCGAAGCCGAACAGGAAGAACTGGTGCGGCAGTACACGGACCTGATGGTGGAACGAACGGTCCGGCTTTGCAAAACCGCACTTGCAGATCTGCGAGACGCCACACTCCGCCATGGCACTGGTCACACCACCTTCGCCGTAAATCGCCGCAATAATCGCGAAGCCGATGTCCCTGATCTGCTGGCTCGCGGCGTTCCGCTGACTGGTCCTGTTGACCACACCGTACCCGTTCTGCAGGTGACTCGCCCCGACGGAACCGTTGCCGCCATCCTGTTCGGTTATGCCTGCCACCCCACTACACTCAGCTTCACCAGGTGGTGCGGAGACTACCCAGGATTCGCACAACTGCAACTTGAGCAGGCGTTTCCCGGAGCTGCAGCCATGTTTGTCAACACCTGCGGCGGCGATCAGAACCCGCTGCCCCGCAGAACCGTGGAACTCTGCGAAAAATATGGCACTATGCTGGCCGACGCTGTAAAACTGGCACTGCAGCAGCCCCTGATGCCCGTGTCACCACAGCTGCGCACCGCCTTTGAACTGATTGAACTGCCCTATCTGCAGATCGTCACGCGTGACGAACTTCAGCAGGCCGCAGCCACCGACCAGGGAATTCGAGGCCGCTGGGCCAAACGCCTGCTGGCACGACTGGATTCCGGTCAGTCCTTCGCCACCGGCTCACCGTACCCACTCCACGTCTGGCTGCTCGGCAGCGAACTGAAGTGGATCGGCATGGGAGCCGAAACCGTCGTTGATTACGCACTCCGATTCAAACAGGAACACGGCGCCGGTACGTGGGTCATGGGCTACTCCGATGATATGCTCGCCTACATCCCCAGCCGGCGAGTCTGGGAGGAAGGCGGTTACGAAGGAGGCAGCAATCTGTATGAATACGGGCGACCGGCCCTCCGCTGGAACGGCGACATCGAGGATCGCATCGTCGCCGGCGTTGATCGACTTTTCCAACAGGCCACCCGGAAGTAATGCCGGCTGATCTGCATTCGGACACTCCACTTCCCTGAGACAATGGCTTAAGCTTTGCCCCGCTGTTGCTGCTGCTGTTACAGCCACCATATCCCGATCCGGAGTTGAATCTGTGAAAAAACTGAGATCACTCGGCCTTGTGGCCATTGCACTGCTCATGCACGCCGGTCAGTCGGTCGCTCAGGAATGGAAGAGCGGTGTTGAGTGGCAGGAACCACCTCTGGTGACTCCCGGCACCACTGACAATGCTCCGCCATCAGACGCCATCGTCCTGTTCGACGGCAGGAACCTCGACGCATGGGAAAATGGCGACAAATGGACCATCGAAAATGGAGTTGCCACGGCCAAACAATCGGCCATCACCACCAGACAGCACTTCGGGGACATCCAGCTGCACCTCGAATGGTCGGCACCCACCGAAATTCGCGGAGAAGGACAGGGCCGCGGCAACAGTGGCTGTTACCTGCTGGGACTCTATGAAGTTCAGATTCTTGACTCGTTCCAGAATCAGACCTACTTCGACGGCCAGGCCGGCTCGATCTACAAACAGACGCCCCCGCTGGCCAATGCCATGCGCAAACCCGGTGAATGGAATACCTACCAGATCATTTTCAACACCCCCCGTTTCAAGGGAAATGGCGACGTCGACAGGCCCGCATACGTTACGCTGATCCAGAACGGAATTCTGCTGCTCAACAACTTCGAACTCCACGGCCCCACCAGCTATACCGAAGCCCCGCACTACAAACCCCATGCCGAAACCGGCCCCATCTCGCTGCAGTTTCACGGTGATCCCGTTCGCTTCCGCAATATCTGGCTGCGCGAGCTGAAACCGGCAGTGGGGCGACGAGTCTCTGCACCCTTCAACCTGCCACTGCCTCCGAAGACAGCAGAGCCCAAAGCTGGCCCACATAAGCCTGCTGACGACACAAAACCGGCAGACTCAGGAGAAACACCCCCTCCACCGGAAGCAAAAACCAGGCCCGCCGCCACAAACAATTGAGCCCTGGCCGGAAGCCGCCCGGTCTGACGAAACAGTTTTCGTCAGACCGCGTCGCCCCCGCTGTAGAGTTGCTCAATCACCGCCCCCTGATTCAGATGCACCGGACGGTTCAGACGATCACGCACCACGGAATGCGGCTCAATCCCCAGCGCCGAATAGACTGTGGCGCCCAGATCGTCCGGCGAAAATGCTGCCGAATCCGGATACGCTCCGATCTCGTCCGAACGACCAATCACTTTTCCTCCCTGCACCCCAGCCCCCGCAAACAGCCCCGTAAAACATGGCCCCCAGTGATCACGCCCACCGTCAGCGTTGATCTTCGGAGTCCTGCCGAATTCTCCCAGCATGATCACCATGGTGTCCTGCAGCAGACCACGCTCATCAAGATCCTGCAACAGAGCAGACACGCCTCGATCAAGCGGGCCCAGCAGGCGGTCCTTCAGCGTTCGAAAAATGGCACTGTGACTGTCCCAGTTCTGCACAGGCCCCATGTTGGCCTGCACAATCGGCACTCCCGCCTCCACCAGACGCCGCGCCAGCAGCAATGATTGCCCAAAGGCATGTCGCCCGTAGCGATCACGCACTGTTTCCGACTCACGATGCAGCTCAAAAGCCTGCGTCAGACGCCCGGATGACAGCATGCTGAATGCCAGCCGCTGGTCTTCAACCATGCGTGCCGCAGAACCGCTGATGGAGCCCGGGGAATCAGACGGCTGCAGACTCTGCAGCAGACGACGTCGATTGTCCAGCCGCCCCTGATCCAGCCCCTGAATCAACGACAGTGACTCCACGCGAAAATCATCCCGCGATGGATCGCCGACGATCTGCCACGGATCATATTTGGGACCCAAAAAACCGGCGTGCTGACCCGGCCATGTCAGCGGAGCGGACATCAGCCAGGTCGGCAGGTTCACACCGCTGGGAATTCCATCTGAACGGGGACGCAGAAATTCGCAGCCCGCCGAATAACACGGCCAGTCATCCCGTGATGCCACTTTGTCGAAAAATCCGCCCGGCTGAAGATGCCCCGTCAGCACATGATGAGTCGACATCAGATGATTGTTGTCCTTGTGGGACAAACTGCGCACCAGTGCGTACTTGTGAGCCAGAGCAGCCAGGCCCGGCAAATGCTGACAGATTTGAGTTCCCGCCACGGAAGTCGCTGTCGGACTGAACTCCCCGCGAACTTCCGCAGCCGCCTCAGGCTTCATATCCAGCGTGTCATGGTGGCTGATGGCACCTGTGCAGAATACGATGATCAGCGACTTTGCCCTGGGCTGACGCCCCGCAGCAACCGCCGGCGCGGCCGTCGCCAGCTGTCCCGCAGTACACCCCAGCAGGCCAGACCAGCCAACCTGCACCATCTTTCGACGACGCACCAGTGAGTTTTCAGCAAATGTCGATGCAGACAGCATGTGGAGAGGCTTCGTCGGGGGCAGGGCGGGGCGGGGGGCAGTGTTCAGGCACTTTTCACTGCAGTCTAGTTGACCGTTCAGCACTGTTGAACAAAAAAACGGCTGGTTCGGAATTGTCGATGAAAAATGCTGAAAATTTTTGCAATCACAGCTTCGTCCGAAATCGCTCAGAGAAATCATGGATTTCGGGCAATCGGTATGCGTCTTGCGGTTAGAATATTGCATCGAGGCGGACCGCCAAACTGGCAGTGCTCCGGATTTTCGCACAGGAGACAGAAGATGTTCGGTTACTTCTTCGACTCAACTTACCTGCTCATGGTCCTGGTTCCGGGCCTGCTGATGTCCGGCATCGCCAGCCTGATGGTCAGGTCAGCGTTCAGCATGTACTCCAAAGAGCCCACACAAAGAGGGCTCTCGGGGGCTCAGGCCGCTCAACTGCTGCTTCAAAACGCAGGCATCTACGATGTGCAGATTGAGCGCGCTCAGGGTTTCCTCAGCGACCACTACAACCCTGTCACCCGCACTCTCGCCCTGTCAGACAACGTCTACGACAGTAATTCAGTCGCTGCAATCGGAGTCGCCTGCCACGAGGCTGGCCATGCCATTCAGCACGCTGACAACTATGGCCCCCTGTGGTTGCGGTCCTCACTGGTTCCAGTCGTGGGTTTCGGCTCGACAGCTTCCGAAGTCCTGCTGATGCTGGGCTTCATCCTGCAGGCCAAACCGTTGCTGCTGGCCGGAGTCATCGCCTTTGGAACCATCGTTTTGTTCCAGCTGGTCACGCTGCCCGTGGAGTTCGATGCCTCCGCCCGCGCCAAGAGACTGTGCCTGGAATATGGCATCGTCACAAACTCTGAGTACACAGGAGTCAGCCGTGTTCTGAATGCCGCCGCCCTGACTTACGTTGCAGCCTTCGCTTCCAGCCTGCTCACCCTGCTGTACTACCTCATCAAACTGGGACTGATCGGCGGAAATCGCAATGAGGAATAATGGCGACAGCCCGCCACGGGGCAGGGCGGGCTCAGTCACTGCTTTCCTGCGGCTGGGACAGATTCCAGCCACGCCTCGGTGAATACAGTGTGCTTCATCGATTTTCCCTCTTTCACAAAATAGCTGTAGACAACGTGTATTCGGCCGTCTCGCGTCTGAATGACGCAGGGATAGTGTGCGGATCCCTCCGCCAGATCTTCCAGCAGCCGCTTCCACTTCCATGTCCTGCCTTCGTCGTCTGACAGGCTGACGGCCAGTCGGCCGCGACCTTCTGCAGCATCATTGTGCACCAGCAGCCAGCGACCGCTCTGCAGACGCACGCCATCCACACCGGAACCAGGATTCGGCAGGCCGGAAACCAGCACCGGCCCCCACGTGACACCCTCATCTGAGGATTCAGCGTAACGCACGTGACCGGTGAAACCGTTTTCACGCATCCACGCCACAACTGTGCCATCAGATCTCTGCAGCACTGTCGGCTGGATCGCACCAAACCCCAGCAGCGGTTTGCCCGCAAACCAGGTACGTCCGCCATCATCGCTGATCGCCATGATCGACAGCGAAAACGTATCCGTGTACAGCGGCAAAAGTATGCGGCCGGAACTGAGCACTGTGGGTTTGCACCGCGGTTGCCATCCCAGACGCTGCCAGACCTTCTGACTCAGACGTTCCCGGGCTTCGTTGATCGATGCCATTTTCTGCGGGGGCAGGGCAGGCAGCAACGCCAGCGTCTGATCCAGCACACGAATCGCCTCAGCTGAAAAATCGTCAGGCTTCAGCAGAATCGTCTCGTCACGATTCCACGCGGGTGCCCCCGTTCCTGCCGGGTGATCCGAGACCCGCAGTCGCGTCAGACAGGTCTCCCACGTGTTCGCTATAATCACCGGCCAGAACAGAAATAACCGGCCCTCCGCATCCGTCATCAGCGCGGTATTGCAGTCAGGAAAACCCGGAGTGTCTGCCAGCAGGAAGGATTCACTCCAGGCTGTGCTGCCTGGTTTCAGCCGAGCTCCCCAGACCGCCACATCATCCGCAGTGCGCTCACCACTGCCCCGGTACCATGAAGCGATCAGTTCGCCATTCTGCAGCTCTGCAATGCCGGGAGCATGGTTGTGCTGTGGATGCAGGGGAAAAATCAGCTCCGCAACGGGTTCCTGTCCGATTGCGACACCGCCGCACATCTGCCACAAACAGGACAACAGCACTCCCAGTCGAACTTGCAGCGACAACAGATCCATAAAAAAGCTCCGGAAACGGGGCTGGAAAATCAGGGCGGGACGCAGGTTGCCGATATCAGGGGCAGGCACAGACTGGAGAGCAGGGCAGGCCCAGGCGACCTCGCGGGATTGTTCGGATTCTGTGAGTTTTCGACGAAGCTGTCGAGTATCTCGCCCCCGGAAAAGACTTGAAATCTGCCAGGCTTTACCAGATCAGAAACTTCCATTCTTTCGAAATTCTCAGACAATACTGCGTATTCTGCCTGCGTTTTCTTCCCCCCGTTTTTTTGTTCGGAGGCATGCATGAGAACCCTGACCAAATCGCAACGCGGTTTCACTCTGATCGAACTGCTGGTGGTGATTGCCATCATCGCTATCCTCGTGGCCCTTCTGCTGCCGGCTGTTCAGCAGGCTCGCGAAGCCGCACGACGCACGCAGTGCAAGAATAATCTCAAGCAACTGGCACTCGCAGTACACAACTACCACGACGTTGCCAACATGTTCCCCCCGGGTTACATCTTCGCGCCACCGAATCTCGTCACCCGCTCGGCATTCACACTGCTCCTGCCCTACATCGAACAGACCAACCTTTACAACTCCATCGACTCCTCAGTTCCAATGATGATGGGTCCCACCGGCTACAACACCACGATTCAGGCCCAGAACGTGGCTGCGGCCGCCACAGTCATTCCCGCCTTCCTTTGCCCGTCATCCGTCGGCCCGACAACCGATGACTACATGTATCCGGCCAACGCGTTTGCTGCCGGCGTACCACCAATGAATATGACCTGGAAGGGAGGCCGAACTGACTACGGTGGGACAACCGGCATTCGCGGTGTCTACGGAAATCTGGCCTACAACAATAATCAGGGTGGTGACCGTGACGGCTGCCTGACAGCCGCTGGCCTCGGTGGCAGTACATCGCGCATGCGTGACGTCACCGACGGAACGTCCAACACGCTGATGTTCGGCGAACGCACAGGTGGTGTAAGGCTTTACTATAAATCCACCCCGGCAACCAATCTTCCGGCTGTGCTCGGTGTCACCAACGGAGGCTCCTGGTCAGATGCCCTCGCCTTCGAACACTGGCTGCAGGGATCGCTGTACGACGGCACCGGACTTGGTGGTGGTCCCTGTGCCATGTGCACGAACATTCGCGGCAACGGCTTCCACAGCTTTCACACCGGCGGCTGCCAGTTTGCTTTGGTTGACGGATCAGTTCGCTTCATCAGCGAAAATGTGGCGGCCTCGGTGTTCGCTTCCACCGTGACCAAGAAGAAGGGCGAAATTGTCGGCGAATTCTGATTTTTTCGCCAGCCAGCGCCAACTCCGCCAGGACTGTCGCAGCCGGGCCCCGCGAAAGGGCCCCGCTGCGTCAATTCCTCAGACAACTTAGCCTCCCCTTAATTTTCCGGCCCCTCGTGGCCTCTCCTCGAATGGAATCGCAGAATGCATAAATACTGCTCACTCCTGCTGGTCGCAGCCATGCTGCTCATTTCCGGTTGTGGTGAAGCCCCTGACCGAAAAGCCACTTTCCCGGTCAAGGGTAAAATCACCGTCGACGGTCAGGCTCCGGGGTCCGCCATTCGTATCGAATGCGTACCAGTCGCAGGCCTTGACGCCAAAGATCCCACAGTGTCCGGTACTGAATGTGATCCCGAAGGTAACTTCCAGATTTCCACCTACCAGCAGGGCGACGGAGTCCCCCCCGGAGACTACGTACTGACATTTACGTGGCAGGAATTCAACCTCATGTCGCGACAGTACACCGGCAAAGACAAACTCAATGGTCGGTATGCTGACCCCCAAAGCCCAGCTGCTCAGAAAATCTCCGTCAAGGCGGGTGAGCCCACAGACCTCGGAGTCGTTGCACTGACCACAAAATGACAGCGACAGACATGGCGATTATTAGTGTCGCACGTGGAACATCGCTGACCGGATTGCTGGCGGAACGGCCCCGCTTGTCGTTCCGCCTTTTTCTCTTTCTCATGTTTCAGTGTCTGCCCTTGCCAAAGCGACAGCACTCACGTTCGTTTGTCCGCCCCAGGATTCATCCATGTCGTCATTCGCTGACTTTCTGAAGCTGTTGGTACTCCTGCCGTTCTTTGCTCCCTGCATCACACTCGCAGACGAGAATCAGGCGGCCAGTGAACTGCCGCAGGAGATCTTCCGGTACATGGATCGTCCGGAACCGGACTTCGCATGGAAAAAACTGGACACCATTCAGGTCGGTCCGAATCGTGTTCATCGGCTGGAACTCACATCACAAAAATGGCAGAACATTGTCTGGAAACACGCTCTGATTGTTTACGAGCCCACGCAGTTGATCCATAAGCAGCAGATGCTGCTGTTCGTTACAGGTGGCAGCAATGGGCGGATGCCACAACTGAAGGATTTTGAACTCGGACTGGCACTCGCAAACGCCGCCGGTGCCCGCGTTGCCACACTGCATCAGGTCCCCAATCAGCCACTGTTCGGAGACCGGGTCGAAGACGATCTGATCACCGAAACGTGGCTGAGGTACCTGGAAACCGGTGATGCAACATGGCCGCTGCTGTTCCCCATGGCCAAAAGTGCCGTCAAGGCAATGGATGCACTGCAGCAGTTCGCCAGCAGTGAGTTCCAGCAGAACGTCGACTCATTCGTCATCACCGGCGCCTCCAAACGCGGCTGGACCAGCTGGCTGACTCCCGTTGTGGACAAACGAATCATCGCCACAGCGCCGATTGTCATCGACGTCCTGAACTTCCCCGCCCAGATGACACACCAGAAAAAAACCTGGGGCGTCTACAGCGAACAGATCGCCGACTACACAAGCAAAGGCCTGGTGCATGAAAACGGTATCCCGGAGGATGGCAGGGAAGCGGAACTCTGGAAAATGATGGATCCGTTCACCTACCGTTCCCGCCTGACCATGCCCAAACTGATCGTGGTAGGCGCCAACGATCGCTACTGGACCGTCGATGCTATGAACCTTTACTGGGATGAGTTGCAGGGAGTCCGTCACATTCATCGCGCCCCGAATGCCGGCCACGGACTGGATCAGGGACGGAACTACGCCCTCACCACAATCGCTGTCTTTTTCCGTCATGTCGCCGCCGGAAAAACGTTGCCTGAAATCAAATGGAAACCGCAGGTCACCGACAGTGCCGTAGGTTTCAGCCTGCAGCCTTCCGGAACCCCGCTGGCCGCCAGAATCTGGTCCGCACGATCTGCCTCCAATGATTTCCGTGAATCAAAGTGGACTTCCGAGGAATTGCAGGCCACCGACGGACAATACATCGGGACCGCCGCCAAAAACGGAGAAGAACGCGTCGCAGTCTTCGGTGAAGTGCAGTACGAGTATGAAGGCCTGAAGTACTCGGTTAATACACTTGTCTGGTGGAAGTAGGCTCGTCAGCAAACGCTGTCACAGGGGAAGTAGAAATGTACCGTTGCTGCGTTTGCCTGCTGGTGCTCCTGAACACACTTTCCCCGCTGACGGCAGAAGACCTCCGGCAAAGCGAGCGACAGCGAATCGAGGTCATCCAAAGAATTGCCCCCAGCGTTGTCTGCGTCATGGATTCCGCCGGAGCCGGTGGTGGCTCCGGTGTTCTGATTTCCGCAGACGGCTTCGCCATCAGTAACTACCACGTCACCTCTGGTTCAGCCAGCTTCCTGAAATGCGGACTGAATGACGGGAAAGTCTATGATGCCGTCCTCGTGGGAATCGATCCCACTGGCGACGTCTCACTGATTCAGCTTCAGGGCCGCACCGACTTTCCCTTTGCCACCCCCGGAAACAGTGACAATGTCAGGGCAGGGGACCAGTGCCTCGCGCTCGGCAACCCTTTCCTGCTGGCATCCGACTTTTCACCAACCGTCACGTGGGGCATCGTCAGCGGCACAAGACGTTATCAGTATCCGGCAAATACGTTTCTCGAATACACAGATTGCATTCAGATCGATGCGTCCATCAATCCAGGGAATTCCGGAGGACCACTGTTTGATATTCAGGGCCGCTGGATCGGCATCAATGGACGCGCATCCTTCGAAAAACGCGGCCGCGTCAACTCAGGGGCCGCTTATGCCATCTCCGTCAATCAGGTACTGAACTTCATCGATCACCTCAAATGCGGCCTGATCGTCGATCACGGTCGCACAGATTTCACTGTCGAGTCAGATGACCAGTTCAACGTGGTCGTTCGCCAGGTCAGTGAACTGTCGGAAGCATGGCGACGCGGACTCAGAAGTGGTGCGATCCTCGAGTCATTTGCCGGCCGACAGCTCAGCTCTGCCAACGATTTCCAGAATGTGGTCGGCATCTTTCCGGAAGGCACCAGAATTCCGGTCGTCTGGAGGGATCGCTCGGGAAAACATTCCGCCACAGTGCGACTCGGACCGCTGCACGCATTCCGAAAAGCTCCGGAACTGCCGCAGGAGCGACGCCAGAACCCTCCGGACGAAGAAACTGAAGCTGAACCCCAGGAACAGCTGTCAGACGACCTCCAAAAACTCTTCATCGCCCGCGATGGCTTCAGCAATTACTACTTCAATCAACTGGCCACTCAGCAGTTGCTGACACCACTCCGGATGCGACTTGCCGACACAACACCCACAGCAGCATGGAAGATTCAACTGAGATCTGCGGAGCAGGATCCCGGATTGCAGGGAGAACTGATTGTCACTGCAGATACTGTCGGACTTCGACTCAATGACCGGTCGTGGCTGCAGAACACAGCACAACCGGACATGCAGGAGGAACCAGCCATGTTTCCCGGCTTCCTGATTGCCATCAGTCAACTGCACCGAATGCTGCAGAAGGATGGCCCCGCTTTCGATGAAATCGCAGCCGCCGGCAAGACGGTGCACCTGCCGTCGGGCAGGGCCCTGCGAGTGCTCACAGCAAGGTCCGGTACCCGGTTGGCTCGCTGGTATTTCGACGGTCAGGAAGCCCTGCCCGTCGCACTCGACCTTGAACCGGAAGCCGCCACGGACGAAATACGTCTGATGTTTGAAGGCTGGAAAACATGGCAGGGAATGGTCTTCCCGGAACGACTGGGCATTGTTGATCCGGCCACCGAACAATTCCGCTGGCTGCAGATCTCCGATGCCAGCGGGAAACAGGAATCAGGCAAATGAAAATCCGCCGCAGAACACTGCTCACTTTAGCCGGAACCCTGTTGCAGCCAATCAGCGTCGCCCATAGCCACGCACCCGACACGGATACGGCTGGACCTCAGCAAGTCGTCGTCAAGCTGTTCGGAGCAGGACTGGGCTCGCTCGATTCCTATGGAACAGGAGTCCTTGTCACTGCAGAGGGCCACGTACTTACCGTCGCAAGCCACCTCGTGTCGGCCGGATTCCTGACCGCTGTGACCTCCGACGGAAAACGATATGCGGCAGAAACTGTGGCCACCGAACCTGCACTCGACGCAGCCCTCCTCAAACTGAAAGCTGACCCGTCATATCAGTTCCCCTGTATCGATCTGAAATCATCGCTGGATCCGGAACCCGGTACTCCGGTACTGGCATGGAGCAATATGTTTCGCGTCGCCGCCGGAAATGAACCAGTGTCCGTCGTTCACGGGGTCATCGCGGCTTCCGTGCCATTGGAGGCAGTGCAGGGCAAATGGAAGTTTCCGCTGCAGAGCCGTGTCTGGCTGATTGATGCCATCACCAACAACTCGGGCGCTGCCGGGGGGCTCCTGACAGATGCCAGCGGAACGCCGGTTGGACTCATCGGCCGCGAGATTCGTCATGCCATCAGTGGGACCTGGGTGAATTATGCGGTGCCACTGACCACCCTCAGGCCCGCTGTGGAAGCCATGCTTGAAGGTCGCAAACTGGCCAATTCACAACCACAGCGAAATGAACCCGCACTGTCAGCCAGGGAACTGACCGCCCGATTCGGGCTGGCCCTGATGCCGGCAGTTCTGGAACGAACCCCGGCCTGGGTTGATGCGGTGATACCAGGCTCCGCTGCTGCGGTGGCCGGCATTCGTCGCGGCGATCTGATCGTGCTGATCGGTGATGCTGTGATCACCAGTGAATCCGATGCACGACGTCGACTGGCCGAGTATCGCCCTGGCCAGAAAATCGCGGTCACGCTGTCGCGCAACGAGCAGTTGCTGGAACTGTCACTGATGGTCACTGCACCAACCACAGACAATCGCTGAAGTCTTTTGAAGCCAGCCCGCCTGATCTGACCCGCCACCCAAATCCCACAACAAGCAACGTCCGATAATGTCCGTTATGTTAAGTTGATTATGGAAAAATCAAGCGTTTTCACGATACTCCGCAAAAGACCACTCACCTCAGATACCCCGCAGACGCGAACGCAGATCCCGGTCCAGTTGCTCCACAGACACTCCCGCGCGACTCAACTGACGCACAATCCGCTCGTCCAGTCGAGTATCCACGTCAGTTCCAATGTCCGGATCCCGAGCCAGTCCGAGGGCATCCGCATGCCAGTCCTCAAGAACTCGACGTACCACCACTGACGGCAAACCCGTCAGATGCTCGCGAGCTCCCGCGACAATGTCTGATCGCTGACTGTAGATCGCAGAAATCTCATCCAGCAACTTCCCGTCCACAGCACTCAATTCCAACAGCTGACGACGCCGCTCTGCACCCTGCCCGACATCCGCACCGGAGACGCGACGCAGCAGTCCCGACAAGATCGCCCCGGCCCCAGCGGATGCCTCACCCGACAACTCCTTCAACAAACGCTGACGCTCCTCCGGCGTCGCCTCCAGCAGCTGCCGCAGTGCACCCTCAGACAATTGCTCACGCAACTCTGCAGGAAGACTGCGAAGCTGATCCTCTGCCGATGAGTTCGCAGGAGCGTCAGATCGTCCGGACAGTCGCCCCAGATCAAAGCCAGTGCCACCGTCACCCAGCCACGACTCAGAAGACTCCTCCCCCTCACCCGCAAAAGCCCCCGCAGTCGCCGGTCGCGCTGAAGCCAGCTCGTCCGCTGCCGGCTGCAAATGCTGCCCGAACCTGTTCAACACCTGCTCCACTGCCCCCACAGAATGATCCGGCACCAGCTGCAGCAGTACCTGCGAATGACTGAGAATCAATGCGGCACCGTATCCCGACCACGTCCTGCTGACAGCATTTCGAATGTCCGGTGACATTGTGATCAAAAAGTACATCGCCGTCATGCAGATCACAACACCCCGGACCAGACCCAGCAGCGCTCCCAGATGCCGATCAAATCCTCCCAGTCGAGCGTCCTCAAGCCACTTGCCGATCAAACCGGCCCCGAAAAATGTCGCTCCGCACAGCGCCACATAAACCGCCAGCATCGACAGCCAGTGCTTCAGCGGAGGCTCAACCGCAATCAATGGTTCGATCAGTGGAGAAAGCGTCCCCGAGAATTTGAAACAGAGCAGCAGCGCAGCCGCCCACGCAAGCTGCGAAAGCAAACCCCGGGACGCGCCGCGTATCGTGCAGTAAAGCAGCACGCACAATACCACCAGATCAATAACCTGCGACGAATTCATAGGCGGACATCCATGAGCCCAACGGCAAAATCCCCACCATTATAGGCGGGTTGGGAGACACCGAGAAAGGGCGAATACTGCAGGTATTCTGACGAAAAGTCCGGATCAGGCACCACCAGAACTGAAAATCCGGCAGAGAAGGGCAGTCCCGCACTGCAAACCGCAAATCACAGCATCAGAACTGCCGGCGACTGTCCAGCAGCAGCGTCACCGGACCATCATTCAACAGACGCACGTCCATGTGGGCCTGAAACCTGCCCGTCTCCACCGCCAGTCCATGCCCTCGCAGCTCAGCCACGGCACTCTGATACAGCGGCAGCGCCACCTCAGGTCGAGCCGCCTCCACAAAACTGGGACGTCGACCCTTCCTGCAGTCTCCGTAAAGTGTGAACTGACTCACCAGCAGTACCGCACCCGAGACATCTCCGAGGCTCAGATTCATCCGCCCTTCCGCATCCTCAAAAACGCGCAAACCGGCAATCTTCTCCGCAATCCAGACCACATCCTTTTCAGAATCATCCGCCGCAATACCCAGCAAAACCAGAAAACCCCGGCCAATCTGCCCCGTCACTTCTCCGGCAACCGTGACCGACGCCTCGGAAACCCGCTGAACTACCGCTCGCATGATGCACCCTTCCACACACCAGCAGAAAATCGCTCCACCTGCAGACCCTCAAGACTGATCGGGGACCGACCATCCAGCATCAGATCACAGAGAATTCTCGCCGTCCCCGGAGACATCTGCAGCCCGGAACGAAAGTGCCCTGCCCCCACATAAAGATTCTCGCAGCCAGCCACTCGCCCCAGCAGCGGCAAACCATCCGGAGTCCCCGGACGCAGCCCGGCCCACGTCTTCACAATCGGGGCCACCGCCAGCTCCGGAACAAGCTCACAGGCAAACTCCAGCAGACCGCGAACTCCGGCAACCGTGTTCTCTCGACAGAACCCGACATCCTCCTCAGTCGATCCAGCCAGCAGTAACCCGTCGTGCCGCGGTACAAGGTATCGCCGGCCACACTCCACCACACCCGGCAACCACCCTGCACCCACACGCATCAGAACCATCTGCCCGCGAATCGGCTTGATTCGCGACTGCACACCAAACTGCTCAAGCAGACCACCGGTCCACGCGCCCGAAGTCAGACAAACTGCTGTCGGGTACAGCACCCGGTCCGCAGTTCTGACCGCCGTGATGCGTCCGGAGCCACTCTCCAGCGATGCATCACCAGCGTTCTCCACGATCGAAACACCCGCAGATTCACAGGCAGACCTCAGGATCTGCAGATGCCACGGATTCCTGACCTGAGCAAATTCAGGCAGCCAGACTGCCGCAGAACAAGCCGCACTGAGCATCGGAAATCGTTGCCGCAGAGAGCCGCCGTCCAGCACTTCCGCCAGCACACCCTCACTCGCCCACCGTGCGGCCTCACGCTCCGCCTCCTCCGCAGCATCCGCCAGCACGCAGGAACCACAGATGCGATATCCGTTATCCGCGCCCGTCAGACGCTGCAGCAGATCATTCAGCTCTGACCAGCACAGGCAACTGAATGATCTCAGCCTGACTTCAGCCGATTCCGCTGTCATTGCCCTGCCCGGCGGCAGCATTCCCGCGCCGGCCCACGATGCCTCACGTCCGATCAGCGAACGCTCGACAACCGTGACCTCAACACCACGCTGCCTGAGCAACAGAGCCGTAGTCAGACCCACAACTCCGCCGCCCAGCAGCACTATCCCCGAACCAGTATGCGACATTTCAGGGCTGCTTCTTTTGACCCAGGCAATACAACGATTCCGTACGCCCTGCTCCATCACCCGTCGACGTGCGAACAAACAACTGCCCGTCCACGGCGACCATCGATGCAAATCCCGAATCCCCCAGTTGATTCTGAGCCACCAGTTCATACTTCTCAGGATTCGCCCGGATTACCCACGTCGTTCCAGCCTCATTCGTCGCCAGTATCAGATCACCCACCATCAGCGGCGAACTCGATACCGGGCCCCGCAGACGCTGCTTCCAGCGTTCTTCACCCGTCTTCGCATTCCAGCAGTAAAACACTCCCTGATCACTGAACGCATACACATGCCCGCCCGCAACCAGCATCGACTGCTCGTAACACTTCACCTTGTTCTTCCACACGACGCCCGATCCGTCCGCTCGAACTGCAACCGTTTCTGCGTCCGGATAACCACCGCTGGCAAATACCATTCCGTCCGCCCAGATGCAGGTTCCGCAGGTTGCCATCGTCAGACACGGCGTGCTCCAGAGCGGAGCCCCCGAGGTCGGATCGTAAGCGGCAATCATGTTTGTTCCACTCAGCAACAACTGGTCACGCCCGCCCAGAGTCGCCACAATCGGAGACCCCCAGTTCAGCATCAGCGGTCGCTCTCGTACCCAAAGCTGCTCGCCATCAGTCAGACGGAAGGCCCTGATCCACGCAGATGTGTCACAGTCCGCTGTCACGATCAGAGTATCGCGGTACACCGTCGGAGAAGCAGCATAGCCATACTCGTACGCCTGCGGCCGAAAATTCCCCGCATCCACACGCCAGACAACCTTACCCGTCATGTCCAGTGCCACCACTTCTATCTTCTCATGATGACAGAATGACAGATACACCATCCGCCCATCCGACGCAGCACTGGACGACGCATGCGTGTTCTTGGCGTGCACCGGCGGAAACCCGCCCTGACTGATCAGAGTCTGCCAGCGCTGCCGTCCGTCCGCCCGACTGTAGGCCACCACACTCTGAGTCTCCGCGGACTCATCCGCTGTCCCCAGCACCACAAGATCACCGACGATGAGCGGTGATGAATGGCCACGACCAGGTACGCTCGCACGCCAGACAACATTCTTTTCAGCACCCCACTCCGTCGGAATCTGCTGACCCGTCGACGCAATGTTGTTGCGATTCGGCCCACGCCACTGCAGCCAGTCCTCAGACCGCGATAACCCCGGGAAAGCCACCACGACTGATAACAGCCACACTGCTTTCCCCACTGATCCCGCAAACTGCCCCGTTCGCAACATGGCACTCCCCATCCACCATCAGAATTCAATGGCCGACTGAACCTGCAGACCACTGCCTGCTGCCTCCGGCCGCCAGGGTGCAGTGTCCCCGGATGCCGGAACAGGTCAAGCCCGACGGACGCTGGACGCAGAACCGCCCGGATTCGCGAATTCCCAGGCAGCACCACGAAATCCCCATGATGCCGCTTTGCAACAGCTCCTCAAGTTCACCACTGATTTCTCAAAACGACAGAATTCTTACAGCCAGCCGACGATGCCGGGCGCAGCAAAGGTCAGACTTGAGCAACCAGGACTGACACCGCGTCTCCTGAACAGATCACACTGTCGCCTGCTCAATCCGCATGACTCCGCTGCCAACCCGCACTCACACTCTCAAAACACTGGCGATCGTCGCCACTGTCGCATTGTGCTTCTGCCTGCCCTGCCCCACCGTCGCCGCAGACGGACCCCGACTGATTGAACTCAGAATCGGGGAACAATCCTACACCGGTCGTCTGCTCAGCCGCAGCGGTAATCACGTCTGGCTGATGG
>Ga0209990_10000355_pt1 | contig 44933 bp, 53 predicted proteins | sample NOAtaG_6_FD_187304 | JGI IMG/M metagenome (GOLD analysis project Ga0209990, IMG submission 187304) | Freshwater lake microbial communities from Lake Erie, under a cyanobacterial bloom - NOAA_Erie_Diel5S_2200h metaG (SPAdes) (version 2) | ecosystem: Environmental > Aquatic > Freshwater > Lake ...
GTCCATCTGGAAGTCCAAGCATCTCGGGAAGATATCTTCCGCCGTCATCGCCGGGGTGAAGCAGTACGCCACCAGCCGGGACGCGACGAAGGACGACGGGCAGTGGGTGCCGTTGCCCGCAACGTGGCTGAACCAGCGGAGGTGGGAGGTCTACCAGCCAGCGGAAGAGACGCTGGCATTGAAGCCGCCTTCGTTGTCCAAGCGGCTGCTCGACCGTGGCATGCGCGGCAATGACGACTTGTTCGAGTGGGTTTACGAGCGCATCAGGAACGCACCCAAGTCTCGCGTGATGGCAGACCTGAGTAAGCGGATGGCCCTTGTCAGCGGTGGCCAGATGGAACCCGAGAACATCGAGGCCCTCTGCGCCGACTCGCACTTCGCCGAGTTTGCGGAGGAGTGGCTGGCTATTCAGACGGGGGCTGTGCCATGAAGCAACCCCCGCCCGTCCAACTCGACAAACTCTTCGAGCGGCAACCGCCCGCGTCGGTCGAGGCCGAGCGGTGCGTGCTGGGGGCGATGCTGCTTGCGCCGGGCGTGATCGCCGAGGTGTCCCCGATGCTGTCCTCGGATGCGTTCACCAAGCCGGAACACCAGGCGATCTACGCGGGCATCGTCAAACTCGACGGCACCAGCAGCGCCGACGTGATGACGCTGTTCAACAAACTCCGCGACGACGGGGTGCTGGAGTCGGTGGGCGGGGCCGCGTACCTCAACGACCTGCTGGAGTCTGTGCCGTCAGCAGTCAACGCCGTCTACTACGCCAAGATCGTGGCCGACAAGCACCGGCTCCGGCAGTTGGCGACGGCCTGCGCCAGCACGCTCTACGAGGTCTACACCGCCGGCACGGGCGAGGAGACCGACGCGATCATCGACCGCTGCGAGGCGAGCGTGCTGGCCGTCAACAAGCCCCGCACCGTCGGGGGCATGAACACCGTCGGCGAGATCGTCTTCGGCGAGGCCAAGCGGCTGTTCGAGCGCGAGCCGGGCACGACGGTCGGGCTGGCCACGGGCTTTGCGAACCTCGACGCTGTGGTGGCGGGCATGATGCCGGGGCAACTGATCCTGCTGGCGGCGCGCCCGAGCATGGGCAAGTCTGCCCTGGCCCTGGATATCGCCCGCAAAGTCTCGGAGTCCACGGGCCGGCATGTGTTGTTCTTCTCGCTGGAGATGAGCCGGATGGAACTGGCCCAGCGGCTTCTCTCTGGGACGGCTGCGATCCCCAGCAACCGCATCCGCCGCGGCGACTTGGAGAGTGCCGAGTGGGAGAAACTGCTGGCGGCTGCCCAAGACCTGACCGACGTGCGGGTGCTGATCGACGACACCCCGCGTCTGGCGATGGGCGGCATCCGCGCCCGCGCTCGGCGTGCGATCCGCCAGCACGGCGCCGCGTTCGTCGTCATCGACTACCTCGGGCTGATCCAGCACGCGGGCCGGGGCGGCAAGGTGCCACGCTACGAGCAGATCACCGAGATCAGCGGCGACCTCAAGGCTCTGGCCGGTGAACTCCAGGTGCCCGTGCTGGCCCTGGCCCAGCTCAACCGCAACGCCGAGAACCGGGACAACAACAAGCCCAAACTGTCGGACCTGCGCGACAGCGGTTCGCTGGAGCAGGACGCGGACACGGTGATGCTGCTGCACCGCGAGGAGTATTACCACCGCGACGACGAGAACTGGGCATCGACGCACCACGACAAGGTGGGTCTGGCCGAGGTGATCGTCGCCAAGAACCGCAACGGCGAGTGCGGCACTGCGAAGTTGACGTTCGTTGCAGCGCAGACGCGATTCAAGAACTACGAGAGGAAAACCTATGGCTTCTGAACCACCCGCCCAGATCACCGTGTTTGCGTGCGACCCGACCAACATCCTGCCGACGAACCCACCGCGCCCGTGTTCGTCGTTGCTGACGGACGAGGAGTCGATCTGCTACTTGCGGATCGACAAGACCAAGACCAGGGACAGAAAGCGGGCACTCCGCCGGATGGTGGTCAAGTACGGGATCAGGACGGCGCAGGTCGGCAAGAGCGCGATGTACCCGCTGGACGAACTCAAGCGCGTGATCGCGGCGAAGTGCAACGAGCATGGCAAGGGAGGTGGGGCTTGACCAACACCATCCCCCAGAACTGGACCCGGCTCAAGATGGCGAAGCACACACCGACCGGAACCGAGTACCGCATCGGCGACACCATCGACCGGGGCGATCACTACAACGAGCACGCACGGTTCAGCAAGATCGAGATGCTGCACCGCACGCCGGGCCTGTGGGTGGTCGCGTCGGTCAGGTACGCCGATGGATTCTGTGGCATCCTGGGCTTGCACTCTGGCACGGACCCGAAGGAGTCTTGGGAGGTTGTTCCGCTCTTGACATTGGCACATCCGGGGGGTGGCGTGTGAGCACGACACCAGCCGAGAAGCCCGTCTCGCCGAGCCGGTTGATGCGCGGCGTCATCTGCATCACCGCCCGGCCCAAGCCGGTGATGCACCCGAGCATCGAGCAGAACGACCAGGGAGTAGACAGCCTTGTGCTCGGTCGAGCCGAGGACGTCATCAGGTACCACACGCTGACGACGTACCCCAAGCGCGCCCATCGCACGCTGACGAGGTTGCAGGAGAACGCTCTGTTTGTCGCCATGAACTTGTGCTACGTCCGCGCCGGGATGGGGCAAGACACTCGGCTCGCAAGGCCAGAGGAAGCGGATGTCTGGCTGGTCATGTCTAGACGGTTCGAGTCGATCATCGTGGCGACGTATGCCGGGATCGCGCACAAGCACGCCTGGCACCTCGGCAAAGGCGACACCGGCAGGGCCGAGGCGATGATCGCCCTGATGCGTGCGGTCTGGTCGTTCGACGCTCAACGTGCCGCGAGGTTCAGCACATACGCCAAGTGGGTACTGATAAACAACGGGGCTGAGATTCGCCGGGTTGAACGCAAGCGCGTCCGGGCAATCGACGGTGCCCGCGCCCAGGGCGGGCAGTCGGCTGGCGTCCAGTCGCAAGTGTGGGCCAACGAAGACGCCGAGGCGATGATCCGCCAGGCGCGCGTAGTGCGGCTGATCCTTGACGATCCTGACGGCCACAAGTCCATCGGTGTGGACGCGCGGGTGTTGGAGGCGATGCGCCTGCGGGTAGATCGTGGGCTGCGGATGTGGGAGGTCGGCAAGATGCTCGGGGTTACACACTCGACCGCGAGCAAGATGGTCTCACGCGCCGCCAAGCGGTTGGCGGATCATCTTCACAGCATGGGCGTGGCGGGCAAGGGGAGGGCAACATGACTGACAAAGAGTTAGCCGAGTTGAAGGAAGCCGCGATGCAGGTTGTGTTCGAGATTGACAACGTGTTCAGAAGGCAGAAGGTCCAGCGTGGGGAGGGCGTGGTTTGCTACCACGAGTTTCACGCGGCCCTGACAGGCTCGGATATCTGCAAGTATTGCGGCACAACGGAGGATGAGTATTTCTCGCCGTGGGATTACAAGAGGATGCCAAGAACATGACCGAGCAAGAGATCGACATTCTCGAACGTCTCAAAGGCGATGCGCAGTATCCCTGGCGAAAGATCATGCAGGATTCCGCCGCCGAGATCACCCGCCTCCGCGCCGAACTCGCCGAGGCGCGGGAGGCGGTGGGCGTGTTGGCAAAGAACTTGGCCGGTTTCACGATGCACCAGGGCATAGCCGGTCAGATGCTGTGCTGCGCCAGCGACGAGGTGATGGCAAACCCCACCGCACGCGCTGCGCTGGATGCGGCGAGGGGGAGGGTGGGGGAAGCGAAGCCATCAAACACAAAGGAGAACGGGGCGTGATCGTTACCCCAAAGGTGCGCCATCTCGTTGCACACCAAGTAACCGAAGCATCGGCGGTTGCCGTTGCGGCATGGTGCCACGGCGGAGTGGAGGCAAGCACCTCGTTCATGGGGGAGTACCCGACAAAGACCCACCCACGACCAAACTACTTTCAGAGATTCAACGCCAAAACCCAGGTGATTGTTGTAACGGATATCGGAGATGTCGCGGAAATAGGGGACTGGGTGATCCATGACAGCCCCCTGTTTTACGTAGTGGATCGGCACGAGTTTGAGGACCGCTTCGACATCTGGTGTTCAGACATGGTGCCCCCTGCATCCGACCGGGTTGCTGCAAAGAGGAAGAAGGCACCGAAACCCCCCCGCCCCCCAATAACCCCGCCGCGTGGCGGACACGCCCGAGAGGGCAGAAAGTGAGATAGAAGTGAAAACGATCTACCGAGTCGAAAATGCGCAAGAACTGTTCGAGGGTCTATACAAAGGCCCGCGAGATGGCGACTGCATCCACCCCAGCCCATCCTTTGTTGGTCATCTTCGCATCGACCACAACAAAGTGAGTTTCGATGGGAACGTGGATGTGTCGTTACTCACCGCAGAACAGGTGTTGAAGGAAGCGGCGAGTCGGCTTGGGCTGGAGGGCATCACGATCTCGTGGCCCGCAAGCACACGTGAGTTTGAGTACGACCGATCCTTGCTAGCAAACAAGCAAGGCTAACCCCGGCCCCCCGCCCACAGCGCGGGGCCAGATTCAAGGAGAAACGGATGAAGAAGAAGGCGAAGAAAGCGACGGCGGGGGAGAGGCACATAGCCCGGTGGAAAAGCCAGACCGTGCGTGAGGTGCGGCTAGACCCCAACAGCCGCAAAGAGGCCAACCAGATTGACTGCTCTCAGAAGCGCGCGGCAAATGCGGGTGTGCTGAAGGAACGCAATCGGTGCGTTCGCATCCTGTGTCGGTGGCACAAGTCAGCACAGTCGGCGCGTACGCCACTCGGGCGGGGCGTGTGCGAACATCTTGAAGCGATTATCAAGGAAGTCTGCAATCCCAAAAAGTACCCATGACCCTCCCCAACCGCATCAAGTGGCCCGACGAGCCGGGCACCTACCCGATGGGCAACACAGGCCCGCACGGGATCACGCCCAACCAGTATTGGGTGATCCATCAAGGGGGTCGGGTGTGCATGGCCCACCTCGACCCCTGCCCGGTCGTGGCGGCGTGGAAGGCCGTCGCGTGGGCGAGGCAGCAGCAAAAGACCGTTACCCAATGACCATCCCCACTCCCCCGCGCCAACGCGCCGGCAGTGGATTCCCTCACGTCACGGACGACAAATGCACCAAGCCACCGAGCGGTTGATAGCGGGCAGCCTCATCGACATCGAGTTTGAGTTGGAGCGCAGCGCAGTCGAGGACGGCGTGAAGCGTTACCGCGAACTCGCCCAGAAGGAGACCGACAAGGGCAACGGCGCAAACCTCAAGCCGGGCGAGCGTCTGGTCGGGCACTGGTTCCGCGCCGTCTCCGCCGACATCAGCAAACTCAAACGCTCGATCGCGGCGGGCGCAAAGATTCACAACTCGACCGTCATCAGGCCGGTGCTCAACGAGATTCACCCCGACGTGCTGGCGGTGATCGCACTCAACCAGTCCCTCGGCATGTGCCTGACCGACACCGACGGGATCACCGTGGCTCGGCTCACCCACGCGATCGGCCGCGCGGTGCTGGCCGAGCTGCTGTTCGCCGAGATGAAGGACCACGACAAGTACGCCCGGCGCAGGTACCGCAACCGGATGAAGGAGGAGATCGCCAGCGGCAAGCGGCCAGACCCGAAGGTGCGCATGCCCGACGAGAACGAACTGTTGAACCTGATCGTCGAGCGGTTCCGCGCGAGCCAGCCCAAGAAGATCAACTGGTGGGCACGCCGCAACCTCTCGGACGCGAGCGACCACCGGCGCGCGTGCATCATGCTGGGCGAGCGGTTGCTCTGGTCGTGCATCGAGTGGTGTACGACCGACGGGTACGACAAGCCCTTCCAGCCCGCCTTCCGTCGCCAGAAGATCAAGGTGCCCGGCAAGAAGTACCGCGTCGGGATGGTTGAGTTGACCGACGAGGCGATCGAACTGGTCGCCGAGGGCCACGCGGCGCGGGAACTCATGCGCCCGCAGTACCAGCCGATGGTCGTTGAGCCGATGCCCGCGACACGGGACACGCCGGGGGGTTACATCCGCATCAGGACGCCGCTGGTCTCCAAGCCCAGCCCCGAACTCCGCCGGGAACTGGCGGCACGCACGCGCGATGGTCGCCTGGACGAACTGCACTTTGCCCACTGGTGCCTCCAATCGACACCGCTGGCGGTGAACACCAAGGCCCTCGACGACATGAAGGCGATCTACAAACAGGGCGGCAACCACGCGGGCGTCCCGCACGCCGACAACCTGCCCCCGGTGCCGAAGCCCAACGGCTACCGCAAGACGGCCCCGCGCGGGCAGCGGTGGAAGCGGGTGCTGCCCGATGACCTCAAAGACTGGAAGGCCAAGGTGCGGGTCAACGCCACCGAGAACCGGCGCCGCACAGCCGACCGCAGGTGCTACCTCGACAAGATCACGGTGGCCGAGCGGTTCGCCGCGCTGCCGATGTGGTTCCCCTGCCAGGGTGACTTCCGGTTCCGGCAGTACGCCATCCCCGCCCAACTGAACCACCAGGGCGACGATATCTCGCGCGGGCTGCTGCTGTTCAAGAACGGCATCAGGCCCGGGCCGGACGGCCTGCGGTACCTCAAGATTCACGCGGCCAATATGTTCGGCAAGCCCGTGGACAAGCAGTTGTACCACGAGCGCGTGGCCTGGGTGGACAGCAACCTGCCTGAGATCAAGCGAATCGCCAAGGCCGACGAGCCGTCCGGGCTGGCGCTGCAAGCGGAGAACCCCTGGCAGTTTGTCGCGGCGTGCCGTGGCGTGGCCGACCCCGACGGCATCGGGCGCTTTGTGCCATGCCAGTGGGATGGGGCGTGCAACGGACTCCAGCACTACGCCATGCTCGGGCGCGACCCCATCGGCGCTGCTGCGGTCAACCTGCTGCCGACCGGAGTAATCCACGACCCCTACACGATCATCTCCGAGATGGTCCTGCGGGAAGTCATGGCTGAGACCAACGAGGAGTTTGTCCCGATCGCGCGTGTCGTCGAGCGGTGCATCCAGCGCAAGACGCTCAAAACCACGGTTCTCGCTGATACCTACGGCGTAACCGAGTCAGGTGCCAGGCAGCAAATCCGCGACGAGATTGTCGAGCATGGCCTCACGCAAGACGAGGTAACACGCGGGTCTGCGTACCTCGCCAAGATCACGATGAAGTGCTTGGCCAAGGTCAGTTACGTGGCGGCGAAGATCATGGCCTGGCTGCGGGCGTGCGCCCTGCGGATCGCCACGGCTGGGCATCTGGTTCGCTGGACAACCCCGCTCGGGTTCCCGGTGATCCAGGGCTACCGCAAGAACACCTACAAGAAAATCAAGACCGTCCTCCAGGAGATCTCCTACATCGACTACGAGGACGAGAAGGCCCCGGTGCGCGTCAAGAAGCACGTCAACGGGATCGCGGCCAACTTCATCCACAGCCTCGACTCGACGCACGCGCACATGGTCGGGGTGGCGTGCCGTGCCGAGCACATCGAGATGATGCTGGTGCATGACAACTTCTGGTTCCACGCGGGCAACTCCAAGCGCGGCAGGCAGATCGTCCTAGAGCAACTTGTCATGCTCTACACGCGCGACATCCTTGCCGAACTGGCTGCGGAGTGGGCGGCGTTGTACCCCGAGGTCGTTCTTCCGCCGCCGCCAAAGCACGGGACGCTGGACATCACGCGCGTCCTCGGAATCGAGCAAGAGTCTTATGCCTTTCAGTAACCACACGATTACCCATTCAGTGCGTTAGCCATCGGCGAACAAATATGGCTGCACCCATCAGGGCACTTGTTTTGTTCTCTGATGGAAGCGGGGCGTTCAGATCGCACTGTCATCGGGCGATTGTGCTGGGCATCCAGATGCTCGACCGCCGCGTGCGGTTCACCCACGTTGCGCTCTCGGACGGGTCGATCGTGCTGGAAACTGGCCCGGCTGGCACCCGGCTGTGGCCCCTGTTGGACTATGCCCAGAACTTCCCCGGCCTCGGGCTGGCCATCGAGGTTCCCTGCCCACGCCCGCCCGACCTGGCCAGCCTGGCGGGTTGGCCACCGATCGGACTGTGGTCCGCTGGCTGGGGCGACTGTGTGGCCGCGACAAGGGCAGCCGCCCGCACGGGTGGGGTTGACCTGCCGTGGGCACTGACCCCCCACCGCCTAGCCCACCGCCTGCTGACAAGGAACTACCCCCATGCCTGGCTTCACTGAACTCCCGCTGGAGACGCTCGGGGCACTCCGCAAGGCGATGGACGGGATGTACCTCCCTGCGGTCGTGCAGCACCCCTCACAACTGGCACGCGAGGACGACAGGTACGCGCTGGTCTACGCCGCCGGGCAGCACTCGGTCTACGAGGCCGTCTGCCAAGCCCATGCCGCCGCGAAGGCCGCGCGCCGGGAGAGTCTTGGCCCAGACGAGGAGGACGACGATGAGTGACATTGGCACCCCGGACGCTCCGGCACCGGACCCCGGCCCGACCGAGCGCCCATCGGCACAGCCGAACATCGACGCCAAGTCCATCGCCGCCGCCCGCCGGGCCATGCAGCGCCAGCGCAAGGGGCGTGAGTCGGTCGTGATCGACCCCGCCATCAACACCACCACGCCAGTGGGCCAGGGGATACGCCTGCCATGAAGTCCAACATCGCCGCGCACTGGTCGGCCGCGCACAACTCGCGGACCACCAGCCTCAACGAAGCGCGCGAGAACGCCCGGCTGACGAAGCCCTGGGTTCTACCGGCGGAGGGCCACAACAAGGACTCCAAACTCCCCCAGAACTACCAGAGCGACGGGGCGATGGGCATGTCGAACATCGAGGGCCGCATCCTGGTGGCCATGTTCCCCCCCCAGCCGTGGTTCACAACCGCGCTTGCGCCTGAGATTCAGACCAATCCCGAAGTCGATCCGACGATGAAGCAGGACATGGCCGACCGCCTGTTCTGGCGGGACGTGCTGCTGCTGTCGCTGCTCCAGTCGGCCAACCTGAGCGACGAGAACAACCGCCGGGCCTACGGGTTCAACTCCCGCGTCCGCACGGCCATCAGCCACCTGCTCATCACCGGCGACACGCTGGTGCAGGTCGTTGATGACTTCCGCCTCAAGGTCCACCGCCGCGACCGCTACGTAACCGAGCGGGACGAGTCGTTCGATGTGATCTCCCACACGGTCAAAGAGTCCATCGACGCGATGACGCTAACCGAGAAGCAACTCAAGACGGCCAAACTCAAGCCCGAGGTTCTCAAGAAGAAGTCGGCCCGGGACCGGCGGATCGACCAGTTCACGCACATCGAGTGGCAGCCGTGGTCGAAGGTGTGGGTCCAGACCATCGAGGTCAACGGGTGGACCGTGGCCGAGAGCGACGAGCGCATCACGCCGATGGTCTCCGTCCCCTTCGAGGAAGTCACCGGCGAGCATTACGGACGGGCGTTTATCGACGCGCTGCGGGGCGACCTGCTCTCGCTGGACGTGCTGTCGATGAAGGTGCTGGACTTTGCCGACGCCGCGAGCAAGTTCCTGTGGGCCACAGACTACACCAGCGCAATCAAGGACACAGACCTTGCCAAACCATCCGGCTCACGAATCCGTGCCAAGGTCGTTGGTGGTCAGGTGCAAGACTTCGCCGCGGTGCAACTCAACCGCCTTGCCGACTTCTCGATCGTCGAGTCGGCCATCGCGCGGGTGAGTGATCGCCTCTCCAAGAACATGCTGACGACTGCCAACCTGAGCCAGTCCGGGGACGCCATGCGGTCGAGCGTCTCATGGCAGCAGGTCGCCGCCGAGGTCGAGGGCATCCTGGGCGGGTTCTACGGCCCCATCGCCGAGCGTTTGCAGGGCGGGATTATCGCCCGCGTGGCGTTCCTGGCCGAGAAGCAACGCCTGACCCCCCCGCTGACTCCCAAGGCCACCCGGCTCGAACTGCTCACGGGCGTGTCGTCGCTGTCGAAGATGTCCAAAGGCCGCGAGACGCTCAGTTTCGCAGCGGCTGTCGCCCAACTCGGCGAGACCGCGATGAGCAAGATTGACACTGGCGTGCTTGTGGACGTGCTGGCACGGTCCTCCAACATCGACGAGCCGGGCTTGGTCAAGAGCCGGGCGATGCTGGAGCAAGAGCGAGCCGAGTACGAGGCCCAAGCCGCACGCGGCGCCGCCGTCAACAAGGCCATCGACGTGGCCGGCAACGTGGCGCAGGCAGCCGCAACACAGAACAACTCCCTCGCCCAGTAAAGGCCCCCAATGCCCGAGACCAACAGCGCGACCGACGCCCCCCCAGCCAGCGGCACCACACCAGCGGACAAGACCCCCGCGGAGTCGCCGCCGCCCGACACCGGGGACGGCAAGGCCCCCGAAACGCCCCCGGCGTGGCACGCCGATGTGGACAAGAAGTTCATCCGAGCAACGCCCGAGGAATCTCTCAAAGCCCTCAGCCAGTCCTACAGGGAGGCACAGGCCAAGATCGGCGGTGGCAAGGCCGACAAGCCAGCGACGCCAGCGCCCGGTGCTGATGCACCCGAAGCCGACGCGACGCTCAAACTCGCCGCGCCCCCGCCGCCCGGTGCCGAACCCGAGGACTTCACGGGGATCATCACTGGCGCTGGCCTCAAGCAAGAGGAGATCAAGGCCCAACTGCTCAAAGACGGCAAACTTACCGACGAGCAGATCGACGCGATCCACAAGAAGTACGGCTTCCCCAAGAAACTCATCGCCCAGACGGCCCAGGCGGATTTGGTCGCCTACCGCGCCCGCGAGACGGAGATGAAGGCCCAGGCCGCACAGACCCGCGCCGAGGCCATCAAGATCGCTGGCGGCGAGCAGCAGCTCGGCACGCTCTTGACGTGGGCAACGTCCAAAATCCCGCCCGATCAGCACGCCGAGATCAACGCCGCGCTGGCCGACACAAAGAAGGCCCTGCCGACCATCAAGGCCCTGCTGTTCGATTACAACCAGGAGGTCAGCGGTGCTAAACCTCTGGTCCAGCAGTCCGTCGCCGCTGGTGGCGACAGTGCCACCCCGTTCGGCGACTCCACGCTGATGTGGGAGGCGATCTGGGAGGCCGACAAGGTCCACGGCAAAGGCAACTGGTACAAAGACGACGCCCTGCGCCAGCGCGTCGAGGCTTCCCCCCGTCAATGGCGAACGACTCCCCCACCACGAAAGAGGTAAACGACGATGCAGACGCACCTGAACAACGAGCAGATTCGAGAGTTGACTCGCACCTGGAAGGCCGACATCCGGTTCTTCCACACAGACAACGGCACGATGTGCCATATCACCGACGCCGCGGGCAACTTGCTCGGGGAAGCAAAGGGAGAATCACAGGAGATTGCCCTACAGGAAGCGATCGCGCTGATCCTGAGCAAGAAGGGCGAGTCTGCGCCGTCGAAGAACCCGAATGCGCCCGTAACTGCCAAGCAGTACGAAGACCTCAAGAAGTTCGCCGAGGACCTCCAGGACGAGGTGAAGAACCTCACCGCGCAGATTGCGATCATCCGCGCGGCTGTTACGGGTGATGGTGGCGATGATGAGGAGGACGCTACCGAGGACGCTCCTCAGTAAAAGAGCAGTGCCAAGAAGGCTGCCAAAAAGGCAAAGGCCAACGCAAACAAGTAAACACTCTGGCCCCCGCGCGACAGTGCGGTGGCCGGTTTCGGTAGTCTGAGCACGACCACCCCAGGGTGCATCCGTGCCCAGACCGCCAGTCCGTCAAGCCCAGGCACGAGCCTGCACGCTGAGCGACAACCCCGTCAGGGGCCGCGACGCTGTGGACAACTCCGCGACTGAGGCGACCGGCAAAGCAGCGTCTTTGTCATTCGCACCACACCGGGAGTTTTCCCATGGCCGATCCCATTGTCCTATCGCGCGCAGCGCTTGCCCGTGGCAACGAGCGCGCCCTGAGTTTTACCCAGCTCGAAACCTACATGGCCGAGCAGTACCGCGACGCGAACCTTCTGGTCGCCTCCGGCATCATCAACGAGATCAGCAACGAGAAGGGGCTGCTCAGTAAGCGCATGCCCTTCTTCGGCGGGGCCAGCCTCGCTTACAACGGCGTGCCCCCGCGCCGTGGCCCTGGCCAGTTGATCGAGGCCCAGGCCGACGTTCAGGACTACACGGACCTGACGATCGACGATCCGATCAACCTTGCCCGCCGCGTGGCGGTCGAGGACGAAGAGGATGTGCCGTGGGATGCGATCAAGCCCCGCGCCAAAGACCTCGCCCGGCAGCACGCCGAGTACGAGGACTACGTGGGGTTCAGGGTGCTGGTACTGGCGTCGCGTGCGCCTGCCATCGCTGGGGTCCACTCCGGCGGTATCCAGTTGACCCGCGACGTGGCTTCCGTTGACCTGACCGACACGGTCAACTGGCCGCGCAACAACACCTCGGCTGAGACGCTCATCGGCTACCTCTCTGATGCGTCTGAGCAGGCCGACCGAATGAACTGGCCGACCGACCCAAACTGTCGTTATATGTTCGCCGACCCGTCGGTCAAGACGATCTTGCTTGCCGGTACGCGGGTGACGAGCAAGGACTTCATCCCCGTCGGCGACAGCCCGATCGTCAACCGCAAGGTCGAGAACTTCATGGGCTGGAACATCGTCTTCACCAAGCACCTGCCCAACTCGAACGTAACGACCGACCTGACGAAGTACAACGGCGACTTCTCCGGCGGCTCGATCACGACCGGCAGGCCGATCATGGTCGGCGCGTGCAAGGACAGCGAGGACGAGGGTCCTGTCGCCATCATGCGCAAGGGCGAGTGGGCGAAGGCCGTGTTCAACGAGGACAACGAGACCACGCTGGTCAAGCACCGCAAGCGGTGGGGCATGGGCATCCATCAGCCTTGGAAGGCCCTGAGCGTCGCGCTCTATTGATCTCTGCTCCGGCAGATACAAGCACGTCCCATCCCTTCACCTGTTCATACCCCGCCCCGGGCCTCCCCGGGGTGGGCTTTGTTTGAGGAGTTTCTTATGCCCATTCTCCGTTTCTTGGATACGTCCGGCATCCTCCGCGCCAACGACGTGGAAGCGATCAAGCCGATCAATCCCACCACGGGTCGGTTCGACAATGACAAGAGTGACTACCTGCAAGTCAACGGCAACGGCGCGGCGCTGGTGGGCGCAAACCGTGCCGTTGACCTCCAGGCCGGCAACGACGACGCTGCTGTAACGAGCGTTCACCTTCGGCTTCTGGCCAAGGGTGGCGGCGTGATGTTGCCCAAACTGACCACGGCGGCTCGCCCTGCCTGGAACGCGGCACTCAAGGGTCTGTTGATCCACAACACCACCACAGACAAGATGAACTTCTACGGCGCATCGGCCATCGAAGTCGTCACCTCTGCCTGACATCTCCTTCCCTCCGTCGCTCCAGAAATGGGGCGATGGGGCTTTCCCTCTCAGGAGCATCCCATGAAGTCTTGGAAAACCACCGTTTCGGGCATTGTCGCGGGCCTTGCGATCATCTTCACCCAGGTCGGATACCTGCTGGACAATGACCCGGCGACGACCATCTCGATTGAGGCGATCGTCGCCGCCTGCGCCGTTATTGCCCTGGGCTGGAACTCGCGCGACAAGAGCGTGAGCACCGAGGAGCAGGTGTCCAAGTGATGCCCGCGTGGGTAGGTGCCGCACTGACTTCGATCCTGAAGGTCATCGTCGGCATCTTCAGCACCGACAAGCCCGCAAAAGAGACCTTCCATGAAACGAACAAGCCTCTGCCGGTTGACCGTCTTGGCCCTGAGCGTTGGGGCGGCATCCGTGATCGGTGGGTGCAACGGCGGTCTGACGCTGGGGCCGACGGTGGAGCGGTCGGTGGTGCTTCTCAAAGCGGGCCAGCCGGTGCAGGTGCTGGAGAACCGGACGGTCAATGCCCGGCCCCTGAGCGGACCCGAGCAGGTGGTCAGGGTTGACATCGGCGGGTGGGTCGCCATGCCACCGGAACACTTTGACGAACTCATGGCCCTGCTGCCGGGCAAGAAGCCCACCCTGCCACCGGGAGGAGCGCAATGACTGCCAACGGAACGGTGAACGACAAAACGAAGGTGTCGCTAGCGATCAAGGACTACCTCATCCAGATAGGCATCCTTGTTGCGATGGTCAGTGGCTTTGTGTTCTGGGTAAGCAGCCTTGTGGCCGACGAACGCAAGGCAGACGCTATCCAGGACACGCGACTATCCCTGATCGAGTCTGACGTAAGCCGAGCGCATGTGGATGTTGAGGCCGTAAACGCGACACTGAACAAACTCAACGAACGTCTAGAAGCACTGAGCCGCGAACTTTCATCCATCTCTGCGGGCGTTGCCCGCATCGACGAACGCACACGAAGGAACACACCATGAGTATCAAGACGGGTCTGATCGGTCGGCTTTTCACTGTCATCGGTGTTGCAGCGGTGGCTTTGCTCGGGCCTGCCCGTGCCGGGGCGCAGGTGGTGGTCAACGCCAACATCGTGCCGTCGGCTTGGGCTGGTGTTGCCGACGGGACAGCCGTGAGTTCTGGGAACACGGGGTTGTTCTCCATCGCGCCGCTGTACGTCTTTGGCAGCGACAGCACATCCAAGTACATCCAGTACAACAGCAACTCCGCGGCGACGTTCCAGTTCTTGAACCCGGCCGGTGCGACGCCTCCGTTCAATGGTGCCGACGCGAACCTGATCGCCACCGAGTCGATCAACGTGATGTTCACGGCTACCCAAGCCTCGCTTGTGGCGGGCACGCACAACAACCTCGAACTTCTCCGGCTGACCGTTGGCACGTCCCCTAGGGAGGGTGTGCTGGCGTTCACTGCCCGCAAAGACGCGGTTGGCAACGTCTCAGGCGTCGCCGTAACTCTGACGGTGGGCGGGTCTGTTACGGTCGTTCTCAACGGGACCCACCAGTACGTCGGCAGCGGCACCGGTACTGCGCAGTTGGAGTTCAACCGCATCTACCGCATCACCGTCTTTGTTCGCTACACCAGCGCAGGCTACATCGGTTTTGCGATTGACGGCAGGTTTGCCGGCGCGATCACGGCGGACATCCCTAACGCGACAACCGGCTTCGGTGTGCTCGGGAACACAACAGGCAGGCTGTGGGTATGGACCGCTAACAACGCGAACAGTGTAAACGTCGGTCCTGGAACACCCCTTGGCGTCCGCATCTACCCCGCCATCACCTCGACGGTCAATGCCGGGTGGTTTGCGCGCGACACGTTCAACGGCCCACCGAGCAACCTGACAAGTTACTCCTGGGAGCCGAGCGCGCTGGCCACGACCGCCGCCCTGCCCGACGCGAGCCGCATGGGCATCGAGAACCTGAGCGGGTCGCCGACGTGGACGTACACAAACTACACGGCCAGCGGTAACAACCCCTTCCGTGCGAGGTGGCTCGCCTCTGGTGCTGCCAACGGGAACATCACTCGGACCTATACCAGCAACGGGTCTGGCGTTGAGGGTGATATCGGACAGGTGCCGAGCCTCAACGGCTGGTCGTGGGTCTGGTGGCCGATGGAGTTTGTGCCCAATACGTGCAGCGCAACTTACTCGATCATGCGGCCCGGCTCTGGCAGGAATGGCACGGTCATGGCGTCGGTGAGCGTCGTTCCCACGGGCACGACGAACGTCAGCATCCTCCAGGAAGGCCCCGCGGCTAACGCACGCTACCTCTGCGACGTTGCGGGTCTGCGAGACGCTTCGGGGGCATACCCATCACATATCAGGTTCGGCATCTATCTCGGGTTCAACAAAACCACTGGCGAGATGCGGTACGCGCTGGTTGATCTGACAAGCCTGTTTGCGCAGAATGTTGGAGGCCGGGCCATCCTTGCTGCTGGTCGCTTGAACCAGACCTGGCCAATCGGCCTGGACCCCGGCGTTGCCACGGCAACGTACACATTTGGCAGCGCGATCGCAATGGATGCCGGGCTTGTTGCCGCAGGCGTCCCGGCGGCGTTCATTGGCGACAACTACACGGAAAGCGGCAGCATCGGCGGTGGACTTACGCCCGCCGCGTCGATCCCTGGCAACTGGGCACAAGATTTCTCTGTCGGTTGGTTCGCTAACAACTTCCCCAACGGGTTTCGCAGCAGCAAGCCGGCCAACACAAACACGCCGGACATTATCTGGTGGACGCTGCTCGGTAGGGGTTCTAGCACTACTACATCAGACTTCGCTGGCTCCCACGGTCGGGTGCTGACAGAGTTGCGCGGATGGGACATATTCATACCGTGCTACTTGCACACCAACATCAGTGTCATGGGTATAAGCAATACTACACGGCAAGCGTTCCTTGACAACTGGGTTGGGTCGATGGTGAGCATCATCGGCCCCCTGATCTCTACTGGAAATAGGGTGTTTTATGCCGAACCCGTGGCCGTTCAGGGTACAACAACTGACACCTTTGCACAAGGAGGTGCGATGTGGGCTGCACTCAACGCAGGGCAGGCACTGTTGAACCGGCTTGCACAGACCTACAACCAAAACACGCTGAACAACCTCTTCTTTGCGCCGATCACGCCGCTTTCGTCCGTCGCCTTCATCGGTGCGCCCGGCACGCCTGGGACGGGCGTTGGAATTACCCTGATCCCATCTGGCAGTTACGGATCTCTGACGCTCATGCAGTCGATCTTTCCGGGCGCGGCCCGGCCCGTGCCGAGCATCCTGTTCCAGCCCAGCGGGGCGGCAATCCTGGCTGGGCAGAGGCTTGATTCCGACGTTCGATAGCACATGACGCGGCGTAGAGAAGCGGTATCTCGCTGGGTTCATAACCCAGAGGTCGTGGGTTCGATTCCCACCGTCGCTATTTCACCCAGTTGCCGGAGGCACCATGACCACACTCGAAGGCATCAACCTCATGCTGACTGAGATGAGGCTTGCCCCGGTGCTTGCGCTCGACACCGGGCAGACCAGCGATGCCGGTGAGGCCGAGTCGATCCTTGACCGTGAGCGGATCAGGATTCTCGAGCGCGGGTGGGCGCAGAATACCGACCCAGCCGTTGAGGTCTACCCGCCCACCGACTCGATCGCGTTTACCGTCGGCACTGGTCCTGGCGCGGCGTACTCCTTCCTGGTCGGCGAGAGCGTGGGCGAGTCCGTCAGCGGTGCTAAGGGCATCGTCCAGGCCGTCGTGGGATCGACGATCTTCCTGGCCAACCGTGGCACGGTGGCCTTCACCGGGGGCCAGACGCTCACCGGCTCGGCCAGCGGTGCCACCCGTGCTGGGTCGGCTCGCACAGCCTTAACCGACGGCTTCCTGCGGGTGGGCACGGACTGGATCACGGTCAGGCAGTCGTCTGATGAGCCTCTCCGCATCACGCCGCGGGGTGGTCGCTTGTTCAACGACGCCGACCGGACCTTTGTGTTCACCGGGCTGGTCAAACTGACGCTGGCGCAGACCATTTCCTTCGATCAACTCAGCAACAAACTCGCCCGGTACATCGCTATCGAGGCTGCTATGGCCTTCCAGCGTTACAAGAAGGGTTCGATCTCCAACGAGGCGACGATCACCGACAACCGCGACAAGGCCCGGATGGAGGCCGAGGACGAGGACTCTGACCTGCGCAGGTTCAACAGCCACGAGACGGCTGAGGCTCGGGCGATGCGTGGTAACCGTTCTCGCCGGGCAGGCTACTCGAACCTGGAGGAAGAACGTGGCTACTGAACAAGCACGCTTCACCTTCGACGGGATCACCGGGGGGATCAGCCGTCAGCCTGCCCGCAACCGCTACCCCGGCCAGGCCCAGGACGCCAAGAACGTCATCTACGACCCGGCTAACGGCGTCGTCAGGCGTTGGGGTTCGCGGTTCCTCGCGGTGCTGGACGAGTTTGCGGGCCTTGCTGCGGACGCTGACGTTCGGATTCACCCCATCATGCGCGACTCGGTGGAGCAGTACGGGCTGCTGTACGGCGCCGGGGTAGTCTCTATCCGCACCAAAGATGGCGTCAAGGGTGTGGTTTACGCCGGTCGGGCATCCAGTTACCTTGGAAGCAGCCCCGCAGCGTCGATCCGGTGTGTGTCGATCGGGGACTACACGCTGCTGCTGAACACAACGGTCGTACCGGCATCCAAGAGCAGCGATTCCTACACGCTCGACCGCGAGTGCCGGACATACGAGATACTCACGTCCCGGACCCCGGCACCCAACGCCACACTGCGGGCGACAGACGACTCGCCTGCTGCGGCACCGGGGTATTGGCGGTACAAGCCGGGCCTGAGCACGTTCGCAACGATGCGGATGGATGAGATGGACTCCAACTGGTCCGGGGTGGCGATCTGGCTCAACCGGGACTACAACCCGATGGGCGCTCGGGTCTTCTTCTCGACGTTCCTGAGTTCGCAGACTAACTGCACATGGGTCCAGGCCACCAAGACCCTGACCAAAACCGGGGCGTTTACCAACTGGACGTTCGAGCCTAACAAGTTCATCAACATCACAGCGGGCACGGGCTTTACCCCGACGCACGCGCGGATCACCAGCCGGGTCAACAACGACTCGATCACGCTGGAGTACGCTGTTCCCCCGGCCAACACCGGCACCGTGGCGTTCATCGACATCGGCGACTCGGTGGACTTCCGGGTAGACATGAACCAAGCCGGTGTGGCGGACCTGCAAGACGTGGCGGCTGCGCTGCAACGGGCCATCCGCAACGCTGGCGCGGTCAACGCGCTGGTGTCGTTTACCTCGATGAACACCGCTGGCGGGGCTGGTGCGGATCGTGGGTACTTCACGATCACAAGCCCGTGGTCTGGCAAGTCAGCGTCGTTTCCATCCTCTGGCGCGGTGCTGGCCCCGTTGGACCCCGAGGTCTACGCCCTGGCCACGGCACCGGCAGGGCGTCCGTTCCGGCTGACTGGCATGACGATTGCGGCTGGCACTGGCTTGTCTGACTTGGCGACCTCAACGCCCGAGGACCGCTGGGTCAGGGTTCCCCCCCCTGGTCAGGCCACGGCCCAACTCAACCCTCAGACGATGCCCGTGGCTCTGATCCGCACTGCCCTCGGTGGCGTCTGGCCCGGTGGCTGGTCAGCCATGACGATATCCATGCGACCGCTCTGGTGGTGGAGACTGGGCGATACGTCCGGCACCGTCGCCGTCGAGCAGATGAAGGGAGCCAACGGCACCTACGTCGCCGCGCCAACGCTTGGTGTTGCGGGCACGATCGCCGGGGACACCAACACCGCTGTTACTTTCAACGGCACGACCCAGAGCGTAACCCTGCCTGCCCTGGATGGGTTCGAGGCTGCGGTCGCCAACGGGTTTACCTTCGAGTGCAAGGCCAAGGTGAACACCGGCGCAATCGGCACGATTCTGGGGCTGACGGCGGTGGTGAGCCGGGGCTTCGGCGGCGTCCTCACTTCAGTGGCGTTCGCCGTCTACGCCAACAAGGGACCCTCTGGCTTTGCCAACGGGTTTATGACCGTCAGCGTCAACGGGCGCGAGTTTGCCACGGCTATCGCAACCCCGATCACCGCCGCGGGGATGCACGAGGTTGTGGTTACCCACTCAGGCCAGGGCGGGACGCTGCAACTGTCCGTTGACGGCACCGATTACCCGCTCACGGAGACCGGCGTTGGCCCGTTCTCGGTCCTATCGACGCCTGGCCAGCCGTCGGCGGGGAACATCGGCAGCACCTTCTCGGGCACCATCGACGAGGTAATCATCTGGCAGGGCGTGCTGGACGCGACTGTCCGCAACAACCGCCGTCAGTTGTACCTCAACGCTTCGTACTCCCACCCGCCGACGTTTGTGCTGCGGGAGTTGGAATGGGGGTTCCGCCCTGACGGATCGCCCGAGAGCAACCCGCTACCTGAGCTGCTGGCCTCGGGTCGCCCGATCGCCGACATTGGCTTCTTTGACAACCGGCTGTTGCTGATCGGCGGCGAGCGCGTGCTTTGCTCTGCCAACAACGACTACTACCAGTTCTTCGTCGAGAACCCGGCCAACATCACCGATGACGATCCCATCCAGCGGTCGGTGGTCGGGGACAAGGAATCGGTCGTAGACCTGGACTTCGCCGTCCCCATCCGCAGCGTGCTGACGCTGTTCAGCAAGGCCGGGCAGCAGTTTGACTTCAGCGCGGTCGGAGACCTCACGCCGTCGTCCGCCTCGATCACGATGGGCACGCGGTACAAGAGCGCCCCGGGCGTCCGGCCCGTGGCGTCTGATGCTCGGGTCTTCTTCGCTGGGGCGATGGCCTCCAGCGGGACGCTCTACGAGTACGCCTACAGCGACACCGAGACGCTCCTGTTCGCCAACAACGTCGGCTCGCATGTGCCCGGACTTCTGCTGCCGACGATCAAGTCGATCGACGTAGCACCCGGCTCCAACATGGTCCTGGTGCTGCCGACAGACGGTTCGGTGATCTACACCTACTCGTACTTCTACAACGGCTCTGAGAAACTCCAGTCGGCGTGGTCGGTCTGGGAGTTCGGCGCCGGCAACACCGTTCGGTCGATGGCGGTGCTGGACCGCACGCTGATGATGATCGTCAAGAGGGGCAGTCAGTACACCCTGGAATCGCACAGCCTGAGCGTCCCTGTGGCCGAGAACGGCACGCCCTACGTGCCGTGCCTGGACCGGGTGATGGTCATTCGCGGCGTGTTTGCGGCGGGCACGACGACGTGGACGCTGCCCGGTGGCCTGACCGACACGAGCATCACCGCGATCGTCAAGCCCGACGGGACCGAGCTGGTAGCCACCACGTCCCCGGGCACGACGGTTACACGCACGGGTGACCACAGCGCGACAGACTGCGTGCTGGGCCGGCCGATGGTGTCGTTCCATGAGCCGACACCGCCCTTTGTGCGCGACGGCAACGGGCGCGTGGTCAGCGGTTCCTACGCCCAAATACTCTCGGTGATCGTCGGGCACAAGGACTCCGGCTCTTACCGCGTGCGGTGCGTGCAGCGCAACCGTGCAGACCGTGTGCGGACGATGGTCCCCGGGCCACCCTACTCGGCATCCGGGGCACAGATCGAAGAAGAGGGCGAGTTCGAGGCCAATGTCGGCGGGGACGCGCGGGACACCCGAATCATCATCGAGAGCATCACGGCCAAGCCCATGACGATCACGTCGCTGGGTTTCCTGATCGACCGCACCATCAACTAAGGGCACACACAATGGGACCAGAAGCATCCGCCGGGGTCGGTGCGCTTGTCGGCACCGGCCTTGGTGTCGTCGGTGCCAACTCGGGCAACAGCAAGATCAAGCGACAGCAGGACAACGTGGTTGAGGCAGGGGCTATTCAGGGGGATCAGGCCGCCGCTGCGCTGAGCCTTGAGGAACTCAAAGCCGCTAGGGAGAACCGCAGGACGATCGGCAGTCTGCGCGTGGCCGCGAGCCAGGCTGGATCGTCGGACGTTGGCAGTTACGCGGCCCTGGCAAATCAGGCGACGATCAACACGGTTGAGAACAACGCCGTCGGGGTGGGGAATACGGGCCGCGGGCTTGTAAATCTGAACTCCTCGGTGAAATCTCAGTTAGACACCTTGCAGAGCCAGAAGACGGACCCGCTGATGGCTGGTGTCATGGGTGCGTTCAGTGGTGCCCAGACGGGCCTGTCGCTGGACTCGGCCATGACCGGCCCGCCGGTGTCCGAGGAAGAACTCAACGCCAAGGACGCGGCCCGTCGCAAGGCACAGTCTGTCCCCAAGCGCCGCAAGTAACCAGAACCCGGGAACCAACACATGAGCCAAGTACCCAGCACCGTGCTTGAAGGTGGCGCGCCAGCAGCCTCCACCCGTCGGCGCGGCGGTATCAGGATGCCGGATGCCGGCCTTGCCGCATCCGCAAACGCGCCGGGCGTCGCCGTTTCTCCCGGTGCCGATGGGGTCTCTTTGGCCAACCAACTCGCCACGGTTTTGGGCGTGGTGCAGAAGGGCGCCAATCTTGCCGAGAGCGTGCAGCAGAAGAAGGCTTACGAAGACGCGCAGCGCCGCGACCTAATGGCACAGACCGAGACCTACAACGCGCAGTACGAGCGCGAGGTGCGGGCTGTCGAGACTGGCGACGGCGCTCTGACCGGGGCGACCGACCTGCCCCAGATTGAGCAGGACATCGCCGCTGGCAAGTTGGCCCGGCTCCCAGGCGTCAGCGCTGCGGATCAGGCCGACCAGATCGTGCAGCAGCGGGTTTCCGCACTCCGGGCCGAGAAGGGGATGACAGAGGCCCAGGCGGAGGGGTACCGCAATCGCATCCTCGATAACGTCTCTCGCGCGTTGACCGATCGGGACGGCGTGGTCATCACCCAGGCCCGGCAGGACACCGCCGTCCGCGCCGCTACCGCCGCGACGATGGCCAAGACCCCCGAGGAACTCAACTCGGCTTACATGGCCGTCAAGGCCACGGGCGTCAGCGACGCCGTTGCTGGCAGCACGACCTACCTGGCCGCGCTGAAGGCAGCGGCGGACGCCGGCGACGGCGCACGGTTCGAGATGGTCTCCGCCGCCGTGCCCAGCGGCATGTTCGCCCCAGAGATCGCCGCCGCAAGGCTCGACCTGCTCAAGTCTCAGGACCAGCAGCAGGGCAAACGCTACGAATCAGCCCGCGACACCATCGGCTCGATCCTCTACAACGCCGAGCGGGGCGTCCCCGGGCATTCTTTCGCGTCGGCACGGTCCACGCTCGAAGAGATGCGGCCGGGATTGCGCGGCGACCAAGCCGATTCGATGCTCCAGACGATCAACAGCCGCGAGGAAGAGGCCGCACGCGCGACGATGAAGGCGACCAAAGACCTCGAAGAAAACCAGATCGTCGGCTCGGCGGTCGGGCAGGTCTTCGCCGCCGGCAACAGCGGGACGCTTGCGTTCAACATGCTGGCGGTTCGCGGCCTGGATGTGCAGACTCCCAGCGGGGCCACGGTCAAGCGCACCGGGGAGCAGTTGGTTCGCCTGGCCACGGATCAGGCGTTCGAGACCATCGCCACCGAGGAGATCGCCGCGGGCCAGAAGGGTGGTCTGGGCAACCGCCAGATCGCCCAGAACATCATCGGTCGGCAGGCTCTTTGGGCGGGCAAGAACGGCGTCCAGCCGGACACCTGGCAGTCGGTGCTCTCCGCCGGGTACGCTGGTGCCAGCGACGCCAACGTCCTCCAGCAGGGCAAGGACGGCACGTTGAACATCCCGCCGGCGGTGATCGCGGGGGTGGAACTCTACCGCAACCTGGAGGCTGCCAGCCCGCAGAACCTGCACAGCATGATCCGCGACCCGCGCCAGCGGGACTTCTACGACGCCGTGAGCGTGGCGATGAGCCTGCCGGAGATCGGCTCGCCGGAGACGGCACCTACCCCAGAGGCCCAGCAGCAGCGTCTCGCCCAGGCTGTGATCACCGCCCGCCGTGTGGTCTTCGATCAGGCCGGGCGTGCCCCGAGCAGCACGGCGATCGACGAGCAGGTCCGCACCCTGGCCAGCCGGGGCTGGTTCAGGGATGACGCCGCCAACACGGGCGACCTGTACCAGCGCGTGCAATCCGCCGCGAGGGTCTATGCCGCGATGGGGGTGAGTCCGACCGTGGCCGTCGAGCGTGCAGCCAAGAACGTGCAGAACGACAACGTCTTCATCAACGGGTACTACGTCGGCCTGCGCGGTGTGCCGATCAGCGACACGGCCAAGAGCCAACTGCCCGCGATTGCAGACCGTCTGATCGGGCGGTACGTCGCCGCCGAGCCGAACAGCGGGTTGACGGCCAGCGACCTGACGCTGGCGCACGACACCCGCACAGGGCTGTGGCGTGTAACTATCAAAGGTGCGGGGATATCCGCGCCGTCGTCAGGTGCAACCGAGGGGGCCGTCTACTTCACCCCCGCGGGCTTGGAGGCCGAGGCCCGGGCCATCGGCAAAGAAGCCGACGCGGCGATCATCGCCAGGCAGAACGCCCGCAACGCGCCCAGGCCCATCAAACTTCCGTCTGGCCGCAAACGTCCGGGGGAGATGTAACCCATGTCTGAGACCATCCTGACGGCACCGCCGACCTTCGAGGCCAACGCGGATGCCATCGCCCGCCAGCGTCAACTCGACGCCGAGGCCGAGGCCAGGAACGCCAAGATGGACCTCGGGGACAAACTCTCGGCGGCGTACTACAACGGCTTCACCGGCTCACTGGGGGCCACCCTGTTCGAGCAGACGTTTGACCGCGACCCGACGTACCAACTCACTCAGCCGGAGTTTGACCGCCTCAGCGACGGCATCCCCCCCCACTTCCGCACGGGGTTTGCCAGTGCCGTGAGTCAGAAGCACGCCGAGTACCTGCGCGTGCGTTACCTAGACCTGGCCAAGCAGGAGCAGGTTCTCAGCGACGCGGGCACGCTGGGCAAGGCCATCACGATCGGAGAGACCCTGACCAACCCGTTCATGCTGGCGGCGGGTATGCTTACTGGTGGCGCGGGCATGGCCGCGAACGTGGGCCGGGCTGGGCTTGCTGTGCGGTCTGGGCTGGTCGCCGGGGGCACCTTTGCCACTCTGGAGGGTGTTCGATCGGTCTCAGACCCCCGCGTAACCAACCGCCAGATCGCCACGGCTGGGCTGACGGGCTTCGGCTTCGGCCTCGGTGGGCACCTTGCGGGCCAGACGTTCGTCAAGCAGGCCGTCGGCATGGGCGGTGGCGGCGCTGCAGGGTCGATCGCCGCTGACTTGGGCGCTCGGGTCGCTGGTGAGGACGTTTCCAACAGCGAGCTGCTGGTCAACGCCGGCACGCAACTAGCCTTTGGCGGGCTTACGGCGGGGCTGGGGTCGATCACCCGCTACGCCCAGGCCCGCGACGCCGTGGGGCGTCGGATGGTCAAGGACGCCCAGTGGGAGGCCATCAAGAAGCAGGCCAAGGACGACGGATTCGACCCCGTTGCAATCGCCACGAAGGAAGAGCAACTCTACTTCAAGGACCAGATCGACCAGACGGCCCGCACGGCGGAGATCGAGGCGGTCAACAAGCCGGTCATCGACGAGGTTCTTGCCGACATGGCCGACGGGCCAGCCCCGGCACCCGACAAGGCCCCGGTTTCGTTTGCCGAAAGGCGGTTTACCGAGGTTCCACCCGGTGAGGACGCGCCTGCGGTGCCAGAAATCGAACTTCCGCCCAAGCAGATCGGCGACTTTGACGTCAGCAGCGTGCGGGACATGCCCAAGAGCACGCTCGGCGCTCAGCTCATGGTCCCCGGGACCGACACGGTGATGCTGACAGGACGTTTCAGCATGGGTTCTCACGTCGGCCAGTCCCCTGTCGGGGCCGTGCGCGACGTTGGGGCGATGGTTTTGACCGACCTGATCCCCCGCAAGGGCCGCGCGGTGGTTCTGGACGCCCCGCAGTGGGCTGAGGGCCGCACGCAAGGCATCGTCAGCAGGTTCTTTAGCGAGAACGACGCGACTTACGCCCGGCACATCGCCAAGGCGCGAGAGTCCGGCGTCGAACCCGTCCCGCGCGACCAGTTCATGGAGGAGGTTGGCCGCGCCGTCCGCCGCCCGCGCGGTGAATACACCGACAACGCCGAGGTCAACAACGCCGCCGACCGGCTCCGGGCACTGTTTGCCGAAAACCACAGCCTTGCGGCCCGGCACGGGGTCAAGGGGTTTGACCGCTTCGACCAGAGCGACACCTACTTCACCCGGATGGGCAGCCGCAACAAGATCGACGACGCCTACGCCCGCTTTGACGAGGACACGGTGCTGGATGTCGTGCGGAACGCCGTCATCAAGGGATACAACAAGATCGGCGGATTCCGGCTGGGCAAGAGCGACGGCATCACCGCCGACGAACTGGCCACGATCATTGCCAAGAACTGGCTCAAGAAGGTCGGCACCAAGAACACCGGCGACGCCGTGGCCGCGATTGAACTCTCTGACCCGGTGGAGATCGCCGCGATGCTCCGTGAGCAGGTCGGCGGTCAGGTCAGCGAGCGTCAAATCCTGGCGATCTCCGAGAAACTCGGGCGCGACCCCGAGAAGCGTGGGGTCATGTCGCAGGCACGGCGCCGCACGGCCCTGGACGAGACGCACAGCCAGGACGTTGTGGACCTCGCCGGGAACGAGACGACGCTGGGCATCGAGGACTTGCTGGAGAACAACGCCGAGGCGATCGCCAGCGTCTACACCCGCCGGGTGCTGGGCCAGGCTGCGGTCTCGGAGGTCTACCGCAACGCCTCGCAGATCACCGGCAAGAAGATTGAGACGACTGGCGACCTGCTCAAGGCTCTGCGCAATGAGGCCGAGGCGACGCCCGGGTACTCCGAGCGAGCAATCAACCGCGACTTGTCGAAGATCGAGATTGGCCTGAAACTCGCCCAGGGCGTGCCGCTGACAGAGAACACGGCGACTGTCCGCACGATGCGGGCGATCAGGAACCTCAACTACATCCGGCTGATGAGCAACGCGACGACAGGCATCCGCAACTCCTTCGAGATCGTCGGGGCAATGGCCGAGGTTGGCCCCGCGCTGGTCACCAAGTACATGCCCGACGTGGCGAGCATGTTCAAGCGGCTTGAGAACGGCCAACTCAAGGACCAGAGCCTTCGGGAGATGGCCTACTTCACTGGTCTGGGCGAGTCCTACTCGGCCAAGCGCGTGCTGCCGGGCTTTGCAGACGAGATGGCCCGCACCAACAAGGTCGAGGAACTCATCTCCAAGGGCACGCGGCTGGCGTCCAATGTCTCGCTGACGGCTCCAGGGCAGACGGCGATCGAGCGTGTGGCGGGCCTGTCGGTCTTGAACCGCTGGGCGGACATCGCCAGCAGCGGCAAGTACATCGAGGTTGATATAGATGGGGTGGCCACGAAGGTGTGGTCGGGCAAGAAACTCAGCACCCAGCGTCGGCTCGGGCTGGGCATCCAGGACGAGGCCATGCTCGAGCGCATCGCCGTCCAACTCCGCAAGGCCCCCCGCGACGAACTGGGCAACGTGCAGCTCGACTTCTCGACGTGGGACGACGTGGGTGCAGGGTCGGCCTTCCGCAACGCGCTACAGCTCCAAACCAGCCGGCTGGTGCAGCAGAACAACCCCGCGGCATACGCCCGCTGGATGACCACCGAGATGGGCAAGGTGATCGCCCAGTTGCGGACGTTCATCTTCGGCGCGTGGGAGGGCAAACTGCTCTACAACGTCGCCATGGCCGACAAGGCGGCGTTCATGCAGTGGGGGATCAGTTCGATCGGTGCTGCTGCTGGGTTTGCAGTGGTCGGCTACCTTCGATCGCTGGAACTCCCACCCGACAAGCGGCTGGAGTGGCAGAAGAAGTACCTCTCGGCTGAGGGCCTCATCAAAGCCGGGTTCTCGCAGGCGGCGTACTCGTCGCTGCTTCCATCGGCGGTCGATACCGTGGCCCCGATGTTCGGGTTTGACGAGGTGTTCAGTTTCGCCCGCACGACCGGGCAGCGCGGCACGCTGCTGGACAACCCGACGTTCGACTGGGCAAGGTCTGCGTGGCGTTCTAAAGACGCAATCTTTGGGCCGATCAACCCGAACTACGACTTCAGCCAGCAGAACGTCCGCGACCTCAAGGGTGCGCTGTGGGTGCCCCGCGTGATGGGTGTCGATGGAATCATCAACTACCTCACCCGAGACTTGCCCAAGCAGTCCAAGAGGGAGGAGCGGCCATGAGTTACTTCCGCCTTTCCGGGGACACTAGCCCAGGGGGGGTACAACGGCAGTTCATCTCGATCCAAGACGAGATCAACGCCAAGGAAAGGCGTCTCGCGGTGCTTGAAGGTGCGGTTCCCGCTGCTGGCGTCCTGCCCGACAACGTGGAACGGTGGGTGAAATACACGACCGCGTTCGACACGCCCAGTCTTGTTTCGCACGTCAGTGGGGTAGCGATGGTCGAGGTCGCTTCGATACCGGCGGACAGCGTCGCAACCGGGCTGCGCTTTGTTGTGCCGACGTTCTTTACTGGTGGGCCAATAACAAATGTCGAGGTCAATCTTTCAACACTGATTGTGGGCGGAAGTTTTCTTACGTCGTCGTTTACTTCTGGCTCGTCTTCGTTCACCATCTACAGCGCGACGGCACCCGAAAATCTTGCAAGGAACGGGCTGATCGTTGCTGGCTCTGCGCCAACGCCGGTCGAGTTTGAGTTTGTTTTTTATGGTGGGTCTGGAGCGGACCTTGTGGCCGGGCAACTGGAGACCTATGTCCGGCTTTCGATCCCGCAGAGTACCGGCACGACACTCCAGACGGCGTGATTCAACACCACAGATTGGGGGGATGATGTGTGGCCAATAAGCAAAACGGCGATGCTTCGCATCAGATCAGGGCTGCACTTGCAATCCTCAGTGAGCATCTGGGCACCGTCATCGTGGTTTCCTCACCCGACGCCAAGGCCACACCCCGGCGGGGGCTGCTGGTCTCGGTCATCGGCTCGCCCAGCCCGGTGGTCTGTGGAGGCAAGATCAAAATGACCCAGAGGCAACGCTCCATGCTGCTCATCGCCGTGGACAACACCGAACCGCTCATCAACTGACAGGAGGCCAACCGTGCAACGTGAGAACATTCACAACCAGATGGCCGACCTGGCGGACCTGACCCTGCTCGACTGGCTCATCAACGGCAAGCCGATAGTCGATGCCAAGGGGAACCCGGTCAAGAACAAGCAGGGCGAGCAGGGCCGACGCCCCCTCTCTGACCGCGAGATGGACCGGGTGCTCAAGCGCCTCGGCCAGGTCGGCGTCGTTGGCCGCGTCATTGAGTCCGCCGGCGCCGAGGCCCTCGCCCGCCACGCCGAGGAGCGCATCAAGTCCGGCGAGATCAAGTTCAACGGCAAGCCCATCGCACACTCCCTGCCCCCTCTCAGCCAGGACGACGACGCCGCCACCCGCCGCGCCTAAGCAGCACACCCATGAGCAAATACGACGGCGTCGCCTACACGCGGAAACTCCGCGATGACCCCGTTTTCTTCCTCCAGAACCTCTGGAGCGAACTGGGCAAGGACCGCGTACACCCCCTGGGCGACCTGGACATCGAGGCGTGGCTCTGGGCCGTCGGACACGGCTCCAACGTGCCCATGAAGCGGGGCGTTCTCCAGTGGCGTGGTGCCGGCAAGACCACGATGCTCAGTGTCCCCCTCTCCTGCTACCGATTGCTCCGAGACCCCAACCGCAAAATCCTCTTTGTCAGCAAGTCCGGGGGGTCGGCAGCGTCGATGCTGGAGATGAACCGCGACTGGATCGGCAAGGTCTGGTTCCTCCAGCACCTCAGACCACACGGCGAGATGAAGGACTCCGCCACTGCCTTCAACGTTGTCGGGCATGACGGCGACAAGCAGCCCAGCGTCAAAAGCCTGGGCATCGACGGTCAGCTCGAAGGCAACCGCGCCCACTCCATCCTCCCCGACGACATCGAGACCAAGGGCAACACCCAGACCCACGAGGCCCGCGAGCGCCTGCACCACTTCACCAGCGAGTTCAGCAACATCATCTACACCGAGATCGTCGGCGAGCAGCCCCAGATCGACCCTCTGGAAATCGTCGAGTTCGGCACCATCAAGTGCGACGACACCCTCTACGTCAAGCAAGAGAAGCAGGGGTACCGCTTCCGCACCTACCCCATGGCCTACCCCGAGCCGGGGCGGCGCACCCTGGGCCTCTCCCCGCTCATGGCCGAACGCCTGGCCTCCGGCCGCGTCCGACCCGGGCAGGTCTCCTTCGCCCACCGCGTCCCCCAGTCCGCCGTCGCCGAGAAAGAGTCCGTCGGCAGGCTGGAGTTCGAGCGCGAGTTCATGCTCTACATCGACGTGGGCACCGCCCACACCTACCCCCTCCGCCTAGCAGACCTGATCGTCTACGACTGCGACCACCGATCCGCTCCCCTTGACGTTACCTACGGCAAACTCCGCGGCGGAGACTCCACACGCCTGCCCATTCCCTCCCTGGGCTTCGGCGAGGACGGTTTCTACGCACCCATGTACGTCGATGCCTCCGTGGTCCAGCCTTACCACATCAAGGCCATGGTCATCGACCCCTCCGCCGGCGGGCGGGACAAACTCGGCTTCGCCGCCGGCGGCTCCATGGGGTCGCAACTCTACATCTTCGAGGTCGGCGGTCTCGAAGGCGGCGCCAGCACCGAAAACCGCATGGCGATCCTCCGTAAATGCATCGAATACGACATCCGCCAACTCGTCGTCGAGGCCAACGGCGGCGGGCAGTTCCTCGCCGACCTCTTCACCAGCGATATCGCCGCACTCGCACGCACCGCACCCCTGACCCGCTCCCGCGACGGCAAAGGCACAGACTCCTGGCACTGCGCCGTCGAGACGCTCTGGTCCTCGGGCCAGAAAGAAACCCGCATCATCACCACCTGCGACCCCCTCTTCACCGCACACCGCGTCTGCATCCACCCCCGCGTCGCCCAGAACCAGGAATGGCAACGCCAGACCACACGCCTGACCTTCGAGCGCAACTGCCTAGGCCAAGACGACGAGATCGACGCCTTCGCCAACCTGCTCAAAGTCCTCGCCGGCAACCTCACGACCAACCAGTCCATCCACGCCGCACAGGTCCGACAGCAAATCGAAGAAGACGAGGCCGAACTCAACAGCGACACCCCACCCAGGCCCGCCAACTGGATCACCTACAGGAACCGCTGATGGCCACAATCCTCATCCTCGCCCTCCTTGGCGTTACCGAAGCACTGGCATGGCTCTACAAGATGCGGACAGCCGTAGGAGCGTCCTACTGGCACTCAGCCGCCTCCACCGCCCTCGTCTCGGTCCTGCGGGTGGTGTTCGTCCTGACAGGAGCCAACGCCGTCCTGAGGGACACGCCGTGGTGGATGGCGATTGGGGCGTATGCGGTGCCTGCCACGGCGGCGACGCTCATCGCTCACCGGGGGTGGTGCAAACCAGACAAGCCCAAGGGTTTTGGAACCGGAACTTGAGAGAGGAGATTGATTGCCCCCCCTCCCGACCCTCCCCCCCATGGCACCCCGTTCGCATCGCACGCGCGCGGGTGTAGGCGCGGGCCTGGGCACGCACGCGCGGGCGCGTTGGGTGGTCTGCGGGGGCTGATCGGACTGCTGATCCGGTCGAAAGTGCTGTGTTTATAGGGGTTTACTGCACTTTGGGGCAGTCTTTGGGGTAGATCGGCCCGTGCTGGGGGTGCTGGCGAGCATGACGGGGGCAAGTGCGAGCCTCGCGGGCGTGCGTACGCGCGCGGGCGCGTGTGTTTCGTGCATCCGCGCGTGCTCACCCGTCTCTATGTTTTTCGCATTCGGTCGGTTGCTTCTGTCTGGGTGTGCTTCGGGTGCTGGCGGGCGTGCATCGTCGGGGACCGGCGTAGATCGTCCCTGGGGCGTTCGGAGCGTTGGGGGGTGCTGCGGGTCGGGTGGATCGTCGGACGCTTCCCTGGTAGACGCATCCCTAGAGGCGAGCCAAGGCGTGATAGGGCGTGAGGGAGGATCGCAGGTAGGGCGCGTGCTTGCTGGGTGTATATCCCCTTTTTGCGCGTCTGTCTATGGGCATTTATAGAATCTTTGGATTTTCTTTGTACTTTCTATTGACAGGGTGCCGATCGTGGTGTATGCTGTAGGTGCTGGGTGTGGTTGACTGTCATCAACCGCCCAGCGCAAACCCTTTGCATTAGGAGTGCAAGATGGCCTTTACGAAAGCAACGGAACGGAACGCGCGGCGGCTCTTTCTGGCGGCGACGCTGGCACAACGAGGCCCCAAGCGTGCCTGGCTCTCGGCTCTGGCAGCGTCCCGATTCCGCACCCTTGCCAAGCGGCTGGACAAGCACAACGAGAACCTATGCAACCGGCAGGTATCCGAGCGTGAGACTAAGGCGGCGCAGACCGCGCGTGATCTGGTTGTGGCCTTGGCCAGAGACTTCGGCGCGTTGGCACACTTCGGCGGCGACCCGCGCGGGCCGGCGGTTCGGCTTTACTGGCCCGACATGATCCCGAAGGGTGCGGACCCAGACACCCTCACCGATCGGATGATCGTCGTCGAGATCGACTAACCCAGTCCGGCGCGGTGTAACCGCCGCGCCCGATATTCACCGGCCCCGTTGTGGGGCTGGCACACTTTGCATTAGGAGTGCAAACAATGTCTAGCGTGATTGTGAATCTTGAAGGTCTGGCGCGGGCCATGCGTGAACTGTCCGTTACCACCACAGACGGAAAAGACTTGACCGACCTTCGTGAGAATGCAGTAAGAGTGTCTTGGGGCCGCGGCGTCTCGGGCGGATGGATGAAGGTCGAGTACCGGGGCAAGTCGCGCGAGGTACAAGAGGTAGACGCTCGGGGGGCTGGCGTTGCCGTTACGTTTGCTGGTCGGTTGCGCCGGATCATCAACGCCCACCACGGCGACGAAACTACCACCATCGGTGTGGAGGGCGATATGGTCGCGCTGAGGTTTAAGCGCGCGGAGTACCGCTTGTTTACCTTCCCAACCGCTGACTATGACGCGGGCAAAGCCAGCCCGGAGCCTGTAGCCCCGCCGATCAAGGCTCCCGCCCCGGTGCGCGCAGCACTAGCAAAGGCCCACGCCAAGCCCGCGCCCGTTGCCGCCCCGGCCAACCCGGCACCCGCCCCGACGGTCCACGCCCCATCGACGGGCCGTCCTCCAGCCGCCAAGGCCCACACACTCTCGGCACCCGCTGCCGCGCTGGTTGCTGGGCTGGCCCGGATCGGCAAGCCCGCGAACAAGGCCGCGCTGTTGGCCGTCGGGGTCGATCGTGCTACGTGGTCTGAGGCACTCTCTGAGGCTTACCGCGCCGGGGCCGTGCGCCGGGTGAAGGGTGCCGACGTGCTGCACGCGCTGGCCTAGCCGACTAACCACCCGCGCCCACCCTACCGGGCTGGCGCAGGCTTCCCGCGTGCAATGCCGCACGAGGATACCAGGAGTAGGAACGATGAACAAGGTAAGCAAGGCTGGCGCGGGTGTCGTACCCGAACTCAACTGGTCAAAGCCCTACATGGGCATCACCCATGCCGACCACCCGACCATGCGCAGGTTTGCAACGGTCGATACACGAGAGGGCTTTTCTGAGTGGTCGTGCTACTCGTGGGATAGCCACTCGCACTACGCACACGGCACAATCCACGGCAGCAACCACGAGAACCGCGCAAAACGTGCAGCAGAAAACGCCATCTAGCACACGGAAGGCCCCAGCATGACGACCGCCCTAGGACACTTCATCGGCATCTGCCACCACTCTACGGACGGCTGGCTTTGCATCACGTTCGACAAGCGGGGCTTCTGGAAGTCCTACGCGCCGTGCAAGACGAAGGCGGACGCGATGAAGGAACGCAGGAGGATCGCGCGATATCAGAAAACCTACGCCACGAAGCGGGCTGCTAAACGCGCCGCAAGGTTGGCGAAGAAGTCCACCTAGCCCACCCCACCCGCGCCCACCCCAAAGGGCTGGCGCGGGCTTCACCCTCCCGAGTGTCGGGCGGGAACAAGAAGGCCCCGGGACTGTCATCCCGGGGCCAAGGCACAGCGGTTTAGGAGACCACCATGCGGAAGAATACTACCCCGTCCCCCGATTCGATCCAAGCGGCCCAGCGTGTAGCGCGTGAACTTGGCCGACCAACCACCTGCGCCGGCACGCGGAGGCTGGCGGCGGACCTCACGCAGACGGAGATCGGGGCGGTTCGAGCGGGCGGGGCTGGCGGACACACACCAGAGCCGTGGAACGCAGGCGAAGCAAACGACGGATGCCCGCACAACGTTACGGCAAGACTCAATGGCGAAACAGTGGTTTTGTTTGCGCCAAATATCCACCTGAACCGTCTGCGTCCGGAGTCGTGGCCCCAGCAACGGGCAGACCTGTATCGCGCCGTCGCCTGTGTCAACGCCTGCACCGGCATGACTGACCCCGAGAAGGAGGTCGCGGAGTTGAGGAAGCAGCGGGATGAACTGGCGGTGGCGTGTGAAGCCGTTGCCCTGCTCGCAGATTCATTGCTGGACAGTGAGAACCTTACCGACCACGACTGCCCCGCAACCTGTCCGGCTTGCTCATCACGCTGGAGCGTGCGCGAGTGCCGCATCATGCTGTCCAAACTCTCCGGCGAGTGCCAGTGCGGAAAGTGGAGTTTTGATGTGCGTGCCGCCATCGCCCGCGCCCGTGGCGCGGAAGGGGGTGCGGATTGAACCAGCACACGCAAACATCATGGGCTAGGCCGATTGAGGATACAAAGCGTGGGTTCGCACGCTCCCTACGCGACACCATCATCGACCACGAGGGCCGTCAAATCTGGCCGATCATGGACTCGAATGGAGACTCAGATACGCCCGAAGCGGAGGCAAACTACCGCCTGATCTATGCCGCGCCCGACCTGCTGGCCGCGCTGGAGGCTATCCGCGACAGGACATTCGTCGATGCGGAAGGGCCAGAACTAAGGGCGCAGAACGAATTCAATCACCGCCTAGCCCTCGCCGCCATCGCCAAGGCCACCGGCGCGAAAGGGGGTGGGGAGTGAAGGTTTGCCCGACCCACAAACGGCAGATGGTCAGCGCCGACACCCGATGGGGCAAGCGTTGGCAATGCCCGCACCCTGGCTGCGACGTTGCGTGCTGGTCCGGCGACACCGCCACACCAGCCGACGCGCTCACCCGCAAGGCCCGCAAGATGTGCCATGCACGGTTTGACCCGCTCTGGTTGAACGGCACGGGCAGTCCGTTCCTGGGCACGCCGGGCGGGAAGCGGAACCGCAGACTCCGCGCGTATGCGTGGCTATCCAAGGCAATGGGCATCCCGCCACACGAGACGCACTTCGGGCACTTCACGATCGAGCAGTGCCGGGCGGCGTGGGTGGCGATGAACACACTCAAGAGCGGGGGTGCATCGTGAAGTTCACTCCACTCCAGATACACGCCGACGAGAGTTTGCACGTGCGTGCTATCCACGAGAACGTCCTCCGTGTCATGCGGACGATGCACAAGAACTTGGATGGGTGGATCGCATCGGAGAAGATCGCCGGCTTTGCCAACGGTCAACTGTTCTACATAAACCATCACAGCGGATCGAAGTTGTATTGGTTCGCCGACAACCCCGAGCGAATGGCTATCTGGAAGGTCATCGTGATAGACGACTGCATCAGTTACACCTTCCGGCGCATCGAGGTGGGCACGCCCGAGTATGAGACGGCGACCCAGTTACGCGACGCCGAACTTGGGAACCCACGACCACTCCCGCCCGACGACGACTGACCAACCACCCGCGCGCCCACCACCGTGGCCGCGCCGGCTTCCCTCACTGGAGAACACATGACCTGGCAATACATCAACACCCGAGCCGAGGACAACATCCCCGCGCTCGCCGACCAACTCGCCGCGTTGCTCAAAGCCGAGCGGGGGGGGAAGTGGCTGCGCTCCGACTCCATCCGCGTCGCGCTGGAGGAGGCGATCAAGGCACGCACGAACGACGCGGCACTGGCTACCGGGGCCGGCGGGGGTGGTGCGCCATGACCATCGACGTACGCATCGAACGCAACGGCGACTACTGGAAACTGGTCTACACCCACCAGGGCAAGCGGGTCAGCCGATCCGCCGGCGCGATCGCCGACGTGCCAAGGCGTGAGGCCGAACGCCGACGGCGGGAACTCGCCGCGGAACTCACGGCGGACCCGAGCCTGCTGGAAGCGACCGGCGACATGACACTCGCCGCGTGGGTGGCGAGGTTCTTCACACTCCGCACCGACCTGGCCCCGGCGTCGGCGCGGGAACTCCGCAGCACCATCGACCTGCTGACCAACCACCTGGGCGAAGGGCGGAAGGTGGCCGACATCACCCCGGCACACGCCGCCGACTTCCGCCTGTGGCTGGAGAAGCGACAGATCAAGGGCAGGCCGATCAGCGTGGCGACGGTGCGAAAGCACATGCGCAACGCCAAGACCCTCTTCGCCCACGCCATGCGGCACCCGCGCGACACCGGCGTGCGGATCAACCCGTTCAAGGGCGAGCGGTCCAGCGTGCCCAAGATCATGGGCACCTGGGCCTACGTCCCCATCGCCGACGTGCGGAAGATCATGGACGCCGCGCCGGGGCCTGGCTGGCGGGCCATCTTCGCGCTCGCACGCATGGCCGGGCTGCGGTTCAACGAGGCCCGGGCATTGACCTGGCAGGACATCCGCTTCGACCACCCGGCCCAACTGATCGTCCGCATCCCCGATCGGGGTGGCCGGGCAGCGGAGGCCGACACCAAGCACGACCAGCGCGAGGTGCCCATCAGCCCCGAGTTGCGGGCGGTGCTGCTGGAGGTGTTCGAGTCGGGTGCGTGCGCTGCCGGCCCGTGCGATGGGGCACCGACCACCCCGCAAGAGGCCAGCCGGGTGGCGCAGGCCATCCGCAAGCGGGCAGGGGTGGCGACCTATGGCAAGCCCCTACACACCCTACGCAAGAGCCTGGAGACGGACTGGGTGCAGGCGTTCCCCGTGCCCACCGTGGCGTACTGGCTGGGCCACTCGCCCGAGGTGATGCAGAACCACTACGTCCGGCCCACACCCGAACAGATTGAGTCGATCGCCGGGGTGGACAAGGGCGCACAGATTCGCAGGCTGGAGGCCCAACTGCGGGCGCTGAGGGGTGAGCCGGCGACCGATGCGGCTCTTAGTTGATCGTGTCTTCGTATCAGAACTATGCACTTGACATAACAAAGGAGAAATGCACATGCCGTTTACTGGAAAATGCTTGATGGACATACCCGAAAACCAGATCGAGAACGCCGAAGACCTTGCCACGTTGGTGGGGATCATCTCACCCAGCGAGGCCCCGCTGCTGGACCACCTTGGTGATCCTGGTCGGGTGGCGATGAGTGGCCTGCACAGTTGGTTTGACGATGACCTGCTACCGAACTTCGACACGATCAAGCAGACGACGTTCACCCCGAACGCGACAGACGCGACGGTGCTTACGACAATCAAGCCGTCGCGCCTGCGAGTTGGAGACTTGCTGCGACCCAATGGTTCAAGTGAAGTGATGCTGGTCCTGGACATCACCGACGGCGTCGTCAGGGTGTCCCGCCGATACGGTGCGTCGAAGGGTTCTGCGTTGAGCAGTGGGCAGCGGCTGCTGATTATCGGCAACCCATCTATAGAGGGGTGCGCCGGTGAATCGCAGTCTCGGTTCATCAACCGAGTGGCGAAGAGCAATTACGCGCAGGTCTTCTCTGCAAACGTGAGTGCTTCGGAGCAGTTGGCGAAGGATCGCGGTATATCAATCAGCGACGAGATGGACTATCAGAAGCATACTCGCCTGCGTCAGTTACTCCGTGATCTTGAAAGCTGCGTCATCAACGGGGTGTCGGCCTCGACGCAGTACCTCGGGACGGTGCTTCGCCATGCGATGAGCGGGATCATCCCGCAGTTGACCACGAACGTGATGACTCCTGGTGCCGGGGGTATTCCCAGGGGGGATGGTGGCGGCACAGAACTGAGCGAGGCCATGCTCAACGCCGCGGCAAAACAAATCTGGGATGGAAGAAGTGTGCTTGTCAACACGATCGTGGTGGGCGGCACGATGAAGCGAAGGATCAACGCCTTTAGATCATCACTAGCCGACGTGGACATGAGCGGCACTCGATACCGAGACGCGATCAATGTGTACGAGAGCGACTTCGGTCCGTGCAAGATTGTGCTGAGCCGGTGGGTACCGATGGATGCGGTGCTGCTCCTGGACAGCACTCGCCTATCGGTGCTTCCGCTGTTAGGTAGAAGTTTTGCTTACAAGAATCTGCCTTGTATCAACGGCCAGCACAACGGTCTGGTAGTTGGCGAGTACACGCTGGAGGTCCGCAATGAGGCGGCGCACGGCGTGATACGCGGCCTGACCTGATGGTCTTTTGCCCCAACTTTGCCCCAAACGCGCGGGGTTCGTCGGATCCTAACCGTCGGACCCCGCGTTTCTGTTGTGCCAGGGCTATATTTCGGCGTCGGCCGCGTGCCAGAGTGGTCTAATGGGGCGGATTGCAAATCCGTCTTACGCCCGACACGGCGCGTCCGCTCAACTGCTGGTGCCTGACCTTTGCCTGACAACACAACCCCTGACCGTCGCCACTGGTAGTCCGCACGGACTCTGCTGGAACGCCGTTGGAGTTCCCCCAAAATCTGCCCCAATCACGGGCGACGCATGGCTGTGCCGACGAGTTCGCCATCCACCCGCTCGACCAGCACCGCCTCCGCACCAAGCCCGAACGCCCAGAGCCTGAGATACCTAACACCCTCGCCGGGTATTGCCGCCGTGGTCTGGATCGCACGCCAGTCTTCGAGCGAATCTTCCGGCGTCAACACCACGACCTTGGCAGCCGCGGCGTAGACGGCCTGCTGGCGCTCGGGGCTGATCGCAGGCCCGGCAGGTGGGTCGGGCACGACTGCCACGCGCGACGGCCCGCACCCGCCCAGAACGACCAGCACAACCAAGAGCGCCGGCCTCATGGCTTGCCCCTGATCTGCACGACGACGGCGAGCTGGTCGAGTTCGCTGAACCAGACCTTCCGCCCCTTGAATTTGGGGTTGTCCTTGCGAAGTTCCACCCGCCGGCCCAGTTCCTTGTCGGTGTCATCCATCCAGTGCAGACGGGCTATCTGGCAGGTGTCGTCGGCCTGGAAGTGAACGAACACCACACGCCCGTCGAGCTGCTCCTCGGGGTAGCCCTCGGGGATCGGCCAGAGGATCGCGTGATCCCCCTCTCGGATTCGAGGAAGCATCGAATCCCCGACCACCTGGACAGCAAAGAGTTCCTCGCTGCGGGTGTCCTCATCGCGGGGTAAGTAGGCGTGCCCGTGCCTGCTGCTGACGCCGTACTCCTGGTAGTTCAGGGCCTCACCCGCCGGGGTCTTGTTGATGATCGGGATGCCCTTGTTCTCGGCTGTTTGCAGGGGCATGGTGGAGTGCTGCCACATGCGGTCGAAGTCGGCCAGCGTGATCCCGAAGGCGTTGGCAAACTTGGCGCGGAGGGGTTCTCTGAGTTTGATGCGGCTGGTTTCAACGCTGAATATCCACTGCGGAGTCTTCTTGAATCGCTCTGCAAGTTCGGCCTGGGTGAGACCGCGCTCCTCCCTCAACCGGCGAACGACTTCTGCTGCGGTAGCCATGCAAACAGTTTATCCACACTCACGTCAAATCCAAACATTTATCACATTTTATCTGTATTTTCAGTGCTTCCGTAGATTTGTATAAAAATCTATACAAGTCTACTTGATTTCTATAGGACTGTACGGGTAGGCTTTGGACATGGCAAAGAGTCTCAAGTCCATCGCCCGCACCTGCATCCAGATCAGCAAGGAGGCGCACGTCGGCCTCGCCCGGCTTCGGCTGGTCTACGGCGTGTCTCACACCCGACTGATCGACGCGGCTGTTTCGCACCTCACCGAGATGGAGCCGGCAGCGATCGGTGAGTTGCTCCAGAGCACCGGCGACGGGACGGCCACCAAGTACCGCAAGCCCGTGGCACGCAAAAGCCGCCCGCAATCAAGCGTCAAGAACTGACCCCCGACCCTCACCCCACACAGGAGATGCCCGTGGCAGATACACCCGCACCGATTGACCCGCCCCATAACCTGTCCGTTCTTCCGCCCACGCAGCCCCGCATCGAGCAGGAGTTGGGTGGCCTTCCCGAAAACGACCAGCCCCAGCCAGTCCCGGTGAACGTCGAGTACGACCCGCTGTTCACCATGCCGTCGGCCCGGCCACGGTTGTTGCTTGCGGCCACGTCGTTCGCACAGAAGGCCATCTTCATTTGCGCCGGCGATATGCCGCTCATGGTCCGCCAGCGTCAGATCAAACTGCACGCTGGCTGCATCAAGATCATCACCCAATCCGCCAGCATCATCGACCTGGCTGAGTACTGCATGAGGTCTGGGCACAAGAGGGAGAAGCCCATCCTTACGGGTGCAGAGGAGTTGGCCTTCATCGAGCAGGCGATTGTGTCTTGGGCCGCTGCTGGCTGCCCCAAGAGCGGAGAGGCATGCCCGGTCTGTGCGTCTGTGGTTGATCCGGTTGACCACGTCGATACCGAAGGCGACGACTCCATCCCGCTGGGTATCCACCGCTACCGGGTGCAGGGGCGGGCGTGCAGTAACTGCGGCTGGTCTGACGTAACAGAGACGACGCTGGCTATCCGCTGATCCCCGGCCAAGCCCTGCACGCAGGGCCAGGCCGTCGGTCAATAGGTGAGGGAACCACGACGACGCGCACGCCTGGCTGTGTAGGCCCGGCGCGCGTTTTAGGAGATAACAGTGCCGCTCTCTGAGTACCACACCAGTGATCTCATCAACCCCTGCCGTCGGGCGGTGCAACTGCGGCACGAGGGGAAGATCATCGGGCAGACGACGACGGCTTTGTACCTGGGTCTGGTCTTCCACGAGGCCGCGACGATGGTCCACACCATGAACCTGTGGGACCGCGACTCGATCCGGTCGATCGCCACCAAGGCGGGCAAGATCGTCTCGGCCCGCGTGCTAGACGAGGGCAGGCCCAAGTCTCACGCCGTCATCGAGGCCGAGCCTGAGTTGCTCGCCGAGGTCTGCGAGTGGATCGAGGCGTATCAGGTCCGGTTTGCCGACTACTTCGCGTCGGCCCGGCTGATCGGGTGCGAGTTGCCCGTCCGCCTGACGCTCGACGTTGACGGCGTGCCGGCGGAGTTCGCCAGCCACATCGACCTGGCGTTTTACGTCGGCGACTTCGTGTACGTCTGGGATTGGAAGACGGTGGAGGACTCGCCAACCCGAGACTACCTGCGCCGCAACAAGCAGCTCGGGCTGTATCACTTGTGCTTCGAGCGTGGCCGGGTGGAGGTGCCGACGTTCGACGATCTCGGCGCCCTGGTCTCGAAGGAGTGGGTCGAGTTCGGCGACGCCCCGATTGTGGAGTGGGTGCAGGTCCGCAATCTGATGCCGTTCAAGAAGGCCCAGTCGGTCAAGGACGAAACGGGGAAGGTCGTGCAATACAAGAAGGGGGACACCCGCCCACACAACGCGGTGGTGCGGGACGTTCTCATCAACAACACCGACGCGGTGATCGAAGACCTGCGCGAGATGGTGCGGATGGACCGTGCCGGTCTGCACCCGACGAACCCGAACACCACTGGATGCCACCTGTGCGATAGCCGCACGTTCTGCAAGCACTACGAAATGGAGTCAACCAATGCCCAATGAAGGCCCCACCGCAGACACCCGTCCCGCGCCCGATGCCGCGCCCGCACCCCTGACCGTGGTGGTCGGGCAGTATGAGCAGACCGCAGACATCGGCAAACTTGCAGGTGCATTGGCGGTAGCGCAGGGGGAGATCCGCTCTGCAATCAAGGACGCCCGCAACCCGCACCTGGGCGTGATGTACGCCGACCTAGCTGCGATATGGGATGCGTGCCGCGGGCCTCTGAGCAAGAACGGGCTGGCTGTGTTCCAGCCTGTGATGAGCGACGGGGAGAGCATCAAAATCAAGACGATCCTGGCTCACTCGTCCGGTCAGTGGGTATCTGCGATCTTCGCTGTCAAAAGCGGTGGTGCTGGCTACGAGAAGGCCAACGAAAAAACCATGCCGATTCAGCGCATGGGCGCGGCGATCACCTACGCCCGGCGGTACGGCCTGTCGTCGATGATCGGCATCACCAGCGACGAGGAGGACGACGGCGCGGGTGTTGCCCAGCCGGCGACCCAGACCCAGCGGCACACACCACCCGCAACCCCGGCCAACCCAGGCAGGACTCAGTGCATCACTCTGGTCCGCCAGTGGACGGGCCTCAAAGCCATAGAGACCGCCGAGATCGGCTCCATGCTCAGGAAGTCGGCGGATCGTGCGGGCCTGCCCAAACTGGCCGAGGGTGCCTCCTACACCCCCGAGCAGTACGGCAAGGTGGCGGCGTGGATCAGCCAGCAGATCGAGGCTGGTGTTGACTGGATGAAAATCTAGTGGCGCGACGCCTGACCCGGCGCGGGTGAAAGCCCGCGCCAGTCATTCCCTCAAAGGAGATCACCATGGCAAAGAAGAAGTCCAAGAAGAAGCCCCCGTCCAAGTCCCCATCCCCGCCCGACAACCGCCCGCTCTCGCAGTCCACCCGCGACCGGCTCATCGCCCTGGTCAACGAAGCCCGGCAGGCAGAGCAGGACTTCAAGGAGTACAAGGAGACCCGCAAGACCAACGCATCTGCCGCGGACGAGGCACGCACCGAGATCAGCAGCGCGATCAAGGACCTGGAACTCACGCCCGCAGACCTGCGCAAGAAACTCACGGGGCTGGACTCTGACGTCGCCCGCTTCGAGGCCAAGGCCGAGGACGCCGACACCCACGCCAAGGCTGCGAAGGAACGGTACAAGAGCACGATCAGCACGCTGTTCGATCTGGTGGACTCGGTTCGGGACGGCACCGACCTGTTCGAGCAGAAGGCCGAGGACGCCGCCGACAAGGCCCCGGCTCCGGCAGCAGAGTGAACTACACGCCGCCCGGGCTGACGCTCGGGTGGTGTTTTATGCAGATCACATTCGACGTACAAGGCGAGCCGAAGGCCACACCCCGAGCCAAGGCCAGTTCCATCAACGGGTTCACCCGCATGTATACGCCCAAGACGGCAGACGGGTGGAAGGTGCTGGTCCGATCGGCGGCAATGCCACACCGCCCACCACAGCGGCACGAAGGTCCGGTGCGGATGGTCGTTGACCTGGCACTCGACCGGCCCAAGCGCCTGCTGACCCGGAAGAGTTCACCCGATGCGGTGCCCCTGGCGATCAAGCCCGACGCCGACAACTTGGTGAAGGCAATCCTCGACGCGCTGACCGACGACGGCGGGTGGTGGAAGGACGACTGCCAGGTGTATGACCTGCACGTTCGGAAGTTCTACCGGGCCATCGGCGCACCCCCCGGCGCACGGGTCACGATACACCTAGAGAATACCTAACGGTGCGGCGCATTCTGTCCGCAAAGTGTCCGCATTTGTTCCGCAGTTTGTCCGCAAACCTTCCGCATTTTGTCCGCAAAGTGTCCGCACGATTTCCGAGGTGTTCGCATGAGTGCTGATTGGATCAAGATGAGACTGCACTTACACCACCACCCGAAGGTGGTGCGCATGGGTGTAGCACTCTCGCGCCAGGCGTGGGAAGTGGTCGGTGCGCTGTATGTTGTGTGGTCGCTCGCTGACGAACACAGTACGAACGGCAACCTCGGGCTTGATGGTGAAACGCTCGACAAGATGGTCGGGCTGCCCGGACTGGCAGAGGCCATGATCGCGGTGGAATGGCTCAAGATCGAGAACGATGTCTGCATCATGCCCAACTTTGACGCTCACCACGGCAAGGCCGCGAAGCGTCGGGCGGTGGACAACGGCCGCAAGTCGCTGGCCCGCATATCTCCCGAACAAGATGTGTCCGCATTTTGTCCGCAAAGTGTCCGCAAAAGTTCCGAGGTCGTGCGGACAAAATGCGGACCAGAGAAGAGAAGAGAAGAGAAGAATAAAGACAGTGTTGAGCAGGTTCACTCAACAACAAACATCGACCTAACAGGATTCGACGAGTTCTGGAGTGCATACCCCAAGAGCAAGCGGAAGGTCAACCGAGATGGGTGCGCGTCCATCTGGAAGTCCAAGCATCTCGGGAAGATATCTTCCGCCGTCATCGCCGGGGTGAAGCAGTACGCCACCAGCCGGGACGCGACGAAGGACGACGGGCAGTGGGTGCCGTTGCCCGCGACGTGGCTGAACCAGCGGAGGTGGGAGGCGTTCCAGCCCGTGCAGGAGACGCCAGCGCCCAAGCCGCCGTCGTTGTTCGTGCGGTTGAAGTACGCTGACCCGAACCAGGCGCTGGGCGGGGTTGGGACCGACGTGCTGCTGGACTGGATCGCGGGTCGGATCAACTCGCGCCCGAAGTCCAAGGTCATGGCAGCACTGAGCGATCGGGTAGACCGGCTGCGGAATCCACTGATCGAAACCACAGACTCGATCAGTTCTCTTTGCGATGACCCGCACTTTGCCGAACTGGCCGAGGAGTGGATCGAGATCAAGTCGAGGGGCAGGGCATGAACCTCTACAACGACATCGACAAGCCCGCGTGTGCTTGGATGCGTGAACTGGCAGCACAGGGCCACATCCCGCCCGGCGACGTGGACTCACGGAGCATTGCCGACCTGACAGGAGCAGACGTTGCGAGATACACCCAATCCCACTTCTTCGCTGGCATCGCCGGTTGGCCCCTCGCCCTCCGCCTTGCCGGCTGGCCACCCGACCGACCTGTTTGGACAGGCTCTTGCCCCTGCCAGCCCTTCAGCAGCGCGGGCAAGCGCAAGGGCCAAGCGGACGAGCGGCACGTCTGGCCCGAGTTTGCCCGGCTCATCGGCGAGTGCCGCCCTCCAGTCGTCTTTGGAGAGCAGGTTGCGAGCGCGGTTGGGCATGGCTGGCTCGATGGAGTATTCGCAGACCTTGAAGGTCTTGGTTACGCCTGCGGGGCGGCGGTACTTGGCGCACACAGCGTCGGCGCGCCGCACATCCGCCAGCGGTTGTGGTGGGTGGCCTACAGCGGCGAGCAGCTCGCACAAACAGAGCAGGTCATACGTTCGGGGCAATCTCACGCTCTCAGGAGCGGCGGACCTAGCAGGCTGGGGATCGCCGGGCGCAACGGATCACAAGGGCAGTGCTCGGCCGGGTCAGCGGGTCGGGCAGTTGAGCGAGCACGCGCTGCTGGCGGGCTACCCCACCCCGCGCACGCCGACGGGTGGTGCGGAGAGCAGGGAGAGCAAGGACGACAGGGGATCGGGCGGGGTGGACCTGCAAACTGTGGCCCTTGGGATAACTACATCATCGTCCCGTGTGCCGACGGCAAATCGCGGCGTCTTGAACCCAGCATTAGCCCGCTGGTTGATGGGGTACCCGCCCGCGTGGTGCGCCTGCGCGGTTACGGCAACGCCATCGTCCCGCAACTCGCGGCGGTCTGGATCAAATGGTGCATGAGCGTCATCGACGCTTTCGAGTGCAAGGCGGTGGCATCGTGACGAAACCACCACCCCCAATCCAACTCGACAAACTCTTCGAGCGGCAACCGCCCGCGTCGGTCGAGGCCGAGCGGTGCGTGCTGGGGGCGATGCTGCTTGCGCCGGGCGTGATCGCCGAGGTGGCCCCG
>Ga0209990_10000364_pt1 | contig 44401 bp, 42 predicted proteins | sample NOAtaG_6_FD_187304 | JGI IMG/M metagenome (GOLD analysis project Ga0209990, IMG submission 187304) | Freshwater lake microbial communities from Lake Erie, under a cyanobacterial bloom - NOAA_Erie_Diel5S_2200h metaG (SPAdes) (version 2) | ecosystem: Environmental > Aquatic > Freshwater > Lake ...
CTAGCATCCAAGTTTTGATTAATTGACGAGCCTGTATATCTTCTTCAGAAAAAGCGAGCCTGCACACTCCACCGTTGGGCAGCTTGCCAATCGTTGCAAGTTCAGCAAGACTGCGATCAAGGCGATCACAATTAATTGCTAATTTGGGGAGTGTCGCTATCATGACTCAGATTATTCCTTGAAGATTTGTTAAGTAGATTATGAATACAATATACTGTATACAGTGAATTTGTGATTTTTTGAATTACGAATTATGCAGCTACATAATTCGTAATTTGCTATAAATTGTTCATACAGATTTTAGGAGATCTCTGATAGTTGCTCTCATCACCTCGTCCACTTCAGCGTTCACAATCTTTACGCGAGCAAACCTATCAGGTTTTGCGCTCAGCCATTTTGTCAGGTGAACTTTTTGCGGGTTCTCGTTTAGTAGAGACTCAAATTGCCGAAAAATTACAAGTTAGCCGCACCCCAATACGGGAAGCTCTACAGCAGCTACAGCAAGAGCAACTTGTTACAACCGATGAAAATGGCAATCTGCGGGTAGTTAGCTTCTCAATAGCCGATGCTAAACATCTCTATCGTTGTCGCTTGGTACTAGAGCAAGAATCAGTATTAGAAGCCTGTAAACATGCCACTGATGAGCAATTAGCAAAAATCGAGTTCGCGATTCAACAAGCAGAAAAAGCGATCGCCCAGCAGCCAAATCAACTGACAAGCTACCAGTTACTACATATTGATTATCAATTTCATAGAGCGATTGTTGAATGTTCTGGTAATCATTGGCTAGCACTTTTATTAGAGCAACTATTCGACAAGATGGCTTTATTGCGGATGCAGACAGTACAACAAAATCTCAAGGTTTTAGAGATCCGTTCGGAGCATCGTCAAATTTATGAAGCGATCGTAAAACGAGATTACGAAGCGGCTTTCACTGCTCTTAGCAATCATTTAATGTCTAGCCAAGCCAGAGTTATCCGCGAAATCGAACAACTGCAAAGCCAACAGACATAGAACGAGGAAAATTCTGAATAATTTTCCCATTTGAGTAATTGGTACTAGAATCTTTTAAGGTTGAGATACTGTTCGTTACAAAATCAATGGATGGGGCAATGGACGAGTTAAGCGATGTGCTAGCGTTGGCAACCGATGAAGAATTATCCCAAATTGCGGATATCCTCTTTCGGCGCAAGTTCAATCCTCTTGATTATTTTGCGACTCCGCCCATTAAAGAATTACAAAGCTGGGATCGCGATGAACTGATCGACGCGATCGCAAAGCGTTTTAAATTTCTAGCTGCCGATGGACTGACAGTTTTGCGCCGCAAAACTGATAATGTCAGCTATCGAGAAGTCCTCGAAAGGGTATGTCAACATCTAAATATCAAATATTCTAAAAATCAAACCATTGAAGACATCGAATCAGAATTATTTCTGAATTTAATTAGCAATTCATGGAAAAAGCTGTCATCTCAAGAACGTTCTAGCATTGATGATTCGATGCAAGCAGCGCTCACTGAGTCAGATTTACAAAAGTCTTTGCCCCTTGATGCTCAGCGCAATCCTATGAGCTTATTAGTCAAAGGCGGCAGTGCGATCGCGGTGAGTACGGTGATCCGTTCAGCCGTACTAACTGCGATCGCTAGACAAATGGCATGGCATTTTGCATCTTATCAAGTTGGTTATGAGGTGCTCAAAGCAGGTGGGACAGCGATCGCAACTCGTTTAAATGCTTATGTCTCTACCTATCTCGCGAAACGGGGAATGGCGGTGGCGGCTACTCAATATACGGCGGCGCGGACTGTGTTTTCGGTGATTACGCCTGCGCTCTGGGGGCTGTTTTTTGCTGATTTAGGTTGGAGGGCGATCGCCACTAATTACGGACGGATTATTCCTGCTATTTTCATTGTTGCCCAAATAAGATTACTGAGAATGTCTTGAGTATCAAAAGAGAGTTGCGGCGCTTTGCGCCGCAACTCTCTTTTGATACTTGTAAACAAAAAGAAACTCACGTAGTGAGTTTCTTTTTGTTTGGACTACAATAAAGAATATGTTACGGATTGTTAAGATAAATCCTGTATGAAACTTTCTTCTCCTCCAAGTGCAGCCAGTGCTGCAAATCCGCCTCTCAATAGGGGAGTCACCTCAGCATGGAATCGCATCGAAGAACCAATGTGGCAAGGCAGCGAAGCCGACATTCGGAAAGGTTTGCCATTTAACCTACTATCGCCCACTTGGCAAATGTTCTTGATGGGCGATGGCGCACCAACTCGACATTTACAGCTATTGACTCAATCAGAAATCTCTGTAGATGTGGTTGCCATGACTCCAATCGGGGATAGTGACGACAATGCACCATCGGATATTAATGCGATCGCTGCACCTCGAATTCGCCGTCAGATTTTTTTGCGATCGCAGCAAACGGGAGAGATATTCTCCCATGCAACCTCTTGGTGGTCTGAGGCAACGATGCAGAAATATCTCAAAGATCCATCACTGCCAATTTGGGTCAGCCTTAACCAAAAATACACAGAGCTTTACCGTGATCTCAAAGGTATTTATAAAGGACATTCTCCCAATTTAGCTGAAGCTTTTGGCTATCCTGAGATTGACACTTATTGGGGCAGGCACTATTTGTTGTGGCATGGAGGTGAACCCATCACAATGATTTATGAAATCTATTCACCAGCGATCGGTAAATATCTTGGTTCTAGTAGCCTTTAAAAATAAAACCCATTAAAACTTTCAAAAGTGCCGCTTCGCGGCACTTTTGAAAGTTTTAAAAGCACAAAAATGGCGTAGCCATTTTGCACTTTTAAAACCCTTACAGGGTTTGGTTTTTAATTCACAGAATTGTGACCACAATTCTGTGAATTGGTACTAATGGGCTTTACGACATTTCCGATCTAACGAGATGCAAGAAGGATTTTGAAAGTGTTGCGAAGCAACGCTTTCAAAATCCTTCTTGGTTTGGGTTTAAGCGCAAAGCGCTGTCAGTCAGCACAAGGCGCTGTTATAATCACTGTCTATAGATAGTCGGTGAATGCATTGATTGCCATTTATCCTGGTAGTTTCGATCCCATTACTTTTGGACATCTCGATATTATTAAGCGCGGTAGTCATCTATTTGATCGCGTGATTGTTGCTGTTTTACGCAATCCTAATAAAAGCCCTCTATTTACGATGGAGGAAAGAATGATCCAAATTCGTCAAGCAACTCAACATCTAGATAATGTTGATGTTGACACCTTTACAGGGCTCACTGTCACCTATGCCCACCTCAAGCAAGCACAGGTTTTAATTCGAGGATTAAGAGCAGTGTCAGATTTTGAACTGGAATTACAGATGGCTCATACCAATAAAACCTTGGCAAATGATATCGAGACGGTTTTTCTATCTACTTCCAATGAATATAGTTTTTTGAGTAGTAGTGTAGTGCGTGAAATTGCTCGTTTTGGTGGAGAGATCGGACATTTAGTCACAACTGAAGTTGCGATCGCGCTAAGACAAAAATTTCAGCAGCCTTAACCTTTCCATTGCTAAGGAATGAAAATTAATTAAAACCAAAATTTGTTGGGGCGGACTTTGCCCGCCCCAACAAATTTTGGTTTTAATTGCACAAGTTAATTAATTTTCATTTCTAAGGTGATTTCTCATTTAAAATTTACCCCACCCTATCCCTCCCCTTGCATAAGTTGGAATTAAAGGGGGTAATTCCAACTTTTATCAAAATGATGAGAGATTATTTACGAGAAATGTCCTAAAGTAATTTCATAAAATAAATTACCTAAATTTGTAAGGTTTCGCCCCAATGGGACAAAACCTTACAAATTTGGGTTAGAAATTAGGACTTCTGACTGACATCTTTTTGGACTTTAAGCTGCTATAAAATAGATTATGGAGCTAATCGCGTTTGTTTGCGTCAAGAGTATTATGCAAACTTAATCAACGATGAGGAGCGAAATTATGAAAATTCCAGTTTTAAATAAAAGTACTTGGTTTGGGCTAGTGGTGGCGGCGGTTGTCGGCGGTTCTGGTGCGGCGGTGCTTGTGCATGGCACTTTTAATAATCAGCCTAATCCCCAATCATCAGCACCAGCGAGTATCAACCAAGTAACCCAATCACCACCACCTGCTACCAGAGCCGTGGATGGACAGTTGGCTGTTTATTGGATCGAGTCTAGTAAAAATAAACTGATCGCTGTACCGATCGCCATTAAAGCCCAAAGCAATGATGAAGCGATCGCGTCAGTAATCAACATGCTAATTACTGAAAATCCTCCTGAATCTGAACTGTACAGCGCCATTCCTACAAATACGAAAGTATTAAGCGCAACGACAAAAAACAAGGAAATTCGGATTAATTTATCTAAAGCTTTTACTAGCGGCGGTGGCTCGGCATCCATGCAGGGTCGAATTATTCAAGTTTTATACACAGCAACGACTTTAGAACCCGATGCAAAAGTCTTTTTGTCCGTTGAAGGTAAACCGTTAAAACTTATCGGCGGTGAGGGGTTAGAAGTCCCACAGCCAATGACTCGCAAAGATTTTGCACTAGATTTTTAGTAATGTGCGGCGCTTCGCGCCACACATTACTACCCATGATAGTTTGTAGTTAATTATGTTGCCAATCAACTTGCCTGATATTGATAGCCTTAGCCTCATTGAGCAAGTTTCTCAAATGGTGGTGGTTCGCGCTTGCGGAATGCTTTATGATCACCAAATCGAGTATCCGCAGTGGGAATTAACCAGTGCAAAATTGCAAACTTTAATTAGTGAATATGGGGTTGGCGGTGTAATTTTGCTTGGTGGTAGTGCGCCAGAAGTTGCCCTGAAAACGCAGCAAATGCAATCATGGGCAAAAGTCCCTTTGTTAATAGCCGCAGATATTGAGGAAGGGGTCGGACAACGCTTTAGTGGTGCAACATGGTTTCCGCCACCGATGGCATTACAAACGGTTTCCATGAAATATGCCGAGGCGATGGGTAAAATCACGGCGGAGGAAGCTTTAGCGATCGGGATCAATTGGTTACTTGCGCCGATTGTTGATGTCAATAATAATCCCGAAAATCCTGTAATTAATGTGCGGGCTTTTGGGGTTACCGCTGGTGAGGTGATGGGAGCAACGAGGGGATTTATTGCTGGTGCAAAGCAGTATCCTGTCATGACCACCGCAAAACATTTCCCAGGACATGGGGATACTTCGGTGGATTCGCATTTACAAACACCAACCCTACTTCACGATCGCCAAAGATTTGAGAATGTTGAGTTTCCGCCTTTTGTCAATGCAATTTCGGCGGGCGTTGATGCGATTATGAGTGCACATATTTTAGTGCCAGCATTAGATCGCAAAAATATCGCTACCTTGTCGCATCATATTCTCACAGGCATTTTGCGAACCGAATTAGGCTTTGATGGGATTATTACCACTGATGCGCTGATCATGTCAGGCATTGCTAATTTGGGCAGCCCTGAAGCGATCGCTGTGCAGGCTGTAAAAGCTGGTGTGGATATTTTATTGATGCCCATCGATCCAATCGCTGCAATTCATGCAGTTTGCGCAGCAGTGGAATCCAAAGAAATAGATCGAAATCAAATCCGAGATTCAGTCCAAAGAATTTGGAAGGCAAAACAGAAAGTTTGCGGTATCCCTCCTAATCTAAAAAAATTAGGTAATCCTCTGAATCTGGGAATTGCGAAGTCGATCGCCACAAAGTCCATTAACTTTTATTCTGCGCTTTCAAAACTACAACCTGACAATGTTAACGATCTAGAAGCAAATTATTTAAATTTGATTATTGTTGACGATCCACTGACCTGTGAAGAGTTTCTCAATGCGCGATCGCCTGCGGTATTATTGCTTCAAAACATTGGCTATCAACGCATTGTGGCAGATGGTTTGACCTTATCCACTCTAGAATTTGCCCAATTCTCGCAAATCTTTATCCAAATCTTTAGTCGAGGCAATCCATTCCGAGGCAACACCAATCTGCATGAAAAGATTAAAAATTTAGTTGTCGAATTAGTGTTAGAGCATAAATTGCAGGCTGTAGTTCTCTATGGAAGCCCATACGCATTGGATCGCTTGTTGCCTTTATTGCCAATTCAAATGCCTTGGGGCTTTGCCTATAGTCAGCAGCCAGAGGCACAGGAGGCAGTTTTACAAAAGCTAGGATTTGGTCAAATCTAAATATGGCAATTTTATTTAGGTTATTTAAGTTTACTTTGATTGCTTTGATCACACCATTAACTCTGTTGGCTTGCAATTCTCTTTCTATTAACAAATCGCCCTCGCCAAGTAATCAATTAGAGAGTAAACCCCTCACGTCACTTCCCCCCATAGCGCCGAAAAACATAGAGCCAGAGAGGATTCCCGACGCTCCATATTTACAAACGCCCCCAGAAGTAGTGCTGAGAATGCTTGAAATGGCAAAGGTAAATAAGAATGACGTTGTTTATGATCTAGGTAGTGGTGATGGTCGAATCGTGATTGCGGCTGCCCAAAAGTTTGGCGCAAGAGCTATCGGCATTGAGATCGATCCTGAATTAATTAGGGATTCTGAACGAGAGTCAAAATTGGCGATCGCTAAAACACCAGAAATTAGCGATCGCATTCAATTCATTAAACAAGACTTTTTTAAAACAGATTTGCGTGATGCAACCGTAATTACGCTATACCTTCTACCACAAGCAAACCTCCGTGTACGCTCCGAAATTTTACCTAAATTAAAATCAGGAACAAGAATTATTTCCAATGAATATGATTTAGGAGATTTACCTCCTAATCAAACTGAAACAATTAAAGTTGGCAATCGTGAATATAGAATTTATCTTTGGATTTTAGATTAACAGATTATCCTGAATATTTTATGAGAATTACCTTGCAAAGTTTTTTCTTGTTTTTATGCTAACCTGTTGCCTATCTTAATCTAGTCAGTTTGTCCATTGAGAACCACAATATTTACTAAAATCGCTGTAGTTGTGATTTCTTTAATTGCGGCTTTTCCTGCTCATGCAAATAGCGATCATGTCTGTCCCGCACAGTTACAAAAAGAGGTAGAAAAAGTCTCCCAGTCTCCTAAATTGCTACCATCCCGAGTGGGTGTATTTGTGCAAACTAATGATGCTAATCCGCAAGTATTAGCCAATCTTGATGGCGATCGCTACTTTATTCCGTCATCCAATGCCAAATTATTTATAACTGCGATCGCTCTAAAAACATTAGGAGCGGACTATCGTTTTTCTACCCGTTTGATGTCTCATAATTTGCCCAATACTAAAGGAGAATTAGAAAATGGATTATGGCTTGTTGGCTCAGGAGATCCTAGTTTTCGCTCGGCAAATGGTTTGAAATCGCTTGTAACACAACTTAAAAATAAAGGTGTAAAGCGGATCAATGGAGGAATTTGGACTTTGACATCTCGTAAAGGTGCCGAAGTTGCAAATAGTTGGGAATGGTCAGACTTACAGGAATATTATGCGGCAATCGCATCTCCCTTCACGATTAATGAAAATGCTATCAACTGGACTGTTAGTCCCGATACAAAAGGCAAACCTGCAATTTTTACATGGGATACTCCCGAATTGGCAAAGGGTTGGCGGGTAGAGAATCAAGCAATTACAGGTACTACAGATTCAAAGTACAGCTTAAAAGTTGTTCGCCCCTATGGTCAAAAAGTCCTGATCATCTCTGGTGTAATACCTGAAAAGTCAGAACCAGAACTAGGTGGCGTGGCTATTCCCGATCCAGAAGCTAATTTTTTAGATTTGTTGCGTCAGGAATTAGCGACTCAGGGCATTACGGTTTCTCAAAATATTTCTAGTAATACCTCCAAAAGGTTTCCACCCACCCAAAATTTAGCGATCGCTTATTCACTGCCGCTCTCGCAATTAATTATTACCACCAACAAGGACAGCAATAATCTCTACGCAGAATTACTATTAAGAGCTTTAGGAGATCGTCTTGATGAAAATAATCCCGAAGACAATCTACTGGGTGGCATAATCACGATTAATAAGTATTTGCAATCTATCAATACCCCTCCATATACGTTTCTAGCCGACGGTTCTGGGCTATCACGTCGCAATTTAACAACTCCTAGAGCGATCGTTCAACTTTTGCAAAGTGTGGCTAGCGATCAGAATTTTCGTAAATCTTTGGCAGTCTCCAATGTCGATGGCACATTGACCAATCGATTCAAAAACACCTCGGCACAAGGGTTAATTCAAGCCAAGACAGGAACATTGACGGGTGAGATCGCACTATCAGGATATGCTAATCCTCAAAATCATCGGGAAGTCATTTTTAGTATCATCATTAATAATAGTAATCTTCCATCAAGGGAGTTACAGCAATATATTGATGCGATCGCCTTATTATTAACTCGCCTTGAACCTTGTTAATGAAAAAATCTGCTGTTCAAAAGAAATTCCTCTTCATTGCTTTTGTAGCTTTAACAATAGGAAGTATTGTCACAATAATTGCTTGGTCTATACAAGACCCATCCCAAACAAATTCTTTTTGGGCAAACCCAGCTCTATGTCCAACCATGTCAGATAACTTAAGTAAATCCAAGAGTTTGAAGTTTCATCCCATCAAAGTTGTTGTCGAGCCTTGGCTTGGTGAGCATCATGTTTACTCCATCTTTGCTTTACCTTTGCAATATAAAGAGATCTACCATCGTTCTCAGCTATTGGTCAAAGACACCGACACCCCTTGGGAGGTTACGCCCACCGATGGGCTTAAATATGGCGAGGTAACACCTAAAGACTCCTTTTTAGTAATTGGATTTTTTCCTACTCGTCTGACTCTGTGGTATTGGGTAAGTGGTCGGTTTGGCGAACTAAGACAGCCCTGCAATTGGACTCTCCATCTTTTCCCTAGATAAATAATACCAATTCGCGAAAGTGTGACTACACTTTTGTGAATCAAAAACCAGACCCGGTAATGGTTTTCAAATTAAGAAATGGCGTAGCCATTTCTTAATTTGGTATAACGCCGCTTTTTTCTTTGCCGATATTTGCGATGAAGGCTACGATAAAAACAACAAAAAATGTTTGCCGCTTGTCAGTGGTGATATAGGAAATTGAAAACATGGGAAATTTTGGCAGTTGGCTAATTAAGCTGGGGCAAAGTTGTTTACTGATTGGACAAATCATCACCCACGTTTTGATCTATCGCCGCTTCCATTGGCGTAACACAATCGAGCAAATGTCAATTGTTGGAACCGAGTCTCTGCTGATTACTTTGATTACAGCTTCCTTTGTGGGGGCTGTATTTACAATCCAAGTAGCACGAGAATTTATTAACTTCGGCGCACAACAGGCGATCGGGGGGATCTTGGCGATCGCCTTAGCCCGTGAGCTAATTCCAGTTCTGACGGCAGTAATTATTGCGGGGCGCATAGGTTCAGCATTTGCAGCGGAAATTGGCACAATGCAAGTAACTGAGCAAATTGATGCGCTCTATATGTTAAGAACAAATCCTGTGGATTATCTCGCAACCCCTCGTGCGATCGCCTGTTTATTAATGTTGCCTATCCTCACGATTTTGGGATTTTTAACAGGTATGGCTGGTGGCTTGTTTCTATCTCAAGCCATGTACGCTATTCCCTACAACATGTTTCTCAATTCTGTGCAAAATTTACTCAAGTCTTGGGATTTAATCGCAGCGCTAATTAAATCTAGTATTTTCGGGGTTTTAATTGCCGTGATCGGGACAACTTGGGGATTGACCACCACTGGTGGTGCAAAGGGTGTGGGCGAGTCAACTACCACCGCAGTTGTTACCGCCTTACTCGCTATCTTTATCAGTAATTTCTTTCTGTCATGGGTTTTCTTCCAAGGTGTTGGCTCATCCCTAACTGGTTCATAAGTATCAATAAGTTTTATTTAAGTAATCGGATATGGCAATGATTGCTAGCTCCCAACAGTCAGTAAACTAGAAACAGCAGTCTAGAATTTGGGAGAATGAGATCGTGACTAATACCAAGCCCCGCGATGTCCAAGCAATTTATATTGCTGACGAAACCTTTGCTCTGCGATCTCGTAGTTGGAATCGCCTGCGGTTTGAAATTGAATATGCTCTCGAAAAAGGGACAACAGCAAACTCTTTCTTAATTCAAGGCAAATTGTTAGCGCTGATCGATCCACCTGGAGAGACTTTCACCGCGATTTATCTAAAAGAATTGCGTGAGCGCATTAACATTGGCGATATCAGCTATGTGATTCTTGGTCACGTCAACCAGAACCGCATTGAGACACTCAAGGCTTTGCTCGAAATTAATAGTCGCATCACCTTTATTTGTACTAATCCAGGGGCGATCGCGCTCCGCCAAAGCCTAGGCGAAAAAGTCAAAATTCAAGTTGTACGGGGTGAAGAAACCCTTGATCTAGGTAAAGGTCACATTCTCAAATTTATTCCTACTTCTACACCGCGCTATCCTGACGAGCTTTGCACATATGACACAAAAACTCAGGTTTTATATACCGATAAATTTTTTGGATCGCATATCTGTGGCGATCAAGTCTTTGACGAGGGTTGGAGTCATCTATTAGGCGATCGCCGTTATTATTTCGATAGCACGATGGCAAACCAAGTCCGCCAAGTTGAAGCAGCTTTAGAAAAGTTAACCGTTATGCCTGCGGTGTTTTATGCTCCTGGACATGGACCAATGTTGAAGCATGGTTTGCATGAACTGGTCAATCTCTACCGCCAATGGAGTGAAGCTCAAAAGCAACAAAATATCTCCGTAGCGTTGCTGTTTGCTTCGGCATATGGCAATACGACCACGATCGCTAATGCTTTGGCACGAGGCATCACTAAGGCAAGTGTTGCTGTCGAGTTAATTAATTGTGAAACCGCCGAACCAGAAGAGATCAAAATTGCGATCGAGAAATCCTCTGGTTTCTTGATTGGTTCGCCAACTTTAGGTGGACATTTGCCAACACAGGTGCAAACAGCTCTAGGTATAGTTTTATCTACAGCGACCAAGAGCTATCAAGCAGGTGTATTTGGCTCCTATGGATGGAGCGGTGAAGCTGTGGATATTATTTCTGGAAAGCTGAAGGATGCTGGCTATACTCTAGCCTTTGAGCCGATTCGGATTAAGTTCACGCCTACTGAGGCAACTTTACAAATTTGTGAAGAGACGGGAACTGATTTTGCCCAAGCGCTGAAGAAATCCAAAAAGGTTCGTACAACCCTTAATCCAGGGAGTACCGTGGAGCAAGCCGTAGGTCGGATTGTTGGCTCTCTATGTGTGCTCACAGTTAAACGCGGCGAAATCTCGACAGCAATGCTTGCCTCTTGGGTGTCACAAGCATCATTTAATCCTCCAGGTCTAACAATCGCAGTTGCCAAAGATCGTGCTATCGAGACTTACTTGTTTGAAGGCGATCGCTTTGTTTTGAATATTCTTGAACAGGGTAAACAACTCCGCAAACATTTCATGAAAAAATTTGCACCTGGTGAAGATCGATTTACGGATGTACAGGTGGAACCGACTGAAGGAGGTCTAATTTTGCCTGATGGATTAGCCTTTTTAGAATGCAGAGTGATGCAGCGAATGGAATGTGGTGATCATTGGCTTATCTATGCGATCGTGGAGAATGGCAAGCTATTGCAATCTAATGGATTAACAGCCATTCATCACCGCAAAACAGCTAGTAATTATTAACTGATGTTACGTGGAATGAAGATTGCCCTCACCCCCCCAGTCCCCTCTCCCAGAGAGGAGAGGGGGAGCAAAATCCAGAAAACTCTTGTCCCCCTCTCCCAAAGGGAGAGGGGCTAGGGGTGAGGGTCTTAGAAACTTCCACGTAACATCAGTTATTAAAAGAATTTGTGCTGACCTCAAGGCGATTTATACGGCGGCAACGGAATCGGAATCGGAGGCAGAGTTTAACCTTGAACTCCTTGCGGAGAGATGGGACAAGCAATATCCATCAATTAGCAAGTCTTGGCGCAGTCATTGGGCGAACATTATCCCCTTCTTTGCTTTCCCATCTGAGATTCGTAGAGCGATTTATACCACTAAGGCACTTGAGTCAATGAATAGCAGTTTGAGAAAAGTGATTAAGTCCAAACAGATTTGCCCCGTTAAACTAAGTACCATTTGCCTGTTTTAGTTTTTTTACTATAGTTAATGTAAGTTTTGCTTAGGACATAACCCCCAATGGAAAAGTGTCGGCGCAAAGCGCCGACACTTTTCTACACTGCTGGAGATCAACATAAAGCTGGCAGTTGCGCTGCCACAGCTTCTTGGTTTATGCATTTGAGTCAGACTTAAAGCTGAACTCCGTGCCGTTGAGAATACGCTCGATATTAGAGCGATGTAACCAGATTACAAAAATGCAGCCGACAGTTACAAAGCTTGAATAAACAATATTCCCTTGCAATGTCCACATCAAAACTGGGGCAGCCGCTGCTGCCGCAATCGAGCTAATCGACACTATTCGCCAAATTGCCATTGTCGCTAGCCAAACGCTAAAAGCCGCGATCGCAACAATCCAATTCAACATAAACAAAATACCTACCCCTGTCGCCACTGACTTACCGCCCTTAAACCCCAACCAAACTGGTCGGCTGTGACCAATTAGGGCAAGCATCCCTGACCCAATTACGAACAGCGATAAATTATCGGTAATTGGCGGTTGAGAATATCTAAAAGTTGAAGCCAAGAGAACTTGTAAGTAATTCGCTGATTGCATCATGTAAATTGCGATCGCGCCCTTAGCAAAATCAGTCACAAATACACTAATTCCTGCAAACTTGCCGACATTGCGCCATACATTCGTTGCTCCTGTCGAGCCTGAACCAAGCTCGCGAATATCAATACCCACAATACGTCCCACTAAATAACCTGTAGGGAATGATCCTAAAAGATAGGCGATCGCAAGCAAGAGATAGGGAAACCACATAAGCTGTATTTCATAAACAATAGGGGTAGCGCTTGGGCTATTCCTATTGTCTAATATTGTGGCAATCAAGAAAATAGAGGAAGTGCTTTGCACCTCCTCTATTTTCTTGATTAAGTACTTGTACAAAATAAATCACTAAAACCCGTAAAGTTTCACCTCTGCGGGGCGAAACTTTACGGGTTTTGCTTTGTAATTAATTATGCCTAGCTACTTAATTAAGATTTTATTTATTCAATCGAAATAGATTGTGGGCCGTCATTTTTGCCATTATTGCTACTAGAAGCGACCGTGGTCGGCGTTGCTCCTTGCTTTTCTAGCCAACCCTTTAAAGGATCTTGTTGGAGATCGAGCTTGAGAAAGCCCGAAACGAGTCCACCAAAAAATGCAACGGGTTGCCCTAAGAACTCATTGAGAATCGGTTTTAGCTCGTCCATAAAAATGCAGAAATATAGTTAGAGTTATTTTTTACAACCTTTTGCAAGCAAAAGGGATACGATAGATTTTTTAAAAGTGTTGCGAAGCAATGCTTTTAAAAAATTTATTGATTTTATTGTATCGCTAAAACCTAGAAAATCGAGAGGATTAAATCTCTTTAGGCTAAGTTCTAACTAGAGATTGATATAATTTCTGACCAAACCTAGAAATTTCTAACCATATCGTAGTTAAATCGATCAATGCACTCTGATAAATTTCCTGAGGAGTGGCAAATCTAGAGAAAATTTTCGATGACTACGCTAAACAGATCTACTCTTCGTCGCCTTAAAAAACTCAAGCAGTCATCTGCGGTTTGGGAAGGTGATCGTCGGGCTTTACCCGCTAAGATCCGCCAGCCGCAAGACTCTTCTAATATTATCCCTCTTCATGGTCATGATGAAGAGTCTAAACCCCATTGCATTTTGTGGGTAGATGGTTCAATGGGAATGGTGCGTTCTATGGACGTAGTTGAATCGGCTGTGGGGCAAGAAGCCTTTGTTCGTGCTTTGTTGCAAGCAATCGAACATCCCCAAAGTCCTGCCCAGCCGTCCTTGCCCCAGAAGATTTTAGTATGCGATCGCGAGCTTCAGTTTTATTTGCGCGGTGTGCTTCAGGATTTAGGAATATCTGTTGAATATTTCGAGCGCTTGCCATTGATTGATGAGATCTTCTCGCATATTTTGGAAAGCTTTACGGCAAATCCGCCAGTTGTGCCTGAGAGGTTTGCTGCGGCTTTACATAAACAGTCTGAGCAGCTATGGCAAAATGCACCTTGGAATATACTTTGGGATCACCAAGTAATTTCAATCCAGCTTGATCATTGGGATCTCGACACTCTTTATGCGATCGTCATGGGCAAGATGGGGTTAGAACAGGGTGTCATTTTTTATCGATCTGAAGAGTCGTTGGTAAAATTTCGACAGCGTATTGTTGCAGGCAACTCTGAAGATGAGATCGAAGAGACTTTTTTACATCAAGACTGTCTGTTTAATCTTTTTGAAACGCCTGAATTGGAAATGGAAGATGACTTTCCTCCATTTCCATTCCGAGGCAAAGTTAGGGCTTTGCCTGCGGCAACTATACCGATGAAACCGATCTATGGTGCTTTGCATCCCTTAGAAGGCGGTAGACCCTATCTCTATGATGAGGAGGCGATCGCATTAACAGTTGCTCTAGAGTCGCTCAATAACTTTTGGGAACAGTACCGTAAGCGCTTGAATTCCAATTTTAATAAGCTCTCTGGCACTTACACAGTTTATGCGCCAAGCCTCGATAGCGATGTTGAAGAGGCAATTAAGGTTGTTGTTAAAACCATGCCAGATCTAGCTAATGAGTTACATCAGTTAGTTGAAGAGGATGACGAAGATGATGATGATTCGCCACTAATCAATGAAGATCTCTGGCCAGATAATGCTCTTATCCATATGATGACGATCCCTTGGGAGCAAGTGGATTTTTTGCGGAATGCTGATATCCATCATCAGTTTTCTGACTCAATCACTGCGATCGCGCCTAACAAAAAAGGTGAAGGGCTCGCAGGGCTGATGATCCAGACTTCACGCCCCAAAGCACTGGAATTAATCGAACAAATCAATAGTTTTGATGGTATCCAGTCTTTATGTTTCAATCCCGCCGAAGATATCTTTGGTAATATTTGTCATCTTGGCTTAATGGTGATGGGAAATGATGACTTACATCTATTCGGTGAATTTGACAAATCCACTCTCAATGGTGAACACCACAAACGGTGGAAACAACGTGCCAAAAACACCAAAGGTAATATCTGCGTAATTATTGCAATGGGCATTACTGGTGCGTCGCGTGGTAATCCTGCTCCGCACCATATTTTGGGCTACTACGAAATCAAGCTCATCGACGATAAAGAATTAGGCTTAGGTAAGTTACGCGCCGAGCCTACATTTGACTTTGAATTTTAACCAAATGCAAAAGTAGAGGCAATTCATGAATTGCCTCTACTTTTGCGTATCACCCTTTGCTTATATGTCTCAACAAATCATTTACCGCATCCTCGATGCCAACCTTGATCGCGCCCGTGAAGCTTTACGAACCATCGAAGAATGGTGTCGGTTTGGTTTGGAAGAAGTGAACTTGTGCGATCGCTGCAAACACATGCGCCAAGAACTCGCTCAATGGCACAAAGAAGAATTTCGTCGCGCCCGTAATACTCCCGACGATCCTGCCACAGGGTTGAGCCATGCAAATGAATCTGTTCGTGCCGATGTCCAAGCTGTCCTCAGAGCGAATATGGGACGTTTGCAAGAAGCGCTCAGAGTTTTAGAAGAATATAGCAAAGTCGTTGATCTCACTATGGGAGAAGCGATGAAACAAATGCGCTATCAGGTCTATACCCTTGAGAGTCAATTACTGACACATGAAGTTACCAATATTGGTGAAATCCGTCGCCAAAAATTACAAGCTGCAAGTTTATATCTGGTGACGATGCCTGTAGAGAATATTGTCTCAGTTGTGAAGTCGGCTTTGCAAGGCGGTGTGCAGATTGTGCAGTATCGTCAAAAGGATGGTGAGGATGGAACTCGCTATGCGATCGCCCAACAACTTTGTGAAATTTGTCATAAATATAATGCTTTATTTCTAGTTAATGATCGCGTTGATATTGCGATCGCGGTGGGAGCTGATGGTATCCATGTGGGTCAGACAGATCTGCCCGTTGCTGTAGTGCGCCAAATTTTAAATGCGCATGGTGGCAATGCATCGCAATACATTATTGGGCAGTCAACCACGAATCCCCAAGAACTAGAAATTGCTCTGAATAATCAAGTAGATTATGTTGGCGTTGGCCCAGTCCATGCGACACCAACTAAGCCCAATAAGGCTGCGTCTGGTCATGAGTATGTCAACTATGCTGCTAAGAATATCAACATTCCTTGGTTCGCGATCGGTGGACTTGATGAACATAATTTAGAAGCTGCGATCGCGGCGGGTGCTAAACGTGTTGCGGTAGTTCGCGCCTTAATGAAAGCCGATCATCCTGATCTCATAGCTAAACAAATGCGATCTCTTTTGTTTAGCACCTAAAAAATGGGCTGTGCGAAGCACAGCCCATTTTTTAGGTGCGTTGTTTCTTAGCAGAAATATCTCTAATCGTGATTGTAAAGCCATCACCTAACTTGATAGCTATGACATGATACCAACCAACAGGTTCTGAAGAATAGTAGATCTCTTCATCTAGAGTCACCCCAGTCTCTACAACATTAATTAATTGGTCAAACATTTGGCGGTTAAATTTTTCAAGAAATCTCCTTAGCACTAATTTACCAATTAAATCCTCTCGGCAGCGATCAAATATTCTTGATATCATCAGATTTAAGATTAAGCAACGAAAATCCATGATGTTTCCAGTAATTGGATCGCGAACTGCCTGCATAGCCGCAATACCATCAGACACACTATTTAAAACGCTAGTGACTAAAGCTCTAGACTGATACAACATTTCTTCAGTTTCTTTATGCCTAGCGATTTCGTCTTGCAATAAACGTTTCTGGCGCTGAATTGTCAATTGATTTTCGACACGAACTAATACCTCCTCGCTTTGGAAAGGTTTGCAAATATAATCAACCCCTCCAGACCAAAAAGCTTTTACTTTATCAAAGACATCATCTAAAGAGCTAATAAAAATTACAGGGATATCTCGTAAGTCTAGATCATCTTTGAGAGCTTGGCAGACTTGATATCCATCCATCTCTGGCATCTTGATATCTAAAAGAATCAGATCTGGCTGTTTTACCTTCGCAGTTTTAAGAGCCATCCGTCCACTAGTTACACTTCGGACACTATATCCAAGCGTAACTAGTAAGTCACTTAATAGTTGTAAATTTTCTGGCAGATCATCTACTAAAAGGATATTGCCCATTATTTCTAGCGAATGGTTATAGTTCATGAATTAATTTTGCAGATTTAATCAGAACGCAAAGCGTTATTCAATATACTTTGAAAGTAAAGGTTCAGTTAGATCAATTAATTTATCAAATTGGAAATTATGTACTAGTTTAGTTAGCGATCGCACTAAGAAAGTTTCGTTTTCTGGAATTTGCCCAATTAAGTTTATAACAATATTTTTATCAGCTTCAAGGCATGATCTATATAATTGCATAATCCAGCTATCTGGCATGACCTTTAAATTTTCAGGAGCTAGGAGTATTTCTGAGAAAAAATGGGTTTTTTGTTCATTATACTGAATATTCTCGTAAGTGTACTTCACTCCCAAATATTTGGCAAGAGTATCAAAAATTATGTGTTCTTTAAATGGCTTACGGATGAAGTCGTCGCAACCTACTGAGAGCACAATCGCTTTTTCTTCTTCTAATGCACTGGCTGTTAAAGCGATCACAGCAGTAGCATTGCCTTTAATAGTGGACTTGATGTATTTTGTCGCTTCATAGCCGTCCATGACTGGCATTCGCATATCCATCCAGATTAAGTGTGGCTCCCACTGATCCCAGATGGCGATCGCCTCTTGTCCATTGTTAGCTTCTTGGACTTCAAAGCCCATCGGTCTTAGTAGCTTTACTAACAATTGACAATTAACGGGTTTATCATCCACAACTAAGATTTTGTAATTGGGTTGCTCAGGAGCAAGGGCTAATGCTCGTCTTTTTTCGTTAGGATTACTAACAATCTCTTTACCAAGTTGCGCGTGAATCTGAAACTGGAAAGTAGAACCTTTGCCAAGTTCACTAGTGACTGAGATCTCACCACCCATCAACTGTACAAACCTGCGGCTAATTGCTAAGCCTAAGCCTGTGCCTTCTTGCTTTTCACGTCCTGCTTGAGCTTGAGAAAAGGATATAAATAATTCGGACAATTCTTCATCGGCAATACCCTGTCCTGTATCGCGAATGCTGAAATTGAGAATGCATTTATCATCTGATGAAGATTCTAAAGTTTCCGCTAAAGTTTCAACCGATATATTTTTAGACTGACCAGCATTGGTAACAACAACGGAAACCGAGCCATTCTTAGTAAATTTGATCCCATTGCCAATCAAATTGATCAGGACTTGGCGCAACTTGACTTGATCAGTACAGATATATTTGGGAACACTGACATCACGCTCAAAAACTAGGCTAATTCCAGCATTGAATGCACTTAGTTGGAACATATCTTCGATATCATCTAACAAATGCTCTAGATCAAAAGTTTGTATATTTAGAGTTGTTTTACCTGCTTCAATTTTTGATAGGTCAAGAATGTTGTTAATAAGTGTTAACAGGTAATCGCCGCTTTGATTAATAATACTGACGCTTTCATAATGTTCTGCTGTTAAATTCTTCGCTCTCATCATCATTTGCGAAAAGCCAAGTACTGCATTTAGTGGCGATCGCAGTTCATGGCTCATATTGGCAATGAAAGCACTTTTAGCTTGATTAGCAGATTCAGCTTTAGACGCTAGTTCTAGAGCCTTAGCTTCACTTTGACGCAGAGCACTAGTACGCTCAAGCACCCTTTGCTCTAAATCGGCATTAGCTCTTTGCAAGCATAAGTTTGCTTTACGGTTTTCTTCTACAATGGCAATAGTGATCATTGTCGTCAAAGCGATTACACCCATAAAGATTTGTAGTAATAACAGAGAATCTCCTTGACCTATAGCTTTATAAAAAACGCCAAACTTATATGCTGTTGCTACAGAGGCTGTCATGCTAACAAGCATGATTAGCAAGGTAGTTATCTTTGCCCCAAAACGAAAAGCTGACCAGAGCAATGGTGGTAATAGTAAGTATTCTATAGGTTGGCTTTGATAAAAGGAGAAATAGGCAACTAAGATTAAACTACTTATCGCAATAGCTACTTCCAAATTCAGCCAAGATTTGATCGTATTGTCTCGAGGCGATCGCAGCCATGTTAAGGCGATAGATGCAAAAATCAACACCCCTATCGAATCCCCAATCCACCATGGCAAGAAAAAATCTTGTAGGAAATTCCCCTCATATCGTTTAGTGAGAATATATATGCCAGTGCCCGTAATGGTCTGGAAGATGGTTCCACTAAATAGGGAACATAGAGAAAACATAACTACATGGCGAACTTGATGGAAGGGGTAAGTTGTGCGCGTAAATCTTAATATCAGTGAAACGGTGATCAATGTGCCAATGGTGGAACCAATGCTTGATCCTAATGCTGGAATTAAAACAGTTAACCAGTTTCGATGAAGGTTAAAAAATAGGATGCCTAAAAAAACGCCTAACCATCGCGATCGCCCAAATGCTAAAAGTAACCCCACATTAAACCCCGCTCCTGGCCAGACAGGAGAAGGACCATAAAGTCTAGGGATAGTATTAGCGATTATCCAAGAGGATGCAAAATAGGCGATCGCGATGCCGATTACCTCAAACCAATAGCGAGGATTTTTAAGTTCTATCCCAAAATGAGCCAGATTCCACCTTGAGCTATTAGGTGCTATTTGTGTTGATGGGTGATTATTAGTCAAGGCTATTTTTTGGGTGAAGCTATTTGTTTGTTCGCTCGTAAAGCTTTAGGAATCGCTAAAATGGCGTAGCCACTTCAATAATTATTTTTAGGCACTCATAAGTACCTGTGCAGAATCAATTACTTGCAGCAATTGCCGATCAAACAAACCAAGCAAATTTTTGAAAGTGTTGCAAAGCCATACTTTCAAAAATTTGCTTGGTTTGTTTGATCGCAATGCACTGTAAACTCCACCCGCAGAGGCAAATCCTACGGATTTGGGTTTGTAGTTAATTATGTCCATCTACTTACGTTTTGCAAAAGATATAACAAATATAGCGGATACACTTAGTAACAGGCTTTATAAATACAGAAAATCAGTATTTATACTGAGTATTCAGTGATGTCCTGTAATTTTAAATATAAGCAATGTATAAATTGCATACTCCCTTCCCACCAAAGAAATAGCCATATAAAACCAAGAATTAGACGTTGCGGCGCTTTGCGCCGCAACGTCTAATTTTTCACTGGGAAGGGAGTAGTAATACAAAAGCACAAAATGGCGTAGCCATTTTGTGCTTTTAAAACCGTTACAGGATTTGCTTTTTAACTTATAAAAGTGTGACGATACTTTTATAAGCTAAAGTAAGGTTACGCCCCATAGGGGCGTAACCTTACGGGTTTTGATCTGTCACTAATTATGTCTAGCTACTTAAAAACTATAAACGCTCAGCAAGTTCTAGCCAACGCTCAGTAGATTTATCGATCGCTACAGTTAATTCTGCTAAGCGATCAGACAGTTTCTGCAATTCTGTATGACCAGTAGGCGGATTGTGATAGAGCTTTTTCTCGGTTTGGGTCTTTTCTTCCTCTAGTTTGGGGATTTTAGCTTCTAGTTCTTCATACTCGCGTTTCTCTTTGTAAGAAAGTTGTGAAGGCTTTTTGGACTCAGTTTTCGGTTTAGCAGTTTCAGCCACAGATGGGATAACATTACTCGATTTCTGTTCTTTAACAACTTTATTAGTTTGCTCTTTTGCGTTACTAGAGCCTTTCTCCGCTTCGTCTTTTTTATATTCCAAATAGATAGAATAATTGCCAGGGTACAAGCGAACTTCACCTTCTGGCTCAAAGGAAAACACCATTTCAACCGTGCGATCAAGAAAGTAGCGATCGTGGGATACTACAATCACGCAGCCATTAAAGTCTTCGAGATATTCTTCTAATACAGCGAGAGTCTGCACATCAAGGTCGTTAGTTGGTTCATCAAGGATCAAGACGTTCGGAGCTGCCATCAAGACCTTGAGAAGGAATAAGCGCCGCTTTTCGCCACCAGAAAGTTTATTGATCGGCGCATATTGCGTATTACCAGGAAAGAGAAATCGCTCTAACATTTGCGAAGCAGTAATGATGCTCCCATCCGAGGTCTTGACTAGTTCAGAGACATCTTTGAGATAGTCAATGACACGCTGATTACCATGTTCAGCCAGATCGTCAGAATGTTGATCGAAATAGCCGAAATGGATCGTCGTACCAATTTCTACAGTGCCTGCATCAGGCTGCAATTTTCCGATGATCATATTCATCAGTGTGGATTTACCAGCGCCATTGGAGCCAATAATGCCGATGCGATCTTCGGGAGTGAAGTTGTAGGAAAAATCTTTAATTAGGGTGCGATCGCCAAAGGATTTACTAATGCGATCGAGTTCTACTACTTTTTTGCCGATGCGTCGCCCTGCGGTGGTGATATCAACTTTAGCATTGGCTTGTTTAAACTCGGTGGCTTGCAGAGCATGGGCGCGATCAATGCGTGCCTTCTGCTTGGTACTCCGCGCCTTAGGTCCTTTTTTCAACCATTCCAATTCCCGCCGTAATAGTCCTGCATGTTTACGCTGCGTACTCAGTGATGACTCTTCTGCTTCCGCTTTTTTCTCTAAATAATAGGAATAATTGCCTGAATAGGAATACAGGTCGCCGCGATCAATTTCGATAATGCGATTGGTGACGCGATCTAGAAAATAGCGATCGTGGGTAATCAGCAATAAAGCACCACGATAGCGATTAAGATAGCTCTGTAACCATTCCACCGAGAGCGCATCTAGATGGTTGGTCGGCTCATCCATTAATAAAACATCAGGCGCAGAGAGCAATGCTGAGGCGATCGCAATTCTTTTGCGATATCCACCCGAAAGACTACCGATTTTCGCTTCGAGATCGTCAATTCCTAATTTAGTTAACACAATTTTGGCATTAGTCTCCAAATCCCAAGCCCCCGTCTGATCCATGCGTTCAGATACTCGCGATAGTTGCTCTAGCAACCGATCCATATCGCCATGTCCGTGAGTTAACTTGTCGGAAATTTCTTCATATTCCTTGACTAAGGACATCTGTTCGCCACTATCGGCAAATACCTGTTCTAAGACCGTATTTTCTTCATTCAGGTCTGGCTGTTGTGGTAAATAGATGATTTTGGCGCTGGAATTTACCCAAAGTTCACCGCCATCACTATGTTCTAGCCCCGCGATCATTTTAAGTAATGTGGATTTTCCCGAACCATTTGTGCCAATCAGTCCGACTTTATCGCCTTCATCGAGGCTAAAACTTGCATCCTTGAGGATTTCCTTGATGCCAAAATCTTTGCGGAGCGATCGCAGTGTAAAAAGTGCCATGCCTAATCATCATATGAACTTATGTCTTAGTGTAACTTTAGTGCGCCTAGAAAATGAGAGGTATAGAAATTCAAGCGCCAAATAAATAAAGGCGGCGCAAAGCGCCACCTTCATTTATTTGGCGCTTGAGAGGAAGTAAACCGATCCCAGAAAAATAAAAGCAAGGTGATCCCTGTCAGCAATCCGTAAATTGCCCCGACCACCAGCGTTAAAAAATATCCCAACTGTTTGATCAATAAACTGCCTACCATTACGCCTACATACCAACTGACTGTAGTACCCACAATCCACCATCCCGATCGCTTAAAGTGCTGTTTCATCCATGTCCATTGCATAAATCCCGTCGAAAAACCCCGTAAACAAGCATAAATCGCTAATAAATCCACCGCATCACCATAGGTAACCGCTAATTGAAAACTCGCCCAAGAACTGAGTGATCCGCCCACCGCACCGCCTACTATAGTCTGAAACAAACCCGCTAACTTTGCCTCCGCCTGCATAACTGAAAGCTGTAGCCACAATCCATAGAGGCAAAAAACTCCAATGGAGTTTTTTGCTGGTTATCTCTTTTAACCTAAACTTGTTTAACAAGGATTTGAGCCTAATATTTGAACTTGATAAATGAGAAGACTATACTTTTTGCTACCAGGAACTACAAATAAATTTGCTTGCGGCGGATTATGGGCTGAGCTAAAAACCTTGGAATTAGTTAAAAAAGTTTGTCCTGCGGAAGTAGTCACCTATCGTCAACGAGAGAAAGGGCATTTATGGTTAGATGATTTACTGAAAGGGGACGATACATTTCGAGCTTTGGATGATGTGATTTTTGTGATGAGTTGGGGGTTTGATGTTGCTAAGCTAGCCCCTAAACTAAAACGTTTGAATGCGATTTACCATGCCCATAGTGCGGAATATGGATTTAATTTACCCGCTAGTGTGCCAATTATTACCGTCAGTCGTAATACTCTCGGATATTGGGGACAGCGATCGCCGCATTCATTAATTTATTATTTGCCAAATGAAATCTCCAATAAATTTCAAGATCAACATCGCGATCGCGATATTGATGTACTGGTACAGGCTCGCAAATCATCTAGTTATTTGATGAACCAATTAATTCCTGCTTTGCAAAAGCAATGTCGTGTGGAAGTAGTTGATCGCTATGTTGAAGATTTGGAAGGATTATTTAATCACGCTAAGGTTTATCTATACGATTCCGCAGAATATTGGGCAGTTCAGGGCGTTACTGAAGGATTTGGACTGCAACCGATGGAGGCTCTAGCCTGTGGCTGCCAAGTCTTTTCGAGCGTCAATCATGGATTATCAGATTATTTAGATCCAGCTTTTAACTGTTACAAGATTGCAGGATATTCACAAGAGTTTGATATGCAACGGATTCTCAAAGTAATTCAGACCAATCAAAAGTTATCTTTGTCACCAACATTATTAGAAGAGCATCGTCCTGAAAATATCACTATGCGGTTACAGGTGATTTTGGCAGAACTCAATGAGTTTTTTGATCACAAGCAGTTATATCAAAGCAATATTCCCGACTTAGATTATTGGCAAGTGCTGAAACTGCGATCGCAAAGAATATGGACAAAGATACTAAAACGTTTGAAACCATAAAACGTAGGGTTGCATTGCAACCCTATGTTTTATGAAACTAGCCCAGTTAATGGGGAACTGGCACTAGCATATGCTTTGACTGGAATTCGTCCTGATAAATAAGCGGCGCGTCCTGCCTCAGTTGCCATTCCCATCGCCCGACCCATCGCCACAGGATTATTCGCACAGGCGATCGCCGTATTCACTAATAAAGCAGTTGCGCCCATTTCCATTGCTGCTGCTGCCTCACTGGGGACACCAATACCTGCATCGACAACTACAGGCACTTTCGATTCTTCGATAATAATCCTGATATTTGCAGCATTGTTAATGCCTTGTCCTGAGCCAATGGGCGAACCGAGGGGCATCACGGTGACGCAACCAATTTCTTCGAGGGTTTTCGCAAGTCTTGGATCAGCATTGATGTAGGGCAAAACTGCAAAACCTTCTTTGACCAGTTGTTCGGCGGCTTTACAAGTGCCAAGCGGATCGGGCAGCAAATATTTAAGATCGGGAATTACTTCTAGCTTGACAAAATTATTATCTTCTTGCCCCAAAATCTTTGCCATCTCGCGCCCCAATCTTGCCACGCGCACTGCTTCATCGGCAGTTTGACAGCCAGCAGTGTTGGGCAACAGCCAATATTTGCTCCAATCGATCGCTTCAGCTAACCCTTCATGACCTGCCGCATTAGTTTGCACCCGACGCACTGCCACGGTGACGATCTCGCAACCACTGGCGGCGATCGCCTGACGCATTACCTCGAAGTTGGCATATTTTCCTGAGCCAGTCATTAAGCGTGATCGGAACTTACGCCCTGCAATTTCGAGCAGATCATCTGATGGTTCAGTAATATCAGGGTTGGGGCTATTTATCGTAAAAATTGGGTTGAAAGAAGGTGAAGAGGCGATCATATCAAGGGATTAAAAGGTTATTGGCAAATTTTTGGTAATAAATCTGCGTCAGCAGATTTATTACCATGCTAATCAATTTCAAGGATATACATTAGTTTGCGGTTTGAAGGCGCAATTTTTTATTAAGATACTTAGGATACTTAAGTGTCTTCTGTGATATTCCAAATTTTCCATAGTATTCAATAGCAAGTAGCAATTTAGTTTCATGGCTAACCTCAAATCCATCCGCGATCGCATCGGCACTGTTAAGAATACTCGCAAGATAACTGAAGCAATGCGTCTAGTCGCAGCCGCAAAGGTCAGACGCGCTCAGATGCAAGTTCTTGCCACACGTCCTTTTGCCGATCGCCTCGCTCAAGTCCTATATCGTCTCCAGCAGCGTATTTCCTTTGAGGATGTCAGTCTGCCTTTGCTTGAAAAACGTCCTGTCAAAACCGTTGGTCTTCTGGTAATTTCAGGCGATCGCGGTCTTTGTGGTGGCTATAACTCAACCATTATCCGCCGCGCCGAAGCCCGTGCTAAGGAATTAAAGGAACAAGGTATTAATTACACCTTTATCTTGGTCGGTCGAAAGGCGGCACAATACTTTGCCCGTCGTGAGCAACCTATCGCCGCTAAGTTTGTTAGCTTAAACCAAATTCCTAACGCAGCTGAAGCCAATGCGATCGAGGATGAGATTACCTCAGCATTTTTAGCTGGTGTAATTGATCGTGTTGAGTTAATCTATACGCGCTTCGTATCTCTGATTAGCTCTCGTCCTGTTCTCCAAACTCTATTGCCATTGGAACCTCAAGGACTAGAGCCTCAAGACGATGAAATTTTCCGCCTAATTACCCGTGGTGGTAAATTCCAAGTAGAGCGCGAAAAGAGAGAAATTACTGTCAAGGAATTGCCAAAAGAATTGCTCTTTGAACAAAATCCTGAACAAATCCTTGATGCTTTGTTACCTCTGTATCTGAGCAATCAAATCCTCCGCGCTTTGCAAGAATCCGTAGCTAGCGAACTTGCTGCTCGGATGACAGCGATGAACAACGCTACTGAAAATGCAGGCGACCTGATTAAGTCCCTGACATTGCAGTACAACAAAGCCCGCCAAGCCGCGATTACTCAAGAAATTCTGGAAGTAGTTGGTGGCGCAGCCGCTCTAACTTAAACCAAAAAAGGCGGCGCTATGCGCCGCCTTTTTTATTCTGGGGAAATTAACATGGCTTACAGTGACTTCAACCTATCTCGTGTTCGAGAGACTTTTGGGCTAGTTGTCGAAGAGCCAAAAAGTCTTTTTCTCAATATTTTGCCAACTACAGCTAGTGATTATTTAATTACTACACTGGATGAAAACCTTGCCCTAGCTACCGCGATCAATACCGAAAAAGCTAGATCAGAAATGGTGATTGCACCTGTGCTCCTAGAGGTACGTCGTCATCTCAACTATGAAATTGGATTTTTCTCTGGCACAGAATTTAATATCGATCCGACACAAGGATTGACAGGTTACTGCGACTATATTCTCAGCGCGATCAAGGATTCCTATGAAGTGCGATCGCCTGTACTGATGTTGGTCGAAGCAAAAAATGAAAATATCAAATCGGGTTTGGGGCAATGTGCGGCAGAGATGATCGCTGCACAAATAGTAAATACGAAAACTGGTTTAGTTGATCAACCCGTTTATGGCTGTGTGACAACAGGGACAGATTGGAAATTTATGCAACTATGTGATCGCATTCTCAAAATTGATCAGCGAGATTATTTCATTAATGAGATCTTTACAATTTTGAGTATTCTTTTACTACCATTCCAATAAGAAAAAGACGGGCTTTGCCCGTCTTTTTCTTATTTATACGACATCCCGATCGCTTGTTGAATATTATCTAAGCCATTTGCTTCTAACTTGGCAACCAATCCTTTCAATATATTTTTGACGATCATTGGCCCCTCATAAATTAAGCCCGTATAAACCTGCACGATCGCTGCACCAGCCGTAATCTTTTGCCAAGCATCTTCCGCCGTGAAAATGCCTCCCACACCGATGATTGGTAAACTTCCTTGAGTTGTTTGCCAGATGAGGTTGATCACTTCCAAAGAGCGATCGCGTAAAGGTTGACCACTAATTCCACCTGCTTCCTCAGTGACAAGTTTCCCAGTAATGGACAAATGCGTAGTTGTTAAGTTTTGACGAGAAATCGTCGTGTTTGTAGCAATAATTCCTGCTACGCCATAGGTTTGACTCGCTTTGACTACCTCAACAATGTCAGCATCATTCAAGTCAGGGGCGATTTTTACTAAAATCGGTTTTTTCTGGGTGTTAATTGGATTTAGTTCTGCAAGAATCGCGCATAGTTGATCGGTTGCTTGCAAGTCCCTCAAATTGGGCGTATTTGGTGAACTGACATTAACGACGAAATAATCTCCAAAATCATATAGCGATCGCAAGCTCTCGGCATAGTCTAGTTTTGCATCGGCGATCTCCGTAATTTTAGATTTGCCAAGATTAATGCCAAGGGGAATGCTCAGCTTATGGGCTTGCAAGTAATTTTTAATATCAGTCGCTGTTGCTGCTGCACCACGATTATTAAAACCCATCCGATTTAAAACTGCGCGATCGCTGGGCAAGCGAAACAAACGCGGTTGTGGATTGCCAGACTGAGCATGTGCCGTAATTGTCCCCACTTCTGCAAATCCAAATCCCAGATGTTCCCATGCGCCGATTGCTTCAGCATTTTTGTCAAAACCTGCTGCTAAGCCAACGGGATTCTCAAATTTAAGGTTCCATAAGGTTTGCGATAGCCGCGAATCGTTATAGTAAAAGGTAGACTTAGCGATCGCTTGCAGAGTTGGAGATTCACTAATTCGGTGACAAGTGGCGATCGCGAAATGATGCACAGCTTCAGGATCAAGTGAAAATAAAAGGGGGCGTACCCCATATTGGTAGGCAACACTTAGCATAGGTTTAGTTTATGAGGCTGTTTTACAAAATCCGTCAGCCTGCAATCAGAAATTAAGGAGTACATTTCCCAATGATATGGCAACTACTGACAGCCCCCCCTTGATGGACTGGTCTGGATCGCGGAACAAATCGAAGCAAGGGCGACTACTGAGTTAGGAAAACCGAAAATCTTCAAAAAAGGCTCACCACTTTACAACTAAAGTTTGATCTTGGTGATATCAGTGAGGAAGATTTTACTGCACAAGAACAAGAGATTTTAGAAGCAATGGAAGCAGAAATAGACGAAAACAATGAATAAGATAAGTACCTGTGCAGAATAAATCATCCAAACCCGTAAGGTTTCGCCCCCTAGGGGCGAAACCTTACGGGTTTGGATGTGTAATTAATTAAGCGTTTCTACTTATAGAGCTGTGCGCCATATCCTATTCCAATAATATAAGCAATTCACAAAAGTGTGACAACACTTTTGTAAATTGGTATAACGCTTGTTCTTTTGAGGGTAGAAATTATTTATTAAAAAAATGGTGAAAACTTAATGGAAGTAAGTGAACTAATCAATGGCTATCATGCGGGTCGTCGGAAATTTGCGGGAGTAAATCTCAGCAGAACTGATATGAATGGGATTGACTTGAGTCATGCCGACCTTAGTGGGGCAAATCTGAGTGAATCTAGTCTCTACGGCGCAAATTTAAGCAATGCTAAGCTTAATGGGGCAGACTTTAATGGTGCTAAGCTCTATCGAACCAATCTTGTCAGCGCAAATTTTAGTGGTGCTGACTTAGGTGAAGCAGATCTTAGCGAAGCAAATCTTAGTGATGCTAGACTTTATGGCGTGAATTTATATGGAGCAATTCTTAACAAAGCAAAATTGCCTCGCGCCAAACTGACAGGTGCAAATATGAGCAAGGCAAAGCTAAATCGAGCCGATCTGAGTGAGGCGATTCTCAGGGATGCAAGGTTATTTGGAGCGAACCTAAACGAAGCTATGTTGCAACGGGCTGATCTCAGTCGGGCGCGTCTCAATGGAGCAAATCTGAATAAAGCAATGCTCTCTGAGGTAGATCTGACCTTTGCGAGTTTGTATGGAGCTAGTCTATGTGATGCTGATCTAAGCGAAGCTGATTTGACTAGTGCTAATCTTCAAGGCTCTGACTTAACCCGAGTGAATTTCTATAAGGCGAACTTAAGTAAATCAAAAATGGCTGATGCCTCCACTGAGGGAATGCTAACACAAGAGGCAAATCTATCAGGCATTATCTGGTCTTGAAATATTAAAGTCGTCGCGAAGCGACGACTTTAATGTTATTTATTTCCGTAGGCTTGCCACGCCAAGCTGACCAGAGAATTGAATATAGCCGCCGCAGCGATCGCATTGCCTTTACGACCATCGACGCGAATATGAGGAATTAATGAATCATTTAAGCGAGACTTGATCACATCAGTATCAATAAAACCAGCGGGAGTGCCAATTACCAGCGCAGGCTTGACATCCTCCATCTCAATTAGATCCACTAGAGTGGCTAACGCTGTTTGCGACTCGCCGATCACAAAAATTGCTTCGGGATAGCGCTTTGCCAAGGTTTCGATCCCCCATGCTGCTTGGGTTTTGCCTTTTTGGGGACGAGTGATCGCCTCTACGCCGCAATAAATGGGATTCGCAAAAGTATCACAGATTTTCGGATAGATGGCTGCTTGGACGGTTGGCACATCGACGATAATTGTGGTACGAGTAGCGAGCGCGGTGGCTCCGGCTTGTAGTGACTGTTCAGAAAATCTGACAAGGTTTTTATATTCAAAATCTGCGGTTGCATAAATTACTTGGCGCACAATTTCATATTCGGCTGGTGAAAGTAAGTGTTCACCAATCTCGTTGTCGATTATTGCTAGGCTTTGTGCGTCCGTAATATGCCATTCCATAAAATTATGCGATTACCGTAGTTTAGTCATATAGCATTCAGATAAGACCGTACCATATTTTCGAGAACGTCGCGATTTTACTATGTCGTAAGGCGGCGCGAAGCGCCGCCTTACACTATTTATTAATCTGGGACGTATGCATTTTGTCTGACACAGTTGCGACCTTCGGCTTTGGCGAGATATAGGGCGCGATCAGCTGATTTGAGTAAATGGATCACTTCAAACCCATGCGCTGGAACAAGTGTTGCAACCCCGCAGCTAATAGTCACATGATCGGCGACTTTAGAGCAAGCGTGGGGCAGTTGTAACGATCGCACAATTTCTGTAGCCCGAATCGCCACATTCAAAGCTCCTTCGGCATCGGTATTCGGCAAAATAATTGCAAACTCTTCACCTCCATACCGAGCGACCAAATCCGCAGAACGATTGGTGGATTTACTAATTGCATTGGCGATTTCTTGCAAGCAGCGATCGCCCTCTTGATGTCCGTAATTATCGTTATAGTTTTTAAAAAAGTCGATGTCACACAACACTAATGAAAGCGGAATTTGTTCCCTATGCGATCGTCTACATTCTTTCTCCAGATATTCATCTAGACAGCGACGATTAGCCACTTGGGTCAAGCCATCAATGGAGACTAATCTTCTTAATTCTTGGACAACAATTGCTAACTGTTGATTGGCTGATTCAAGCTGTTGGCGAAGATTAGCTTGAATCAGCAAACGTCGTACCCTTTGGCGCAAAACAGCCCAGTGGATTGGCTTAGTTACATAGTCCGAAGCTCCCACTCCATAGGCGCGATCTACAGACTCTCGATCTTCAAGGGCAGTGATAATTAATACGGGAGTATGATCGCCATTTGGCAGCTTTTGGAGACGGGAACAACATTCAAATCCATCTAGAACTGGCATCATTACATCCAGTAAAATTATATCTGGGTGAAATTCTTGATAAATTTTTAAAGCCTCCATGCCATTAGTCGCTTCAACCACACGATAATTTTCGCGCTCCAAATACCGCACCAAGATTTTTCGCATGAAAGAATCATCATCTACAATTAAAATTAAAGGAGGCTTAGATGATGGTGTTTCAAAACAATTAGTTTTTTGACTTATTGCTAGGCTTGGATGCTTACTGCGGTCACTACTTTCATCGGTGGTCATTACATGGTTAGACGGTAAAATTGACATTAACAGATATGCGTCTACCTGAAGAGTTTAGTGATATTTTTCATGCTCCAATTCAGATTTAACATTTGCATACTCATCAGTAATTTTATTGATTTTGATATCTAAGTCCTCATATTCTTGATTACGTAGATTTGTTTCCAATTCACGGCATAGAGTTGCGAGATATTCAGACCCAATTACACTACTGCTAGATTTTAAGGTATGTACTGTCAGCAACATCACCTCAAAATTTTTCTGTGCAAAGCTAGTATATAGCTGTTGGAGGAGCGATTGCGAATTATCTAGATAACTGTCGATTAGTTCTATCAAAAATTCTGGATCTTCGCCACCGATGTCACTAGCTGTTTCAAGAAGTGTAGACATGTTGATTGAAGATAAGGTCACAGTGTTACTTGGCTTCACTGATAGACATTCTCCTAACACCCGAACGAGTTCAGAATTATGGATTGGTTTGCTGAGATAGTCATCCATACCTGCCGCTAGACAGATCTCCCGATCGCCTTGCATGGCATTGGCGGTCATCGCCACAATCCTTGGCTTAAATAAGATTTTACCATTTTGACAATTTTGTTCGATCGCTCTGGTAGTTTCAATCCCATCCATCTTTGGCATCTGCATATCCATAAACACCAAGTCATAGGGTTGCTGTAAAAGTGCAGATATTACCTCTAACCCATTATTCGCCACATCCGCCTGATAGCCCATACGGTGCAAAATATGTAGGGCAACTTTTTGATTAACAATATTGTCTTCAGCCAGCAAAATTCGCAACGGATGATGCATAGCCATTTGAGGATCAAAAACAAAGCTTTGCTTCTGTAAACCTGAATAAGTTCGAGTCGTAGGCTGAGTGGGAGAAATACTGATTGTCGTAGGTTGTCCCCAAACATTCACGGGAGCAGTAATCGTAAAGTAAAAGGTAGAACCTTCCTTAACACTGCTCTTCACCCACATTGTGCCGCCCATGAGTTCACATAGACGCTTACTAATCGCCAGTCCTAGCCCAGTACCACCATATTGCCTTGTGGTAGAAGCCTCAACTTGGCTAAAGGGTTGAAATAATCGATATAAGCGATCGCTAGGAATGCCAATCCCCGTATCCTTAACTGCAAATTGTAAGGTTCTTAATAACTGAGTTTCTTCATGGTGATCGCTGAGTTCACAACGCAAATAATGTGAAACGAGTACTTGCGTAACTGAAATATTTACAGAACCTCGACTAGTAAATTTGATTGCATTACCGATTAAATTCGCTAAAATTTGTCGTAATCGATTCATATCACCAATCACAATCAAATCCACATTTGGATGAATAAAATAATCAAGTTCAATTCATGAAAGCTATTACAATGGTGCAATAAAATGAGACCATTGGTCAATCCATGGGATGAAGTGCGGATTGCAAGAAGCGATCGCAGTTGCATTCGATAGAACAATTCCCCAAGATCACCTAAATCTTCCTCTGCATAAACATTGGTAATTGAGATCGCCTGATCTTGATTGGAAACTCTTTTCCCAAAAGCACTATTTAACAAAGGTAGTTCAAAATCTTTTACAGAAAAGATTTTGTCAGCTAATTGCTCTGACATCAGAGAGATCTGAGGTTCTAGAACTGAGTTTTGATCTTCATAGTCTAGTTTGTAAATGAGGCAACGGCTAGCCCGAAAAGCCAACTGAATTTGATGGGCAGCCGTTTGAAAAATGCTTTCAATATCAAGGCTTTGACGAATTTCATCAGTAATTCGATTAAGTAATACGGTGAGGCTCATCTGCCTCTTTAAATCTTTTTCCGCTTCTTTTCGAGCCGTGATATCGGTTTGGATACCGATAAAGTGAGTCGCCCTGCCCATTTCATCAAAGATTTGTGAAATATTTAATTCATTCCAAAATAAAGAACCATCTTTGCGATAGTTCCTAATCACTACACTGCAAGATTCTCCTTTATTAATTGCATTCCTAAGAATATCTTTCTCAGGTTGGAATACATCGGTTCCTTGTAAGAAACGACAATTTTTGCCAATTACTTCACTAGATATATAGCCCGTGATTTTTTCAAACGCAGAATTTACATAGACAACTTCATTGTTAGGAAGACGACAGTCTGTGATCACGATGCCATTATGGCTAGACGCGATCGCCCGTTCTTGGAGACGAAGAGTTTCTTCAAATTTTTTGCGATCGCTAATATCAAATCGAATCGACAGATATTTTATGGGCTTACCATGATCATCTAATAAGGGCACGATCGTGCTATCAGTCCAGTAAAGCGTTCCATCTTTAGTCTTATTACGAATTTCACCACGCCATACTTTTCCACTGGAGATAGTATTCCACATCTCGGCAAAAAAATCAGGTGGATGATACGAAGAGTTAATGATTCGATGATTTTTGCCTGATAGCTCGTTTTGACTATATCCAGAGACTTCGCAAAATTTACTATTTGCGTAAGTAATCTTCCCATCCAAATCAGTAACGGCAACGATCGCAGCTTGATCAAGGGCAAATTTTTGAAATGCTAACTCGTGCAATGTCTCTTGCAACTTGTTCCCAGCTTTTGCTGCCGCTCTATTTGAAGAATTGGTACGCTTTTTTCGGTAAGTTGATAAATCACCTTTACTAGCTTTAGCCATAATTTAAGAGGACTCAGATAAAAAATTAGCTCGAAAATAGATAATATAGTTAATAAGTTACAGGGCTTTGCGCTCAAACTCAAATCAAGAAAATTCCTGAAAGCATTGTAAAGCAGCGCTTTCAGGAATTTTCTTGTGGTTCGTTTGAACGAAAATTGCTGTAAAAATAGATTTGATACTATCGAAAAGTCTCCCTTGTCAGCGATATCCCCCCACGCAAAATTGGTTTTTAGTTTTTAGCTATAGCAATGTAAGAGATAGCTAGGACAAATCAAAACCCAAGTAAGTGAATGCGGCACGAAGTGCCGCATTCACTTACTTGGGTTTTATGTCCTAAGCAAACCTTACATTGCTATACAATCATATCTTTGTCTTAATCTATATCAGCTATACAGTAATTTTTGGTCAAACGAACTAAAATGAATTTAGAAAAGGTGTTTATTTGCAACACTTTTTCTAAATTCATAGGCTCGGTTTTGAGTACAAAGCGCTGTAAGTAAACATAAATCATTTATCAGTTTTTTGCGAGTAACCAATGAGTCTATCTGATACGATCGCCGCAATTGCTACTGCTATTTCACCACAACAGGGCAGTGTGGGTATTGTGCGATTGTCAGGTGATCGCGCGATTGCGATCGCGCAGCAAATTTTTGATGCTGGTGGCAAACAAGTTTGGGAAAGTCATCGCATTCTCTATGGCTATGTGAAGCAACCATTGACGAAAGCCATTGTCGATGAAAGTTTGTTGTTATTGATGAAATCGCCACGTTCTTTTACCCGTGAAGATGTTGTGGAATTTCATTGTCATGGTGGCATTATGGCAGTGCAGCAAGTGTTAAATCTTTGTCTAGAGCAGGGGGCAAGACTAGCGGAAGCAGGAGAATTTAGTTTGAGGGCTTTTCTGAATGGCCGTATTGATCTCACTCAAGCTGAGAGTATTAATGATTTGGTTGGAGCTAAGTCTGCCCAAGCTGCTCAAGCTGCGATCGCTTCGCTCCGTGGCAAACTCGCGCAGTCTTTAAAATATTTGCGTAGTAAATGCTTGAATGTCTTAACGGAAATTGAAGCAAGAATTGATTTTGAAGATGATTTACCACCCCTTGATGTGAAATGGGTAAAAGCAGAAATTCTTGCAGTTTCTCAGGAATCACAACAGATTTTAGTAACTGCCGATCGCGGCGAACTATTGCGAACGGGTTTAAAAGTGGCGATCGTTGGTCGTCCAAATGTTGGTAAATCCAGTTTGCTGAATGCATGGAGCCGTAGCGATCGGGCGATCGTTACGGATTTACCTGGGACAACCCGTGACGTTGTCGATTCACAATTGGTAGTTGGTGGGATTCCTATTCAAGTTCTTGATACTGCTGGGATTAGAGAAACAGAAGATGTGGTAGAGAAGATCGGGGTGGAGCGATCGCGCCAAGCTGCTCAGTCTGCGGATTTAGTGCTGATGGTAATTGATGCTAGTGTGGGCTGGATTGAGAAGGATACAGAAATATATGCAACTGTATGCGATCGCCCTGTAATTTTGGTGATGAATAAGATTGATCTTGCCCTCACTCCCAGCCCCTCTCCCATGGGGAGAGGGGAGCAAGAATCCCTCACCCACTCTTCTATGGGGAGAGGGGAGCAAGAGCAAATTCTTATTCCCCCTCTCCTGCGGGAGAGGGGGCTAGTGGGTGAGGGCATTCCCATTGTCAAAACTGCGGCTTCTCAACAACAGGGAATCGAGGATCTTGAAGCGGCGATTTTAAGATATATCCACCAAGATACGATCGCAGCAGCAAATCTTGAAGTTGCCATCAATCAGCGTCAGAAAGCTTGTTTATTGCGTGTTGTTCAATCATTAGCTAATGTCCAAATTGCGATCGCTGATCAGTTGCCACTTGATTTCTGGACAATCGATTTACGAGATGCCATTAGTGCGATCGGTGAGATCACTGGTGAAGAAGTTACAGAATCCGTCTTAGATCAAATTTTTAGTAGATTTTGTATTGGTAAGTAACTTGACACCCCAAAAAGCAAATCGCCCGCGTAGCGGACGATTTGCTTTTTGGGGTTTACTCACATAAACAACCTGCGATCGCGTTATTGTATAAGTAAGATGGGTGGCGCTATGCGCCGCCCATCTTAATATTTGAGATTAAACTATGTTAATTCGACTATTCCAAGAACAAGACAGCGAACAGATCGCGCAGTTATTCCATGACACGATCCGTGAGGTCAATATTCGCGACTACTTGCCTGCACAGGTTCAAGCTTGGGCTCCTGATGATTTATATTTCACCGACTGGACAGAAGATTGTTCTAGCAACTTTACCTACGTTGCTGAAGAAGAAAGTAAAATCATTGGTTTTGCTCAATTAGAAACTGATGGTCATATTGATTGTTTCTATTGCCATAAGGAATATCAGCGCTGTGGCGTTGGCACAAGGCTATATCGCGCGATTGAGGCTAAGGCTCTAGAATTAAAAATAGAACGTTTATTTGTGGAAGTAAGTATTACTGCGAGAGCCTTCTTTAAAAGTCGCGGATTTGCTGTGGTCAAGGAGCAACAAGTAGCATGTCGTGGTGAAAAATTAACTAATTTTGTAATGGAAAAGTCTCTTGCAAAGTACTTAGAAAAATCTGAACCTTTTGTTGTCACTACGTTCTATCATTTTGCTGATTTAGCTGATTACAAATCCATGCGTCCTCCAATTACAGATTTTTGTAATAGACACGACCTCAAAGGGGTAATTCTATTAGCGCAAGAAGGAATTAACTCAACGATCGCAGGTAGTCGTGAAGGTATTGATGCTCTCTTAAGTTACTTACGATCAGATCTACGCTTGCAGAATCTAGAATATAAGGAAACTACCTCTGATGTAATGCCTTACAACAAGCTGAGAGTAAGGCTCAAAAAAGAACTTGTGAAGTTTGGAGTTTCTGATATCGATCCTAGTAAGGAAGTGGGAACCTATGTAGATCCTCAAGATTGGAATCAGTTAATTAGTGATCCTAATGTGTTAGTCATTGATACGCGCAATATTTATGAGGTCGAGTTTGGAACTTTTAAAGGTGCGATCGATCCTAATTTAGATTTCTTTTATGAGTTTCCTAAATATGTAGAAGATAATCTCAGTAATAATAAGCAACAAAAAATTGCCATGTTCTGCACAGGTGGTATCCGTTGCGAGAAGGCAAGTGCTTATATGTTAGCCAAGGGTTTTGACGAGGTTTACCATCTCAAAGGTGGCATTCTCAAATATTTAGCAGAAGTCCCTCCCGAAGAAAGCCTCTGGAAAGGTGAATGTTTTGTCTTTGACGATCGCATTACGACTAAGGGTTCTGCAATTTAATATAGTGGCGCGACTGTGCCTCGCCACTATATTAAATTGGTTTTTTGAATTGCATCAGGATCTACACCTATTGACCGCAGATAAGCTGCTAATTTTTCCTTCTGTTGACGTTCTTTAGCAGCCATGATTTCAGCATTAACTGCTCTCTCATTAGCGGTCAAGTAGCGATCGCCCGCAGCATCATACCAATAGAGCCACTCACGATGCCAAGCAATATGTTCTCCTTGTTCATAGCCAAGAGCTAAATCAATTTCTGGCAGCCAAACGCGGTTATTCTCAATCTGTAAAAGTTCATATTTACCAGCTATCAGTCGATAAACTTCCAATCGTTGCCTATTTTTGAACCTGCCTCTGCGCCCACTCAAGGGATTGTAAATCGCATAGTAGAGAATGCCTAACGACTGGTAATCTACTAACTTGTCTTCATATTCGCTGTTATAGCGCTCAGAGACAACTTCCAAAGTCAAGAGCGGCATAATATTCTGCTCTTCCCACAGCACATAACTAAGCCTTCCTCTTTCACCTGTATCATGCTTGACTCCAATCGCTAGAAATCCATCAGGTACGATCGCTGGTTCGTTAGGATTATAATGAATCGCCATATCTACTCCGAAGTACCAATCATCACGATCTCCCCAAATAGATGCTAATAAACTTAGCAGTAAATTTGGAATGTCATTTTGTAACTGATTATCCACAGGCGTTTCGTCAGATGATGGCAATTCTTCAGCAGTGGGAAGAATCCGATTGGTTGTATAAGTGAGGTTAACCATAAGCTCGTACAAGCGCGGTGTTAAGTAGTAGTCATTCTAACAGAATCGAAAACAGTAAGGGCAATTAGGGGAAAGGTTTTGTTATTTCTCGTGCCATTGGTAAAAGCTCAGCATGGCTAACTACTAAAGTTGGAAAATTGCGACTACTGTAATCTTTCCCCATTTCTAAGGGAAAGATGTTTTGAGAAGCTTCTAAGGGAACCCAGATCGCGCCGATCGCTTTCAAGATTACCCAAACAGCTGTAATATCCCAAATCTTGGGAGTAGCTTCGACTGCGCCAATAGTGGAGCCGATCGCCACCGTCAAAATGTTATAGCTAGCCACACCTAACATCCGCAGCTTAAAAGGGAATTTCGATCGACCCATTTTTTCGAGACTACGAGAACAGGCGCTAAAGAAATAATTGCCGAGCGCATCAGGATCGGGCGAAACTTCAGGCAAATGAATTGGCTGGTCATTAAAAAATGCCGCTGAACCATGCTCGTCTGACCAACCGTAAATATTTTGGTGTAACGGTGGCATCGCGACATAACCAAAAACTGGTGTGCCGTGATGCAATAGTCCCAAAGATATGCCCCAAATCGGAATTCCCCTTGCAAAATTGGTCGTGCCATCAAGGGGATCGACGACCCAAGCCCATTCGCGATCGGGCAAAACTTGGGTTGATTCTTCAGTTAATACCCCATACTCAGGAAACTCTTTTTCGAGTGCAGCTTTGATATAGGCATCCGCCCAGCGATCGCTTTTCGTCACAAGGCTGCCATCATTCTTAGCGATCGCTACTCGCGTCTGCTCAAAATCTGCAAGCAGGCGATCGCCCACTTGATTGGTTAATTCTTGGATAAAGGGAAGAATTGATGGCAAGTTTTTCATAGGTTGTTAGCACACCGCACAATTAGAGAAGCTATAGCTCCTCTAATTGTGCGGTAAAATGCAACTATGTTAGGACTATTGAGGATTTTGTTGACCTATGAACTTTAGCCTGAATATTAGTCTAAGTTTAGGTCGCGTTTGGGCGATCGCTACCAATGTATTTCGCGAAACTGTGCGCGAACAGGTACTTTACTTATCTTTGCTATATACCGTGATCGTGGTGTCAGCGATGCTGATGCTGCCAGAGTTTTCCTATGACTCATCAGCAAAGATGATCGTTGATGTTGGTATCGCAGCGATCGAGGTAGTGAGTTTGATTGTGGCGGTTTTGGTTGGCACAAATCTCATTAATAAAGAAATCGATAAGCGCACAATTTTTATTTTAATTGCCAAGCCAATGCACCGCACTGAATTTGTGTTAGGCAAGCATCTAGGCTTAACTGCTGTGATTGGGGCGTTGGTGTCAATTATGACTGTTATCTTTATTGCCCTGATGGCAATAAAAAATATTCCGATCCCGATTCCTGCGATTCTCGCGGCTAACTTTTTTATCTTTTGGCAAATTATGTTGCTAGGGGCGATCGCAATTTTCTTTGGTTCTTTTTCAGGTTCGCTAATTGCTTCTTTGCTGACCCTAGCCGCCTATTTAATCGGAAATTTTAGTCGTGATTTGTTGCTACTAGGTGAGATTTCTAAAAATCCTAGTTTGCAGACAGTAACGCGAACTTTTTATATGATTTTGCCCGATTTATCCCGTGCTAACCTCAAAAATGAGGCAGTATATAATATTCTGCCAAGCTTTTTAGATATGTTTAACAATGGGGTTTATATATTGAGTTATGCCTTGTTGACCTTAGCGATCGCTATTCTTATATTTGCCCGTCGTCAGTTTTAAAAGAAAATAGCGGCGCGGTATGTCGCTATTCTGAATATATCTAGGTATTTACTATGCGCTACCGTCGTTTTGGCAAAACTGAGATGCTCCTATCCGTCTTTTCGTTAGGAGCGATGCGCTATATGGAATCTGCGGAGAATGCCCATCAAACGATCGCGCGAGCCTTAGAAGTTGGCATCAATCATATTGAAACTGCCCAAGGCTATGGCAAGAGCGAAGAATTTATCGGAAAGGCGATGCGAAATGGATTGAGTAAACAACGCGATCGCTTTTATCTGACTACCAAAATTTCGCCCACCAAAGATGCCGACTCAATGCGTCGCCAGATCGAGCAGTCCCTCAAAAAGCTGAATGTGGACTATATCGATAACTTTGATATTCATGGAATTAACTTACAAGAGCATCTTGATCTAGTCACAGATCCAAATGGCTGCATGAAAGCAGTCAGAGAAGCAGTCGATCAAAAAATGATTGGTCATGTCGGATTCTCCACCCATGCGCCCCTTAACGTAATTCTTGATACGATCAAAACCGATTTATTTGAATCGATCAACTTACATTATTATTTTTTCAACCAGCGTAATGCTGCCGCCGTGCAGATTGCCCATGAAAAAGATATGGGTGTATTCATCATCTCACCGTCGGATAAAGGCGGAATGCTGTATAACCCATCGGAAGAATTAGCAAGCGTGAGTTATCCATTTACGGCTCTCTATATGTGCGATCGCTTCCTGCTTAGCGATCCCCGTGTGCATACTCTCAGCCTCGGAGCAGCAAATCCCGCCGAAATTGACTCGCATCAAGATGCGTGGGACAACGATGAACCAATGTCCGAGTTAGAGCAAGCAGTTCTTGATTGCATTAATCGCCGCTACACAATCCTAGAAGGCGATCGCTGTTCCCAGTGTTACGAATGCTTGCCTTGTCCTGAAGATATCAATATTCCTGAAGTGTTACGCCTAAGAAACTTAGCTGTCAGTTTTGATATGGTGGAATTTGGCAAGTATCGCTACAAAATGTTTGAAAATGCGGGGCATTGGTTCCCAGGGCGTAAAGCGATTCGCTGTACAGACTGTGGTGATTGTTTACCACGTTGTCCAGAAAATTTAGATATCCCGAAGCTTTTACGTGACACTCACGATCGCTTGCAAGGCGCAGAAGGCAAGCGCCTATGGGAATAACAGAAAGTTCGTGCAAAGCGCCAACTTTCTGTTATTAGTTTTTTGGTACGATAGGATACATTACGCAATAAAATCTAAAAATCTAATCTAAAGTAAATCTATGGCTTCCAGTTATTCATTCGATGTGGTTAGCGATTTTGATCATCAAGAACTTGTCAATGCGATCGATCAAACGCGCCGTGAAATTGTCAGTCGCTATGACTTAAAAAGCACCAAAACAGAAGTTGAACTTGAAAAAGAATCGATAACGATTAACACTAATAGTGAAATGACTCTCACTGCCGTGGTTGATGTGATGCAATCTAAAGCGATCAAGCGCGGCTTATCTCTAAAAATCTTTGAATACGGCGAGATCGATTCGGCTAGCGGTAATCGTGTTGTGCAAATTATTAAGCTAAAAAAAGGCATTGAACAGGATCAAGCGAAGAAACTTTCTAAAATTATTCGTGATGCTTTCCCAAAAGCTCAAGCTTCTATCCAAGGTGATGCTTTACGGGTTACTTCCAAATCAAAAGATGAACTCCAAGAAATCATACAACTCGTAAAAGCAGAAGACTTTCCCCTCGCGCTTCAATTCACGAACTATCGTTAAGCCAAAAAGGCGCTTTGCGACATTACCTAAAAGAGAGTTGCGGCGCATCGCGCCGCAACTCTCTTTTAGGTTAGTGATATTAGGCAGCTTTAAACATTTTTTCTAAAATCCTCTGTACGATTTGCCAACCTGTGAAGGTTTGCCACGCAAAAATACCAATCAAGGCAGTATTTACAGTGATATGAGTTATCCTTGCCCATTCTTTGCCCTGCTGCAATATTGGCGCAAAAGCAGCCGACAGAGCGGCTAAAAATGCTAAACCTAGACCAGCTAACAAATGTGCACCCACAAATAACTTGCCATTGTCGTTATAGGTAACAGCCATACCGCCAACAGCGCCAGCTACCATCAATACCAAAAAGACCGATCCAAGCTTGTGGTGAAGAATATTGTATCGTTTGGCGATCAGAGCTTTTTTCTCTTCCCCCTCAGTGCTACGAATTTTGCGATATTGCCAGCCGATATAACCTGCATAAAGCGCCAAAAATAAAGTTGCGAGCATCAGCAGTGGGTGAGCAAAGGTCACCACAGTTTTAAATGGTTCAGGGATTGCGACAATCATAGTTCTGTTCTTAGGAATTTCTTAGGTATAGCGTCGTAACGATTCTGTATTGAATCTTATTCAATTGTAAATAATTTTAATATATATAGCTGTCGTTGCTTGTGCTAGGACAAATTCTCTAGTCAAGAATAGAGCTAGCAAGAATTGCTGGCTCTATTCTTGAGGTTTAAATTGCTTCCCAGTCTTGAAAAGTTGCGGCTTGACCCCAAAGTTTCCCCTCTTCGTCTACTACATTCCAGATAATCGCTTGGTCAATGTAGAAGCGATCACCTGTACTCGCTATCCTGATCCCGCGATAGTTACTAATATATCCTTGCGATTTTGCCTGTGCTAAAAGCTGTTCTCTTTCACTACGTTCCATTACCTCGGCAGTATATCGTGATGGCGTTGAAATAAAAGTATGCCAATCCATCTTCCATAAATCAAGTGCTTTTTGATTGCCATAGTTGAGAATCGGATCGGCTTGAGTGCCATGAGAAACAACTATGAGATTTGCATTGAATAATAAATTAGCGATTTCTAATGGTGATTGGTAATTGGTGATTGGTATTAGATTGTTGCCAGTCCAATGATGAAAGCTATAAAGCAATAATTGGATATGTTGTAATAGTTCTTTTTGTAACCAAGGTTCAGTATTATTTGTATTCATACTTTGTCTTTAGTGGGCTGAATCCAATATATGACAGCTTCTACTCCAATTCTTGTGATTTTAGCGATCGCGCAATTTCTATCTTTGAGAACAAAGGCGATCGCTTGCCTGTGTCAACCTTTGCATCATCGTTTCAGGTTACGGTGGGTGAGGTGTAAAGCCCAGATTCCCGACTTTTTGTGTGACTCGCAAAAATGATCTACTCTTTCATATAAAAAGTCGGGGATCTTTATCTATACGATAAAATCAAAATCTTGGTATATCATCGGTGCAAATATGGAACCAGTTTCTCTGCTTGTGGGTTTATTGGTGATTGTGGGTACAGAGGTTGGTGAAAGTATTACTGATGAGACGTTGAAATTAGCGCGATTGCTTTGGTCTTTTCTCAGTCGTAAGTCTCCAAATACGCAGACTGTAAGAGCCATTAGCGCAGGTAAAGATTTTGATGCTCAGCAAGCGGTAATTGATGTGGAGGCGATCGCTGATGATCCTGATGTGATTAAGTTGTTGGATGAGGTGCGATCGCTTCTGGCTAATAATCAAGAACTGGCGGCTAAGATTGAGGAGTTAGCGGCACAATCTAAAATTGGGGCTAAAAGTGTACAAGTGATGGCTAGCGATATTGAGGGCGTGAACCTTCGCGCAAAATCAATGAAGCAAACAGCACCATCGGTTAGCGGCTCGGTCGAACAGACGATGCTAAAAAATGTCAAGGTAACGGGTGATATTGATTTGGGTGATTTAACTCAGGAGGCTTAGGCGATGGAAGAGTTATTAGAACTGAAAAGATTTTTGCTAAGTGGCAATATCTCCGATGCTTTGTTGTTGGTTGAGGAGATGACAGAAATGAGCAAGGATGACAAAATCAACAAGATTTATAGCTTTGCCAAAATCTTGCTGATGCATCTGATCAAACAACGTGCCGAAAATCGCACTACAAGATCGTGGGATCTTTCAATTAAGAATTCGGTACGAGAAATTCAGCGTACTAACCAACGACGTAAGGCTAAAGGTAATTATTGCGAACCTTCAGAACTACGCGAGACGATAGAAGAAGCCTATGACATTGCGTTAGATGCTGCTGCGGGTGAGGCTTTTGAGGGAAAGTATGAGTCGGCTGAGTTGGGTGTGATGGTCGATCGCGATCGCATAATTCAAGAGGCGATCGCTTTAGTTTCTGGAGGTGATGTGTGAGTGAACATCAAGTTAATCAAACAGGATTTAAAGATGTCTCGGTTGGCGGTAATTTCACTGCCAATCTCGATCAGAATGATGTCCCAAGGGCGGAGAGTATTCCCGATGTGGCGATGCCCATCGATCCGCGTGTGCGGGTATTGGTGACGACGCGAGAACGGGAATTGAATGTGGGTTTTGAGTCTGTCCCTCTGAAAGTGCTGTCAGAGGAGAAAGCACTGGAACTGTTAAGAAAAATAGCTGGCGTGGCAAAGGTAGATAAAGAACTTGGATTATCCCTGCTACGATTCCTAGATGGTCTAGGTTCGTTACTTTCATCTCTGGATTAATACCTGCCTCCTCTTTTTGGCTTCTCTGTAATTATTTTACTCTTCCATTACGACCGGAATGTGGGTTATAAGTAGCTAGATTAATTCTACTAAGGCGACTTTTGAATTATTGGGTGGAAAGAAGTCGAAAAATATAGCAATAATACCACAGCACAAAATGGCATAGCCATTTTGTGCTGTGGTATTATTGCTATAGATAGATGTCAATGATTGCTTTGCTATACTTTGGTGTGGCGAACTGCGGATAGAAGCCCATACTCTAAGCCTTCTACAAGAGCTTTACAAGAAGCATCGATTATATTAT
>Ga0209990_10000365_pt1 | contig 44371 bp, 31 predicted proteins | sample NOAtaG_6_FD_187304 | JGI IMG/M metagenome (GOLD analysis project Ga0209990, IMG submission 187304) | Freshwater lake microbial communities from Lake Erie, under a cyanobacterial bloom - NOAA_Erie_Diel5S_2200h metaG (SPAdes) (version 2) | ecosystem: Environmental > Aquatic > Freshwater > Lake ...
GCGTTCAGCAGCCACCCGTTCCCCGGAATCCCAAAATCCAAATCAAAAACCGCCGGCATCCAACAGTTCGCTGCTGCCCACGGAACTCGAAGCCCAAAGATAGCCCCATTGGCTGGCCCCACTGGCTGGCCCCATTGGCTGGCCCCACTGGCTGGCCCCACTGGCTGGCCCCACTGGCTGGCCCCACTGGCTGGTCCCACTGGCTGGTCCCACTGGCTGGTCCCATTGGCTGGTCCCATTGGCTGGCAGCACGCTGGAGACCAGAGTACTACCGCCGGACCACACTCACGGACAACCTCCGGATCAATCAGCAACCCGGGCACTGACATCGCTGCGAGAAATCCGCACAACTCGATGACGCTGTATCGCTATCGGCACGTCAGCTGCAATGACAGTTCAATGTCCCAGCCACGCAACACCAAACAAACGTTCATCACCCCAAACCCGCCCCCACTGTACGTTGCGTGGCCCAGATCCTTAAAACTCAACGACGCCACCACCATCGGAGCGACTAATCAGTTGCCGCAGGATCGCCGCATCAATCTGTCGGCTCAATCCACGCACACTGCCATCCGCCACCAAAAAATTCACCTGGTAACTGTGCCTGCTGGCAAACCCGCCCACCTTCAGGCCCTCGCGCATTCTCACCGCCGCTCGCTCTGCATCAGTCACCGCTGACGCCAATGCCACCGTCTGCTGCTTCAACCCATTCGCCTTTTGTTCCAGATCCAGCGGCAGGCCATTACGCAAAGTGCCCCTGTCACCAAACAACCAGCCCTGACCCGGCAACCGCTCTGAACCCTCCCCCAGCAGCAATGTGTTTGAACTGCCGTCCGGAATGGCCTCCAGCGATTCCGAACTGTTGACATACAGCAAACCATCCGCATCCGCATCAATCGATTTCTCCCCGCTGCTGTGACACCCGGCATATGAGGAAAACCCCTTGCCCAACAATCCAGCACTGGAAGGACATTGCAGAAATGACATCATCGGATGCCCAGGAACCGAAAATTTTCCGGCATCAGACTCGCCTGAACCCGCCGAAAGTGAGTCCTTGTCGTCAATCGCTCTCGCCATCTCATTGGTCAAGGCAGTGTCGGAAGGAAACGAACTCAGCGGTTCCTCGCTGTTGACCTGCAGATAAATTGCCTGCTCACCCATCTGGGGCAGAATCTGGCCTATCCAGCCAATACCTTCAGGTGCCCGCTCCACATTGACCGGAACCGTGACCGCGACTGCACCGGGAGGCAGAGTTTTGTGCAAAAACTGATAATGTCCCAGTCCTATCCCCAGTTGCCTCAGGTTGTTCTGACACTGCAACTTCCTGGCCTGCTCACGCGCCTGCTGCACCGCTGGCAGCAGCAGAGCCACCAGAACGGCAATCACAGCAAGAACACCCAGCAGTTCCAGAACTGTGAATCCACGTCCTCTGCAGCGATAGAGTGCTCTGCCCATTACCATTCCCCAACAACCTGCAGGTCTGCTCGACTGCCCAGAATCGACAGAGTCTGAACGTTGATGTTCTGACTGACAAATCGTACGGAGCCATCCGCCAGAATGAACTGTGAACCGCCTGTGTGATGTGAACTGAAACCACTCGTTGCCGTGACCGAAGGAATGACCACGGCAGCAGGCTTGCCACCAGCAACCGGCTTCACAATATCCCAGCCACCGCTGATCGCAACGCCCGTGTTTCGCAGCGCCGAGCGATTGCCAGCAATCCATCCGAATTCACCGGCCTCCGCCACAATCTGCTTTTCTCCGGCCAACAGAGTATTCGAAGCACCATCACGAATCTCTCGATACCGCACACCGCTGTTCAGAAACAGGCAGCCATCGCCATCAGCATCGATGGGTTTATCCGAACCACTGAAACAACCGGCGTAGCTGGCCTCTCCCACAATCACACCGCCAGCAGCAGCAAGCGGCGGTGCCGGATCACTGGGACACCGAAATACCGACATTCTGGTCGTTCGAATCGGACTGTTGACTGCTGCGTACGCCCCCTGCGAAAAATCGACCATCGAAAACAACATCGTCTGCTCCATCACCGGCAGCAGTTGTACCATCCAGCTCATCTGGTAGCCCTCCTCGAGATTGCGAATCGGCCCTGCAGCATTCACAACCCCCGGAGGCAACATCTCAAACGCCATTTCGTAGTTGTGCAGTGCTATTCCAATCTGCATCAGATTGTTCTTGCACTGCGTTCTTCTGGCTGCTTCGCGAGCCTGCTGCACGGCAGGCAGCAGCAGCCCCATAAGAATGGCGATAATTGCTATCACCACCAGGAGTTCAATCAGCGTAAATCCGCGAATTTTCCGATCCACCGCAAAACCCCTCCCCGACTGCACAGCCCCGGTCACACACCAATAACAAAAAGCCGGCTGCTCACTGCTCATTGCTCACACTCACCTTTCTCGTCAGTCGACAGACTGCTGCAAGTTCCGGCTCCGCCGGACTCCTCACCTGAACCGTGATCTCAGATCCGTTTGATCGCACTTCCAGACTCACTGACTCGCAGCGATGAAATGCTCCGGAAGGCACTACCCACCTGCCACCTGACCAGCCTGAATCTTTACGAACTCTTCGCTCCCCCTCGCGCAATGCCGCATCCGCCAGAATTCTCAGCTGTTCCTGCACAACCAGTTGACGATCCTGCTGCCATTGCATCCGCACCCGCCGAACCTGCAGTGCCAGCAATGATGATGTCACCAGCAGCACCACCATCGCAACCACAGCCACCGCCCCGCGACGACATGACAAACACGCAGTGACACATTCACCCGAAACAATTCTCTGTGAACTGCAGGACCGATTCATTCAGAATCTCCATTTGCCGCAAACGCATGCTGCAGCTGAATTTCAATTTCTCCAGCCTTTGCCATCCCCGCCGGAGCTGACGGCAGAGCAACAGACTCCGGCTTGTTACGCACAGCCCCTCCATCGCCCGCTTCCGGGTACCGCACAAACACGGATCCCTCACGAACTCGGACCACCGCACTCCCCTCGCCAGGGTCGCTGAACTCAACCCGCGTGCCCGCAGGAAACACAAATCGTTCACGCTGCCTCGGCTCACCCCCTGCAAAGAACTCACGCTGAACGAGTCCCCGCGACTCACTCCAGACAATGACCTCGTCATCTACAGCACTATGGATACGCCACTGTCCACCGTCACTGCTGATGGTTCCTCTGCCACAATCCTCTCGCAGCTGCTGCTCCATTCGCCTCAGGCTGACAAGCATCTGAGAAGTCACCCGCTCCTTATGATCCAGCCTGAAAAGTGTATGCAGACAAACACCACAGGTCCCCAGCAGTGATGAAAGAATTGTCATGTTGATCAACACCGTGATCAGCGAATAGCCGGATCTGACTCCCCCCAGCCGCCGCAGGTCAGTATGCCTCCGAATCCAGACCGAAGTGGTTTTTCGAGTCTTCATGGAGCCTCCTCGCCAGTGGCTGGCCAGAACACAAGACTGACAGACTGAGCGGGCATGCCGTTGACTTCAGGCCTCTGAATCGTCAGGCGTACCGCTCCCGCCATCAGCAGCACCTCATCCAGTGCCGGCGCAGCATCGCAGGAAATTGTTGCATCTGGATAGCGACGCAGAAACCAGTCACTTAATACAGAACGGTTTGCCTGCGGATTCTGCAGATTGCCCAACTCCACCTTCGCCAGTGTTTCAAACCGCCGACGCTCCTGTTGCCTCAGGATGGCAGATACCGCGGGGCCGACCGTCAACGTCACTACACCAGTAATGACTGCCGCAATAATCAACTCCGCCATCAGCGAACCATTTCGACTCGTCCGCCAGCAGGAAATTTGCTGACACAGAGCTCCCGCTGCCCTCGCGTTCATGCCAGTCCCTCCAGCAGTGCTATCAGCATCTGAAACACCACCAGACAATAACAAAGCACCAGCAGACCAAAACCCGCCGTCAATGCTGGACGAATCAGCCCAAGTATCCGCAGGCCCCGCCGATGCCTCGCCTGCTCAAGAGACATGGCCAACTGCCGAAACCCCCAGTCCACATGCCCGCGTTGACTTGCAGCATCCAGAAATTGACGCTCACTCCGCCGAATCAGACCACTGGACTCCAGAGCTTCATGCAAATTGCCCCCGGACTGCACGTCGTCACGCACCTCCAGAACTCTCGTTACCGTTCGCCCCGCGGGCAGCATCAGGATTGCTGAATTCAATACTCGCGGCAGCGTGCTGCCTGTTGCCATACCGATACCCAGCAGTCGCAGAATCGTTGGAGTCCAATATCGAGGCCAATAACCGAATAGCGGAAAATAACCCAGTCGATTTTGTCGTGCACAATTTTTCCAAATCAGAATCGACGCCCAGACAATCACGCCAGTCACCGGCAGTACCAGCAACGGCAGCAGAACCGAAAAGCTGTCCAAAAGCGCGAAAGCAGCACGGGACAGCGGAGGAATCTCGAGGCCAAATCCCTGAAAAATCGCCTGTGCCTTCGGCGCTAAATCGACGCCGGTGAAGATGCACACCCCGCAAAACACGGTCAATAAAACCCCACTCCAGACAACCAGTGAAGCTGCCGGCTCTTCCTTACCTCCGAAATCCTGCAGCCGAACCGTCAGCCGTTGCGACTCATCCACCAGAACCTCCGCAAGCCCGCCTCCACCCTCGGCCACAGCGATTGCAGCTATCGTCGCTGGTGGCAGAAAACCGTCAATCAGACTCAATGCTGATGAAATAGAGTGACCATGCTCCAGTAACGACCTCAATTGACGAATACCGTCCCGCCACTCACCTCGACTCTCTGATTCGTGTGCCCGCAAAGTCTCCAGAATCGCCTCAGCATTCCCAACGGCACCTGCCAGCATCAGCAACAGAGATGCCTGCCGCAGCGGTTCAGGTCGACTTCTCAGATAAAACCAGTGACGCATGTAGCTCATCGTTTCAACCCCCACCGCAGAAAGGCAGGGCCAACTGGATCGCACTCAGATCGCTGAGCAGTCTGATCAGCGGAACAAACAACGCTGCGTAGGAGACCAGTACCAACCCAGTTGTGAAACACACGATCACAATCTCAGATATCACCACAAACAACGCGCCATGGCCGGTGGCCGCGTTCTCCAGTGCCAACCCCAGCCCAGCGAACACTTCAGCTGCACAAACGCCTCGCTCGCCGTCCTCCCGAGCACCCGAATGTGCCTGCAGCAACGACATCGGGAGCCCCTCAAATGCGGCTGGATTCCCAATGGCAGATTTCCCCTCGTCAATTGCATCTGCCAGGCCAGCACCCGCATCTGCAAGCGGTTTGAGCCCGCAACCCGCAGCAGCAATCCTCAACGCATCCGCCGCACCCGCACGATTGCGAAGTGGCACACTGAGCAGCTGACAGAAACGCCCTTGCGACAACCACTTCAGGCTCGAACCAAGAAATGGGATACGCAGCAAAAAAGCAGGCGTTCGACCACTCATGATGGCAAGCCAGAGCACCAGCAGTAAAACGAAGTAAATCACCATGCAAATCGTCAATGCAATCACATTTGCCGGTCTGTGAGTCCAGTTTCCAATCCAAATAAAAAGGCCTGTTATCCATGGAACCGTGACACCAGAACCAACCACGATCTCGCCAGCAATGTGCACCACATAACCGAAGTACATCGCTGCACCAGCCAGAGCAAATCCGCCCAGCAGCAAGGGACCGGTACTCTGTGATGCCACCCGCATACGCTGCAGCGAACTCTGCGTCGTACCAGAAAGCAAATCCACGAAAGATCGGGCCCGGACAGCCTCGGACATTTTGCCTTCGGCGAGATGCTTCATTTCCGTTGGCAGAAGATCTCTCAATGCTTCAACAGCAGCATCACCGGACTCGAGTCTTCTCGCTACATCCAGCAGCAGCCTGCGAGGCCCCGCAACCAAAACAGCGTGCAACGGCAGACGCATCAGTGTCAGGATCACTGACAACGCAGCCACCTCAGGGAATACTGCACCGAGCGATGGGTGCAAAAGTGCTGCAAACCCCAATGTTACCGTCAGAAACCAGAAAATGACGAGGCTCCACGAGTGCACCATCAGGATCGGATGTTCTATCGGTTCCTCGGCCACTGCTCTGACTGCAACATGAGCCGGCAAGTCTGACAACAGCGCCTCGCGCAGTCGTTCGCCAATCCTTAGCTGCAGCAGTCTCGACAACGAGCCCTGCCTGTTTGTCACCGATGCGTGCAGATCCAGACTCGCAGCGGACTCCAGTTGCAGCCCCCGCGCGGCAAGAGATGCTCTCAATGCATCCGCGTCGGCGGCCTCTTCGACACCGTAGACCGGAACTCCACTGCTGTGCCGTGAACTGTACTGAAACACTGTCATCGCTGCAGCCCCTGCTGACAAAGTGCCACAGCAGACTGCCACAAACAGGCCGGTGACATCACCGAAATCGTCAGCCCATGATACAGCTCCAGAACCGGCCAGAACATCAGCAGCCCGTATCCGAGTGCACAGCCACCTCCAACCACAAACAGCAGCACTGCCGGCATCAGCAGCCGCATCCACAGAACCCCACGCTCAAATCGCTGCCGATAAAATCCCGCTGTCGCCTGCAAACGTATTGCTAAACGTCGCTCCTGCCCCACCGTCTGAACCAGACTTGCTCGCAACAGAGGAGGCAGATGGGCAACCGCTGAACTCCCGGAACTCGACAACTGCCCCCCCTCTGACACCTCCATTGCCAAACCAAGGCAGGCCCGCTGCAGTCGGCCTGAACCGGATACCGCCCCGGCAAGGGGCAACGCATCTGTCAGCGACATTTCATGCTGCAACAGCAGCCAAAGCATACGGGTCAGAGTATAGTTCTGCAGATCTTCGACGATTCTGCTGAGCCCTGGCAGCAGCAAAAGCAAACGCTCGGGACCGCGGAAACTCAGTGCTGTTGATCGCCCCGAAAAAATCCATAGCACGATCAGGCCAGCAAACAGACCCGCTGGTACAAACACCCACCAGGGATTGCCCCTGTTGAATAGTAGAAAACTCATCAACAGAGCACCCGGCTGAACACCAAGTCCGGTCACCGCCGAGTCCAGATAACGGTCCAGGAAAATTTGCAGCACTCCTGACACCAGCAGCACCGCAGTGGCCATGATTGCAACCGGATAGGTGGCCGCCTGGGCAATTCTGGAACGCAGGTCGATCACATCGGTCACATAATCACCCAGCAACTCCAGCGTCAGTGCCGGCCGACCCGCTTTCAATCCGGCTATGACTGCTGCCGCCAGCAGCCTTCCCTCGCCACCGGATGCTCCGGACAAAATCGACTCCAGCGACTCTCCCGCTTCCAGTTGTCCCTGCATACGCCCCAGAAAAACGCGTAATCTTCGACCATGGCCGGCAGCCGAAACCGAAATGCTGCGTTCCAGCGGCACTCCGGCACGCACTGCTGATCGCAGTTCCTCAGCCAGATCCTCGATATCCTGAAGTCGTAGTCGCATAACCAATGCCGCAGCCAATCTATGTTCTGCTGTCTGACAACACCAAACGACCACCAAATACTCGCAGAAACTCCTCCCGAGTCGTCTCACCAGCTCGAATCGCCCGCTCGCCCAACTCCTTCAGGCTTACGAGGCCGGACTGTTCTGCTGCTGCAAACAGCGCCTGCGAGTCTGAACGGGCCAGCAGAGAACGAGCAACCAGCGGAAAACTCGGATCGAGACATTCCGCCAGAGCCATTCTCCCCAGATATCCTGTGCCTCCACACCGATTGCAGCCGAACGACAGACCTTCGGTACTCAAAGATTTGTCTGGAGAAACCTGCCTGGCAGGAGATATTCCCTCTCTCGAATGCCGGCAGTCGCAACTCCGCCGCAGCAGTCGCTGACTGACCACCAGATTCAACGCACTGCGAACGAGATATGGCTCAAGCCCCATCTCCAGCAGTCTGGTTAACGCCTCCACCGCAGAACCCGCGTGAAATGTGGCAATCACAAGATGGCCCGTCAATGCCGCCTGAAACGTCGCCTCAGCTGTCGCCGGATCGCGGATCTCTCCAACCATAATGACATCCGGATCCTGCCGCATCATCGACTTCAGTCCTGCTGCCAGATCAAACCCCGCTGCCGGGCGAACCTGGGACTGCGCTGCCCCCGCAATTGCCGATTCAATCGGATCCTCCATTGTCATCACACAGCGAGCCCCGGCGCTCTGCCGCAAAATCTCTCGAATCAACGCATAGGCCGTCGTCGTCTTGCCGCTGCTGGATGGCCCCGTGATCAGCAATACGCCTGAAGTCGCCAATAATTGCTGCCAAAGACAACGCTCCGACTCTGCTGGCAACCCCAACTGCTCCAGCATCTGCCGCTCGGAATTCCCACCAAAGAGCCTCACTGCCGCCTTTTCACCGTACAGCGTCGGAAAGGTCGAGACTCGGATCTCCGACTCCGAAAATTCGGCAGCAACACGGCCCTCCTGAGGCACGTCCGTGCGGTAAGTCAGTAAACCGGCTATCACCTTCAGGCGAGCCACAAGGCGACTGCCAAACTCACGATCAAACCCCGCGGCCGTCTGCAGTACACCATCAATCCGCCACTGCATCCTCAAAATGGTCTCTTCAGGAGTCAAATGAATATCGCTGACCCGCTGATGGGCCGCCTGCAACAGCATCATCTGCACCGTTTCAGGCACAGACAACTCACCTGCCAACCTTCGTGCTGCCAGCGCTGCCGCGAAAGACTCCTGCAGTTCCTCCGGCCTCATCCAAATCGCTCCTGCAACCTCAAATACTCCCCCGCCGTCTTTTCTATCGCATCAACCTGCTGATCGCAACCGCCACTGCCGGCCGTCAGTCTCCCATCAGGACCCCGGCCAGATCAGTTTTTGTTCGGGGTTTCCCGAATAACTGCGCGGTGTCACTGACTTGTCGAATTTGAGACTCCACTGTTGCAATACCGCCACAAAACCGGACAATCAGCCCGTGTTTCAAAAAACCCCAACATTTTTCCAAAGGCGGTATTTATTCCTCCATGTGATGGCGATAATATCAACCACCCATCAACTGAATGAGGGCCTAAGACACGGTTTTTCGCCCGGTTCAACTTACTTTGAAAGCTTCCACGAATCGCTACACTCCGATCCGGCGGTCGCAACCTTCGGCGGGCACATGGGACCCGCCCAGTCCATCCGACAAAAACTCAATCACATTCTTCTCTGTCAATTTTCTCAGGAGAACCCTCAGATGGCCGCCAAAACACCTCGCAAATCCACCCCGGCAAAACCCCAGGATGAGCAGCACCTGATGCTTGAAAATGCCGTGGGGCAGATCGAAAAGATGTTCGGAAAAGGCTCCATCATGAAACTGGATGCCACCGAACAGATCGGCGGGTTCCCCGGTATTTCCTCCGGGGCACTCTCTCTCGATATTGCCCTCGGTGGACGTGGCTTTCCTCAGGGACGGATCATCGAACTCTTTGGGCCTGAGTCCAGTGGCAAGACAACATTGGCACTGCACGCCATCGCAAGCGCACAGAAGGCCGGCGGTATTGCAGCCTTCATTGACGCCGAACACGCACTCGATCCCCAATGGGCCCGCAAGCTGGGAGTCAATCTGGAGGAACTGCTTGTCAGCCAGCCATCATACGGTGAAGAAGGGTTGCAGATTGCAGAGATGCTGGTGAAGTCCAACTCAGTGGACATCATCGTCATCGACTCTGTCGCTGCACTGGTCCCCAAGGCAGAACTGGATGGTGAGATCGGAGACTCGCACGTCGGCCTGCAGGCCCGCATGATGAGTCAGGCGATGCGAAAACTGACCGGGGTAATTTCCCGTGCCAGGGCGACTGTGATCTTCATCAATCAGATTCGTGAAAAAATTGGAGTGATGTTTGGAAGCCCCGAAACAACGCCAGGGGGGCGAGCATTGAAGTTCTACAGTTCAGCACGCCTCGACGTACGCCGCATCAATCAATTGAAGGAGGGTGAAAACACCATCGGGATGCGGATGCGAGTGAAGATTGTCAAGAACAAGGTCGCCCCGCCGTTTCGTGTCGCGGAACTCGACATGTACAGCAGTCACGGCATCAGTTACGAAGCGGACCTCCTGGATCTTGCTGCAGAGAATAAGGTCGTCGATCGCAGTGGCAGCTGGTTTACGTTCGGCAGTACGAAGCTGGGCCAGGGCCGCGACCGAGCACGACAGTTCCTGGAAGAAAATCGGGCCGTTGCCGCTGAGATCAGAGAGCGAATACTGTCGCTGAAAAATCTCAGTTCTGTGGCTGGTGTCGTGGCCGAAACAGAAGCCGCCGCAGAAGCTGAAGAAGACTGAGTTGCGTAATGCACAGCACGCCACTCGGGCGGGCAGGCCCGAGTGGTTGTTGTTCTCCCGACACCCTCGTTTTTGACGGGTGACTGTTGCTGCAGGAGCGATTGGACACGGAGGCGATGCCCACCAGTCATGATGTTCCGGAAGGCAGTTACGATGGCTCGCATAAACCGTCGTATGGTATTGTCTGAAACTGAGATTCAGGTGGTGCACTGCACAAATCGCTGCGTTCGGCGAGCAAACCTGTGCGGGCTGGATCCAGTCACGGGCAGGGACCTTGAGCATCGTCGGCAGTGGATCCGAGACAGGCTCGCCTTTCTTGCCGGACTTTTTGCGATCGATGTTCTTTCCTATGCGGTTACGGGCAATCAATTCCACGTCATACTCCGCAGCAGGCCGGATGTAGCCCGGGAGTGGAAAGAAGATGAGGTCGCCATTCGCTGGTGGCAACTGTTTCCGCAACGTCGCACAAGGGAAGGTGACGCGGCCGAGCCCGCAGAGATGGATCTGAAGGTCCTTGTTGCCCGTTCGGCAGAACTGAGACTTCGCCTTTCCAGTGTCTCATGGTTCATGCGCTGTGTATCCGAGGTCATCGCCAGATGGGCAAACGCGGAAGACCAGTGCACTGGGCGTTTCTGGGAAGGTCGCTTCAAATCGACACTGCTTTCAGACAATGCAGCTGTTCTTGGAGGAATGATTTTTGTTGACCTGAATGCTCTTCAGACTACTGAGACCTCATCTGTGGAAAACGCCCCGTGTACAGGTCTTCGTGAGCGACTGCAGGATTTGGCGGCTGTTCCGCCGGACGTCAATCGGGCGAAGGCCGAATTGCTTGTGGCCACCGGTGAGCAATCAGGCTGGCTGTCTCCGATGAGATGTCAGGAGGTCAATGAAAAGATTTCAGGCACATGTTCTTCTGGACAACGGAGGGCGTCGGACTGGTGCTGCGCCGACCTGTCCCTGATCGACTATCGTCAGTTGGCAGAATGGACCGCGGCCTGTGTTCGCTCCGGTGGGGCTCACGCGGTGCTCGAATACCCGCCTCGAGTGGTCCGGGGACTGCAACTGGATCCGACCGGTTGGCTAAATTTGATTAGCCGGTTCAGCAAGCGTCGTACATGTTCGTTTCCGCTTTCGACAATCAGCAGAACTGGCGCTCCGAGCCCCGTCGCGACGATTGCAGGCCAGTTTTCCTGGACCTGGCCCGCTCGACAGCCCGGTTAACTTGTGGCCGCCAGGCCGCGAACGCCATCATTGCCGCTGGTTCTCCAGCGAAGTGCCGCGGCCGCCGGCGCTCTGGAATCATTCGTTTTGATGAGTCCCACAATCAGTCATTGCTTCGTCAGACTGCATTGAAGCGAACTCTGAACCTTGCATAAAGAAGCACGCGGCAAAACCACCGCCTCCTGACATTTACCGCGTCAACCAGCGGGCCAGCACCACAATGGCATGCACCAATTACCCCGTGATCGCCACAACAAACGGCTGACTGGGAACTGCCTGGGAACTCATTTTGAATGCAACGGCAGATTCTGCTCTGACCACATCAAGTGGTTTGCCGGCGGTGGATGGCCCCAAGGATTGCCCCTCACAGCAGGCAGGTGAGCAAACAGGAATATTTCCGTTAGGAATACGCGTATTTCCCCGCATACGACCAGGCCGTGAGCCCGGACATCGCCACTCAGCAACTCGATTTCGAGCATGAACGAGAGAAATTTTTGAAGATCGCTTTCACCTGGCAGGCAAGCACCTTGCAAACCACGTCGTCGCTGTAGCCACAAAATGTTTGTGCAGGTCACCGAGCATACGGCCAATCGGGCATGCCCCCACACCATGCTGTCGGCGGAACGCACTTCCCGCTAATCCCAGAATTTCAGAAACGGGAAGCCGAGGGAAATCAGATCGGGGTGCACGCATGATTGGATGTCCAACACCTGCGAAGTAGCAATTACCCCGTCAGCCAGTGATCCGTCTCCGGGGCCATCCCGCGGGATGGCAACGGGGTTGAAAGCCACGGTCACTCCTGTCGCAGGGTCTTCAGGCAACGCATAAAAAAGGGGACACCCGGCGGATGTCCCCTTTTTTCGTCAAGCAAGTGAAGTTTGGCTGTGAATCGCAGACGCTGGGATGACTCCAGATAAGTCCGCCACTGCCGCTGGCTGGCACCAGAGCCGGTTGGCATCACTGCCCGGTTGCGGCAGCCGGCTCCACTGTCCCGCGTGATTCGCCCGTCAGAAAATTGTCGACGCGAGCATTCTCCTGCAATTTCTCAAAGGTCTCGCCGACCATCCGCTGAACTTCCCGCTCCGTCAGGTCGGCATGCAACTGCGCCTCCACATCCGCCATGTCATGCTCAACCGGCTCCGTCAAACCCTCAAACTTCAGTATCGCATACTGGCTCGGCCCCACCTGGATGACCCCGGAAAGTTCCCCCGGCTGCTTCATCCGAAACGCTGCGGTCCGGAGGTTTTCGTGAGCCCCCGAGTTCTTCCGGATCGGCGGGATCACTCCGCCCAGAGCGCGACTGTTCGGCTCCATAGAATAATCTCTCGCCAGACTCTCAAAGTCATCCGGATTGTTGCGGGCCTTTTCCCAGATCTCCGTGGCCCGCCGCACATTATCCAGAACGATCATCCGCGCCTTCACTCGAGGCCCGTAATTGTCCTCGTATGCCTGCTGAATCATCTCCCGCGTAATCGTGACATCGCGACCGGCCAGCTTTCGCAGTGCCAGCATCGGCCAAATCACATCGCGACGATACTGCTGCGGAGTCAGCTTTCGCTCCGCCTCCAGCATCTTGTACCACTGATCCACCGCGAGTCCGAACTTCTTCGAAATCTCAAGGATTTCCTGATCCACCTCCGACTCCGTCACCGTCAAACCGCGTCGCGAGCATTCCTGCTGAATAATCAGACGGTTGATCATGTTCTCCAGAACTTCGCGCCCGTGCCGCTCCACACATTCGCGAGCCAGCGCATCCCACGTGATCGACTCACCATTGACGCGAGCGTACGAGGGCCTGGTCGAATCTGCGCCATCGGCTGCAGCGGCAGGTCGCTTTGCCGGTTGCTCAGCAGCATGACCGTCCCGGGCACGCCACACCTGCATGCCAACTCCGCCCGCCAGCAGAATGATCAGGGTTCCGCCAAACAGCAACCCGACTCGGCCGGATCGCGCAGCCACAGTGGCAGTGACAGGAGCAGGGACCTGGTCTTCCATGACGAGACTCCGGATGTTCTTTGAAAAAGGCAGCGACACCCGGCAAAAACGACGCCGGCCGGGAGCAGCAGATTCGGCGCAATAGCCGGCGTCCGCGGCTATTCGCTTCAGGGGGTTATACGGGCTTTTTCAAAAAAACGTCAAGTTCGCTTTTTGCTCCATTCTGCCGGTGGTCTCGGTTTGAGAAATCGCTGATTTCTGCTACAATCATGGTTTATCGCAGGTCTGCCGTAACTTCTTATTGCAGGCAGTGTTACGTTCGGGTGCCAGGGCGCAGCCAAAAAAGCTCTGTGGCAGACGATCAATCAGGAGTGCATCAGCTTGTCTACCGACGGTTCCGCTGGCAATTCTCCAGCCTCGACTGACGTGCGTGTATTTCGGACGGACATCCAGTCTGAAATGCAGACCAGTTACCTGACGTACGCAATGAGCGTGATTATCAGCAGGGCTCTGCCGGACGTTCGCGATGGCCTGAAACCTTCGCAGCGACGCATTCTGGTCGCCATGAACGACCTGAATCTCAGTCCAGGCGCAGGTCGCAAGAAGTGTGCCAAGATCGCCGGAGATACCAGCGGCAACTATCATCCTCACGGTGAAGGCGCCATCTACCCGGCGCTCGTCCGCATGGCTCAGGACTGGGTCATGCGTGAGGTGCTGATTGACAAACAGGGAAATTTTGGATCGCTGGCAGGCCTGCCCCCGGCAGCCATGCGTTACACAGAAGCTCGGCTGTCCACCGCCTCAGCCGAAATGCTTAGAGATCTCGACCGTGAGACTGTCGACTTTGCACCAACCTACGACAATGATCGGCTCGAACCTGTCGTCCTGCCGGCTCGCTTTCCCAATCTGCTGGTGAACGGTTCAAACGGTATCGCAGTGGGAATGGCCACCAGCATTCCGCCGCACAATATGGCGGAGGTCTGTGAGGCGGTGATCCGAGTCATTGATCGCCCGGACGTCACACTGGATGAACTGCTGGAAGTGATGCCGGGGCCCGATTTCCCCACGGGAGGGATCATCTGCGGTGGCATGGGCATTCGGCAGGCCTACCTCACAGGTCGCTCCACACTGGCGCTGCGGTCAAGAACGCACTTCGAAACGGAAAAGAATTCGGACGTCATTGTCGTTACCGAAATCCCCTACATGGAGACTCGCGACCGCATTCGCGAAAAGCTTGAACTGCTGGTTGCCGAGGAGCGTATCAAGGGGATTTCCCGAATTGTCGACCTGACAGACCGCAATGTCCCGCCCTGGCAGGTACGTCTGCACATTGTACTGAAGCGGGATGCTGATAAGGACGTGGTCCTGAATCAGCTCTACCAGTTTTCTCCACTGCAGGCCACCGTGAGTGTCATTCTGCTGGCCCTGGACGGTAATCGGCCACAGCTGATGACGGTCCGCATGCTGCTGGATGCCTTCATCCGTCATCGGGTGGATGTGATTCGTCGTCGCACAGAGTTTCTGCTCCGCGAAGCTCGACGGCGCAAGCACACCGTCGAAGGGCTCCTGCTGGCTCAGACGGATATCGATCGAATCATCCGCACGATCCGTGAATCCGCCAGCCGTGCCGCTGCGAAAGACGCGCTGCAGCAGATTGGGATCCCTGCTCCGCTGGTATCTCGCGCCCTTGGAGACTCCGGCTTTGCTGCATACATTTCAGAGAATGGCGAAGCCGCGGAGTATTTCTTATCGGCCAATCAGGCTGAAGCCATTGTCTCCATGCAGCTCGGGTCGCTGGCAAACCTTGAGCGGGAGAAACTGGCGGCAGAGCACCAGCATTTGCTGGAGAACATCTCAGAGTACCTGAGACTGCTGTCTGACGAGGCTCATCTGCGGGCGGTGGTGCGCAATGATATGGAAGAATTGCGGGCGCGATTCCCGGACCGACGACGCACAACGATCTCCGAAGAAGAACTTGGGGACTACGACAAGGAAGCTCTGATTGCAGAGCAGCCGATGGTCGTCACTTTGTCACAGCGCGGCTACATCAAGAGGACTCCTCTGGACGTCTACGAAGCTCAGAACCGCGGCGGCAAGGGAATTCGTGGAGCGTCAACTGACGAAGAGGACCCAATTGCGCATCTGTTCGTCTCCAGCACTCACGACTTTCTCCTGTTTTTCACGGACCGTGGTCGTGTGCACTGGCTGAAGGTTTATGATCTGCCACTGCAACCACGCACGGGCAAGGGTCGTGCGCTGGCCAATCTGCTGGAGTTTGACGAGAGCGAGGGTGTCGCAAACTGTTTCAGCGTGCGTCATTTCCCTGACGACAAGTATCTGGTCATTGCGACTCGACAGGGCATCATCAAGAAAACGGCACTTTCGGCGTACGGTCGACCGATGAAGGGTGGCATCATAGCCATTCGGCTGGACGATGGCGATGCCCTTGTGGATGTGCGTATTGTTCAGGGCGATCAGGATCTCGTGCTGTCAACATCGGGCGGCATGGCGATTCGCTTTAATCATGAGGACGTTCGTCCGATGGGCCGAGCGACTCGCGGTGTCAAAGGCATCACACTGTCCAACGAAGAAATCGTCGTTGGTATGGTCGTTGCGGACTCGGACCGTACCCTGCTGAGCATCTGCGAGCAGGGTTTTGGCAAAAGAACTCCGTTCGGTACAGCGGAGCCGACAGCAGCAGAGCAGACATTGCCGGATGACGGCCTGACGCTGGCTGAAGATCCAGCGGTCCCGGAGCCTGCGGACGAGGGCACCGACGAATCGTCACCGGGAAGCAACATGCGGTATCGTCGCCAGCGGCGTGGTGGCAAGGGGTTGCGAGATATCAAGACGACAGCTCGAAACGGTCGCGTCGTGGATGTGCTGTCTGTGGCCGATGATGATGAAGTACTGATGGTGACATCGCGAGGAAAGATTCAGCGGATCCGGGCCGCAGACATCAACACGATCGGCCGAAATACTCAGGGAGTCCGAATTATCCGACTCGACGACGGCGATTCTCTGGCGTCCTGTGCAGTCATTCCCGGCGATGTCGTTGTGGAAGCTGCTGCGAAAGCGGCAGCAGCAGCCCCTCCGCCGTCGATTCCAAATACTGCTCAGACCCCCGCAGTGCCTTCTGAACCTGAGGCAGCAGCCGACAATGGCGAGCAGACCTGATTTGTCGCAGGGCGGCGTGCGCTGACTGTCAGTCCAGGCCCCTGTCTACACCATGCCAGCATGATGGCGACAGGGGCTGAGAGAAGTTGCAGGATCAGTCGAGGCTGCTCGGGATATCTCTGCAGCCACGTGGCCAACCGGCTTCCCGGAAATACACGACTCAACAGAACTCCCAGACTGCCCCAGGCTCCGATCAGTGTACGGTGATGGTCAATACGTATCTGTTCGTATCCGGTATCCCGCAGAATCCGCAGAATCGTCTGCGGATCGAAGTGCTGCAGGTGTCTGGGCAGGTCCAGTGAGTACCATGATGAGCCAAACAGACGAGCCTCGAGACTGGATGCGTTCGGGACGCTGAAAAGCAGTTGGCCTCCGGGTTTCAGAACATGCCGGATTTCGTTGAGCGTCTGCAGGGGGTTCGGGGTGTGTTCGAGAACCATCCAGGCTGCCACCAGATCGAATGACTGAGCCGGCAACCTTGCCGACTCAAGTGTTCCCGTGACGACATTCAGACCAGCTTTTCGCGCGGCGTCAGCAGGTCCGACACACAGTTCAACCCCGCAGACAGACCAGCCGAGGGCCTGAAGTTTCAGCAGCCATGATCCGGCAGCGCATCCCAGTTCGAGAGCGGACAGAGCAGGCTGCAACGGGGTAGCGGCAGGCTGCGGAATGGGCTGCGTGCGATCGTCCGTGAGCCAATAGTAGAGTTGTCGCAGTCCAGGAACATACTCGAGGGGCAGCCAGCGGAGGAACCACGGTCGTCGGTTTGCCGCGAGGGTCCCACTGTGGTGTGACTCCGAAGGGGCGGAATCCGGCGACGACTGATGCGGGGCATAGCCGGTTGGATAGCAGGCTGCCAGGCATTCCGCCGAGGGCTGCGGACTGAGATACCGATGACCGCAATGCTGGCACTGAACCACGTCGAAGCGTCCCGGCAACCGGCAACGCACATCGGTGCCGGAGAACAGTGGTCGGCAGTCTGCGTGCAGGCAGAGGGGACAGGCAACCGGCTGCAGAGTGAGAGCCGTCATGGGAGGCATCCACAACAAACATGCGTTACAAATGAGCACCAGGGCGGGCCGCAAAAATGGCGATCAGTGCCAGTCACGCCGAATTCTCCACCAGACTCGCACCAGAAGCGGGGTCTGAACGAATGCCACTGCGACAGCGTAACCCAACGCGATCCCGTGAACGCCCCAGAGCCACCCCAGTGAAAGTTGCGCGACCGCCGTCGTCAGATTGGATATGACGGAGGCTGCAAGAAACGGATCTCGCTTGTGAGCACGCACGTACAGATTAGCGCAAAGTCCGGGCTGATTTGCAACGAAACCGAGAGCAAGAACTGCGGCTGCGCCTGCAGGCAGCAGTCCGTCTGCAAGCATTTTCGCCAGTGGATGCATGCTGAACTGAGCAAACCAGATGATGGAAACCAGCCCCGCAGCGGCGAGGGTGATGAGCAGCATCGACGTTCGAGCGCTTTGGAAGAAAATCTGATCGAGGGCGGCAAATCGACGTTCTGCAATCAGACTTCCGAACAGGGGACGTCTGGTTTCGACCCATGCCAGTGCAGCGCCCTGAGCCGCCGTCAGGATACTCCATGTCATTCCCAGACGCGCGGCATCTCCCTCCGGCTGCCGGCGGAAAACAAACAGCAGTGGCAATTGAATTGCCAGCCACAGCATGATGCCCTGTATGGCAATCCGCCACTGCAGTGGCAAAATCTCATCACGCCAGTTCATGGCCGGAGCTCCAGCGATTTCATTCGCGAATTCCCCGAAAAAGCCCGCGTAGTGACGATGAATCAACCACAGATCACCGAGCAGTCGAACAAAAGCTGAGAACACCAGCGTCCACAATCCACAGCCTGTCAGCAGGCAGACCCAGACGGCTATGCTGCCGGCAACAGCCTGCCAGAACCGCGTTTTGTTAAGCATTTCGACCTGATGACAGCCTTCGAGGATGGAGAGCCAGGGCAGTTGAGTGAGCTGGATGGTGGTGACAGCCACAAGGGCCAGCCAGGGAAACTGCCAGCTAACGACGGCTCGGCCGGCAAATACAACATCCGAACCTGCTGACGGCTGGCTGCTGAAAAAATACAGGCCGGATGGAAACAAAATGACAAGGAAAACAATCGCGGCAACCCGGTACCAGTGACTCATCAGCCGGCCAAGGGAAATCAAACGACTGCGGGCATCTGACCGCCCGATCAGTCGATCATTCTGCAGTTCGAGCCCGGCCCATTCATGGCTGGCCATGTTGATAATGACGACGTGCAGGCCCAATTCGATCAGCACCTGCATCCCGAGGAGACTGCTGAAGGCGTAGTAGTAGTCACGAGCGGCGGGCAGCAGGCAGGCCATCAGCAGGATCTGAGTGAATGGTCCGGTAAGAACCTGCCAGACGCGGGCAAACACGGAAAAGGCGATGGCACGACGGAGCCCGGACGAGCCAGCCAGAGGTGTGTCGGTGCCCACAGGAGGCTGGCAGGTCGAAGGGGGGACTGCTGCTGACTGGCCGTTGCTGGTCAACGTGAAGGACTCCGGTTGGTACTTCCGGGCATCAGTCTGCCCGAGCCCTGGCATCGCGACTCTAACGCAGTTGTGCTCTACAGACAATACGCGACAGTCCGCGTCAATCGCTGAAAAAGGTGACAGTTTGCACAGGATTTCAGCCTGTTCCCGGGGGATGGCCCCAATCGCTGCCGTAATCGCCTTTCGCAGAATACCTGCTCTGCATCCGGCGAATTTGCCGGCACCAGTGATTTACTGAAATTTGGTATGTTTTTTGCATCCAGGTCAGACAGTATCGGCTCACGCCCCTCGCTTCGAACGAAGTCATGTCGCCAATTTCCGACCCAAAACTATCAGGATTTTCAACTGCGACGCTGCAGCCTGGGCGCGGTGTCGTTGAATTCGGACAGCGCGTCGAATCGTACGGTCAATTCCAGTCACAATCCGCAGACTCTGGCCGAACATTCGCCTGTCCGGCACTCACGGAGGACGTCTGGCGGCGACTTCAGTGCGGACTTGAGCAATGGTTTCAGGCGGTGTCGTGTCTGCTGAATTGTCTGGCGACGGGTCGAAGGCTGCCAGGAGAACTGGACCGGCAGCTCGGTGACAGTCGGAGACAGCAGCTGGAACGATGGCAGGCGAGGTATGCCTGCAGGGCCAGTCGGGCAGTGACATGGCTGTGGCCAGGTGCAGTGGATGTGATGCTGCAGGTGGATGGTTCTCTTCAGATTATGGACTGTGATCTGTCTCTTCCGTCCGGCCTCGAGCGACTGAAAAGCCCGAATTGCCGCTGTCTGGCGGAGAGCAAAGCGAGACTGAGGCAGCAGTTGTTCGGCCTGGGCGGTTTTCCGTGGGGCAGTGGCCGTGTGGTTCTGCTTGACCCCAATTCTTCCTGTGCTTCAAGGCGGTGCAATGAGTTTCTGTCATGGCTGCTGGACGCACAGATGGTGACGACATCAGAGCTGAGCGTCGAGCGGGGCGAAATCCGGTTGCGACATTGCGGTAACTGGCTGCCGATTGACGCTGTGATAAGGCGGGTTGAAGATGACTTGCTGGACCCAAACTGCGGACGACCGGATTCACTTGTTGGAGTGCCGGGACTGGTTCGCAGCTGGCAATCGGGGCTGGTCAGTGTGTTTAACCCTCCTGGCGCCGGTCTGCTGCGTTGTCGCAGTCTGGCAGCCCTGATCCCGGAGTGTATTCGCGTGTTTCTGGGGCAGCAACCGCTGCTGGATGCTGCACCAGTCATCAGCCTTGAGGATCCTGTTGAGCGATCGCAGGTTTTCCGCAATGCGCATCATTATGCCATTCGTACGGACGATCCAATGCATCCGGCGCGCCCGTGGTTTGGCGGAAGCTCGGATCAGCGTCAACTGGAGCAACTGCGGCAGCGAATTGATGCCGATCCGTCCCGCTGGATTGCTCGACCGCTGCCGGTGCCGAATTCCGGTCGGATGAACCTGCGGTTCTTCGGTTCGCTGCACAGAGGATTCTGTCTGTTTCCGGGAGCCCTGGCACGACGGAGTGAAGTCGACGGAGGTGCTCGGATGGTCATTAGTGAAGATTCGGAAGTTCATCCCGTTTGGCGTGGCCTGCCGGAATTGGGGGATGAATCAGCCGGCAGAACCCCAGAGTGAAGATACCGGGACGCCGTCCTCAACAATGGGCACGGGTCGATTCTCTGCATTCAGCACTCGCAGTTCCGGATCAATCCCCATGGCGTAGTAGACTGTGGCAGCCAGGTCCTCCGGGCGAACGGGAGTATCGAGCGGGTAGGCGGCATCTTTGTCTGACGCCCCATGCAGAGTACCTCCGGGGATCCCTGCGCCCGCAATCAGGCCTGAGAACAGGGTGCTCCAGTGATCGCGTCCCCATTGCGGATTGGCTTTGGGTGTGCGACCCATTTCTCCAACGGCAACCACAAGTGTCTCTGAGAGCAGTCCGCGATCATCGAGGTCTGCCAGCAGAGCGGCGCAAGCCTGGTCGAACGTGGGCAGCAGGTGTCGGCGCACATCGTCACTGTTACGGTGCGAATCCCAGCTGTATCCATCGACACAGTCGTAGTGCACAGTGACATAACGAACTCCGGCTTCAACCAGCCGACGTGCCATGAGCGCAGACTGCCCGAACAGGTGGCGGCCGTAAAGATCGCGAAGCCGGTCCGACTCTTTTCGAATATCGAGTGCAGCGCGAGTCCGCGGGGAAGTCATCAACGAGAAGGCTCGCTGTCGAAAGGCATCGAATCCGTCCGTTGTTTTTGACTGCTCGAAGTTTTGCACCTGGAGGTCAAACTGCTGCAGCAAAGACTGGCGACGCTGCAGTCGTGTGGCAGAAACGTCATCGGGGGCTTTGAGGTCGGCAATCTGGAACGAGAGTTCATCGTCCGAGCAATCGCGCCAGTAGGGATTATCCTGCAGGCTGCGTTTCGGGACGGAGGTGGTCAGGGGATTGTAGCGGGGGCCGAGCCAGCCGGCATGTTCACCGGGCCTCGGGTACTGACCTTTTTCCTGGAGCGCACCAAGTGAATTGGGCAGCACCATATAAGCAGGAAGTTCAGCACTGAGTCCCGATTGCTGCTGATCCGTGTATTCGACGACCGAACCGATGGAGGGCCAGTCTTTGGGAGTTGGGGAAAATCCGCCACCGACGGGAACGTGCCAGCGTTTGCCTGTCTGCAGATAATGACCTCCACCACTGTGGTCATTAAACGAGTGCGAAAAGTTGCGGATGATGCAGTACTTGTCCGAAACTTCCGCCAGTCTCGGCAGGTGCTCGCTGATCAGCAGATCCGGAGTGCGGCAGGCAACAGGGCGAAAAGGACCTCGGATCTGCTCAGGAGCATTGGGTTTCAGATCAAAGGTCTCAAGCTGACTGGGGCCACCGAACAACATCATGAAGATGACGGACTTTGCCCGGGCTGACGGCTGTGAAATCGTCTGAGCCGCCAGCAGTTGGGGCAATGAGAGTCCGAACAGCCCAGCACCTGCAGTGAGCACTTTACGACGGGTCACCCCGTCACAGGCGGAATGCGGCAGGCCGTGAATGGAAAGCATCTGAGCCCTCCGGTGTGAAGGTCCGGTCAGGAAGAAAAACGGCGGGAAACCGTCATTCTGAGCGAGCCGCAGTCGGCAGGCAACTCTGATAACTCGCTTTTCGTGCGGAAGCTGAAAACCGCTCCCATGACCGCTGCAACGCTCGCCGTTCCGGCAAATCAGCGCGGACGATGTCGAGGATGTGTGCCACGGACATACATTCGCTGACCGCGATCGTGCATGGTGCAGCGAGATGGGTCCAGATCTTCACAGTAGAGGTTATCGAGGCGCGGTGTGGATCTCAGGCGATCGGAAAGATCATCGATCGCGGAATACGCACCCTCGCTTCCGGGCATGCACTGGCAGCCGGACAGCATTCCTGTCAGCAGCAGCAAAAGTCCCGCGAACGATGTGCGCATTTTCGAGGCCCTTTCGAATAACAGTTCCACAGCAGCGGCGATCCGCCGCTGGTGCAGATATCGGCTGGCTGCTGCCATGGAACTCTGGCGGGAAGCCTGACAAATCCCGCAGGCATCAAAATCGGAAAACCTGGACTTCCGGAGCCCCGGGTGCTCCCGCAGAATCTGCCGGTGAGTTCCTGCGGCGGATTGCAGTGCCGGAACTCGCGGAGTTGTCACCTGCATACCTGGTGATCGCCTGGGTAGTAGCCACAGCGTCCATTCAGCAGTACACTTCTGAAGACTCCGCTGCCTGTGTCTCAGTTCATCAGTGCAGCGGACAGGTACCGGGATTTGTGCTGGTGTGTTGTATTGTCGGGAGCATCCGCCATGGGGCAGATCTGTGCCGCGTCGCTGAAGTGTTTACTGATGGGGCTGTCAGTGCTGCTGCTGTCTGCCACGTCAGGCATCGCAGAAGAATCAACCGACATCTACCAGCAGGTTCTGAAACCAATTCTCAGAGACCGCTGCTTCGCCTGTCACGGGGCTCTGAAGCAGGAGGCCGGGCTGCGTCTGGACACAGCGATGTCAATGCGGCAGGGTGGCGACAGCGGAGGTGCAGTGGAACCTGGCAATGCTGGTGCCAGCCTGATTGTGCTTCGTACCGAGTCGCAGGATGCAGCGACTCGCATGCCTCCTGAGGGTGAGCCATTAAAGCCGGCTGAGATCGCAGCACTGCGAGACTGGATTGCGGCCGGTGCAATTGCTCCGGCGGGTGAGCAGAGTGAGGAGGATCCGCGGGAGCACTGGGCATTTCGAACACCGGTTCGTCCCCCGCTGCCGACTGACATCGACGCTGGATGGGTACAGACCCCGGTCGATGCATTCATCTCGGCAGCACACCGGCGTCAGCAACTCAGGACTCAGACGGCGGCTGATCGTCTGACATGGCTGCGGCGAGTGACTCTGGATCTGACCGGGCTGCCTCCGGGAACCGCGGATCAGGCCGCCTTTCTGGCTGATCAGTCAGACAAGGCGTTTGAGCGAGTTGTGGATCGGCTGCTGGCTTCGCCGCAGTACGGTGAACGCTGGGGGCGACACTGGATGGACATCTGGCGATACAGTGACTGGTGGGGACTGGGCGCTGAAGTCCGAAATTCCCAGAAACACATCTGGCACTGGCGAGACTGGGTCGTGGAGTCGGTCAACAGTGACAAGGGTTACGATCAAATGCTGCGGGAAATGCTGGCGGCCGATGAACTGTACCCGACTGACATGGACAGGCTGCGGGCCACGGGTTTTCTGGCCAGACAGTATTTCAAATTCAACCGCACAAGCTGGCTGGATGAGACAGTTCAGCACACGTTCAAGGCCATGCTGGGGATGACATTCAACTGTGCCAAGTGCCATGACCACAAGTATGATCCGATCACGCAGGCTGAGTATTACGGACTGCGAGCGTTCTTTGAGCCGTACCAGATCCGCACGGAATCAGCGGGGGGAGACCTGGATTTTGAGCGCGACGGCATTCCGCGGGCGTTTGACTGCAATCTGACTGCGGAAACGTGGATTCACATCCGCGGGGACGACCGCAATCCCGACCGCAGTCGTCCGATCATTCCGACGGTTCCGGCGTTTCTGCCTGGCGTCCTGCCGCCGATTGAACCTGTGCAGCTGCCACCTGAGGCGATCCAGCCCGGACTGCGGCCGGAGGTACTGGTGGCCATGAAAGCAGCGGCCACGGACGGTCTGGCGAAGGCTCGGGCGAATCTTGAATCCGCTGCCGCCCGGCACGAAAAGATCAGGCTGGCAGCTGCCGCTGCACCAGCGCCGGAGCCTGTGGAACAGGCAACTGTACTGCTGGCTGAGCATTTTGCAGAGTGGCCGACGGATCGCTGGAAGGCTGTTGGCGGAGCATGGATGGCGGTGGCGGACGGTCTGCAGCAGACTCAGACCGGTGCGACGGAAGCGCTGTTGCAGTTGCAGCAGCCGATACCACAAGACTTTGAAGTGCATCTGGAGTACACCCCGCTGTCCGGCGAAATGTGGAAGTCGATCGGCGTGCATTTCGACACAGTGAATGGAGACCGCGCGACGGTCTATCTGAGCAGTTATGCGGCGGGCCCCAAGGTGCAGGTGGCGTGGCGTCAGGGGGGCGTACAGGATTATCCGGCAGACGCAATGCAGCAGCGCAAAGTGGACCTGAACCAGCGTCAGCGGCTGACGCTGCGGGTGCGCGGACAGTTGCTGAACGTGCTGGTCAACGATGAACTGACACTCATCAGTCGGCTGCCATTTGCGAGGCGTTCGGGTGGTCTGGAGCTGATGGCCTTTGACTGTGCGGCAATTTTTCACCAGTTGATCCTGAAGACTCTGCCATCCACTGTCAGCATGCATGGTGAAGATACGGAGCTGAGTGTTGAGGCCGCATTCGCTGCTGTTCAGTCTGCGGAGTGGCAGGTACGGCGGGCGGAAGCTGAAACCGAACTGATCGAACTGAAGGCGGCTGCGGAGCTGGCTGCAATTCTGCATCCCGAATCCGAAGAATCTGCTCGCACAGCGGCGGCTGCGGTGGCTGCTGAACGAGCGGTGGCGGTTCTGGTAGCGGAGGCCGCTGCAGCCGAGTCGCGGCGTATTCATGCTGCTGCAATTCCAGAAAAGCGACAGGAACTGCAGAAAGCCATCGAGCAGTCAGAGGCGGCGCTGACCACGCTCAAGTCCAGTCCACTGCCAGCAGCGTGGACACCATTGACAGGTGCCCTGAAGACGCTGGAAAGCAACGTCGAGAGCGAGGAGTCTCGTCGCCGGCCGTTTCCGCGCACCAGCACCGGACGACGCAGTGCTCTGGCGGCCTGGATTACCGCGCCGCAGAATCCGCTGACTGCTCGCGTAGCAGTGAATCACATGTGGGTGCGTCATTTCGGACGGGGGCTGGTGTCCTCCGTTTTTGATTTCGGGCGCAAGGGAGCTCGCCCGACACATCCGGAACTGCTGGACTGGCTGGCAGTGGAACTGATGGAGAATGGCTGGAGTATGAAGCATGTGCACCGATTGATGGTTTTGTCTGCAACCTACCGGATGATGTCCACTTCTTTGCATGCGGATGCGGAGACACTGGCGAGGGATACGGAGAATCGCTGGTACTGGCGCGGTTCGCCGGTGCGTCTGGAGGCACAGAGTGTGCGTGACAGTCTGCTGTCTCTGGCTGGTGAGCTTGATCTGACCACAGGTGGACCGACGATACCCATCAGCGATGAAGGCTCACGTCGACGCAGCCTGTACTACTTTCATTCGCACAACGAGCATCAGAGATTTCTGTCGATGTTCGATGATGCGAACGTGCTGGAATGTTATCGACGAGCGGACAGTATTGTGCCACAGCAGGCACTGGCACTGGAAAACAGTCCGCTGGTCCGGCAGGCAGCGCTCAAGATCACGGATGCTCTGATGCGGGAGATATCGGAATCAGCCGGAGCTGCCGGGGGGATCAGCGACACTGAAACGGACCGTGAGTTTTTGCGTCGAGGTTTCCGCCTGATACTGTGCTGTGAAGCGACGGAGGCGGAACTGGAAGCGGGTCTCGAGTTTTTGTTGCAGCTGCGTGATGAAGGGGAGCAGGCCGCCGGGACGGCAGATCGTGGTCGCATGGCACTGGTGCTGGCGTTGCTCAATCACAATGACTTCATAACGGTGCGATAGGGTTCGAGCGACAGGACTTGCTGATGCGTAAACGAAAAGGGACCTGCGAATGCCGCAGGTCCCGCGATTGAATCATGAAACTGTCTGAAAATCAGAACATGCTGCCGATCGCATCGAGGATTGCGGAAGCTGGGGCAGCGGCATCGGGCTGCGTCCAGATCCACATGGTGCGAATCAGTTCCACACCAACAACGGCACAGGCGACAGAGATAATTGCTGAGAAACCGATCATGGTTTTGACAGCAATACCCCAGTCGACATCAGCGCGGCGAGCATAGACAGCGGGCCCGCCGGAGACGGTGGTGCCACCAACTTCAAAGCCTTCTTCATCACCTTCGCCGTCGGCCGCATCGGCATCGTACTCATCGTACGACTCTTCATCGTAGCCTTCGCCGTCATCGTAGGATTCGTCAACAACTTCCTCGTCATCGGCTGAGGCGGCGATTGTGCCTGCGGCGATGGTTTTTGAGTCAGCGGGGTCATCATCAAAGGTGAGCACGCTGGTGCTGGTGCCGACACCGTCATCGTCATCGAGACCGGCCAGCTCAAATTCGCTTTCGCGACCAGCCACCTGAGCCGGCACCTCGAATTCCGTGGTAGCCCCGGAATCGGCCAGGGCTTTACGAGCCCCTGGGATGGCCTGCATCGGCATGGTACGGCTCATGTCGGCCGGAGCAGGGCTGGGTGCATCAAGATCGAGGTCGAGAGAGATTCCGGAGTCGCCAGCGTCGAGTGAGATACCGCTGTCATCAGCATTGGTCTTGCTGTCGAAGCTTTCAAGACTGATGCCGCTGTCGTCGGCGGACAGGCTGATACCGCTGTCGATTTCCGCCAGCAGATCGTCGGAGTTCAGGCGAGCACCACTGCCGGCAACTTCCAGACTGATCCCGCTGTCATCACCGGCTTTGGTGGACGAGCTGCGGGGTATGAGCTTGAGATCGCTGTCGGGAGGTGCCAGGCGGATATCGCTGTCAGTTCGGCCAGGCTCAGCGGAGAGTTTCACGTCACTGTCACTGTCGCTGCTGAGAATGTCGGCGCTGAACAGTTTGACGTCGCTGTCGGAGTCAGGGACAGCAGATTTCTTTTCCAGTTTCGGGCCGGAATCACCACTGAGGCGGACGTCACTGCCCGAATTGACGAGATCGCCAAGATCATCATCGCCGGGATCCGCCATCAGACGGACATCGCTGTCCGAAGACGACAGGTCGATCTTTCCGTTGTCACCGAGCATTGGCATGTCCGGGGAAGAATCTGCCTGCTGCGAACGACGAAACTCGTCAATGTCCTGTTCGCGAAACTTCCAGCTGCCGCGATCCTGAAAACCGCGCAGGTCGCCCTTTTCGCGGGCACGGCGAACCGCGTCAACGGACATACCGAGCAGGCTGGCTGCTTCTTCAAGGCTGAGGTATTTTTTTGCCATGATCCGGAAGTCTCCAACGGATGGGCCTGACAGGCCACAAATACAGGAGGGCAGAGCTTGCACAGGGGAATTTGCAATTTTGGGGTCGTCACGCGAGCCATCGACGTGATCGGCTGACCGCTGACCCGGTCAGCACAGCGTCACCCGCAAATCTTCGCTCAGTACCATATCCTGCGCATCTTTCCTGTTTCGTCAAATTTTATAGCTGAACGGATGCGACGCAAGCAAGATGTTGTGAAGAGTCAACGAATCGTGCCGGTTTTGACGGCTTTGCAGCGACCAGCACGGAAGACAGATCCCGACAATCAGATACGGTTCGCAATCCGGGCGAAAACTGCCGGGAACTGCGGCCAAAACTTCCCCGTTTAGCAACACATCGTGAATTCCTGTTTGATTCATTGTGAATTCGATGCTAAGAATTGAACTGGCATTTTGGCAGAACCATGATGTCCGGCGTTTTTCGGCGTCTTTTCGCTGCGTGTTCTTCTGTACAGATCTTTGGAGTGCAAAAATGTTGAAGTTTCAGCCAAAGCCGGCGACCATCAGCAGTCGCCGCGGGTTCACGCTGATTGAGTTGCTGGTGGTGATCGCGATTATCGCGATTCTGGTGTCGCTGCTGCTGCCTGCCGTGCAGCAGGCTCGCGAAGCCGCCCGCCGGACCCAGTGCAAAAACAACCTCAAGAATCTGGGCCTGGCGGTGCACAATTTTGAGGGCACGTACAAGAATCTGCCTCCGGGGCAGATTTTTACCGTCGCCGGGTACTCGAACTTTGCACTTCTGGACAACGTTTCGTGGGTCGGCACCATGGCATACCTGCTGCCCTATCTGGAACAGGACGCCGTGTACCGCCCCTTTGGTACCAACCTGAAGATGGACGCGAAGGATTATGAGCCGAATTCTGCCAATGCTCAAAAGCAGCCGTATTTCAACTTTGCAGCCATCAACGCCGTGACCGGGACAACCCTGCCGATGCTGCTGTGTCCTTCGGACAACGCTGAATCTGCCAAGAAGCCGGGTGCTGCGGACTTCACACTGTGGATGGTGCGTACTGCAGGCGGTCCGCTGTACGGCGGATTCGTGATGAACGATGAACTGCCGGACCCGGTGACTCGTAACACCGCAGTCACGAACTATGCCGGCTGTGCCGGTCGTCTGGTAGGCACGGCTGACGAACTGGGTATTTCCACCACAAGTCCTGACTATCGCAACGTGAACGATTATGAGGGCATGCTGCGAATGAACAAGCAGAAGAAGTTTTCTGACATCAACGACGGACTGTCGAACACGATTATGTTCGGCGAAGTCACCGGCGACTTCAGTGACGGTTACAGGGGCGTTGGTCGCCTGCGTTCGTTCTCATGGCTGGTGGGTCCGCTGGGAATGCACTATGCCGCGAAATCTCTTGCCGGAGTGACCTACGGCGGAACTCGCCCAACGCTCGAGGCTGCCAAATTCAGCAGTCGGCACACGGGCATCGTGCAGTACACGATGGGCGACGGCTCCGTCCGGGCTCTGTCGGTCAACACGGACGCTGACGTTCTGCTGCGACTGGGCGGTGCGGCTGACGGTCAGATCGTCTCTGGTCTTGAGTGATTGCTCCCGGTTCGCATGTCTCAATGGCGGCATGCGTGTGGGGTGTTAAATGACGACAGCCGCAGGCAGCAGCCTGCGGCTGTTTTCGTCCGGCGATCCCGTGGTTTTGCCGGATCTGCGGCAGGCTTGCAGTCAGATCCCGCTGTTGTTTACCATTCTGTGCGTAAGTTTTCGTCCTGAGTATCGGAGCAGCAGCCATGTCACACTGGGAAATCGGGGTATTTGCATCCATCGACGCCGGCCTGGGTGTGCACCTTGAGGTTGCTCAGGAACTGGGCGTCCCCACGATACAGGTGCATGCTCCTCACGCCGGGACTCGCACTCCGGCCGCTGCCGCGGCATTTTTGCAGCGATGTGCTGCTGCCGGCATTCGAGTGACTGCGGTGTTTGGCGGCTTTGAAGGCGAGAGTTATGCGGACATCGCCACAACGGCTCGTACTGTGGGACTTGTCCCCGAGCAGACTCGAGCGGCCCGCCTGCAGGAAATGAAGGAGATCAGCGATTTCACCAGACTGCTGCATTGCAGCACAGTCGCTCTGCACATTGGCTTCGTGCCTCATGACACATCCAGTGTCAGCTATCGCGATCTCATCACCACGACTCGTGATCTGCTGGATCATGTACGTCGAAACGGCCAGCAATTGAATCTTGAGACTGGTCAGGAGTCTGCCGATCACCTGCTGCAGTTCATTGCGGACGTGGACAGGGACAATCTGTTCATCAACTTTGATCCCGCGAACATGATTCTGTACGGCACCGGCGAACCGATTGAGGCGTTGCGGAAAGTTGGTCGATATGTTCGCAGCGTGCACTGCAAGGATGCTCGCTGGGCCGCTGCTGATGTTCGAGGCACGGCGTGGGGCCAGGAGGTTCCTCTGGGCGACGGTGATGTGGGGATGGAGCGATATCTGCGAACGCTGCAGGAAATCGGCTACACGGGACCGCTGACGATTGAGCGTGAGATTCCTCAGGATCGTGATCGCCAAAAGGCAGATATTGGTCATGCGGTGACACTGCTGCAGACGCTGCGTGCCCGAATTGCTGGATGAGTCCGCTGTTGACGGAAGTTTCGGCACCATGAGTGATCCTGCCGACTCGCTGTTGACATCCATCGCCTGCACTCGCTGCGGTTGTGTCTGCGACGACCTGCGAATTGAGATTCGTGGTGGTTGTGTTGCCAGTGTGCAGCCGGGCTGTGTGCTGGCAGACGAGTGGTTTCGGCGGGCCACGGTACCCTGCAAGGGTGCAGTGGCCGAGATTGACAGTCAGCCGGCCTCGCTGACGGACGCGGTTGTCGCTGCCGCGGCCCTGCTGAGGTCTTCGAAGCTGCCCTTGTTTTTTGGCCTGTCCCGTTCCAGTACTGATGGTCAGCGGGCAGTCTGCGAACTGGCGGATCAGTTGGGTGGTATCGTTGATACGACGGCGTCACTGGGCCATGGCCCTTCAATACTGGCATTCCAGTCTGCCGGCGAATCCACATCGACTCTGGGTGAAGTGCGGCATCGTTCGGATCTGGTGATCTACTGGGGCTGTGATCCGGTCCTTAGCCATCCTCGCCACATGGAGCGAATTGTTGACACCGCGGGCCTGGCGGTACCGTCTGGTCGGGCCGGTCGGCATGTGGTTGTGGTGGACTGTGAGCGAACAGCGACGGCGGAGCGAGCAGATGAATTCCTGCAGGTTGACTCGGGCTCGGATCTGGAGGTTTTGAGTGTTCTGCGGATGCTGCTGGCGGGCCGTGTGCCGCGCTGTGATTCCGTGGGCGGACTGAGTATAAGGACACTATCTCAACTGGCGGATCGCATGCGAGCAGCCCGCTACGGCGCCGTATTTTTCGGAGTCAGTCTGGCTCAGGGACGCTGTGGTCATGCCACGGTAGAGACTCTGCTGCGTCTGGTGACGGACCTGAACCAGTGGACTCGCTTTGTCGTGCGTCGCATGCGGGTACCGGGCGATGTCACGGGCGCTGACAGTGTGCTGTGCTGGCAGACCGGCTATCCGTTCAGCGTCAGCCTGACTCGCGGATATCCCCGTTATGGTCCGGGCGAGTATTCAGCGGAAAATCTGCTCGCGGCCGGTGAACCGGACTGTGTGGTTCTGGTGGGTGGCGAGCGTGTGCCTCGTTTTTCGGAGGCAGCACGGCGACATCTGGAGTCAGTGCCTGTGATTCTGCTGGATCCGGCTTTTGCGGATGTGCACGTTCAGCCGGCGGTGCGATTTCGAACTGCCGTGTACGGCATTCATCGTCGCGGCACGGCGTATCGGATGGATGAGGTGCCGGTACCACTGCGGCCTGTGCTGTCCAGCGAGTTGCCTGCGGATGATGAGGTTTTGCGAGCGATTCGGCTGCAGCTTGCAGAACTCTGATGCTCGGGAATTTCCCCTCTCCACCCCCAAATCGTCCACCTTTCCCAACGATTTCTGGATTCCGCAGCAGCGGTGCGGTAGGATCCGGGAACCTGCCTGTTTGTGTTCCCTCCCTGAATCCTCGCTGTGTGAACAGTGTGTCGCCGCGACAGACGTTCACCCGGTGCCTGATTTGCTGCCTGGATGCCTGACGATGAAGCCGTCGTTTGCCTGTTCGGCGTGTGGCTTTCGCTTTCGTGCGGACGCCAGGTATGTGGGACGCAGCGTACGTTGTCCCAACAGTGCCTGTGGTCGACCGGTCCTGTTGCGACCGGCGGTTGAGCAGGCCGTTGCAGCCATCAGGGCTCCAGCGGCAGTCGGGGCCTCTGCTGCCCCCCCTGTGGCTGTTCGTCGTTCAGCCGTGGCGGCTCAGGGCAGAGTGTTATCCGGCCGGTCACGCTGGTGGCTGAGTGTGCTGACAGTAGCGGCGATTTGCAGTCTTTCGCTGGTGGTTTTTCAGGGCAGCCAATTGTGGTTGAGTGCAGGGAGTCTGCAGGCTGCCACTTCGGAAACCGCCACCGGCAATTCCTCGCCCGCTGCTCCGCAGTCACCGCCACTGACGCCAGAGCAGCAGGAGCAGCAGCGTCTGGCCGAGGCTCAGGCAGCCCTTGAGAAGACTCGCAGCGACCGTCTTGAGCAGCAGGTACTGCCCTATCTGAAGCAGTATTGTTTTGAATGTCATGGTGAAGACAGTCAGGAAGCCGGAATTGTCGTGCATGATCTGCGCGGGCCTGATGATTTTCTGGCGGATTTTCGTCGCTGGGAGCGGGTGTATCGCATGATCAATTCAGGCGTCATGCCGCCTGCGGATCACACGGCTCTGCCGGCACCTGAGCAGCAGCAGTCTGTGGCGAGGATTCTGCACGCTGAGCTGTATGAATTCGACTGTCGGATTGTGCGAAGTCCGGGTCGATCGACGCTGCGGCGTCTGAATCGGGCTGAGTACAACAATACGATTCGGGATCTGTTCGGCCTGCAGATAACTCCGGCGGACAAATTTCCCCAGGACGACGTGGGCGAGGGTTTTGACAATATTGGCGATGTGCTGAATGTGCCACCGCTGCTGATGGAGAAGTATTTGGATGCAGCCGAGGAGGTGGCTGGGGCTGTGGTGGACCTGCGTGATTTTTCGAAGGGCATTGTCCAGACTTTTGCAGCTGATGCTCTGACAAACGGCGGCGAGAAGCCGACGGTTGACGACAGGGGTTACGCGTGGCTCAGCACCAACGGACGTCTGCTGGCAAGGGTAACGGTTCCGGCTGATGGGCGATATGTGGTACAGGTCGATCTGACGGCGACTCAGGCTGGAGATGACTTTGCGAGGGCGGCCCTGGTTGTGGACGGGCAGGCGGTGCATGAGGCCGAAGTTCCGGGGCTCAGACGTGAACAGCAGTTTGAGCAGACGGTGGAACTGACAGCGGGCGAGCATGAGATAGCCGGCGAATTTCTGAACGATTTTTATGATCCGGAGGCACCGGAGCGTCGGCGAGACCGCAATTTGGGGATTCGAAAGATCATCATCACGGGTCCGGAGGGTGGTGGTGTGGACCTGTGGCACGAGACTCACAGGAGGTTCGTGACCAGTCGTCCCGGGGAGGGTCGTTCGGTGCAGCAGGCTGCGGACGGAGTGCTGCGACCGATCATGCGTCGGGCCTTCAGGCGTCCGGTGACGGACGAGGAAGTCCAGCGATATGTAACCCTGGTGGAACGGACAATGGCGGAGCAGTCAGAGACGTACGACTATGGGGTTTACGTAGCGTTGCAGGCTGTGCTGGTTTCGCCCGATTTTCTGTTTCGGGTGGAGGCCGATCCTCCGGCCGACGCAGCGGATCGAGCCCTGAACAGCTTTGAGGTCGCTTCGCGGCTCTCTTATTTTCTCTGGAGCTCAATGCCTGACGAAGAACTGCTGCAATTGGCGGAAACGGGGCGTCTGCTGGACGGAGACGTCCTGCGACAGCAGGCGCGGCGGATGCTGCGGGATCCGAAATCCGAGGCGCTCAGCCGCAATTTTGCGGCCCAGTGGCTGAACCTGCGAAATCTGGCGGACGTGCGTCCAAATCCTGAGGTGTATCCGGACTTCGATGACGCGCTGCGGAAATCGATGGCGCGTGAAACCGAGCTTTTGTTTGCGTCGATAGTGCAGGAGGACCGGTCAATTGAGGAGTTTCTGTCGGCGGATTATTCGTTTGTGAACGAACGTCTGGCTCGACACTATGGCCTGACGGGTGTGCAGGGTGAGGATTTTGTGAGGGTTTCACTGGCGGGGACTCAGAGAACCGGCGTGCTGACTCATGCCAGCATTCTGACTTTGACATCGAATCCAGGACGTACCAGTCCGGTGAAGCGGGGGAAGTGGATTTTGGAGAACATCCTTGCCGAGGTGCCTCCGCCGGCCCCTGCCGGTGTGCCGGCTTTGGAGGAGGCGGGCAGTGCTGCTGAAGGCATGAGTCTGCGAGAGAAGATGGAGTTGCATCGGCGTGATGCAGCCTGTGCGGTGTGTCACAGAATTCTGGACCCTCTGGGGCTGGGTTTTGAGAACTTTGATGGGGTGGGGCGGTGGCGGGACGAGGATGCGGGCAAGGTGGTGGATGCATCCGGTGAGCTGCCGGGCGGTGATCGATTTGCGGGACCCGGCGAGTTGCTGGGGATCCTGCGCGGCCGAAAAGATCGTTTTTTTCAGGCATTTACCGAAAAAATGCTGGTGTATTCGCTGGGACGCGGTCTTGAGTACTATGACAGGTGTACGGTTGAGGAGGCCTTGAGACAATTGAAAAGCGGTGGCAATCGGTTTTCTGTGGTGGTTGAAGCGATCGTGACATCCGATGCATTTCTCAGGCGCGCAGGTCGGCGGGAATTGTCATCCGGGTCCGGATCCGGTGGTTGAGGGCTGGCGATGGCTCGACCGATAGCCTATGCTGGGGTCGGTGAGGAACTTCCTGTTTGATCAGGCAGCGGGAGAACTGCACATGCGACGGACAACTGCGAATCGACGAACGGTGCTGCGGGCAGCGGGTCTCAGCGTGACCTTGCCGTTTCTGGAATCTCTGCAGTCACGGGCTTGTGCGGCAACAATTTCTGAAACCCGGCCGGTCCGGATGGCCTGCTTGTTCTTTGCCAACGGGGCAATCATGGATAAGTGGCGTCCGACGGGTGACGGCGCCGAGTTTCAGTTTGGTCCGACGCTGGAGCCGTTGGCGGAAGTTCGAGATCAGCTGCTGGTTCTGGAGGGCCTGACTCAGCACCATGCCCGCGCGAACGGCGACGGTCCCGGCGATCATGCCCGGAATGCCGGAGCCTTCCTGACGGGGGCTCAGCCGAAAAAAACGTCCGGGGCTGACATTCGGGTTGGTCAGTCGATTGACCAGGCGGTTGCAGAGCGGATCGGCCACCAGACTCGACTGCCTTCGATTGAGCTGGGCATTGACCGTGGCCGAAACGCGGGCAGCTGTGATTCCGGGTATGCCTGCAGTTATTCATCGAACATTTCCTGGAAGACTCCGGCCACACCCTGTCTGAAAGAATCGAATCCTCGCGCGGCCTTTGAGCGGCTGTTTGGTTCGCCGCAGCAGGCAGCGGACATGCAGCGGCGGATTCGCAACCGTCGCAGTATTCTGGATTTTGTAGGCGAGGATTCTCGCAGGCTGCAGCCTGCGTTGAGCGGTGCTGATCGGCAGAAGCTGGATGAATACTTCACCAGCGTACGGGATGTTGAGCGGCGTGTTGAACGTGCCGCCGAGCAGCCTCAGCAGATCCCCGAGCTGCAGCTGCCCGATGGTATTCCAGCGGAGCTGACCGAGCACATCAATCTGATGTTTGACATTCTGCTGCTGGCGTTCCAGACCGATTCGACTCGGGTAGCCACCATGATGCTGGCGGATGCAGGCAGCAATCGCACTTATCCGGAAGTGGAGGTGCGGGATGGACATCATGAGCTTTCGCATCATCAGAACGATGCCGCAAAGATGGAAAAGATTGCTCGCATTGACCGGTATCTTGTGGAGCGTCTGGCGCGGTTTCTGGGACGGCTCAAGGCGATTGACGAAGGCGGGCGCAGTCTGCTGGATAACAGTATGATTTTGTACGGAAGTGCGATTTCCGACGGCAATCGACACAATCATGACGACCTGCCGATTCTGCTGGCTGGTGGCGGCGGCGGGACTCTGAAGACCGGTCGATACGTTAAGTACGAGAAAGACACTCCGCTGAACAACCTGTTCCTGTCGATGGCCCACAGAATGGGTGCATCGCTGGATTCGCTGGGCGACAGTCGGGGACTGCTGACAGGTCTGGACTGAGCACTGAGACTGGGGATGTTCGTGTACTTCGCGGGACCTGGCGGGCATGGGAGTAATCCAGTTTCATGTTCAGCGACCTGACCTGCTGGCAAAAGCCGGCAGCTGTTCGATGGTGGACTTCCTGATGTACGACGGCCGGATTGCTCCGGCGGACGTGCTGCTTCAGGGTGACCGCATGATTTGTCGCCGCACGGTCTCGGAGAGTGGTCAGTTCCGCCTGTCGTGGCCTCGTTTCAGTGGTGGCAGTCAGGTAGTTCACAGCACCAGTCTGCGTGAACAGTCTGAGCCCTACGAGCTGGAACTTGAGTTGGCACGTGGTCAGTTGTCGCGCCTGAGGAATCAGTTTTCGATCTGGCATGGTTCGGGGCTGCAGAGTTCATCGCGACTGGACGAATTGATTCGCGAGTCACATCGCTCATTTCGGGCTGCGGCGCTGCGTGCCGAGGTGCCGGAAACCTCTGCGGCGGCGGCGGTACTGTCGATGGAGTTGTCGGCGCAGGCTGCGGACATGCTTTGCGAGCATTACGTCAGTCAGCGCATCGAATTCCGGCGTCAGCGATCACCGCGAATTCCGGTACTGATGGGTTGCCATCTGAACGAGGTACCTCAGCAGGAGTCTGAGTTCCTGCAGACTTTTAACGCTGTGCAGGTGGGTGCTGACTGGCAGTCGCTTGAAAGTCAGGAGGGTCAGCACGACTGGTCCCGTCTGGATGCCCTGCTGGAATGGGCGCAGGAACGGCGATTGTTTGTGATGGGTGGTCCGTTGCTGGACCTGACTCAGGACAGTCTGCCGACCTGGATGCGGAACTGGAGTCGCAGTCGACAGAACCTGCAAAGTTTTGCGGCCGATTTTGTGGAAACGGTACTGGGAAGATATCAGGGACGGATACGGCACTGGGAGGTGATTACCGGTGGCAATCGTGGCGGCGCCTTTGGCATGACCGAGGAAGACCGCATCAGTTTCATTTCTGCTGTGCTGCAGGCGGTCCGCGGGGTGGACGACACTGTGCAGGTGAGTCTGCGAGTGATCCAGCCGTGGGGAGAGTATCTGAGCGAGGTGCCCGGCAGTCTGTCTCCGATTCAGTTCTTCGATACTTTGCGTCGTTGCGGGGTACGCATCGGCGAGGTCAACCTCGATCTGCGACTTTCGCAGTCGCGTTTACGCTGCCTGCGACGTGATCCGCTCAGTCTTTCTCAGCTGATCGATCACTGGTCGCTGTTCCAGATCCCCCTGAATGTGATGATTACGGTGCCTCCGCTGCTGGACAACAGTGGTGTGATTCACCGAGAGGACTGGCTGCGCAGTGCCCTGCTGATGTGCCTGTCGAAGGAGCGTGTCACGGGCATCTGGCTGTCCGACTGGCAGGGGGGCACAGAGGGAGCGTCACTGATGGGGGCGGACGGTCAACCGGACAGCAGTCTGAAACTGCTGCAGAAACTGACTCGCGAGCTGCTCTGGTAACCTTCACAACGAGATGGTGGTGGCAGGTGCGATCCCCAGTTTTTTCCATGATTCGATCAGCGCTGCGACTGCTGGTCTGTCTGATGTGGCTGCTGTCGAACTGTGAGGGGGCCGTTCCCGGTCCCGCGCGAGTCGCTGCGGGTGGTGGCAGCATGCGGCATCCGATCTCGATCACGGAAGCCAGCATGTTCGTGACAAAGACCACCGCCAGGACTCGGCTGCAGATGTTTGCTGAGGACCTGGTGTTGTTTCAGGGCCTGGAGCCGGATGCAGCGGATCGGATTTCTGCGGCGGATCTGCGACGTGGACTGGAAGACCACAAAGCATTTCTGCTGGAGAAATTTGTCATCCGGGATGCCCGAGGTGAGCGGCTGACCGGGCGCATCACTGATCTGAAGCCGTTTGAGATCCCTGAGAATGGCATTCCTTCGACAGACATGATGAAACACTCCGCGGTGTATGAGATTGAACATTCCTTCGAGTCACCTCCGGAGTTTCTGACGATTCAGCAGGATATTGCTGACGAGAATTTCATTATCCCCAGTGAGATGAGTCTGCATGTGCATCAGAGCGGAACAGCACTCAACTTTGCAGAGCGACTGCTGCCTGGGGCGTCCACAACAGTCAGGTTTGACTGGGAGGCACCGCTGTCAGAGGACGCATCGGACAGTGAGTGGGAGCTCTGGTTTGAAAAGCAGCGGGAGAAAACGCTGGGGATCACCAGTTACAGCAGCGTGTACTCGTTCGTCTACCTCGAACCCACCGAAGTGCGTCATGAGCTGCTGATTCCGCTGGCGACTCTGGGAACGATGATTCAACTGCGGCACCAGGATCCATCGTTTGTGGAGGTGTCTGAGCAGGAAGCGATTCGGCAGGACGTGGAGAAGTGGCTGGGCGGTCAGAATCCTGTTCTGATCAACGGTCGAGCTGTGGCGCCGAAATTCTCGCGAATTGATTTCTACTCGCTTGATCTGTCGGACTTTGCGACTCAGGCTGAACCTCGCCGCGTCAGTATGGCCAGTGGTCGGGTGGGTGTGATCATGACATATCAGCCCGAGGACGGAATTGTTCGCGATGCATCGCTCACGTGGAATCAGTTCTATTCTTCCATGACGAAAATTCCTGCGGTGGTGATTGCGGGTCCGGAGCGGGTGGAGCGATTTGAGTTTTCTCGATTCAACAAGCCCTCCGAGAATACTCTGACGTGGGCATGTCCACAGGAATTGCTGCCGCAGGTGGTGCGGCCTGTGGCTGTTCAGCTGCCTGAACCGCCACGGCTGCATGTTCCGATTCCGGGTGCGGGATTTTTGATCGTGGCGACCCTCACAGCCTGGCTGCTGCGTGTTCGTACTTACCGCTGGCCGGTTTCGGCACTGTGCGCGGGTATCGGACTGCTGCTGGTCTTTGTCCCGGTGGCCGGGGTGGAGATTGCTGATCCGTGGCGCAAGCCGGAGTTGTCCGGCGAGTCAGCCTCGGAGGTGGCTCGCACGCTGCACCGCGGAATGTATCGGGCGCTGGATTTTGGTTCAGAGGATCGGGTGTTTGATGTTCTGTCAACGACTGTTGACGGTCCGCTGCTGGAGCAGTTGTACGTGCAGTTGATGGACAGTCTGCGGGTGCGTGAGCAGGGTGGCGCTGCCGCTCGCATTCGCAGCGTGGACTACGAGCTGACGGAACTGCAGCCGCGAAGTTCGGCAGGCGACGAGGCTGCGTGGCCCGGCTTTTCGTGCCGGGTTCGCTGGCTGGTCGCCGGAACGGTGGAACACTGGGGTCATGTGCATGAGCGTCAGAATCTGTTTGATGGCAGGCTGACAGTGGAGCCGAGGGATGGTGCGTGGAAGATTACGCGCATGGATATTCTGGGACAGGAACAGAAGTCTGCCCGGACAACGCTGCGAAAGTTCTGAAACTCACTGGGGGTTTTCTTCCGCGGACTCGCCGGCTTCATCATCGCTGGCGATGACGAATTCTTCGCCGTGGACCATGACGGTGTCACCCGCCCGCAGTTTGCGACCACGTCGGGTCTCGGCCGCGCCGTTGACCTGCACGACGCCCGACTGAATCAGTCGTTTGGCCTCGCCTCCGGAACTGACTACCTGGGCCAGTTTCAAAAACTGATCCAGTTCAATGTAATCGGCCGGGTGACGTCCTTCAGCAGCAGTATTCATGTGTTTCTCGGTTGGATGTTGCGGCGGTTACCACTGAGCGTTGGGGCCTTTGGGCACGGGAATCTCGGCGTCGGTCAGGATCCCGGTGCGATTTCCGTCAACCGGGCCTTCGCTGCGGATCTGGTTTAGCAGTGTCTGCAATTCTGTGATGGTGGAGGCTGACTGAAAATCTCCACGCAGTTTCCGGCGGACTCGCATCCCCTTCAGGTACCAGTGCGCCATCTTCCGAAACAGCACGATGGCTCGTTCGGGACCATGGCGTTCGGCGAGAAACTGGTACTGGCAGAGCATCAGTTCGAGGCGTTCATCGAATGTCCCGGCGGGGGCGTACTGCCCTGTTTCTTCCCACTGAACGAGCTGCCGGAAGATCCATGGATTGGCGAGTGCTGCACGGCCGATGGAAACTGCATGACAGCCGGTTTCGTGCAGCATGCGGGCAGCATCGGCGACGTTTCGGACATCTCCATTTCCGACCACCGGAATCCGCTGCACAGCCTGCACGACTGCGCGGATGCCGGGCAGTGACACGGAGCCACTGAATCCCTGTTCGCGGGTTCGACCGTGGATGGCGACAGCGGCGATACCGACCTGTTCAAATTCGCGGGCAAAGAATGGCGCGGACAGATTCTGCGCATCCCAGCCGAGCCGCATCTTGACGGTCACGGGGACGGGAACAGCTTCAACGACTCGTTGTACAAGACTGACGGTGCTGGCGGTACTGCACATCAGCCCCGCTCCCGCACCGGCTCCGGCGATGCGATTGACCGGGCAGCCCATGTTGATGTCGATCGAGTCGACTCCCAGTTCCAGCAGCAGCTGGGCTGCGTCGGCCATCACGGATGGTTCGGAGCCAAAGATCTGTACGGCGAAAGGGCGGTCTTCCGGATGAGATTCGACCATCTGCATGGTGCGTTCGCTGCGTGAGAGCAGCGCGCGGGCGTTGACCAGATCGGTCGTTGCGAGACCCACGGAACCAATGCGTCGGACGATCCGCCGGAAGGGAAGGGTGGTGAAACCGGCCAGTGGCGACAGCAGATACCGCGACTGCAGGCGCAGGCTGCCATAGTGCACGGGACCGGGAAATTCCGGCCGGGGAATGGCCGAAGGTACCTGCTCTGTGCCGGTGGTGTCCGGCTGAAATGCGTCAGAAACGGCGCTGAAAATGGTTGTTTTTCCTGCGCAAATTCGGTGGAGAAGAGTGAACCAGGGATGTTGCGGAGTGTCCGCAGGCGAGACGGCAGTACCCGCTGCCGGCCCGTATTCTGGTTAAAAAGTCACCGTTATCCATCGTTTTTAAGCGGATTCCGGGGATTTCATACGGGATGTCGAAAATTCATCGGATGCATTGGCTTTTCCCGACGTCGGCGAACTATGCTGTGATCAGTCCCGTGCTCACAGTTGGTTGTTGGTGTCGTAGTGCACGATGTGCACAGTCAAAGCATCAGTCAATGTAACAGTCGAAGGGGCAGCAGGCCCCTGCGTACAGGCAGGAGACCGGAATGGCGATGACAGTTCTGCAGCGACCTACGCTGGTTCTGAATCGAAACTGGCAACCGGTGGCGGTGTCGACAGTGGGCCGCGCACTGGTCAAGGTCTGGAATGAGACGGCCCGGATTGTTGATCCGGCCAGTTACCAGCAGTATTCCTGGCAGGACTGGTCGCTGCTCAGGCCGGACGATGGTGATCCCGTCATTACCACTCAGTGGATAACCATGAAGGTTCCCGAGGTCATCACTCTCACGCGATACGATCGTCTGCCCATCAAGATTGTGGCATTCAGTCGTCGGAATGTGTTCAAGCGGGACGGCTACACGTGTCAGTACTGCAGCTGTCGACCGGGCAGTGAAGAGCTGACCATTGATCACATTCTGCCGCGGTCGCACGGGGGTGTTTCCAGTTGGACCAACTGTGTGCTGGCCTGCATCGACTGCAACACTCGAAAAGCCAATCGCACTCCGGAGCAGGCGGGAATGCCGTTGCGTCAGAAGCCCATTCGACCGCTTTGGAATCCCCTGTATGCTCCGCATGGAGTGCGTATTGAAAGCTGGTCCAGGTTTGTCAGTGAAGCCTACTGGAACGTGGAACTGGACGAGGACTGAGTCTTTTCTGCTGGTTGTAACGATTGCACAGACCTGACGAGCCTCGGCGGTGATCCTCCGAGGCTCCTTTTCGTTTTCACCTCCGGTACGTTTGGCTCTGAAGCTGCAATGTCGGCATCACAGTATGGAAATGCGCTTCCAGCGCAGTAGAATTGCGGTTTCTGCGCCTGACAGTCCGGCGGCTCGGACGGTGCCTTAACTCCCCGTATTCTGAACAGATTTCACATTCATGACGATTACTCGCCCTGACATTCGCGAGCTGCTGACCGAACGGATTCTGGTGATTGACGGATCCATGGGTGCTCTGATCATGTCCACGAATCCGGACGAAGCCTTCTACCGCGGACAGCGGCTGAAGGATCATCCGATTGACGTGAAGAACGCCACCGATCTGCTGGTGCTGACTCAGCCGCAACTGATCAGCAGTATTCATCAGCAGTATCTGGACGCTGGTGCGGACATCATTGAAACGGACACCTTCAACGCCAACATTGTGTCTCTTGAAGAATTTCAGCTTTCGCACCTGACTCGCGAGATCAACCGAGCTGGTGCCGAGCTGGCCCGCGCTGCGGCCGACCGTGAAACCCTCAAAAATCCTCTGAAGCCACGGTATGTGGCCGGCAGCATTGGCCCGACGAAGGTGCAGTTGTCGATGAATGCGGACCGCCCGGGAACCCGCCCGGTCACATTCGACCAGCTGGCCCATTCGTACGCCGAGCAGGTGCGGGGGCTGATGGATGGTGGCTGCGATCTGCTGCTGCCGGAAACCAGCTTTGATACTCTGAATATGAAAGCCTGTCTGTTCGCGATCGAGCAGGTTTTTGAGGAGCGTGGGCAGCGACTTCCGGTGATGATTTCCGGCACGGTATTTACTGGCGGAGTCACATTGCTGGGGCAGTCTGTTGAAGCCTTCTTCACCTCCATCGAGCATTTCCCGGCCCTGAGTGTGGGTTTCAACTGCGCGCTTGGTCCTAAGCAGATGAAACCCTATCTCGAAACTCTGTCCGCCATGGCTCCCACGTTCATCAGTTGTTATCCCAACGCGGGGATGCCTGATGGGATGGGGGGCTTTGACAGTTCTGCGGAGGAGTTCGCCGGAATACTGCAGCAGTGTGCTCAGGCCGGCCTGCTGAACATCGTGGGCGGCTGCTGCGGCACGACTCCGGAATACATCCGGCGAGTGGCCGCGGCGGTTGCTGGCATGCCGCCGCGGCAGATTCCGGCACACCGTGGAATCTCGACGTATTCCGGCTTTGACTACGTTGCCCTGACAGCCGACTCCCGCTTCATGAACGTGGGTGAGCGAACCAACGTCACGGGGTCCCGCCGGTTTGCTCGTCTGATTCGTGAAGAGAAGTACGACGAAGCGATCAGCGTGGCGCGGGAGCAGGTCGAGGGTGGTGCCAACATCATCGACGTGAACATGGATGAGGGCCTGCTGGACGGTCCTCGCTGCATGGAGAAATTCCTCTGGCTGCTGCATGACGAGAACATCAAGGTTCCGATCATGATTGACAGTTCCGACTGGAACGTGATCGAAGCCGGGCTGAAGTGCTGTCAGGGGAAGGGGATTGTCAACAGTATCAGCCTCAAGGAGGGTGAAGAAAAATTCCTGCAGCAGGCTCGCACCATTCGGCGTTATGGTGCAGCTGTCATTGTGATGGCCTTTGACGAAACGGGGCAGGCTACGAGCTGCGAGGACAAGGTGCGTATCTGTCGGCGCGCTTACGCATTGCTGACGGAGCAGGCCGGGTTTCCTCCCACTGACATCATCTTTGATGCCAACATCCTGACGGTTGGCACGGGGATGGAAGAGCACGCGAATTATGCGGTTGAGTTCATCGAAGCAGTGCGGCGGATCAAGGTGGAGTGTCCGGGGGCGAAAACGTCCGGAGGGGTCAGCAACGTATCGTTCTCATTCCGCGGCAACGAAGTGGTCCGGGAGGCGATGAATGCTGCGTTCCTGTATCACGCGATTCAGGCCGGGCTCGACATGGGGATTGTCAATCCGCAGCAGCTGGAAGTCTACGAAGAGATTGACCGTGAACTGCTGACTTTCATTGAGGATGTGCTGCTGAATCGTCGACCGGACGCAACGGAACGACTGATCGAATACGCCGAGAAGGTGAAGGGGCGTGCCGACGGTGGTCGTCGCCGGGCTGACGAATGGCGCAGTGGCACTGTTGAGGAAAGGCTCAAGCATGCACTGCTGCGGGGACTGACCGATTTCATTGACGAGGATACAGAGGAAGCTCGGCAAAAATACGGACGACCGCTGGACATCATTCAGGGTCCGCTGATGGACGGCATGAATGTCATTGGTGAGCTGTTTGGTGCCGGCAAGATGTTTTTGCCACAGGTGGTGAAGTCTGCTCGCGTGATGAAGAAATCTGTGGCATGGCTGGAACCATTCATGGAAGCCGAAAAGGCAGCGAAGGCACTGGGACAACAGGCCCGCTTCAGCCCATCCGGGCTGTTCTTTGGAAATCGTGACGAAGCCGTGACAATGGCGGCAGCAGCCCAGGCGGCCCCCGGGGCTCAGGCCACCGACAGTGCTCGCGGCACTTTCCTGATTGCAACTGTGAAGGGTGACGTCCATGACATCGGCAAGAACATTGTTGCGGTTGTGCTGCGATGCAACAATTTCCGCGTGATCGATCTTGGGGTGATGGTGC